>Ga0134123_10000140_pt1 | contig 45410 bp, 42 predicted proteins | sample KB303_FD_96460 | JGI IMG/M metagenome (GOLD analysis project Ga0134123, IMG submission 96460) | Terrestrial soil microbial communities without Nitrogen fertilizer from Kellogg Biological Station, Michigan, USA - KB3-0-3 | ecosystem: Environmental > Terrestrial > Soil > Unclassified ...
CGGGGGAATCCAGCGCGATCGGATCGCGGATCCCCGGACCCGGATCCCGGCCGCGTTAGCGACATGGGCTTGCAGCAGCTGTTGCAGTGGATCCTCTTCCTGTTCGGCGTCGGCTTCTTCGTCGCCAACATGGTGGTGGCCGCAGACCTGCTGCGATTCGCCGTGCGCAAGCGCTCCGCGCTCCTGATCTGGCAGGGCGAGAAGCCGCGGTTCTACGGCTTCAGCCTGGCGCTGGCGTGCACGCTGGCGCTGCTGTTCGCGCTGAAGCGCTGGGTGTTTCACCGGCCGATGGCCCAGCTGCTCGGCGAGACGATGATGTTCCTCTACTACGGCGTCGCGTTTCCGCTCAGCACGCGCATCGCGCGCGGCTTCTATCGCGACGGGGTCTGGTCCGACACCGGGTTCATGAAATGGGCGCAGATTTCCGCGGTCGCGTGGAAGGAGGAAGGCTCGGTGACGCTCGTCCTCATCTCGCACTTCCGCAACATCGCGCGGCGGCTGCAGGTGCCGGGCACGGTGTACGGCCAGGCCCGACGCCTCCTCCGCGATCAGATCAAGGCGCACGCGATCCATATCGGCGGCACCGGCCTCGACCTCGGTAGCCGCGATGAAGCCGACGCCGTCTAGCGCGGACCGCCGCATCCTCGCGTGCCTCGAGGGCATCGCGACCGGCGACGCCATCGGCACACAGACCGAGCTGCTCTCCCACGACGACGTCCGGCGCCGCTACCCGCACGGTGTCCGCGGTTTCGAGGGAACACCCGGTTCGACCATTCCTCGATACGTCGGCAACCGGAAGCGCGAATGGCGCATCGGTGAGACGACGGACGATACCGAGCGCACGATCGCCGTGGCGCGGGCGATCGTCGCCGACCAGGGCCTGGTGTCGCACGCCACCCTCGGCCGTGAAATGCTCGCGTGCACGCAGTGCGTCCATCCGGGCGTGCACTCGTTGTGGGAGTTTCATCAGGCCGGTGATCCCGCCCGCATGGCCACGCAGCACGACGGGTGCGGCGCCGCCATCGGGGTGGCGCCGTAGGGATGCTCTACACCTCCGATCGACGGGACGAGATTGTCAGCGGCGCGTACGAGGCGTCGATTCCCACGCATGGCGGCTCCATCGCGATTGCCGCGGCCGCGGCCACCGCGGCGGCGGTTTCGTCCGCCATCGACGGGGCGGGACCGCGCGACATCCTCGCGCACGCCGAGGCGGCCGCGGCCGATGCCGAGCGCCGGTGGCCCGGCCGCACCCGTGCGGGGTTCGCGAGCCTGGTGCGCCGCGCGCACGACGAGCTGAGCGGGCTGACAGGATCCTTTATGAACCTTAAGAACCCATTCCGATAAGATTGCCGTCATGCCACCACGACCGACCTGGAAAGGGTTCCTGAAGGTCAGCCTGGTCAACATCCCCGTCAAGGTGTTCCCGGCGACCGAGTCCTCCGAAACCATCTCCTTCAACCAGCTCCACGCCGAGTGCCAGACGCGCATTCAGCAGAAGCGCTGGTGCCCGCACTGCGAGCGCGAAGTGCCCAACAGCGAGCTCGTGAAAGGCTACGAGTTCGAAAAGGGGCGCTACGTCGTCGTGTCGGAGGAGGACATCCAGAAGGTGCGCGTCGAGTCGACGCGCGTCATCAACCTCGTCCAGTTCGCCAACGACACGGAGATCGATCCTATCTACGTCGATCGCGCGTACTACCTGGCGCCCGACGGGCAGATGGCGGCCGAGGCGTTCGCGGTGATGCGCGAAGGGATGGCGGGGAAGGCGGGCATCGGCAAGATGGCGCTCTACGGCCGCGAATACCTCGTCGCCGTGCGCCCGCAGAAGAAGGGGATCGTGATGTACACGCTGCATCACGACGCGGAGATCCGCAGCATCGACCAGATCGAGGAGCTCAACTCGGTCCCGTCGAAGGTCAAGCCCGAGGAAATGAAGCTCGCCAGGCAGGTGATCGCCACCTTCGACGCGGAGCTCAACCTGAAGGACTACAAGGACGAATACAAGGAAGGCCTGCGCAGGATCATCGACGCGAAGATTGCCGGCGAGGAGATCGTCGCGCCCGACGTGGCCGAGCCCGCCCGCGTCGTGGACCTGATGGAGGCGCTCAAGCGGAGCCTCGATTCGGTCAGCCAGGAAAAGAAAAAGCCGGCGAAGGCCGACTTGAAGAAAGCGGCCGTGGCGAAGTCCGCGAAGACCGCCAACGGCGCCCGCAAGCGCAAGGTATCCTAAGGGCGCTTGAGCCGAGTGCTAGTGACGGGTGGGGCCGGTTTCATCGGCTCCCACGTGGCGGACGCTCTGATTGCGCGCGGCCACGACGTCGCGATTCTCGACGATCTCAGCGGAGGCTTCCCGGAGAACGTGCCCGCGGCAGCGGCGTTCGTGCGTGGCAGCGTCGCCGATCACGCGCTCGTCGATCGGCTGTTCGCCCAACGGCGCTTCGAGCACGTCTATCACCTGGCGGCGTACGCGGCCGAAGGCCTCAGCCCGTTCATCAAGCGCTTCAACTACACGAACAACGTCATCGGCAGCGTCAACCTGCTGAATGCGTCCATCAACACGGGTGTGAAGACGTTCGTCTTCACGTCGTCCATCGCGGTCTACGGCGAGGCGACGCCGCCGATGACGGAAGATCAGGCGCCCGTGCCCGTGGACTCGTACGGCATCGCGAAGTACGCGGTGGAGATGGAGCTGCGCGGCTGCCGCGAACTGTTCGGCCTCAACTCCGTCGTCTTCCGGCCGCATAACGTCTACGGTCCGCGGCAGAACATCGGCGATCGTTACCGCAACGTCGTCGGTATCTTCATGAACCAGATCCTGCAGGGGCAGCCGATGACGATCTTCGGCGACGGGACGCAGACGCGCGCGTTCAGCTACATCGATGACGTGGCCCCGCTCATCGCGGATGCGATCGAGACGCCGGCCGCGTGGAACCAGACGTTCAACGTCGGCGCGGATCAGCCGTATTCACTGCTGGCGCTGGCCACCGCGGTCGCTTCGGCCATGGGTGTGCCGCCGGCGATTCAGCATCTCGACGCGCGGCACGAGGTGCAGCACGCCCACTCCTCGCACGAGCAGGCACGCGCCGTGTTTGGCGCGCGGCCTTCCACATCGCTCGCCGACGGTCTGGCGCGGATGGCCGCGTGGGTGCGGACGCACGGCGCACGCACGAGCGTGCCGTTCGAGGGCATCGAGATTACGAAGAACCTTCCGGCCGCGTGGCAGGTACGGTGACGGGCTATCACGCGGCGCACCTGACCGAAGATCCCGCGCGTGCGGTCGTCTGGAAAGTGGTCGCCGAGCATCTTGCCGCATGGATGCCCGCCGACGCCCACGTCCTGGAGCTCGGCGCCGGCTACTGCGAGTGGATCAACCACGTGACGGGCGCCCGCCGTGTCGCGCTCGACATCTGGCCCGAGGTGGCCCGCTTCGCCGGCCCCGGCGTCGAGAGCGTCGTCCTCGACGCCGCGAGCCAGTTGCCCGCCCTCGGCGCCGCGAGCTTCGACGTGGTGCTCGCATCGAATATCCTCGAGCACTTCGAGCCGGCCGTAGCGGCGTCCGTCGTCGACGATGTGGGACGGCTGTTGAGAGCGGGCGGGCGCTTCATCATCATCCAGCCGAACTTCCGCTACGCCGCGAAGCAGTATTTCGACGACTACACGCACCGCGCCGTGTTCACCGATGTGTCGCTGCCGAACCTGCTGCGTGCCCATGGTTTTCACATTGAACACGTGCAGCCGCGGTTCCTGCCGTACTCGATGCGCGGAACGAAGCTGCCGATCCGGCCCTGGACCGTGCGCGCGTACCTGCGCTCGCCGGTCAAGCCGATGGCGGGCCAGATGCTCGTGATTGCGTCCACGGACCGCGCGCTCCAGGGTTCCGCGCCGCACTGATGTGGAACGCGCGAACGGTCAGCATCGTGTTGCCCGCGTACAACGAGGAGAAGTACATCCGGCCCGCGGTTGAAGACTTCTTCGTCGAAGGCGTCGTGGACGAGGTCATTGTCGTGGATAACAACTCGCGGGACCGCACGGCCGAAGAGGCCGCGACGACGCGAGCGCGCGTCGTGCGCGAAACCGCGCAGGGCTACGGCCATGCGCTGCGCCGCGGGCTGCGCGAGGCGAGCGGCGACCTCGTCATCATGGCGGAGCCCGATGGCACGTTCGTCGGCCGCGACGTGCTGAAGCTGCTGGCCTATGCGGACGACTTCGAGATGGTCTGCGGCACCAGGACGACGCGCGAGCTGATCTGGCAACAGGCGAACATGGGATGGTTTCTGCGCTGGGGCAACTGGACCGTCGCGAAGATGATCCAGGTGCTCTACGACGGACCGTCGCTCACCGACTGTGGATGCACGCTGCGCCTCACGCACCGCGCGGCGCTCGCACGCATCCACGACGACCTCACGGTCGGGGGCTCGCACTTCCTTCCCGAGATGGTCATTGCGGCCTTGAAGCGCGGGCTCCGCGTCATCGAGGTGCCGGTCAACTACCGCGGCCGTGTCGGCGATTCGAAGATCACCGGCTCGCTGAAAGGGGCGCTGCGCACCGGCTTTCGCATGATCGTGCTCATCCTGCACCGGCGGCTGGTGTGACCCCGCGACAGGCCCAGGGTCACCCCGACCGCCGTCGAGGCGTGCGCCGTCGCGCGACGGCGGCGGCCGTCATCGTCCTCGCGGCGTTGGCGCTCTACGCGCCGACCATCGACGACTATTTCCTGCAGGACGACTTCGGCGTCGTGGCGCTTTTCGCGACCCGGTCGCTCTCGTACATCCCGCGCTGGTTCGTGATGCCGTGGACCGAGGACATCTGGGGCTACGTGCCGGACGAGATCCGCCCGTTCCCGGCGGTGTCCTACGTCATCACGTCGTGGTTCGGCGCAGCGGCGCCCGAGCCGAATCACCTCGTGAACATCGCGCTGCACGCCGCCAACGGGCTGCTGGTGATGTGGATCGCGGAAGCGGCGGCGGGTCTCGGCCTCGTTTCGGCCGCGGCCGCGGGGTTGCTCTTCGTCGTGCTGCCCATCCAGGTCGAGAGTGTCGGTTGGGTGACGGGCCGCGTGGACTCGCTGCCGGCCTTCTTCTACTTCGCGTCCTTCCTGCTCTATGTGCGGTGGGTCCGTCTGCAGGCGGAGCACACCGGAACCGGTCGACTCCGGTTTCAGGCGGACTATCTCTGGTCCGTGATGGTGTTCTTGGCGGCGCTCTTCACCAAGCAGAACACCATCACGATGGTTCCGGCGCTCGTCCTGTACGACTGGATTGTCGCGCGCCGGCGCGTTCAGATCTCGTGGGCGTGGCTGCGGCCGTACGTGCCGTATGTCGTGCTCACGGTCGCGTTCCTGGCGCTGCGTTACGTCCTGTTCCACGCAGTCGCACGCGAGAACGCGCTGTCCGCGCAGCGATTCCAGGAGTTCGTTTCCGACAGCTCACGACATCTTGTCCGGCTCGTGTTCGGCGGCGCCGGCATTCGCCACTGGACGTGGCGTGACACGGGAGTGGTTGCGGCCGTGTTGTTCGTCCTCGCGGTTCGCGATGCCCGCCGCCAGCTGCTGGCGACACCAGCCGCGCCGCAACCGCCGCTGTGGCGGGCGGCCGTCTACTTCGGCATTGTCTGGATCGTGCTCGGGATGGCGCCGATCCTCGTGTCCGGATACTACTCCCCGCGGCACATGTATCTGGCGTCGCTCGGCTGGGCAGTCGTCGTCGGCATCGGTTTCGAGACGCTGTGGTCGTCACGGCCGGCGCCGGCGAGCCGATGGTTTGCCGCGATTGTCCTCGGCGTACTTCTGTCGGGCTACGGTGCACAGGTGCACGGGATCCTTGGCGGGTGGAACCGGTATGCGGCGATCTCGCGTGCGGCCACCACGCAAATCGAACGCGAAGCGACCGTCGGGCCCGAAGGGACGCTCGTGATTGCCGGTGTGCCGCGACTCAGCTGGGCGTTCGCGGTGCCGTATTCGGTGCGCCCGCCGTTTACCGCGACCGATCTGACGAAGCGGATCTTCGTGATTTCCGATTCAGCCGATCACTGTTGTGCGGCGGGTCAGTGGAGCGATTACACCCGGGGCGCGCTGCGCGGGTGGCGGGACCGCACCGATCGTCCGCCGGTCGTCGCGCTGTATTGGAACCCGATGACCGGAAAGATGTCGCGCGTGTCGGATGGCGATGACCCGCAGCTGCGGACGCTGGCGGCACTGCTGCTCGAGACCGACAGCCGCGAGACGCTCGACTCCGCGATCCGCGGGCTGATGAACGACTACGTCGCGCTCCGGTAGGCGGGTGGGGCGGGTCCTTGCGGACTCGCCGGACTATTCCAGCAGCGCCCACAGCCCCATGCTCGGCGCCGTCGGATCGCCGATCCAGATCGGCGGCGTCAGCCACACGAACGCCAGGATCGCAATCACCATCAGGTCGTACGGCAGCGTCGTCCGCTCGTCGGTCCAGAAGAACGCCCGTGTGAAGACCTTGCTGATGGGGCTGCGTCCGCGCGGAATCGGCCGCGCGTTCAGCACGAGATACGTGTAGTAGATGCGATCGGCGACGGTGAAGATCGCGAGAATGAGGATCACCCACAGCGCCGCGCCCATGCGGTTGGTGAACGCGCCGATCATGAACAGGACGATGCGCTCGGGACGCTCCATGAAGCCGACCTTGCACTTCTCGATGAGCGATTCCGCGCGCGCCCGCGCGTAACTCGTCATGATCGAGAACATCATCGCCAGCGACGCCACCATGACGTAGTCGGTGCGTCCCATCCGCGCGTAGAGATAGATGAGGCCGAGAAAGAGCGCGATGTCGGAAAACCGATCGAGCGTCGAGTCCCAGAAGGCGCCGAACCGCGACACGGTGTTGGTTTCCTGCGCCACCTTGCCGTCGATGAAATCGAAGATGTTGGCGACGATCATGATCACGCCGGCCAGCATGAACCGGTCGACGCCGAGCGCGCAGGCCGCGACGACGTTGATCAGGACGCCGATGAGCGTGAGCGTATTGGGGTGGATGCCGAGGGCCACGCACGCGTTGATGATTGTGCGCAGCGGCCACATGCACACCTTCCCAATGAACCCAGTCAACGTCATCGTTTGTTATAATTAAGGGTTTCCGCCGGCAGAACTAAGCTCGGCATAGTAGCCCATGCCCATCCAGGACCTCAAGGAGCAGATCGCGCGGCTGCCCGAACAGCCCGGCGTCTACCTCTGGGTCAACGAGGCGGGCGAGACGATTTACGTCGGCAAGGCGCGCGCCCTGCGCGACCGCGTGCGCAGCTATCTTGGCGCTTCGGGCATGAGCCCTCGTCACGACGCGCTGCTCGACGAGATCACGTCGGTGGAGGTCATTGTCACCGACTCCGTGATGGAGGCGCTTGCGCTCGAGAACAACCTGATCAAGGAGCGATCGCCCAAATACAACATCCTGCTCCGCGACGACAAGAACTATCCCTTTCTCCAGCTGACGATGAGCGAGGCGTTCCCGCGGATGCTCGTCGCCCGGCGCGTCGAACGCAACGGCGATTTCTACGCCGGTCCGTTCCTGCCGGCCAAGATCGCCCGCCGGACGATGGGGCTGGCGCACCGGCTGTTCGGCATCCGCTCGTGCAACGAGGCGATCACAGGGCAGCGCGGGCGTCCGTGCCTCGAATACGACATCAAGCGCTGCATCGCGCCGTGCGTCGCGGAAATCTGCAGCCAGGAACAGTACGGGGTGGCGGTGGCCAACGCCAGGCTGCTGCTCGAAGGGCGCAACGACGAGCTGATCGACACGCTGCGCGAGCGCATGGTCGGTGCGTCCGAGCAGCAGCGCTTCGAGGAGGCGGCGCAGCTACGCGACGCGCTGCGCACGGTGCAGATTCTGCGCGACCGCCAGCAGAAGGTGGCAACGGCGCAGCTCGGCGATCGCGACGTGTTCGGCGTCAAGGTCGGTCCGAGCGGCAGCGCCATCCAGGTGTTCTCGATGCGCGGCGGCCGCGTCATCGAGCGCCTCGAGCTCGTCACCGATCCCGGCGGCATCGCGGTGCGCGACGCCGAGGTCCTGCAGGCGACGCTGCAGCAGTTCTACGAGATGCGGCTGCCGCCGGCGGAGGTCGATGTGCCGATCGAGATCGAGGACGGCGAGGCGATGGAGGAGTGGCTCTCATCGCGCGCGGGCCGCCGCGTCAGGGTTCTCGTGCCGCAGCGCGGCGACAAGAAGGCACTCGTCGAGCTGGCCACGAGGAACGCGGAGCTCTCGTACCGCACGCGGTTCAACGAGAACACCGCCGCCCACTTCGACGCGCTCGAGACGCTACGGTCGGTCCTCGGCCTGCCGTCGGTGCCGCGCCGCATCGAATGCTTCGACATCTCGACGATCCAGGGCAGCGAGACCGTGGCGTCGATGGTCGTGTGCGAAGACGGGCGGATGAAGAAGTCGGAATATCGGAAATTTCGGATACGAGGCCGGTCAACTTCCAATTTCCAACTGCCAACTCCCAAGACGGATGCCGGATCCCCCGCGACTCCGCTCGGGGCAAGCCGGATCCCGGATCCCGGCCGGTTCGGTTCCGACGACTTCGCGGCCATGCGGGAAGTCGTGCAGCGCCGCTATCGGAAGATCCTCGAGGATGGCGGGCCGTTTCCGGATCTGATCCTGATCGACGGCGGCAAGGGGCAGCTCACGGCGGCCTACGACGGGCTGCAGGAGATTGGCCTCGGCAACCTCGTGGCGATCGGCATCGCGAAGAAGGAGGAGCTGCTCTTCACGCGCGACCGCACCGATCCGATTGCGCTCCCCGAGAACGATCCCGCGCTGCTGCTGATCGAGCGCATCCGCGACGAAGCGCATCGCTTCGCGGTGACCTTCCACCGCAAGGCGCGGTCGATGCGCGATCTGCGCTCGCAGCTCGATGACGTGCCGGGCATCGGCCCGCGCCGCCGCCGGGCGCTGCTGACGAAGTTCGGCAGCCTGGCCGGCGTCCGCCGCGCCACCCGCGAGGAGCTCGACGCCGTCGTCGGACCGCGGGCCGCCGCCGCGGTCATCGACTATTTCGCGAAGTCCGCGTGAATGTTCGGATCCTGATGGTGGGCGTGCGGTGATCGCGGACCGCCGGGCCGCAGCTTCGCCGGCTAGCTGCGCGAGCTCGACCGTGCCTTCAGCCGGTAGCGGTCGTCGGCGCAGAGGTCGAGGAATCCTTCCTGGAGCAACTGTGCGAAGATTCCGAGACACTCGTCGTCGGGCAGGCTGAAGAGCCTGCGTGCCTGCGCGATGGTCGGCGACAGGCCGCGCATATCGCTGAATTCGCGGCGGACGCGCTCGACGAGTTTCTGATCCGCGGGCTTGTGCGCCGGCGTGCGCGTGAGCGACTGGATGCGAAGCGATCGAAGGGGAACGTGGAGGTTTCGTTGCTGGAAGGAGAGTGGCTTGCGCGCGGTGGCCGTCATGATGCAAACGCCCCCTTGACGCGCAACGATACGCTGTCCCGCGGGCTTGAGCAATAGCGGATCTACAGCTGAGCATCGCACGCTCCGAAAGACCGGAAAGGAGACCACAGGGTGCGCAGGCTGGTTCGGTTCTATAAGGCGTTCAGGCGAGCTCGGCAGTTCGGCTTTACGTTGTTCGACGCCTACCTCGCCGCGCGCGCCAACTCGCACTGACGACCGGGCGACATGTCGCACTGACGACCGCACGACGTGCGCGGCACGCGGCGTTCGAATTGCACTGCTCCCGCCCGGGAGCACGATGACGTCACTTCGACCCGACGTACTTCACATTCTCATCCGCGTGGTTCTCATGTTGGCCGGCGCGCTGCTGCTGTGGGCCGCGCCCGTCTCCGTCACCGGCATCGCGCTGATGTTCGTCGGCCTGCTCTGCGCGGTCGGCGCCTTCACGTTGGAGAAAACCCAGCAGTTCTAGTACGCTGGCGCCTTGCCGGCCGGTCTCGATTTCTCCCGCATCTTCATCGAGTTCGTCGTTCTCATCTTCTCGCTGACGGTTCACGAGGCGGCGCACGCGTTCACCTCGGACCGCCTCGGCGACCCGACCGCGCGGCTGCTGGGCCGGGTCTCGCTCAATCCGGCCGTTCACGTCGACCCGATAGGCACCATCCTCTTCCCGCTGATCGCGATGGTGACGAACGTGCCGGTGCTCGGCTGGGCGAAGCCCGTGCCCGTCAACATCACGCGCCTCAAGGGCCACTGGAAGCGGAAGTACATGCTCATTGCGGCGGCGGGGCCGGCCAGCAACGTGGTGCTCGCCGTCCTGGCGTCGCTGGCCCTGCACCTGGTTCCCGTCGGCGGCGATCTCGAGGCCGCGACGCTGGCGCCGCTTGCCGCCTTCCTGTATCAAGCCGTCCTCCTCAACGTCCTGCTGGCGGTCTTCAACATGGTGCCCGTACCTCCGCTCGACGGGGGCAACGTGCTCGCCGGCGTGCTCCGCGGCCCGATCGCCGATGCCTACGAGGGCCTGCGGCCGTACGGATTCATGATTCTCTACGGCTTGATGTTCACCGGCGTCCTGGCGACGATCATCTCGCCGCCCGCACAATTCCTGCTCTCGCTGCTCCTGTGAGAACATGTCGAACCCCGCCCGCGCTCGCGTCGTCAGCGGCATGCGCCCGACCGGCAAGCTGCACCTTGGCCACCTCGTCGGCGCGCTCACCAACTGGGTCGCGCTGCAGGAACGCTACGACTGTTTCTATTTCGTCGCCGACTGGCACGCCCTGACCAGCGAGTACGCCAATACCGCCGGCATCACCGCCGCGGCGCTCGACAACGTGGCCGACTGGCTCGCCGCGGGCATCGATCCCGAGCGGAGCACCATCTTCATCCAGTCGCTCGTCCCGGAGCACGCCGAGCTGTTCCTGCTGCTCTCGATGGTCGTGCCGATCCCATGGCTGGAACGCGTCCCCACCTACAAGGAGCAGCGCGAACAGCTGTCCGAGAAGGATCTCTCGACGGTCGGCTTCCTCAGCTATCCGCTGCTGCAGACCGCCGACGTCATCATCTACGACGGCAAGTTCGTGCCGGTCGGCGAGGACCAGGTCGCGCACCTCGAGCTGTCGCGCGAGGTGGTGCGCCGCTTCCACCAGTTCTACGGCGAGATCTTCGTCGAGCCGCAGCCGCTGCTGACGCCGACGCCCCGCTTGCCCGGCCTCGACAACCGGAAGATGAGCAAGAGCTACGGCAACACGATCGATCTCAGCGACGGCGCCGACGACGTGATGAAGAAGGTGCGGCAGATGTACACCGATCCCAAGCGGATTCGCGCCGACATCCCCGGCACGGTCGAAGGCAACCCGGTGTTCATGTACCATGACGCGTTCAACGCGAACACCGCCGAGGTCGAGGACCTGAAGACGCGCTACCGCGCGGGGAAGGTCGGCGACGTCGAGGTGAAGACGAAGCTGGCCGCGGCGATGAACGCGATGCTCGAGCCGATGCGCGAGCGGCGGCGCGCGGTGATGAGCCGCCCGGAGCGGATTCGCGAGATCGCCGTCGAGGGCTCGCGCCGCGCGCGCGTCATCGCGCAGCAGACGATGGAACGCGTCCGCGACGCCGTCAAGCTGCGATACTGATGCGCGGCTACCGGCCGGATCACCACGATGGCGCCCTTCGGGCGCGAGGCACGAAGGACACGAAGACTGTTTTGGTCTTTGGTGGCACATGGACCATGCACCGGTGACTGATTCCAGAGGCGGTAGACTTCACGCACACCGAACATCCATTAACCCGATGAATCTTCGTGAGCTTCGTGTGTGCCGCGCACGCGGCCTTCGTGGTTGCCCCGGCCGTGGCTGACGTCGACTTCGAGTCCTCGCCCGACGCCTACAAGGTCAAGCTCGATACCTTCGAGGGGCCGCTCGACCTGCTCGTCCACCTCATTCGCCGCAACGAGGTGAACGTCTACGACATCCCGATCGCGCTCGTCACCGAGCAGTACCTGTCGTACATCGCCCTGATGCAGGAGCTGAACCTCGACGTCGCCGGCGAGTTCCTCGTCATGGCGTCGACGCTGATTCACATCAAGTCGCGGATGCTGCTGCCGCGGCCGGATCCGACGCAGGACGACCAGGGCGAGGAGGACCCGCGCGAGGCGCTGGTGCGCCGGCTGCTCGAGCACCAGAAGTACAAGGCGGCGGCAGAACTGCTGCACGAGCGCGAGACGCTGCGCAGCGCACAGTTCATGCGGCCCGACGCGCGCGTCGCGGACGCCGCGGGCGAGGAGTACGAGCCGGAGCTGGAGGTCGATCTCTTCAGCCTGCTGGCCGCGTTCAAGGGCGTTCTCGAGCGCGCCAGCCGGCGGCCGCCGATGGTGCTGCCGCCCGAGGAGCTTCCCATCGAGACGCGCATCGAGCAGCTGCTGCAGCGGCTGTCCGAGACGGAGGCGTGCGGGTTCGAAGACCTGTTCGCCGACGGCGACGGCTCGCGCGGCTTCGTCATCGTGACGTTCCTCGCGCTGCTCGAGATGATCCGGCTGAAGCTCGTGCGCGCCTATCAGTCCGCCGGTGCGGGCACGATCCGTATCTACAAGCGGGCGCGTCCCGCCGACGCGCCGCATCCCATCGGAGACCCGCAGTCATGACGGGTCTGCGTCAACGTGGCTTCCGTCATTGTCGCGGGACCCGCCCCACCCATGGATAACTCGCTCAAAGCCATCGTCGAGGCGCTCATCTTCGCCTCGCCCGAACCGCTGACGCCGAAGATGCTGTACCGGCTGCTCGCCGACGAGCCGAAGGAAGACGTGAAGGCGACCGTCGACGCGCTGAAAGCCGACTACGAGTCGCGGCCCGGCCTGCAGTTCGTGGAGGTCGCGGGCGGTTATCAGATCGTGACGCGCCCGGAGCTGCACGAATGGGTGCGGCGCCTCTTTCACGAACGCTCGACGCAGAAGCTGACGGTGCAGGGCCTCGAGACGCTGGCGGTCATCGCCTACAAGCAGCCGATCACCGCGCTCGAGATCGGCGAGATTCGCGGCGTCAACACGTCGGGCGTGCTCTCGACGCTGCTCGAGCGCCACCTGATCAAGATCGTCGGCCGCAAGAACGTCGTCGGCCGGCCGTTTCTCTACGCGACGACGAAGGAGTTCCTGATCCGGTTCGGTCTCAACGACCTGACCGACCTGCCGAAGATCGAGGACATGGCCGAGGCGCTCGGCTTCGACCCGCCGGCGCGGCTCATCGAGCAGAACCCCGCCGAGGAGATGTTGCCGCTGCAGGACGACGAGCAGGACGCGCCGCTTTCCTGAGCGCGGCGATTTCTTCGTCAGTGAGTTCTCGCCAGTCGCCGGGTTTCAACCGGCGATCAGAGATCGGGCCGAATCGCGTCCGCTTCAGCGTTTCCACCGGGTGGCCGACGGCGTCGAGCATCCGGCGCACCTGCCGGTTGCGGCCTTCGCGGATGGTGATCAGCAGCACGCCGGTATCGTCGCGGCGTCCCTTGTTCACGAGCACGACGTCAGCCGGCCGCGTGCGGCGTCCGTCGAGCGGGATGCCGCTGCGCAGCCGTTCGATCGCCTCGTCGTCCGGCATGCCGGCGACGCGCGCCTCGTAGGTGCGATCGACCTCGTGCCGCGGATGCGTCAGCTTCGCCGCCAGGTCGCCGTCGTTGGTGAGCAGCAGCAGCCCCTGCGTGTCGTAGTCGAGCCGGCCGACGGGATAGACGTATTCCTTCACGCCGCCGAGCAGCTCGATCACCGTCCGCCGGCGCTGCGGATCGGCTCTCGTGGTCACGTAGCCGGTCGGCTTGTAGAGCAGGATGTAGCGGTGGCGCTCGGCCGCCTTGATGCGCCGGCCGTCGATGCGGATGTCGTCGCGCGAGGGATCCGCCTTCGTCCCCATCTCGCGCACGGTCTCGCCGTTGACCGTCACGCGCCCTTCGGCGATCAGCTTCTCGGCCGCGCGCCGCGACGCGATGCCCGCCTGGGAGATGATTTTCTGCAGGCGGATGCCGCCTCCCTCGTCGCTCACGCTCCTATAATCACACGCATGAAGAGTCGCATTCGTCTCGCCCTGCTGATCGTGATGGCGTGCGCGTGCACGAAGGCCCCCGCGGCGCCGCAGCAGGTGCCGCTCGCGCAGCTGCCGCCGGTCGATCCGCAGGCCGTCCTCGCGCACACGAAGGTGCTGTCGTCCGACGAGTACGAAGGGCGCGGTCCCGGCACGAAGGGCGAGGAGCTGACGGTGCGCTACCTCGTCGATCAGTTCAGGATGCTCGGCCTCAAGCCTGGTAATACCGACGGGACGTACGTGCAGAAGGTGCCGCTCGTCGGCATCACGCCGACGCCCGCGCCGCTGACGTTCCAGAAGGGCAGCCAGCGGCGCACGCTCCGGTGGAAGGACGACTTCGTGGCTCTGACCCGGCATGTGGCCGACGAGGCGGTGCTCAATCGCGCTGAGCTCGTGTTCGTCGGCTACGGGATCGTGGCGCCGGAATACAACTGGGACGACTACAAGGGCGTGGACGTGAAGGGGAAGACGCTCGTCATGCTCGTCAACGACCCGGCGGTGCCCGGCGAGCCCACCGCATTCGGCGGCAAGGCGATGACCTATTACGGCCGCTGGACGTACAAGTACGAGATCGCCGCGCAGAAAGGCGCCGCCGGCGTGTTCGTCGTCCACGAGACCGGTCCGGCGGGATATCCCTTCGAGGTGCTGCAGGCGAACGTGGGAGAGCAATTCACCCTCGTGACGCCGGACAAGAACATGGGACGCGCGGCCGTCGAGGGGTGGATCACGCTGGACCAGGCGAAGGCGCTGCTGCAGATGGCGGGGCAGGACTTCGACACGCTGAAGAAACAAGCGGTCACACGCGACTTCAAGCCGGTGCCGCTCGGCGTCGACGCGTCGATCGCGATCAGGAACAAGCTGCGGACCATCGACTCGCAGAACGTCGTGGCGAAATTCGAGGGAGGCGATCCCGCGCTGAAGGACGAATACGTCGTCTACACGGCGCACTGGGATCATCTCGGCGTGGGGCCGGACGTCAACGGCGATCGCATCTACAACGGCGCCAAGGACAACGCGATTGGCACCGCCGGCGTGGTGGAGATTGCGCGCGCGTTTACGAAGGTGTCGCCGGCGCCGAAGCGGTCAATCCTCTTCGTCTCGGTCACGGCGGAGGAGCAGGGACTGCTCGGGTCGCAGTACTACTCTGTCATGCCGATCTACCCGCTCGCCAGGACGCTGGCCAACATCAACATGGACGGCCTGAACGTGCACGGGCGCACGAAGGATTTGACGCTGGTCGGCTACGGCGCGTCGGATCTCGACGATTACGCGAAAGCGGCGCTCGCCGAGCAGGGCCGCGTGATCGCGCCCGATCCCGAAACCGAAAAGGGCTTTTACTATCGATCCGACCACTTCAACTTCGCCAAGCAGGGCGTCCCCGCGCTTGATCCCGAAGAGGGCACGGAATTCATCGGCAAGCCCGCGGAATATGGCAAGCAGGTGCGCGACGACTACACCGAGCACGACTATCACAAGCCGAGCGACGTGGTGAAGCCCGACTGGGATCTGAGCGGCGCCGCCGAGGATCTGCAAGTGTTCTTCGCGGTCGGCTACCGCGTGGCCCAGGCGGACAAGTACCCGGAGTGGAAACCCGGGAACGAGTTCAAGGCGGCACGCGAGCGAATGCTGCAGCAGCGGTGAGCGAGTGTCACCGTTTCAGCACGTCGGCCCAGAAGCCCACGAGCTTCATCGTCTCGCTTGCCGCCGCCGCCCGGTCGATCTCCGCGTGCGTGATCAGCTCGCTGATCAACAGGTGCACGTCCGCGCCTTTCTTCGTCAGGTAATCGGCGAGCAGCACTGATTCCGCAGTGGGAATCACTGAGTCTTCCGATCCGTGGAGCAGAAAGACCGGCGCGGAAGGAACGGCGTCGGTGCGGTCGGCCGACAGCGTGGCAGAGTCGACGCCGGGCTCGTTCAGATACGGCAGCACTTCCGGGCCAAGCTTCTTCACGTTGCGATCGTTGACGTAGGTCATGTAGGTCCGCGCCGGTTCCGGCAGCGTCTTCGCGTACTCGCGCGCCTGCTGGAATGTCGCATTCGCCTGGTTCATGTCGACCAGCGTGAGCTGCGACGCGTACAGGAACGTCTCGACCCCTTTCCGCAACGGCGCGACCTGTTCGGCGGGCACGATGCCTTGATCGGCGAACTGATAGAGCAGCACGGCCACGCCGTAATCGTGCGGGGGAATCGTCCTGATGCCTGGCAGCTGCTGCTCCTCGCCGGTCACCAGGTAGTGAAGCACCCGGGGCAGGTCCGCGTGGCCGCCGAACGAGAGCACGTAGGCCAGCCTGTCGCGAATCGACGGGCGGCCCGCGGTGGCGACCGACATCCCGCCCGCGAAGCTGATGCCGATGAGGCCGATGCGGCCGTCGGGCGCGAGGTCCGGCCGGCCCGCCATCCACGTCACGGCGTCCTCGATGACATCGGCCGATCGAAGGGTGAGTTGATACCGCTGCAGGTCGGGCAGCGCGAGCGTCATCACCAGCACGCCGCTGCCGGCAAGGTCCTTTGCCAGCGCGGTCAGCCGCGGCTCCTTGATGCCCATCGAATGGATGCCGGGAATCAGCAGCACGCTGCGCGAGAATCGGCCGTCGGGGCGATAGAACTGCGCCGGCACCTCGCCGTTCCGCGTCGCGACCGTGTGCGGCGGCAGCACGGTGACCGCGTGGGCATGTTGCGCGGCAAACTGCTCGACGCGTCCCCCGAGGTGCGCCACCCGCACGAACAGCGACGCCGCGCGGACGTAGGGCGCGGCGAGCCAGGCCAGGACCGCGCCGATGACGAGAAACGCCGCGAGAATGCGCCGGCCGCGCCGCGCCGCCATGCGCGCTCATGTTACCTTCAGATTGCGGATGAAGAGACTGATTGTCGCCATCGACGGCCCCTCCGGCGCGGGCAAGGGCACCATCGCCAGGACGCTCGCCGAGGCGCTGCGGTATCGTCACGTCGACACCGGCGCCATGTACCGCGCGGTCGGATGGAAAGCCGTGCACGACGGCATCGCGCTCGACGACGAGCCGGCGCTGGCGGCGCTGGCGGACCGATCGCAGATCGCAGTCGAGGGGGGACGCGCGTCGATCGACGGCCACGACATCACGCAGGCCATCCGGACGCCCGAGATCGACAAGGCGGCGTCCGCCGTCGCGCGCATGCCGCGCGTCCGCGAGGTGCTCGTCGCGCGGCAGCGCCGCATCGGCGAGCAGGGCGGCGTCGTCATGGAAGGACGCGACATCGGCACCGTCGTCTTTCCGGATGCCGACGTGAAGATTTACCTCGATGCGTCCGCGGAGGAGCGCGCGCGCCGGCGCCTGAACGACCCCGCGCACAGCGGCGGGAAGGCCGGGGAAGCGGCGGTGGCGGCCTCCATCGACGCGCGCGACCGGTCCGACACGACGCGCACGGCGTCTCCCTTGACGATGGCGGCCGATGCGGTGTTGATCGATACCACGGGCATGCCCATCGCGCAGGTCGTCGACAAGGTCCTGGCCCTGGTGAAGCGCACGCTCGAGACATGAGCGCACCGTCTGCCGCCGCCGCTGCATGAACCCCGACTCGCCCTCGACCACTGCTACCGAGCACCTGCGCATCGCGATCGGGATCGCTGCCGCGATCGCCATCGCCGCCGGTGTCACCGGCCTTGCCGGGTGGTTCTTCGGCATCGCGCGGCTGATGTCGATTGCCAGCGAAGCGCCCGCGCTGATGCCGATGAGCGCCCTCGCCCTGCTCGTCGCGGGCCTCGCGCTCGCCTACGCCCCCTCGCACCCTCGTTTCTCACGCGGTCTCGGTGTGCTCGTGCTGGCGATTGCGGCCGCGGCGGTCATCGGCTATCTCACCGAGACCGACTTCGGGTTCGGAAATCTTCCGGCGGGGCTGACCTCGGGCGCCGGGACGCTGCCGGGTTTGCCGGCGCCCAACTCCATCCTGGCGTATGCCCTGGTCGGCAGCGCGCTCATCGTGCTGCGGCGCGCGCCGGTCGTGGCGCAGGGCCTCGCGCTGCTCGCGGCCACGATCGCGTACCTGGCGGGGCTCGGCGAGCTGTTCGGCGCGTCGACGGCGCAGGGTCTCTCGGCGTACACGGCGATGTCACCCCAGACGGTGATGGCGCTGTGCGCGCTGGCGACCGGCATCCTCTGCGCCACGCCCGGGGCCGGATTGATGCCGCTGCTGATGGATCGGGGCGCCGCCGGCCTCGCCGTCAGGCGCTTCCTGCCCATGGCGATCCTGCTGCCGGTCGTGCTCGGCGGCCTGCGCGTCGCGGGCGAGCTGCAAGGGCTGTTCGATACTCGCTTCGGCACCGCGCTGATGGCGGTCGCGAGCGCGGCGCTCGCCGGCATCCTGACCGTCGACATCGCCATTGCCATCCGGCAACTCGATCACACGCTGCGCGCCGAGCACCGGGCGCGCGAGGTCGCCGAGTCCGAGAGCCGCGTCAAGGACGACGTCCTCGCGCTGCTGACCGGGGAGCTGCGCACGCCTGCCGGCGTCATCCACGCGCAGGCGCACCTGCTGCAGGCAGGCGTGCTGACGAACGAAAAAATGAAGCAGGTGATCGAGACCGTCAGCCGCAACGCCGCGCGCCTGCGCCAGTCCATCGACGATGCCGGGGATGTGGCCGCGATGGCGCGAGGCGGCGTGCTGTTCGAGCCCGCGGAGATCGATCCGCGCGACCCGATACGCCGCGCGCTGGACGTCTGGGCCCCGGAGATTGCCGCCAAGCGCATCGCGGTCACCGCGCAGCTGATGCCCGTCGGCTTCGTTCAGGGCGACGCGGTGCGGCTGCAGCAGATCGCGAGCAACCTGCTCTCCAACGCGGTGAAGTTCACGCCGCCGGGCGGGGAAATCCGCGTGGAGACCGCTCGTGACGGCGACCTGGTGCGGTTCACCGTGGAGGACACCGGCTGCGGCATTCCGCCGGAGTTCCTGCCGCACGTGTTCGAGCCGTTCAAGCGATCATCGGGCTCGCTGCACGAGCGGCCCGAAGGCCTCGGCCTGGGGCTGACGCTCGTGCGCCATCTCGCCGAGCTGCATGGCGGGAGCGTCACGGCGCACAGCGACGGCGCCGGTCGCGGCGCCCGCTTCGTCGTGCAGCTGGCGACGAACTGACGATCAGAGACCCGCCACCAACTTATCGATCCTTGAAGTCCTCAGACGAGGCCGGATCCAGCTCCCAGCGATGCTTGTCGCGCTTGGAGATCTTCGCCTCGCCCTTCAGCTCCTCGTTGTCGTCGTACTGGACGCCGACCGCCTTGCCGATGTCGTCCACCACGTCCTGGTCGGGCGTCGGATTGTCGCCGCCCGGCGCTTCGTCGCCGACGCTGGCGGCCGATTCCCAGTCGGCGTCGACGTCGCCGCCGGTCAGCGCGGGGCTCGTCTCGTGGTACTCGTTGAGGCGGTCACGCTGGTGACGACGGCCGCTGCGTGCGGCCGAAGCCGTTCGGTCGAGGTCGAGCGACGAGGGAGGCGTCGGAACGATGTCGTCGCCGCGGACGACGCGGCGTTCGCGATCGAGCGCCGGCGCCTTGCGTGCGACAGCCGTCGACGTCGCGGCCTTTCGAGCCGAGCCCGCCCGGCGGATGCCGGTTGCCTTCCGCGCCGCACCCGTCTTGCGCGCCGGACCCGTCTTACGCGCCGCGCTGGCCTTGCGCCCCGCGCCGGCCTTGCGCGCCGTGGCCACGCCGCGCTTAGGCGCCCTGGCCGGCCGGGCTTTCCGTGCAACGGCCTTCCGCGAGCCCGTCCGGGCAGCTCTGGGGGCGGTTTTCTTTGCCTTTTTCCTGGCGCCTGCGGCCTTGCGTCTGGCCATCGCGGTCGTCCTTTCCGTCTCCGGCTTACCTTGACTGTTTCCGGGTAAGTGTCGTAAAGTCTAGTGCTTATCGGCGAAGGAAGCAGCTGGCATACAAGCTCCAACCAACCACCAGAATTCGTCTCGCCGTTATAGCTGCGGGGAGCCGGTCCCCGCAACCTGTTCGCCTGCCGCTCAGGGCAGCCTCTGAGCGTAGTCGAAAGGCAACAGAAACCGGTAATCAGATTCAGGAGGACTCGTAAGGAATGGCGAATGTTGAAAACGGGTTGATCTCTCCCGACAAGACGGGTGAACAACCCGGAGCACCGGCGCGCACCAGGGCTGGGAAGCCCGCCGGTCCGGCCTTCAAGCCGATGCACCACGAGGACATGGATCCGCAGGAGTTCGCGGCCATGCTCGACATCTATGACGACAGCTTCCGCAACATGGCGGAAGGCGAGGTCGTGAAGGGCACCGTGCTGAAGGTGACCGAGACGGCGGTCGTCGTCGACGTCGGCTACAAGTCAGAAGGCCTGATTCCCATCCACGAATTCCTCGACGAGAGCGGCCAGGTGACCGTGCAGGGCGGCGACCTGGTCGACGTGCTGCTCGAGCGCACGGAGGATCGCGAAGGCCACATCGTGCTGTCGCGCGAGAAGGCCGAGAAGATGAAGATCTGGGACGAGGTCGAGAAGGCCTACGCCGAGCGGAAGGTCGTCATCGGCCGCGTCATCGAGCGGATCAAGGGCGGCCTCGCGGTGGACATCGGCGTCCGCGCGTTCCTCCCCGGCTCGCAGATCGACGTGCGTCCCGTGCGGAACCTCGATGCGCTGAAGGGGCAGGAGCTCCGCATGCGCGTCATCAAGGTCAACAAGAAGCGCGGCAACATCGTCCTCTCGCGCAAGGCGCTCCTCGAAGAGGAGAACGCCGAGAAGAAGAAGACCACGCTCGAGACGCTGGCCGAGGGGAAGGTCCTGCGCGGCACGGTCAAGAACATCACCGACTACGGCGCGTTCATCGACCTCGGCGGCATCGACGGCCTGCTGCACATCACCGACATGTCGTGGGGCCGCGTCGGCCATCCCTCCGAGCTGTTCAAGGTGAACGACGAAGTGGACGTCATCGTCCTGAAGTACGACCCGGCGACCGAGCGCGTCTCGCTCGGGCACAAGCAGCTCGTGCAGGATCCGTGGGCCACGGTGCAGGACCGCTACCCGGTCGGCGCGCGCATGAGCGGCAAGGTCGTGAGCCTCACCGACTACGGCGCGTTCGTCGAGCTCGAGGCGGGCGTCGAAGGTCTCATCCACGTCTCCGAGATGTCGTGGAGCAAGCGCGTCAAGCACCCGTCGAAGATCCTCAACGTCGGCGACACCGTCGACGCGATGGTGCTCGGCGTCGATCCGGCCGCGCGGCGCATCTCGCTCGGCCTCAAGCAGGTCGAGACCAACCCGTGGCACGAGCTGACCGAGAAGTACCCGGTCGGCACGCGCATCAAGGGGAAGGTGCGCAACCTCACCGAGTTCGGCGCGTTCGTCGAGGTCGAGGAGGACATCGACGGCCTGATCCACATCTCCGACATGTCGTGGAGCAAGCGGATCAAGCACCCGTCCGAGGTGCTGAAGAAGGGCGACGTCGTCGAGGCGATGGTGCTGAGCATCGACGCCGAGAACCAGCGGCTGTCGCTCGGCCTCAAGCAGCTGGCGACCGACATCTGGGACGACTTCTTCTCGCGTCATCACGTCGGCGACACCATCGAGGGGAAGGTCACGCGCATGACCAACTTCGGCGCGTTCGTCGAGCTCGACGAGGGGATCGAAGGGCTCATTCACGTGTCGGAGTTCGACGACAGCCACGGCGGCGAGAAGATCGACCTGCAGGTGGGCAACAGCTACCAGATGAAGATCATCAAGCTGAGCCCGCAGGAGCGGAAGATCGGCCTGAGCATCCGCGCGTTGAAGTCGGACGACTACCGGTCGGACTGGGAATCGTATTCGGAGAGCGAGGGCACCGGCACGGCGACGCTCGGCGATCACTTCCGCAATCGCTGACGCGATTGCGGCGGCAGGTATCAGGTATCAGGTATCAGGTTCCAGAGGAGCGACCATTGAATACTCCTGGCGGCAGCATGACCAAGGCGGAACTCGTCGAGGAAGTGTCGCGCGTGTCGGATCTCACGAAGAAGCACTCTGAAGTCATCGTCGACACGGTGTTCAGGAGCATCATCGAAGCGCTGCACCGGGGCGAGAAGATCGAACTGCGCGGGTTCGGCAGCTTCCGGCTGCGCAAGCGCGAGCCCCGCAAGGGACGCAATCCGAAGACCGGCGACAAGGTGGACGTGCCGCCGAAGAAAGTGCCCTACTTCAAGCCCGGCAAGGAGCTGAAGGAGCTGATCAACCGCGAGGCCGAGGCGGCCGAAGCGGCGTCGATTACCGGCAATGTGACCGGCGCGGTGCAGTCGGTCTGACGGAAGTGGAAAAGTTGAAAAGTGGAAAAGTGGAAAAGTAAGTTTGACGTGCAACACGCTGCTTAACACTTACTTTTCCACTTTTAAACTTCTTCCACTTTTCCACTTCGTATGGATCGTCTTTGGTCGCCGTGGCGACTCGAGTACGTGACCGGCAGCAAACCAGATACGGGGTGCGTGTTCTGCGACGCGCCCCGTCCCCCGCACCCCGATTCCCTCATCGTCTACCAGCACAAGACCTGCTACGTCATCCTCAATCTCTATCCGTATAACAACGGCCATCTCCTCGTCGTGCCGTACCGGCACACCGGCTCGCTCGCGTCGCTGACGCCCGAGGAACGGCACGAGATGGCGGACCTGCAGGCGCTCAGCGAGCGGGCGCTGGTCGAAGCCTACGCGCCGCACGGGATCAACGTCGGCGTCAACCTTGGCAAGCCCGCCGGCGCGGGTGTCCTCGAGCACGTGCACGTGCATCTCGTGCCGCGGTGGAACGGCGACACGAACTTCATGACCGTCGTGGGGACGACGCGCGTGCTGCCGGAGGACCTGCAGCAGAGCGCGGTGAGGCTCAAGCCGATCTTCGCCAAACTCGGCGACAGCCGCTGACCGACGAGCCACGGAGAACGGAGGCACGGAGAGATACGAGCTTACTCGGCTTGTCTGTTCCACCACCGAGGCAGGGTCAGACGGTGTGCGGTTCTCGATTCGCATCTTGGTGATTTGGCGTCGGGATCGTGCGGATCCGTCCATGTGTCCGCGACATCGTCGAGTGGTCGGGCGGCTCGTCGCCGAGGCCCACCCCGAGAAAATCACGACGATGAGCGATTTAACCTACTGCTCGGAGGACTGTGGCCCAACCGGATCACGGCGGACGTGTGGGCGCGCGTGGAAAAGATTCGCCGGAAGGTCTGGTGAATGTCGCCTTCGGCCCGTCAACGACCCGAGCACGCGCGGGACTTGCATCACGGGCTGTTAGGCGCGAGCGACTTGGCGGATACGACTTCGAACCGCATACCGAGAAAAAATAATCTCCGTGTCTCCGCGACTCCGTGGCCCGTCGCCGATGAGTGACGTTCGAACGAGGATCGGCGGCTAGGATGCCGCGGACATCACGTCGATCTGCGTCATCTTCTCCGTGATGCCGTCGCCGTCGCGCGGGATGGTCATCGCGTCTTCCGGCAGCTCGTAGAACGGATTCTCGAGGATCATCGGCCCTTCCACGCGGATGTGCCGGTGGGTCGCCAGGCAGGTGTCGAGGATTTTCGCCGGCAGCCGGTTGCGGTTGTACTGGCAGAGACCGAGCGCGCGGTTGCTCGAATAGAAGTGGTTCAGCAGCGCCTCGTATTCGACGATTTCGTGCGAGCCAGGCGCCTCGTCCAGCAGCCACGTCATGTCGCCGGCCGTGCACAGCCCGGCGAACCCCGCCTTGAGCGCGTCGGACACGGCGGCATTGAGCATGTCGATCATGCGCGACGCCTTGAACGAGCCGCCTTTCAGGTGGCCTTCCCGCTTCGTGATCAGGGCGAGCGCTCCGCGCCTTTCCTCGGCGGCGGCGTCGATGCCGGCCGCGCGCAGCTCGGCGCGGAATTCCTCCGGCGTCTGCTCGCCGCAGACGTAGAGGCAGCGCTCGCCGCGCGAGAGCCCGCCGCGGATGTAGTCGATGGCCGCGCGCACCTGTTCCTCGCGCGAGCTGAAGAGGGTGCAGACGTGATCGCCTTGCTGATAGACGATGCGGGGAGCTCGATCCATGCGCGGGATTATAGGACCGACGCGCGGTGAAGTTAGCTCAGCCGAGGACGAAAAATTAGGACGCGGCCGACAGCGCGTCGATCTGCGCGAGCTTGTCGTGGATGCGCGCGCCGTCGCGCGATCGGAGCATCGCCTGCTCGGGCTCCTCGTAGAACGGGTTCCTGAGCAGTCGCGGCGCCTCGACGCGCACCTGCGGGTGCGTCGCCAGGCAGCTCTCGAGAATCTTCGGCGGCAGCTTCTCGCGGCTGTACTGACAGAGCAGGATGACAGGGCGGTTGGCGCAGAAGTAGTTGAGCAGCGCCTCGTAGGCGAGCAGCTCGTGCGAGCCTGGCGCCCGATCGAGGAGCCAGGTCATGTCGCCCGCGCCGCGCAGGCCGTTGAACCCGGTGGCCAGCGCCTCGGACAACGCGGCCGCGAGCATCTCGATCATCCGCGCCGCGTCGAAGGCGCCGCCCTCGAGATGCCCCTCGTGCTTGGTGATCAACTCGAGCGCGTTGCGCGCCTCCTCGGCATCCGCGTCGATGCCGGCGCGCCGCAATTCCTCCCGGAACTCGTCCGGCGTCTGCTCGCAGCAGACGTAGAGACAGCGCTCGCCGCCCGCGAGGCCGCCGCGGACGAATTCGATGGCGGCACCGAGCTGCTCTGCACGCGACCCGTACAGGGTGCACACGTGATCGCCGTACTGATAGCGTGCCTGCGAGGGTCGGCGCATCCGCCAATCATCGCATAACTGCGGAGTCCATCGACAGCGCGTCGAGCCGCGTCAGCTTCTCGCCGATGCCCGCGCCGTCGCGCGAGCGAATCATCGCCCGCTCCGGCATTTCGTAGAAGGGATTCCTCAGCAGTCCCGCTGTGCCGGCGAGCACGTACGGGTGGGTGGCGAGACAGCTGTCGATGATCCGCGCGGGAAGCTTGTCGCGGCTGTACTGGCAGAGGAGGACGAGCGGCCGGTTCGAGCAGAAGTAATTCAGCAGCGCCTCGTAGGCGAGCAGCTCGTGCGACCCGGGCACTCCGTCGAGCAGCCACGTCATGTCGCCCGCGCCGCACAGCCCCGAGAAGCCGGCGTTCAGCGCGTCGGACAGCGCGGCCTCGATTCGTTCGATCGTTCGCGCCGCGTCGAAGGCGCCGCCCGCGAGATGACCCTGGTCCCTGCCGATTACCGCGAGCGCGCCCCGCGCTTCCTCGGCCTCGACGTCGACGCCCGCGCGACTCAGTTCTTCGCGGAATTGCTCCGGCGTCTGTTCCCAGCAGGCGTAGCCGCACTGCTCGCCCCGCGCGAGGCCTGCCTGGATGAATTCGACGGCTGCGCGGACGTGCTCCGCGCGCGAGGTGGACAACGTGCAGACGTGATGACCATGCCGGTAGTCGACGCGAGCGCTCCGACGCATCCGCGCATGATAATCGCAACCGGTTGTCCGCCGCGCCTCGTGATAGTGTGCCGACATGAATTTCGAGTGCACCGACGTCCAGCAGACCTGGCGCGACAAGGCGCAGGCGCTCGGTCGCGGGCTCGCAGAGGACCCCGCGGCCGGCGACGTCATCGCGGGCGCGGCGCGTCTCGGCTTGATCGATCCGCGCGCCGATCTGATCGCCGCGTCGCTCGCCGTCGAGGCGCTGGCATCCGAATCGGCTGCGGCGGGGATGACGCTCGCCCTCCACACGACGGTGCTCCTTGCGTTTCCCCGACATCAGGGCGAAGGCTGGATGACGGCGCTGGCGCGCGGCGAAATCGTTGGGGCGCTTGCCCTGTCGTCCGAAGACGTCCCCGCAATCGACAACGGCCGGTTGAGCGGACGTGCGGCGTGGGTCGGTCCCATCACCGAGCATGGCGTGGCGGTTGTCGGCGCGCGCCAGGGATCAGACGTGACGGGATGCGCGGTCGCGCTCGACGGCGACGGTGTGCGTGTCACCGAGGCGCGAGCCTCGGCGCTGCGCGGCTTCGTCTGGGCCTATGTCACGTTCGCGGGCACGCCGTGCATGGCGGGCGCCGCGCCGACGAGCATCATGGCGCGCGCTCGCACGCTCATCGCTTCCGTCGCGCTCGGGATCGGCAGCAGGGCGCTGCGCGAATCGCTCGCGGTCGTGCATCGCGAGCATGGCGCCGGCGGCGAGCAGACGGTGCAGGGACTGCTCGCCGACACGGCCACCGAGCTCGAGGCGGCACGCATGCTGACGTGGCAGGCCGCCGCCGGGGGCGACCAGGTCTCGCTGGCGGACGGCTCGATGGCCAAGCTGGCGGCGACGAGCGCGGCCCAGGCCGCGGTCGCGCGCGCGACGCAGGTCGTCGGCGTCGACAGCTTCCGCCGGGGGCACGTCGTCGAGCGGCTGACGCAGGACGTGCGCGCGATCGAGCTGTTCGCCGGCCGCACGGAGGCGCTGCGGGAATCGGTCGGCGATGCGGCGCTGCCGCAGGTCAGTCGGCAATCGGCGGTCGGCAGTCGGCGGTAGGGATAGTTAGTCATTGGTCGTTGGTGGTTGGTAGCCCACTGCCCACTGCCGACCGTCCGCTATCCGAAGATCTGCTTCGCGATCGTCTGCAGCTGCAGGTTCGACGTGCCCTCGTAGATCTGGCCGATCTTCGCGTCGCGAAAGAATTTCTCCACCGGGTAGTCCTTCACGAAGCCGTAGCCGCCGAAGAGGTTCACGGCGAGCGAGCTCACGCGCTCGGCGACCTCCGACGAGAAGATCTTGCACATCGCCGCTTCCTTGAGGAACGGCTGGCCGGCGTCGCGCAGCCGCGCCGCGTTGTAGACCATCAGCCGCGCCGCTTCGACCTCGGTCGCCGCCCGCGCGATCTGGAACTGGACGCCCTGGAACTCGCCGATCGCCTTGCCGAACTGCTTGCGCTCCTTCGTGTAGCGGATCGTCGCGTCGAGCGCGCCCTGCGCCAGGCCGACCATCTGCGCGCCGATGCCGATGCGCCCCTCGTTCAGCGTCTCGATGGCGACCTTGTACCCCTTGCCGACCTCGCCGAGGACGTTCGCGCGCGGGACGAGGCAGTCCTCGAGCAGCAGCTCGCAGGTGCTGCTCGCGCGGATGCCCAGCTTGTCCTCCTTCTTGCCGACGCTGAAGCCCGGAAAGCCGCGCTCGACGAGAAACGCGGTGATGCCCCGATAGCCGGCCTCGGGGTTGACGTTCGCAAAGACGATGAAGAGGTTGGCTTCGTTGGCGTTGGTGATCCAGAGCTTGCGGCCGTTGAGGATGAAGCCGCCAGGCGCTTCGGCGGACGCGTCGTCGCGACGGCGGGCGCGCGCGCCCATCGCAAACGCGTCGCTGCCGGAGGCGGCTTCCGACAGCGCGTAGGCGCCGACCGTATCGGCGGCGAGCTTCGGCAGGTAGGCGGCCTTCTGCCCGTCGGTGGCCCACCGCACGAGCGCGTTGATGACGAGGGTGTTCTGGACGTCGACCATCACGCCGATAGACGGATCGACCCGCGACAGAGCCTCGACGGCCAACACGGAGTGAAAAAAAGTGGCGCCGGCGCCGCCGTGCGCCTCGGGGACTTCAATCCCCATCACCCCGAGGTCGAACAGTCTGGCGATGAGCTGCGGCGGGATCTTTGCGTGCTCGTCCATCTCGCCGACGAGCGGCCGGATTTCCCGGTCCGCGAACTCGTAGACGCTGTCGCGGAACAGCGTTTCGTCCTGGCTGAGCTGTGTCAGGGGTGTCGAAAAGCTTTCTGTCTGCTGCATACGTCCAAAACGTTAATTTATTGGCGATCTGTTCTCGCCAATTTTACGGCCGCTCCGATGTCGCGGCCGCCGAAAGGTCGTCGAAGGGCGTAAAGCCTCGACGTTCAGGATTATCATGAGTGCAATGCGCCGATCCGCCGCGTTTCTAGTGGCCCTGGTCCTCGCGTGCCTCGGGAGCCTGGCGGTGCGCGCCCAGCAGACCGGCTCCCAGCAAAGCGGCTCCCAGCCGTCCGGCTCTCAGCCGGCCGCCGCGCAGCAACAGCCGGCGGACCAGACCAACGTCACGTTCCGCGCGGGCATCAACTTCGTCACCGTCGACGCCTATGTGTCCGATTCGAAGGGGCAGCCCGCGACCGACCTGAAGCAGTCGGACTTCGAAGTCTTCGAGGACAACAAGCCGCAGAAGATCGAGCAGTTCCGCTTCCTCAAGGTCGACGGCAACCCGAAGCCGGGCGAGCCGCCGCCGCAGGAGATCCGCAACCGGGACGACGAGGAGCGGGAGGCCGCGCGCGACGACACGCGCGTCTTCGTCATCTTCCTCGACGACTACCACACGCGTCTCGGCAGCTCGCTGGCGGTGCGGCAGCCGCTCAGCGAGTTCATCCAGAACCAGATGCGGCCGCTCGACCTCGTCGCGGTGATGTACCCGCTGACGCCGGTCACCGACATCGACTTCACGCGCAACCACGCGAAGATCATCAACGCCCTCCAGCACTTCGAGGGCCGCAAGTACAAGTACGAGCCGCGGAACCTGTTCGAGGAGCAGTACCAGCGCGCGCCGACCGAGGTCGTCGAGCAGATTCGCAACCAGGTGGTGATGACGGCGCTGCGCGGGCTGTCGGTCCGCCTCGGATCGATCCGCGACGGGCGCAAGTCGATCATCTACGTCAGCGAGGGGCTGCAGGCGATGCTGCCGCCGCAGCTGCGCAGCGCCGACGCGTCGATGCCGAAGGTGGGCAACCCGAACGCGTTCAACCCGTTCGCCGGCGAGAACGATCCGCGCGAGCAGACGGCGCAGGCATTTTCGACCGCCGACCTCTACTCGCAGCTGCGGGACGTTTTCATCGCGGCGACGCGGAACAACACCGCGATCTACACCGTCGATCCGCGCGGCCTCGCCACCAACGAATTCGACATCGACGAGAACGTCGGCCCGCGGCAGGACCAGGACATGCTGACGGCCTCGACCAACACGCTGCGCTCCATCGCCGAGGAAACCGACGGCCGCGCCATCGTCGGCAGGAACGACCTGGCGAAGGGGCTCCAGCTGGCGATGCAGGATTCGACGGCGTATTACCTGATCGGCTACACGTCCGCGCAGGCGCCGGTCGACGGCAAGTTCCATCCGATCAAGGTGCAGTTGTCCGCCGCGGCGAAGAAGCGCGGCCTGCAGGTGCGCGCGCGGCGCGGGTACTGGGCGGCGACGCCCGAGGACGTCAGGAAGGCGGAGAAGGTCACGGGGCCGGGCGTCCCCGACGCCGCCAAGCCGGTGATGGCGGCGCTGTCGTCGATCGCGGTGCCGGTGCAGGCCGGCAAGTACGTGCGCACGTGGCTCGGCACGCAGCGCGGCGAGAACGGCAAGACGAAGGTCACGCTTGTGTGGGAGCCGCTGCCGAAGACGCCGGTGGGCAATCTCCGCGCCGATCCCGCGCCGGGCCGGGTGTCGCTGATTGCGGCGACAGAGAAGGGCGACCTGGTCTATCGCGGCCGCACGCCCGACACACCGCAGCTGGCGAGCGCGAACCCGCAGGCGACGGGCGCCAGCGCGTCGCTGCCGGCGTCGACGGCCGCGGCGACCGCGGCGGCGCCGCAGTCGCTCACCTTCGAGGCGCCGCCTGGAAAACTCGAGCTGCGCATGACCGTCGAGGGCGCCGGCGGCGGCGTGCTCGACCAGGAAATCCGCAACGTCACGATTCCGGATCTGACCGCCGCGCGCCCGGCCATCAGCACGCCGCGCGTCTACGCGGTGCGCACGCCGCGCGAGCTGCAGGCGATCGCGGGCAACGCCGCGGCAGTGCCGCCGGCCAACCGCGAGTTCTCGCGGACCATGCGGCTGCTGATCCGGTTCGACAGCTACGGCCCGGGCAACGAGGTGCCGGTGCCGACGGCGGCGCTCCTCAACAACAACGGGCAGAAGTTCACCGACGTGCCTGTGAGCGCGGCGCCGGCGGGCGGCACGCACCAGATCGACATGAGCCTGGCGACGATCCCGCCCGGTGAATACGTGATCGAGATCACGACGAAGAGCGCCACGGGCGACACCGCCAAGGAGCTGGTGGCGTTCAGGGTGATCAGCTGACGGTCAACTCCCAACGCCCAACTTCCGACTCCCAAGAGCGGACGTAGAGGCCGACCTCCGAGTCGGCCGTCCGGGGTATCATGCGCGCCACTGGAGGCGTTCATGATTCGACTGCTCGCCGTCTGCGGTGTCGCGTTTGCCCTGGCTGGAACCGCCGTCGCCCAGGCGCCGCCGGCGCAGCAGCGCCCCGACCCGCGCAGCATCAAGCTGCGGGGCAATCGCTTCAAGCCTCTCACCTACGACGAGATGACGCCCGCGCAGAAGGCGATGGTCGAGCACCTGATCGCCGGGCCGCGCGGCGGCGTCAACGGCCCGTTCAACGTGCTGCTGCGCAGCCCGGAGATTGGCGACCTCGGGCAGGAGTTCGGCGGGGCGGCGCGCTTCAAGTCGTCGCTGCCGCAGCGTCTCTACGAGCTGGCCATTCTCGTGACCGCGCGCCACTGGACGGCGCAGTACGAATGGCAGGCGCACCATCGCTCGGCGCTCCAGGCCGGGCTCAGCGCGTCGATCTGCGATGCGATTGCCGCCGGCCGCCGGCCGACCGGCATGCAGAAGGACGAGGAAGCGCTCTACACCTTCGTGTCGGAGCTGCTGAGCACCAAGCAGGTGAGCGACGCGACGTTCAACGCCGCCAAGAGCGTCTTCGGCGAGCGCGGCATCGTGGACATCATCGCGGTGACCGGCTGGTACAACATCGTGTCGATGATGCTCAACGTCGATCAGTATCCCGTTGCGGACGGCACGCAGCCCGAGCTCAAGCCATTGAACGCCACGCGCTGAGGCGGGTCCGCGACGCCGTGGATTCAGCGGCCTCGCGGCACCCGCCCTGCTGAAGCATGGGTGTCACGCGTACATGCCGCGCATGCGCGTCACGGTGCCGACGCGCTGGATGGCGACGATGTACGCCGCGGTGCGCAGATCGACCTTGTACTTCAGCGACGTCTGCAGCACGTCCTCGAATGCCTCGCAGATCTTCTTCTCGAGCCGCTCGTTGACGTCCTTCTCCTCCCAGAAGTAGCCGTACCGATCCTGCACCCACTCGAAGTACGACGTCGTCACGCCGCCGGAATTGGCGAGGATGTCGGGGATGACGAACACGCCGCGCTTGTGCAGGTGCGCGTGCGCGTCGGGGGTGGTCGGGCCGTTCGCCCCTTCGGTGACGATCTTCGCCTTGATGAGCGGCGCGTTCTCCATCGTGATCTGGTTCTCGAGCGCGGCCGGGATCAGCTCGTCGACGTCGAGCGCCCACAGCTTGTCGTGCGGCAGCGGGTCGGCGCCGGGGAAGCCGTCGACGCTCTTCTCGTGCGCGGCCGCGTATTCGAGCAGCTTCGCGACGTCGAGCCCCTTCGGGTTGTAGACGCCGCCCTTCCAGTCGGTGACCGCGACGATTTTCGCGCCGGCCTTGGCGAGGAGATCCGCCGATACCGAGCCCACGTTGCCGAAGCCCTGGACCGCGATCTTCAACTTCTTGACGTCGAGGCCGAGGTGCTTGGCGGCTTCGGCGGTGACGATCATCACGCCTCGTCCCGTCGCCTCGCGGCGCCCGAGCGAGCCGCCCATCTCCACGGGCTTGCCGGTGACGACCGCCGTCGCCGTGTGGCCGACGTGCATGCTGTAGGTGTCCATCACCCAGGCCATGATCTGGTCGTTCGTGTTGACGTCGGGCGCCGGCACGTCCTTCTCCGGTCCGATCAGGTCGACGATTTCAGCGACGTAGCGCCGCGTCAGCGCCTCGAGCTCGCGCCGCGACATGCGGGTCGGATCGCAGACGATGCCGCCCTTGGCGCCGCCGAACGGGATGTGCGCGACCGCGCACTTCCACGTCATCCACGCGGCCAGCGCGGTGACCTCGTCGAGCGTCACGTCCGGGTGATAGCGGATGCCGCCCTTGGCCGGTCCGAGCGTGATGTTGTACTGCACGCGGTAGCCGGTGAACACCTCGATCTCGCCGTTGTCCATCTGCACCGGGCACGACACGATGACTTGCCGCTTGGGGTGGGTGAGGATGTTCCAGACACCGGGCTCGAGGTTGATGATGCGCGCGGCGACGTTGAATTCCTGAAGCATGGCCCCGAAGATCGCTCCGTGCTCTGCCATGAAACGTTATTCTGTCACGGGCCGACCTGCAGGTCCGCCCTGCGGCCGGTCGTAGAGGCGGACCTTCAGGTCCGCCGTACAATGAACTGATCATGAAAACGGCTGCGCCCGGTCCGAGCGCGTCGAAGGAGCGCCGCGGATCGTTCACGACGATCTCCGGCAGGCCCATCAATCAGCTCTACACGCCGGCCGACATCGCGGCGCTCGACTATGCGCGCGACCTGGGCGACCCGGGCGAATTTCCGTATACCCGAGGCATTCATCCGACGGGCTACCGCGGCAAGCTGTGGACGATGCGGCAGTTCGCCGGGTTCGGTACGCCGGAGGAGACCAACGGGCGCTACAAGCAGCTGCTGAAGGCGGGGGGCACGGGGCTCAGCGTCGCCTTCGACCTGCCGACGCTGATGGGACGCGACCCCGACCACGAGCTCTCGCTCGGCGAGGTCGGCAAGTGCGGCGTGAACGTCACCTCGCTGGCCGACATGGAGACGCTCTTCGACGGCATCGACCTGTCCGCCATCACGACGTCGATGACGATCAACTCGCCGGCGTCGATGATTTTCGCGATGTACCTGGTCGTCGCCGAGCAGCAGGGCGCCAGCTGGGACCAGCTCTCGGGCACCATTCAGAACGACATCCTCAAGGAATTCATCGCGCAGAAGGAATACATCTATCCGCCGCGTCCCTCGATGCGGCTCATCACCGACGTCTTCGCGTTCTGCGCCGAGCGCGTGCCGCGCTGGAACACGATCTCGGTGAGCGGCTACCACATCCGCGAAGCGGGCGCGACGGCGGCGCAGGAGCTGGCGTTCACGCTGCGCGACGGCGTCGAGTACGTCCAGTACGGCGTCGACGCGGGGCTCGACGTGGACGCCTTCGCTCCGCGGCTGTCGTTCTTCTTCAACTCGCACAGCGACTTCTTCGAGGAGATCGCCAAGTACCGCGCCGCGCGCCGCATCTGGGCGCACGTCATGCGCGACCGCTTCAAGGCGAAGAGCCCGCGCTCGTGGCAGCTGCGCTTCCACACGCAGACCGCGGGCGTGTCGCTCACCGCGCAGCAGCCGTACAACAACGTCGTGCGGACGGCGCTGCAGGCGATGGCCGCGGTCCTCGGCGGCACGCAGTCGCTGCACACCAACTCGCTGGACGAGGCGCTCGCCCTTCCGACCGAGGCGGCGGCGACGCTGGCGCTGCGGACGCAGCAGATCATCGCCCACGAAACGGGTGTGACCAACATCGCCGACCCGCTCGGCGGCTCGTACTTCGTCGAGAAGCTGACCTCCGACCTCGAGGAGGAGACGCTCGCCTACTTCGACACGATCGACCGCATGGGCGGCATGGTCGCCGCCATCGAGCAGAGCTATCCGCAGCGCGAGATCGCCGAGAGCGCCTACCGGTTCCAGCAGGCCGTCGAGCAGCGTGACAAGATCATCGTCGGCGTCAACGATTTCGTCGCGGCCGCAGACGAGCCGATCGGCACCCTCTACATCGACGAATCCGCCGCCGAGCGGCAGCTCGCGAAGCTGAACGAGCTCAGGAAGATGCGGGACAACGGCCGTGTGCGGGCGGCCCTCGACGCGCTGAAAGAGGGGGCGCGCGGGTCTGCCAACACGATGCCGCTGCTCGTCGACGCCGTGCGGGCGTATGCCACGGTGGGGGAGATGTGCGACGCCTTGCGTGAGGTCTGGGGCGAATACGAGGAAACGCCGATAATCTGACAAACAGGTATCAGGTATCAGGTATCAGGTATCAGGTAAGGGCATCAGCAGGTATCAGTGAAAATACGCGTCATCATTGCCAAGCCCGGGCTCGACGGCCACGACCGTGGCGCGAAGGTGATTGCCCGCGCCCTGCGCGATGCCGGCATGGAAGTGATTTATACCGGGCTGCGCCAGACTCCCGAACAGATCGTCGCCGCCGCGCTCCAGGAGGATGCGGACGCCATCGGCCTCTCGATCCTGTCGGGGGCGCACATGCACATCTGTCCGCGCGTGATGGAGTTGCTCCGCGAGAAGGGTCTCCAGGACGTGCTCGTCGTCGTCGGCGGCATCATTCCGGACGTGGACATCCCGAAGCTGAACGAGATGGGGATCAAGGGTATCTTCCTGCCCGGGACGCCGATGCAGGAGATCGTCGACTTCATCACCCGCAACGTGCGTTCGCGGGTGGAAACGTAGCGCGATGCGCAAGAAGCTCCTCCTCGCCGACGACAGCGTCACCATCCAGCGCGTCATCGAGCTCACCTTCGCGGGTGAGGACGTGCAGGTGCTCGCTGTCGGGGACGGCGAGGAAGCCATCGCGCGCATCCCGATAGAGAAGCCGGACATCATCCTCGCCGACATCGCGATGCCGAAACGCAGCGGCTACGAGGTCTCGGCGTTCGTCAAGGGCAACCCGGAGCTCGAGAACATTCCCGTGCTGCTGCTCGCCGGCGCGTTCGAGCCGGTCGACGACGTGAAGGCCAAAGAGGCGCAGTGCGACGGGGTGCTCGTGAAGCCGTTCGAGCCGCAGCACGTCATCGCGCGCGTGCGGGAATTGATTGGCGGCGCGAAGGGGAGTCCCACCCAGGCCGTCCGCGACATCCCGCGCCCCGCGGCGGCGCTCGCGCCACCGCGGCCCGTCGAGCTGCCGACGCGCGAGGAACGGCCGCCGCTGCCCGACGATCTGATGGACATCGGCGAGGACGACCTGCTGCCGCGCGAGGAGCTCCTGCCGCGTGAGGACCTGCTGCCGGCCGCACAGGACGAGACGTCCATGCAGCCGATCGTGCTGGACGATTCGCTCGACGACTACTTCGACAAGCTCGACGAAGCGTTCGCCACGATCAACACCACGGCATCCACGGCGCCGCCCGGCGCGGAGGCGCGCCCGCCACGTCCCGACCGCCCGGTGTTCGAAAGCGATCTCGAGTCGTTCGACGAGCCGCCGATGCTCGAGCCGCCTCCGCCGGTGCACCACGTCGAACCGCCGCGCTTCGAGGTGATGGATCCGTTCGAGGGCATCGACGCGATTCAAACCGAGCCGGCCGCGCACGTGCCGACGCTCGACGACCTGCTCGCGGGCATGCCGCCGGGCCCGGAGAGCGCGGACATCGAGTTCGACCTCGACACTCCCGCGCCGCCGCTCGTCGCGGAGCCGCCGTCAATCCCCTCCACGCCGCCGGCCCCGAGCAGGGTCCAGGGGCCACCCATCGAGCCGCCCGACGCCACCCCGACGCTGTCAGCCGTGCCTCCTCCGCCCGTGACTGTTGCGCCGAGCAGCGTCGAAGGACGTGCCCCGAGCAACGTCGAGGGAGCCTCGGGGCGCAGCATCATCGCCGATGCGTTCAGCGCGCTGCTGGCCGCGGAGCAGGGAGAATCCGGCGCCCCCTTGCCGCGGATCGCGGGCAACGGGTCGTCCTCGATGGCCGTCACCGACACGATGATCGACGACGTCGCCAGGCGCGTGGTGCAGAAGCTCGCGCTCGGTTCGTCCGAACAGATGCAGGCGATGGTCAGGGAGATCGTATCGAGCGTTGCGGAACGCCTCGTCCGCGAGGAAATCGATCGCATCCGGGCGCAGCGGGCGGAGGGCGGGGGACCGTAGGCCTCAGGGACAGCGGCAGTACGCGGACGCGAGCAGGGCGCAGACTACACTAGTAAGAATGTCTGACGCGTTTGACGCCAGCCATCCGATCGACCTTCCCGACAAGCCCGCGCTCGAAGGCCTCGAGGACAAATGGAACGCGCGCTGGCAGGAGGCGGGCACCTACCGCTTCGATCGCAGCCGTCCGCGCGCCGAGGTCTACTCCATCGACACGCCGCCGCCGACCGTCAGCGGCTCGCTGCACGTCGGCCACGTCTTCTCCTTCACGCACACGGATGTCATCGCGCGCTTTCAGCGGATGCGCGGCAGGGCGGTGTTCTATCCGATGGGATGGGACGACAACGGGCTGCCGACCGAGCGCCGCGTGCAGAACTACTACGGCGTGCGGTGCGACCCGTCGCTGCCGTACGACCCGTCGTTCCAGCCGCCGGAGAAGCCGGCGAAGCATCCGATTCCGGTCTCGCGCCCCAACTTCATCGAGCTGTGCGATCGGCTGACGGCCGAGGACGAGAAGGCGTTCGAAGACCTCTGGCGTCACCTCGGCCTGTCGGTGGACTGGTCGATGACCTACGCGACCATCGACAAGCGATCGCAGCGGGTGTCGCAGGCGGCGTTTCTGCGCCTGCTCGCGCGCGGCATCGCCTACCAGGTCGAGGCGCCGACGCTGTGGGATATCGACTTCCGCACGGCGGTCGCGCAGGCGGAGCTCGAGGACCGCGAGCAGCCGGGCGCGTACCACAAGGTGCGATTCGCGCTGGCCCCGGCGGCTGGTCCGGCGGGTCCGTCGCGGCAGGACTCAGACCGCGACGGGACCCGCCCCACGTACGTCGAGATCGAGACGACGAGGCCCGAGCTCATTCCTGCATGTGTCGCGCTCGTTGCGCATCCCGACGACGAGCGATACAAGCCGCTGTTCGGGACGAACGTCGTCACGCCGCTGTTCGGCGCCGAGGTGCCGGTGAAGCCTCATGCGCTGGCCGACCCCGAAAAGGGAAGCGGCATCGCGATGATTTGCACCTTCGGCGACATCACCGACGTGACCTGGTGGCGCGAGCTGTCGCTGCCCGTACGTGCGGTGATCCAGCCGACCGGCGCGTTTCGCCCCATCACGTGGGGGCAGCCCGGCTGGGAATCGACGGATCCGGCGCGCGCCCAGCAGGCCTACGATCAGCTCGTCACCCTGCAGCCGTCGAAGGCACGCGCGGCGATCGTCGAGCAGCTGCGTCAGTCGGGCGACCTGATCGGCGAGCCGCGTCCGATCACGCACCCGGTCAAGTTCTACGAGAAGGGCGACCGCCCGCTGGAGATCATCACGAGCCGCCAGTGGTTCATCAAGACGATGGAGTTCCGGGAGCAGCTCCTCGCGCGCGGACGGCAGCTGCGGTGGCATCCGGAATACATGCGGCATCGCTACGAGAACTGGGTGAACGGCCTGACCGGCGACTGGTGCGTCAGCCGTCAGCGGTTCTTCGGCGTGCCGTTTCCGGTCTGGTACCCGGTTCGCGGCGACGGCGGCCTGGACTACGCGCACCCGATCCTGCCGGACGAGTCGCGCCTGCCGATCGATCCGTCGACCGACGTCCCCGACGGCTACTCGGCCGATCAACGCGGCAAGGCGAATGGTTTTGCCGGCGACCCCGACGTGATGGATACGTGGGCCACCTCGTCGCTGACGCCGCAAGTCGTGAGCGGATGGCTGGCCGACGACGACCTCTTCGCGCGCGTGTTTCCGATGGACCTGCGGCCGCAGGGACACGACATCATCCGCACGTGGCTGTTCACGACCGTGCTTCGCGCGCAGCTGGAGCAGGCGTCGCTGCCGTGGACGGACGTGGCGATCTCGGGCTTCATCACCGATCCCGATCGCAAGAAGATGTCGAAGTCGAAGGGGAACGTCGTCACGCCGTTTTCCCTGTTGCAGGAGCACGGGTCGGACGGCGTCCGCTACTGGGCGGCGTCGGCGCGCCCCGGCGGCGACGCGGTCTTCGATCCGGCGCAGATGAAGGTGGGCCGGCGGCTGGCCATCAAGATTCTCAACGCCGCGCGGTTCGCGCTGATGCAGGCGGAGCCGCGCGGGCCGATCCGTGAGCCGCTCGATCGCGGCATGCTGACCGCGCTCGCCCGGCTGGTAGAGGAGTGCACCGGTCATCTCGAGGCGTACGACTACGCGCGCGTGCTGGAGCGGACCGAGGCGTTCTTCTGGGCGTTCTGCGACGACTATCTCGAGCTCGTGAAGGGCCGGCGCTACGGCGACTTCGGCGGCGAGGCCGCGGCGTCGGCCAACAGCGCCATGCTCGTCGCCCTCTCGACGCTGTTGCGGCTGTTCGCGCCGTTTCTCCCGTTCGTGACCGAGGAAGTCTGGTCGTGGTGGCGTCCCGGGTCGGTGCACACGTCGAAGTGGCCGACGGCGGCGGAGGTCGTGGCCCCGATCAGCGGCGCGGACGAGGGCGCGCTCGCCGTGCGCGAGGCGACGCAGGGCGCGCTCGCGGAGGTGCGCCGCATCAAGTCGCTGCTGAAGAAGCCGACGAAAGCCGTCATCAACAAGGCCGTCCTGCCCGCGGTGTTCTCGGGTCTTGGTCCGGCGGCGCGCGACTTCCAGGCCGCCACGCACATCCGCGACCTGCAATTCGGCGACGTCACCGAGCCGCAGCTCGAGTTCGCGGAGGAGCCGGCGGCGTGAAGCCCGTTCCGTTCGAGCCGCTGGACCCCGGCGCCTACCGGGAGCTCGTGCGGCGGGCGCTCGCCGAGGACTTCGGGTGGGGCGACGTGACGACGGAGGCGATCATCGACCGCGAGCAGAAGGCGCGCGGCGTGATCGTCGCCAAGTCAACGTGCACGATGGCCGGCGTGGAGATCGCCGCCGAGGCGTTTCGCCAGCTCGATCCCGCGGCGCAGATCACGATCGCGTGCCTGGACGGGCAGCGCTGCGAGCGCGGAACGGAGGTGGCCGAGATCCGCGGCCAGGCGGCCGCGCTGCTCACGGCCGAGCGCACGGCGCTCAACTTCCTGCAGCGGCTCTGCGGCATCGCGACGATGACCCGCCAGTTCGTCGACGTCGCCGACGGCCGGATCGTCGTGCTCGACACGCGCAAGACGACGCCGATTCTACGCGCGCTGGAGAAGTACGCGGTGCGCGCGGGCGGCGGGGTGAATCACCGCAGCGGCCTGGATGACGGGATCCTGATCAAGGACAACCATGTCCGCCTCGCCGGGAGCGTGGGGGGCGCGGTGTCCACGATGCGGAAGGCGAACCGCGACATGCCGACCGAGGTCGAGGCGCAGAGCCTGGCGCAGGTGGACGAGGCGCTCGAGGCCGGCGCGGACATCGTGCTGCTCGACAACCTGTCGACCGACGAAATCATCGAGGCCGTGCGGCGATGCCGCGGCCGCGCGAAGACCGAGATTTCCGGCGGCGTCACGCTGCAGCGAATGCGCGAGCTCGCCGCGACCGGCGCGGACTACGTGTCGATTGGCGCGCTCACGCATTCGGCGCCGGCGGCGGACCTGAGCTTCGAGATCGAACCCGTATGACACTGGCCACGGAGACGATGTCTTCGTGCCTCAGTGGCTCGTGATCATGATCCCCGGCGAGATCGACGAGGCGCTCGCGCGCGCGGCGAGACGGCTGGGTCCCTTCGCGCAGCGCCTCTCGTGGCACGAGGAGGTTGCGTCCACCAACGACGTGGCGATGGCGGCAGCCGACGGAGGCGCTCCCGAAGGGAGCGTCGTTGCGGCCAACGCGCAATCGGCGGGACGCGGCCGTCGCGGACGGAGTTGGGCATCGCCGCCGGGCGCCGGCTTGTACGTGTCCGCCATCCTGCGGCCGCCGCAGCACGTCCTGCCGCTGATCACGATTGCGGCGGGCGTTGCGCTGGCCGAGGGCATCGAGGCCGCGACGGGGCTGGGCCCCTGCGTGAAGTGGCCGAACGACGTCTATGCCGGGTCGCGCAAGCTCGCAGGCATTCTGGCTGAACACGGATCGTCCGCGGCGGGCGACCACGTCGTCGTCGGCTTTGGCATCAACCTTCGCCCGGCTGCGTATCCGCCCGAGGTGGCCGCTCGCGCGACATCCATCGAGGACGAGCTTGGCCGCGGCGTCGATCGAGGCCTGGTGCTCGCCGAGTGCCTGGCGGCGCTCGCGCATCGCTACGAGATGCTGCGGCGCGGCGTGAGCGACGCCGTGCTGGGCGCGTGGCGTGCCCGCGCGGCGCAGCACATGGGCCGGACGGTCGAATGGGACGAGGAACGCGGCGCGCGGCGCGGCATCGCGCACGACATCGACGCGAGGGGCGCGTTGCTGGTCCGCGCCGACGATCGGATCGTGCGCGTCGTCTCGGGTGAAGTGCGGTGGCTGGCGTGATGGATGGCGGGCAGGACTACTGCCGCGAGCTCGAGACCTATCTCTGCCGCAAGAACGACGGCCACCTGATTCGCATCGTCGGACCGGCGTTCGAGCAGGTGTGCGGCTGGGCGGAGCGCGGCATTCCGCTGAAGCTGGCGATGCGCGGCATCGATCGCTACTTCGAGCGCTACTACTCGAAGGGGCCGCGCCGCCGGCCCGTACGCATCGAGTTCTGCGAGGCGGACGTGCTCGACGTGTTCGACGAGTGGCGGCGGGCGGTAGGCGTGGGCGCGAGCGCGTCGGGATCTGGGATCCGGGATCCGGGATCCGACGCTTCGGACCCTGCGGGTCCGCGATCGAGTCTCCCGGCGCACCTGGAACGCGTCATCGCGCGCCTGACGGCGCATCGCGCGGGAAGCGACCGCTCGCTGGACGCGGTGCTCGACGACCTCGTGCGCGAGCTCGACGCGGCGCGCGCAAAATCGAAAGGTGTTCGCGGAGATGCGCGCGACGCGCTGATCGATCGGCTGCAGCAGCTCGACGGCTCGCTCGTCGAGGCCCTGCGGCGGCAGCTCGACGATCGCGCCCTTCAACGGTTGTCGGAGGAAGCCGACGAAGAGTTGAAACCGTTCAGGGCGCGCATGCCCGCGGACGCGTATCGTCAGTCGCACCAGGCGTGTGTCGATCGATTGCTGCGCGAGCGCGCGGGGCTGCCGACGATCTCGTACGAGTAGGTCCGGCTAAGCCGGACCCCACCGACTGACGGCCGAAGCCCGACCCCACTACTGGACACCGGCCGCATCCGGCGAGGATCATCGGTGGGGTCCGCCTTCAGGCGGACCATCATGCCCGACTCGCTCCTGACTCTTGAAATAGAGAAACCAACGGCCGGCGGCCGGATGCTCGCGCGGCACAACGGCCAGGTCGTGCTCGTCTGGGGCGCCATTCCCGGCGAGCGTGTCCGCGCGCGCATCGAGCGGTCGGGCAAGGGCGTGCTGTTCGCCGAGACCGTCGACGTCGTGACCCCGTCGCCGGACAGGCGCGAGGCGGCGGCCGACTGGCGCTGCGGCGGCAACGTGCTCGCGCACGTCATCTACGATCGGCAGCTCCAGCTGAAGGGCGACATCGTCCGCGACGCGTTCGCGCGCATCGGGCGGATGCCGCTCGATTCGGCGCCGGACGTCCTCGCGTCTCCGGAAAAGGGCTATCGCATGCGTGCGCGACTGCACCTGCGCGGCGGCCGCATCGGGTTCATGCGGGAAGGCAGCCACGAGATCTGCACCGTCGGTCCCACCGCGCAGATGCTGCCGGCAACCGCCGCGTGGATCGAGGCGGCAGAGGAGAGGCTGCGCGCCGACAGCCTTCGCGGCCTCACGTCGATCGAAACCGCCGAGAACATCCCGGCGACCGAGCGGGCGTGTCATCTCGAGCTGGAGCCGGGGAGCGACGCGCGCGTGTTCGCGGTCCTCGCGATGGACGGCATTACCGGGTTGTCGGCGCAGGTGCTCGACCGCCGCGCGACCGAGACGCTGTCGGGCGTCGGCATCGTGTCCGACACGCTCGGCACGCTGCAGCTTCGCCGCGACGCGCGCGCGTTCTTCCAGGGGAACCGGTATCTGCTCGAATCGCTGGTCCAGCGCGTGGGCGGCCTCGTGCCTGATGGTCCCGCGGTCGATCTTTACGCCGGCGTCGGCCTCTTCGGGCTGTCGCTCGCGGCGGCGAGGGGCGCGCAGGTGACGCTCGTGGAAGGCGATGCGGTCAGCGGTCACAACCTCGAGGAGAATGCGCGCCCTTATGCCGATCGCGCGCGCGTCGTGCGCACCAGCGTCGAGGACTTCCTGCGTCACGACAACCCCGCCGCCGACGAAACCTTCATCGTCGACCCGCCGCGGACCGGGATGTCGCCAGACGCGATGCGGGCGATCGTTGGCCTGCGGCCGCGGCGCATCGTCTACGTGTCGTGCGACGTCGCCACGCTGGCGCGCGACGCGCGGGCGCTCGTCGACGCGGACTACTCGCTGCGCCACCTCTCGGGTATCGATCTGTTCCCCAACACGGCGCACGTCGAGACGCTGGCCGCCTTCGACCGCGGGCTATAATCCGCGCACTTCATGAGCCTGGCCGCCGGCTCTCGCGTCGGCCCCTACGAAATCCTGTCCGTGCTCGGCTCGGGCGGAATGGGGGAGGTGTATCGGGCGCGCGACCCGCGCCTGGGCCGCGACGTCGCGATCAAGATTCTGGCGGGCAGCGTCCTCCACGAGGCCGATCGCATTGCCCGGCTGCAGCGCGAAGCGCAGGTGCTGGCGGCGCTGAACCATCCCCACATCGCGCAAATCTACGGCGTCGAGGAGGCGGACGCGGGCCTCGCGCTGGTGATGGAACTGGTGCCGGGCGAGACACTTGCCGATCGCCTGGCGCAGGGGCCCGTGGCCGTGGCGGAAGCGCTCGCGGTGGCGCGGCAGATCGCCGAGGCGCTGGAAGCGGCGCACGAGCAGGGGATTATCCACCGGGACCTGAAGCCGGCCAACGTCAGCATCACGCCGGACGGCACCGTCAAGGTGCTCGACTTCGGCCTGGCGAAGCTGACCGGGCCGGCTGAGGGCGTTCCCCACCCACCTCGCGTAGGGGCTGGCTTCAGCCAGCCCGAACCGTCCCTGTCTCCCACGATCACGTCGCCCGCCTTGATGACGGGCGCAGGCGCAATCCTCGGCACCGCGGCGTACATGTCGCCGGAGCAGGCGCGCGGCAAGGTGGCGGACAAGCGATCGGACGTGTGGGCGTTCGGTTGCGTGCTTTTCGAGATGCTGACAGGCCGCCGGCCATTCGAGGCAGACGAGGTCTCCGACACGCTGGCGATGGTGCTGATGAAGGAGCCGGAGTGGTCGATGCTCCCGGCCGCGACGCCGCCTTCGATTCGGACCCTGTTGCGCCGGTGCCTCGAAAAAGATCGAAAGAAGCGGCTTCCGGACATCGGATCTGCGCGGCTCGAAATCGACGAGGCTATGTCTGCACCGCCGTCGCAGATGTCGATGCAGGCGCAGCACGCGCCCGCGTCGGCGCGCGGTCAGCGCGTCGCGTGGGGCGTCGCAGCACTCGCCGCGATTGCCGCCGCGGTGGTTGCCGCGATCCATTTCACCGAGCGGCCTCCCGAAGCGCCGTCGAGCATCCGCATCCCGGTTACGCCGCCCCCGAACGACATATTTTCGCCAATCCCAGGCACGAGCACGTCGATGGCGCTGTCACCGGACGGCCGCAAGATCGTTTTCCTCGTGGCGTCGTCATCAGGAGATCGCACGCTCGCGATTCGTCTACTCGACCGTGACGATGCGCAGGAGTTACCGGGGACCAACGGCGCCACGGGTCCATTCTGGTCTCCCGATAGCCGCTTCGTCGGCTTCTTCGCGGCAGATGCCAAGCTCAGGAAGATCGATATCACCGGTGGTCCGCCCCAGACGGTATGCGATGTGCCCCTGTCTGCACGGAACGCCGGCACGTGGAACGACGAGGGCGTCATTCTGGTGGCGCAGAACACCGGTCCGCTGATGCAGGTTCGCGCAGGCGGCGGCACGCTCGCACCGGCGACGACGCTCGATAAGACGTCGAACGAAGTAGGACACCTGTCGCCATGGTTCCTCCCGGACGGACGCCACTTCCTGTACACCGCGTGGACGGCGGCGGGGTCAGCGACCAGCGGTACGGTCTATGTGGGTTCGCTCGGCGGCTCGACGAGGAGGATCCAGGTCGCCATTTCGGATGCGAAGGCGATCTACGCAAGCGGGCACCTGTTGTACACGCGACAGAGCCAGCTGCTCGCGCAGCCGTTCGATCTCGAAGAATACGCGACGACGGGCGATCCCGTGGTCGTCGCCGACAATGTCTATGGCGTGTCGGGCGTGGCGGCGTTCCATGCCTCGGCGACGGGCGCTCTCGCCTACAGGCCGGACCTGACATTGCAACAGACGCGACTCACGATCGTCGACCGGGCGGGTAAGCCGCTTGCCATGGTCGGCGAAGCCGCCGATCAGACGGCGCTCGAGATCTCACCCGACGGCGAGCGCGTCGCCGTAAGCGTGTACGACGCGGCCAAGCAGACGCGCGATCTCTGGATTCACGATCTGCACCGCAACGTGGCGACCCGGCTTACGTTCGATGCGGGCGATGAATGGATGTCCGCGTGGTCACCCGATGGATCGAGGCTCGCATTCAGCGGTGCGAGACCGGCGCAGCTCGAGGTGCTGCAGAAGCCCGCGAACGGTTCGGGCGCGGAAGAGCGACTGACGTCTGGTACAGGCAACGAGTACGTCAGCAGCTGGTCGGCGGACGGCCGCTTCATCCTGTACTACATCGGCAATGCCGGCTCCGCGACCAGCAATGACATCTGGGTGCTGCCGACCGCTGGCGACCGGAAGCCACAGCCATTCCTCGAGTCCGCCTTTCCCGAAGCCAACGCGCGATTCTCACCCGACGGGCGATGGGTTGCTTATCGATCGGACGAATCAGGACGACGCGAGGTGTACGTCGTGCCATTCCCGGGGCCCGGCGGGAAATGGCCGATCTCGACGAGCGGCGGCGACTTTCCCCGGTGGCGGGGCGACGGCCGGGAGTTGTTCTACCTCGCGAGCGGAACGTCCGCGCTGATGGCGGTGCCAATAACAGCCTCTGACGCGTCGCTCGAGATCGGGACGCCTCGCCGGCTCTTCGAGGTGCCGCTGAGGACAAACTCCTACAAGGGATATGGGACAGGGTACGTCTACGACGTGTTTCCCGACGGCCAGCGCTTCCTGATCGACGTCGCCGTCGACGAGCGCAGCGCGCCGCCACCGATCCGCGTGATCACGAACTGGACGTCGACCTTTCGGTGAGGCGGACCTCAAGGTCCGCCTCTACGTTGCCTGAATTTGTCTTCGTGGGCTTCGTTTGCTGCGCGCGCAGCGCGCCTTCGTGGTTATCCGCCGCAGGCCTGCACGAAGGCTTCGAACAGCGTGCGGAATTCCCCCGTCCTCCAGAAGTTCTCCGGGTGCCACTGCACGCCGAGGACGAAGCGGTGGTTGGGATCCTCGACCGCTTCGATCACGCCGTCCGGCGCGGTCGCGGAGGCGACGAGCCCTTCGCCCAGATCCTTCGGCGCCTGGTGGTGACGGCTGTTGACCGCGCAGAGCTCGGCGTCCTCGAGCCGCTCCTGCAGCGTCTGCTGCAGCAGCGAGCCGGGCGTCAGCCACACATCGTGCGCAATCGCGAAGCGCGGCTCCTTGATGCGGTGCTCCACGCTGGTGCCGACTTCGTCGGGGATGTCCTGGATGAGCGTGCCGCCGCGCGCGACGTTCAGCAGTTGCACGCCGCGACAGATGGCGAAGACCGGCAGGTCCTTCTCCAGCGCGAGGCGCACCAGCGCGATCTCGTATTCGTCGCGCCCCGGCTCCGCCGGGTCGAAC
>Ga0134123_10000142_pt1 | contig 45181 bp, 37 predicted proteins | sample KB303_FD_96460 | JGI IMG/M metagenome (GOLD analysis project Ga0134123, IMG submission 96460) | Terrestrial soil microbial communities without Nitrogen fertilizer from Kellogg Biological Station, Michigan, USA - KB3-0-3 | ecosystem: Environmental > Terrestrial > Soil > Unclassified ...
AACAACATCTCCATTAAATGTATCACCGGCATCTACACCAAGCTGAAGGTCGGCAGGGCCGTGGTTTGTTATAGTCGTTTTTTTATCAAACAGGTTTCCCCCGGCAGATGCTGTGTTGGTGCCGCCTGTTTGCGTTACAGACAGTGTATCATAAAACTTAGTTGCAGTGAAAGTGACCCCAGGTGCAGTAAGGGTCAACTTACCGTTAAAGATTGAATTGATCGAATTGAAGACTGCACTGCCTGTCAGGGTAACGGTTTGCGGAGTACTGCCTGATTGAATAAACCTTAGAAGGTAAAGTGACCCTGAACTAAATCCGGTACTTCCCACAGTAATTATTTTTCCCGAAGCAAGAGTTGCCGTATCCCCTGAGGAACTTCCAAAACTGACAGGACCAGTTGTACTGTTTACATAAATATTTCCATTAAATGAACTTTTACCTCTATCGCTTGCCCTTAATTCTCTTGATGATGATGAAGCATTAATAAATATTGCAGTATCAGAAAAAGTATTGGCCGAAGATTCTGCAATGCGAAAGGATGCAGAACTGTTATTTTTGATGGTTACTTTTTTTGTAAATGTATTTCCTCCATTACCCAAACCATCGGTTGAGCCTGTCATTTCCAGCCAGGTGACTTTATTAAAAGTGGAACCATTTAACTGGATGTATCCGCATTGGGCATTTACCTGTACATCAAAGGTAGTTCCTGCAAAGACTGCATAAGGTCCCCGCGGCACCAATGCATCCGTTGCTGTACCCTGGATGGTGCCCCCGTTGAAGTCGGCCTTACCCGTAATATTAAGCGTCCAGGTATTGAGGTTTAGCGTGCCTGAAGTCATGGTAAGCTTTCCCACATCCCGATTGGCATCCAGAATAGGTTGGTGAGTGGCCGCAGCGCTCGCTATAGTTACCGTGTCTCCCGATGATGGAACACCATTGGGCGACCAATTTGTAGTTCTATTCCATCGGGTATCTCCTCCTGCACCCGTCCAGGAATAGGAAGTGGCTAAAGCCACTTGCGCAAAACAAATAAGCATACAATATGCCGGGATATATATAAATATATTTTTCATGTTATAGAATGGATTTTTTTTCATGATAATTTTTTTTTATGATTATTTTTAATGGGGGAATTACTAAGCAAAAACAATAACAGCGTTATTGACCGATGAAAAGTGTTACCAGGATCTTCGGGGGAAGCGCTGGCAAAAATCAAACACAACCGGTGGAGTACATTGTTCCATGACAAGCCTCAATTTAAAATTATATTATCGTTACAACACAGCACACAGAATGAGCATCCTGTTTGCGTAATTAAAACTCCAATAGCTTTAAGCCGTTGCCAAAAGCTGTGTTGTTTTTTCTATGAAATATTCTGCAATGGTTAATGGGGGGAATGAAGAATATTCTTACAAAGTTTACAACAAAAAAAACCGTTTGCGGCTGAAATGGCCACATTTAGTTATGAACAGGTGTTCATATCATTGGCAGTAAGTAGCTGCATAAGTTGCTGTGGTTTTATCATATATTCAAAAGACTGCAGGGAAATTCCATGCGGTCTTTTTTATTCCTTTTCCTCTTCAACCTCCGGCATCCGGTCATCTCCTCATACATTAATCGTAAATTGATCATTAAAATCTGCTTTGTTTTTCATTCAAAAACATAAAAAAATTAAGTTTGCACGCCATCAGTCCTCCGTAGCTTTGGCGAAGGAGGATTAACAACTCAACAACTAAGCAATTCAACAACCTAACAACTCAACAACTTATAATGAATATATGCATCATCACCGGCTGTAATGGCCTGATCGGAAACGAATCGGTTAAGTTTTTCTCTGATAAGTTTGACGTCATAGTCGGCATAGACAATAACATGCGCGAATATTTTTTCGGCAAAGAGGCTTCCACCCTGTGGGTCAAAAAAAAGCTGGAGGAATCTGTGAGCAATTTTAAATTTTATGATACTGACATCAGGGATAGCAATAAGATCAACGAAATTTTCAATAAATATAATACCGGCATAAAGCTCGTTATCCACACTGCCGCGCAGCCCAGCCATGACTGGGCAGCCAAAGAGCCGCTCACCGATTTTACAGTCAATGCAAACGGAACATTAAACCTGCTGGAAGCCACGCGAACCTATGCTGCGGAGGCCGTTTTCATTTTCACTTCCACCAACAAAGTATATGGCGACACGCCAAACTATTTACCGCTTGTGGAAACCGAAACACGGTACGAAATTGATGCAGCCCATCCTTATTTTAAAGGCATTGATGAAACGATGAGCATTGATAACTCCAAGCACAGTTTGTTTGGCGCTTCCAAGGTGGCGGCAGACGTGCTGGTGCAGGAATATGGAAAATATTTTAACATGCATACAGGCGCTTTCCGCGGAGGATGCCTGACGGGTTCTATGCATTCGGCCGTTCCGCTGCATGGCTTCTTATCGTACCTCATGAAATGTGTTCTGACAGGAAAAGAATACACCGTGTTCGGCTATAAAGGAAAACAGGTAAGAGATAATATTCACAGCTCCGACCTGGTGAATATGTTCTGGCATTTTTATCAGAAGCCTATGATGGGCGAAGTTTTTAATGCTGGCGGGGGAAGGCATTCAAACTGCTCCATGAAAGAAGCCATACAGATGTGTGAAGACATCAGCGGAAAAAAATTAAAATACGTGTACACAGAAACGAACCGCGCAGGCGATCATATCTGGTACATCAGCGATCTTTCAAAATTTTCAAAATGCTATCCCTCGTGGAGCCTTAAATATAATATTAACGATATCATTGCTGAAATTTTTGATGGTTTAACAACCCGCGTGAGCTGATCCTCTGAATATGATTGCAGTTAATTTAAAAGGCGGGCTGGGCAACCAGATGTTTCAATATGCTTTTGGCAGGTGCCTTTCCCTTCAAAATAAGCAGGAGCTGGTTTTAGATACCACCTTTTTACTGGACAGGAGGCCTGTTGAAGGTTTTATTTTCCGCGATTACGATCTCGATATTTTTAATCTGAAAGTAAAGCAGGTAAACCTGGGAGAGGTTTCACTCCTTCGTAAAAAAAAATATGAATTTATTTTTAAGCGCGGCCTCAAACAGGTAAAGGAAAAAGTTTTTCATTATGATCCTTCCGTCACAAATCCTCCTGCACCCGGTGGGTATTATGATGGCTATTGGCAGACCGAAAAATATTTTAAACCCGTTGAAAAAACAATCCGGGAAGACTTCACCCTTAAACATGAACTGCCGGCCAATTCATCTGACCTGCACCGGTCCATCCTTGACTCAAATTCGGTTTGCCTCAACTTCAGGCGAACTGATTTTTTAAAAAGCTCCGTGATGGGCGTGCCTGACGATGTGTATTATGATAACAGCATAAAGCACATGGCAGAAAAAGTTAATGATCCTGTTTTCTTTGTTTTTTCTGATGACATACAATGGTGCCGTCAGAACATTAAAATCAACTTTCCGCTTGTTTTCGTTGACCATGAACATGCCGGTAAAAAATTTGAAAACTATCTCCGGTTAATGGTGTCCTGCAAGAATTTCATTATCCCCAACAGTTCCTTTGCATGGTGGGCTGCATATCTTGGTGAAAACCCAAGTAAAAATATCATCGCTCCTGCAAAATGGTTTAATGATTTTGATGGCGATACAAAAGACCTCATTCCCGAAAGCTGGACCAGGATTTAAATTGTAGAATAGCCACAGATTCACAGATTTTTTAAGCCCTCCCCTTCGGGGAGGGTTGGGTGGGGCTAATCTGTGAATCTGTGGCCATTATTATAATTTCTTTTTTTTCTACTTTTATGCAATCATGAAAACTTTTATAAAGAATTTTATCCGTAACGATCTGGGCTATGATATCAGGCGCGTAAAGCTTCCGCCCAATTCCCCTTATCGCCCGATGGGGTTCGTCCCGCTTTTTGAAGGTGTAAAATACCGGGGACTAAATTGTACCACGTTTCTTGACGGTGGAGCTAACCTTGCCAACGTAAGCCGTACAATTAAAAAAATTTACCCGCAAGCTAATTGCATGTTGATTGAACCCAATGAAGATTTAGAGCCGCATCTTAAAAAATTCTGTAATCAGTTTAAAGGTTCAAAATATTTTCTGACGGGGCTTGCCGCAAAAAAAGATACGCTTACGTTTACGATTGCCGATCACATAGGAGGATCAACTTTCATGTATAGCAAGGATGATGATCTTGTCAAAAAAAACAAACAAAAACAGGTGCAGGTTACTTCAATAGATGATCTGATAGCATCCGGTGAAATGGAAATTCCTCAGATCATAAAGCTCGATATCCAGGGCTACGAGATAGAAGCATTAAAAGGCGCGGCCAAAACTTTTGGTGTAACCGAATTATATCTTCTTGAAACTTCCATGTTCAAATTTGATGACGCTCCGGGGATGCCTGATTTTACTGACATTTTTAATTTCATGTCTGAAAGAAATTATGTGCCTTATGAATTCCCCGCATTTTTAAGACGTCCTTATGATGGTGCATTGGGTTCATGTGACGTTGCCTTTGTGCAGAAAAATGGGTTATTAAGAAAATCTGCAAAATGGTAAGCACTCAAATTTTTCAATTGTAGCTCCGGGTTGAACCCGATCAGGATATTTGTTTGATTCCCCTGCATGAAGCCATTCCCCAATCTGTTTGTCTTATCTCTGTAAATTTGTTATTCTTCATCCATTGAAGAATTTCATCAAGCGTATGACCGGATTGATAGCTTGGAGTTACGCTGTCAAAAGTATCAAGTAACGACCATTTTTTATCTGCAAGCTTAATAAATGGGAAAGGAAAACGCCCAAGAAAATTTTCATTGTAGGGTACTGTGGTGAATGGGCTGAGAAGGTAGACTGCAAAATAAGAATAGATCAACGGAGGGTAATGTTTAAAATAAGGCCATAATTTTTTAAAAAATTTTCTCACAAGCTGAACATTTGCTTTATCATAAAATCCATTTTTTTCATAAACGCTTAAAGCAAACCATCCGCCATTTTTTAATACTTCAACTGCCTGGCTGACTCCTCCCGGTGGGTCAGGAGTATGATGCAGCACTCCGATTGAAAACGCCCCATCTATGCTTTGTGCCTTTATTGGCAGGTGCAGTAAGTCACCCTGCACAATTAAAACATCGGGATCATTTTTAAAATTTTCCTGCGCAGATTCCACAGCAAGACTGAAATCTATGCCAATCACTTTTGCCCCTTTTGATCGCGCCACGTCAGTAAATCTTCCTGACCCGCATCCCATATCCAGAACTACCTGGCCTTCGAACTGTGTATTTGTGGCTGTATGGCCTGTAATCATCTCCCACATTTTCCTCGTATGGCCCTCCATTGGTTTATTTTTATTTTCAGCCTCAAACTGAATACGGGGCCATTTTCGCCATTGGTACCCGAAATTCTTTGAATAACCCTGGTCTTTATACTCTACAAATCTTGGAATACCATTTATGATCGGGTATTTATTGTTTGAGGAGACCAGGAACCCGGTTTCAATAAAGTCATTTTTTACAGAAATTGTTTCCATTTTTAACGCCTCTTTCGTAACCGGATCTGCTAAATATGATAAGAACTTTAGATGCATAAGTTTTTAAATAAATATATTCAAATCTTCTCTATTTATTAAAAATAATTGTGCCAGCAAAAAATGAATGGAATCTCAGTTCTGATAGTCATGAACAATTCTTTTATAAGTATAAAGTATGAATTTTATGGCTGTAAAATACATTAAATTAAAACATACTGATTAAAATGAATATTTTCGCTGAATATAATTGACCGGCATAAATCCTTTTAACCCATCATCAAAGAGCAAATGATCAAAAGAATTTTCAGAAAACTTAATTCCATCATGAATCCTGCGGCTCCCCAGGATAAAAGTGAAGCTGAACTTGATTTCTGGAAAAAAAGCATATATGATTTTATTCGTTGGTACAAAGGCGAAATAGAATTGTATGAAACTCCATCGCCCAAAGAAAATGAAAAAATTAAAACAAATAATATAAACCACAGTGCGATTTTAACCTGGATGAAGCTGCACCAGGAAGTAAAATACCTGCTCGATCTTCAATTGGATAAGCATGCATTCAGTGGAGAAAAACTGCTTGACATAGGATGCGGAGGCATTCCGAGCGCTTTGGTTTTTGAAGGCTGTGAATTGTATGCGCTTGATCCTTTATGGGGAAGATATGTGACAGCCGGCTACCCATTACATTATTACGAGCGCATAAAATTCGTCAATGCATTTTCAGAAGATATTCCGTTGCCGGATAATTTTTTTGATGCCATCATTTCAGTGAATGCAATTGACCATGTTAATGATTTTCAAAAAACAGCGCTTGAAATAAAACGTGTGATGAAGGATGGAGGAAAGCTGCGTATGCACATCCATTATCATGTCGCAACAATTCCTGAACCGATTGAACTCAATGATAAAATTGTATCAGAAACATTTTCATGGTGCAGAAATTTCAAAAAACTTTATGAGTCAAACCGAAAGACAGGCTACACGGCTCCCGAAGGAGAGCTGTTTACTTTATGGAGCAATTTTTAAAATTTTTTATAATTTATTTTTTCTGTTTGCAGAATTCATTTTATAAAAAAACATGTGCGGGATAGCAGGAATAATTGCTGAATCAGTTTCAGGTTACAGGGAAAATCTTTTTTCAATGATGCATGCGCTCCGGCACAGGGGCCCTGACGGAGAAGGTTCTTTCTTTTTCGATCAATGTGCATTGGGTCACCGCAGGTTAAGCATTGTGGATCTTAAATGCGGTGATCAGCCGATGTTTAACAGTTCAAAAAAAAATGCGATCATTTTTAATGGGGAGATTTACGGGTATAAAAAAATCAGGGGACAAATAAAAGATTATCCTTTCGTAACCCAATCCGACACAGAGGTCATTCTTGCTTTGTATGAAAAATATGATCACGATTTTCTTCGGCATCTCCCGGGGATGTTTTCATTCGCCATTTGGAACGAAGAAAAAAAAGAATTGATTTGTGCCCGCGACCGTTTCGGTGAAAAACCGTTTTATTATGCTTATGGCTATCACAACGAATTTGTTTTTGCTTCCGAAATAAAAGCAATAATTGCCAGCGGATTAGTTGAACCTGTTTTAAACAAAAACGCCCTGGATCATTATTTGAAATTTTTATACATCCACCCTGCACAAACCGTTTACAGCAATATTTTCACATTACCCCCTGCCCGCTTACTGAGTTTTAAACACGGTAAATTAAAAATTGAAAAATATTGGGAACTTCCCAAAACCAATTCTGAAATCTCCTTGCAGGAAGCCGAATCAGAATTTAAAAGATTGTTTACTGAAGCGGTAGAAAAGCAATTGGTCGCTGATGTTTCAGTCGGGGCGTTTTTAAGTGGCGGGCTGGATTCAAGCTCGGTAGTTGCTGCCGCGTCAAACCTGAAACAGGGATTGAACACGTTTGCATTCGCGTTCGAACAGGGAGCTAACGAGCTTCCGTATGCAAAAGTTATTGCTGAAAAATTTAAAACTGAACATGTAGTACTGGAAGATAAGCATGAGGATATTGGCGAGTTATTAATCGAAATGCAGCATGTGTATGATGAGCCTTTCGCTGACTCTTCCAATATTCCGACTTACCTTATTTCAAAATACGCAGGGAAATATCACAAGGTGGTTTTGACCGGTGATGGCGGAGATGAAATGCTGGGAGGTTACACATCGTGGTATAATCCCCTGCTCAATTTGCAGGAACGAAACAAGAATAGTGCAGCGGATAAAATGCTGCTGCAGTTTTTAAAAATTATTTTTTCCTTATCGAAAGGGAATGCGTATGAAAAAATTATAAACCGGCTTGCTCAATCCGGCCAAATAGAAAACAAAACATTTATTGCGCACCAGCATCTGAAACAGCTTGCTTTTTTTGATGACAAAGAAATTCGAAGCTTAGGTATTGAATCAGCGAAAAGCAGTTTTGCCCGGGAAAATCCATTCGGAGAAAATAAATTAAATAATACAGTGGATGATGCGATGAGGATGGACATTAAAAATTACATGCCCGGTGATATCCTTGTAAAAACCGACAGGGCCTCAATGGCAAACAGCCTTGAGCTTCGTGCACCGTTCCTCGATGTTGACCTGGCTTCGTTTTGCATCAGCCTTCCTTATGCAATGAAGATGAATAAAGAAGCGGACAAGGTCATCCTGAAAAATGCCTTGAGTGATTGGCTTCCTCCCGAAATACTGAACAGGAAAAAGCAGGGATTTGGCGCTCCCGTAAATAATTGGCTGAAGCTGGGATCTGTTGCCGGCTTAAAAAAAAGTTTTCTTTGTGATAAAAACAAAAAAATTTATTCAGTTTTCCCATTTGAAATAATTCAGAAAATAATTCAAACGGATGATTATAAAACCTGGCAGCTGCTTGTGCTCTCATTGTGGATGGAAAATCATTCCTTTAAAATAAATTAATGCAGGCATGACCCCTCCACAAGTTAGTGTCTTAATGAGTGTTTATAATGGCGAAAAATATTTAAAAGAAGCCATGGAAAGCATATTGAATCAATCCTTTTCAGATTTTGAATTCCTTATTTTCAATGACTGCTCAACTGATACAAGCAGGGAAATAATTCTTTCATTTAATGATCCGAGAATTGTTTTCATGGACAATGAAAACAATATCGGGCTCACAAAATCACTTAATAAAGGGATATCACTCGCCAAAGGAAAATACATCGCACGGATGGATGCCGATGATGTAAGCCATGCCCGGAGATTAAGTGAACAGGTTAATTACATGGAGAAAAATAGTGATGTGGCTGTTTGCGGGTCATGGGTACAATTTTTAAATGAGAGTGAAATAGTAGAACTTCCCACCGAAAAAAACGAAATTAAGGTCAGGTTATTTTGCAATTCCTGCCTCGCTCATCCATCCGTTATGATACGCAAAAGTTTTCTTGAAAAATATGCGTTGACTTATAATGAGCAATTAAAATACGCCCAGGATTATGAGCTTTGGGTAAAATGCAGCCATTACGGAACCATTGAAAATATCCCAAAGCCATTGCTTTTTTACAGGAGACACGCTGAACAGGTAAGTACGCACAGAAAGAGCCAGCAGGAAAATTCCGCAGACGCAGCGAGACTGTTACAGTTACAGTTTTTAGAAATTGTACCTGCAGAAAATGAGAGGCAAATACATTTGTCAATTATGAAATCGCAATTTCAAATTTCAGATAATTTTATTCTCCAATCAATGAACTGGATAGAGCGGCTGTTAAATGCAAATAAAACAACGAAAGCATTCCCCGATTTTCATTTTAACAGCTTACTGTTAACCTTAAGAAAAAATATACTCACACATTATTATGATCGCCAAAATTATGATCTGAATTTATTAAGGTCGTTCTTTGCCTCCTCATTTACTCCCTCAAGTTATTTATCTTTATCTTATACAACCAGGCTTTTCATCAAATGCCTGTTTCACCTGAAAAACAAAAAAATAATTTTTTAACCCTCCTATATGTTATCTGCCTGGAAAAATAAAAAAGAGCTGAACCATAAACTAAAGAATAAAACATTTACTATTATATCAAGTAATTGCTGGGGCAGTTCCGTTTATGAAGATATGGGGCTGCAATATTTAACACCTACTGTCGGGTTGTTTTTCTATGCTCCCTGTTATATAAAATTTTTAAAAAACCTCGAGTATTTTTTATCTCTTGAATTGCATTTCAGTAAAAAATCAATGTATGAAGATGCCAATGCAGCGAGAGAAAAAAAATGGTATCCGCTGGGAAATTTAGGTGATGTGGAAATTCATTTCCTGCATTATAAAACCGAAGCAGAAGCAAAAAAAAAGTGGAACAGAAGGATGAAGCGCCTTCACCTTGAAAATTTGTTTGTTTCTTTTACAGACCGGGATCATTGCACTGAAAAACATATTCATGCATTTGATGATCTGCCTTTCAAAAATAAAGTCTGTTTTACGGCAAAGGAATATAAAAACTGTAATTCTGTTATTTGCATAAAAGAATATTCAGGAGCGCCATTTGTGGGTGATTTGTATACAGAACGAAAAATGGTTGAAAAACATTTTGATGTAATTAAATGGATTAACTCAAGTTCAACGTCAGCAAACGATTAAATTTTTGTGGAAAGCCTGCACCCCGAACCTTTCGTTACAATTGTTTATTGTTATCGCAACCGTGATCTGGCAAGAGTGAAAAGATCGCTTGATTCGCTGTGTGAACAAACCATAAAAAATTTTACGGTTCTATTTGTTGATTATGGAAGTGATGCTGAAGTTCAAATTGAAATTCAAAAAATAATTTCGAAATATTCTTTTTGCAAATATGTTTATAATGATACGGGAGGAATGTTCTGGAATCGTTCTCATGCTTTGAACACCGGCATACGGTTAGCAGCAACCGAATTTGTTTTTACGGCAGACATTGACATGATATTCAAAAAGAATTTTGTTGAAAAGCTTTTGCAGGAAGCCGGAATTGATTGTGTATCTTTTTTCCAGGTTTACTATTTACCGGAGAAATTTTCTAATTGGGAAAATATGGGTTCTTCAACCTATGAAACAAGTAAAAAATTTGCGCTTGGCCTGGCTTTAATACCTGTTAAAATAGTGAGTGCTATCGGTGGCTATGATGAATTCTATTGTTTCTGGGGATTGGAAGATAACGACCTGGAACACCGGCTGAATACTGCAGGGGTAAAAACAAAATTCTATGATGAGGAAGTGCTGATGTATCACCAGTGGCATGCACCGAGTATTTCTTCAGAAAAAGATTACCCGACCGGCTGGGGTGTTTTTCAGAATGATTATTTCAATTCCAAAAAGACGATTGTAAAAAGAAACGAAGACAGGGAATGGGGAAAATTATTTTCTCGGAAAGAGAGGGCCTCCATAAAAATAATGAATGATCCTTCCACAAAATTTGATGCCTGCAACGGCAGCGCTGCTTTTTTTATGTATCAGCTTATGATGCAGTTCAAAAAAATGAAACCGGGCGAACATTCAGCATTTGAATTTAACGATGTAAATTCTGCCATGCACCTGCACTCAAGATTAGGAAAAACAATTTCACTCCTTCAAAAATTTTTTAATGCTGCAAAAATTCCTGTAAAAGCAGTATCGCCTTTCCGTCATCTGTATGCAACAATAAATGAAGTGCGCGATGCCATGATGATTTTTATACTGGCTCACAGTGACCAAATTGAGGACTACAGTATTTTTATTGATGAAAAAAAATTAAAGGTGGTGATTTTCAAAAAATAAAAGAACTATTTTTTCCGAAGCCAAATCTCCAATTGCATGCCAGAGTCTGTTTTGGACATCATCCAATTTACTATCGGATTGACGAATGCGGGAAGAAACGTATTGCCGTTCCAATAGCGGAAAAAGGATATTTCATAATTGTTAATGAGCGCATTCTTGCTGAAAGAATTTAAATCGAATTCATACAAATGAAAAGGCAGGTGCATGGGGCTTATGTTTGCAACATAATCGGTACATCTGAGCTTATAATAAATGTTGGCTATTTTATTAATCAGCCAGCGTGAAGACGGGATCTCAAGGTGAATCAACCCTTCTGGCTTTAACCAGGTTAAAGCTTTTTTGATTGAATCGGAAGGATTATATAAATGTTCCAGGACAGCACCGAATGTAATAAAGTCAAAAAAATCCTTCTCATAATTTACGGTTTCAATGGATGCAAGCTGTAATTTTTCTGCCGGAATATTCATTTTACTTAATGCTCTTTCATAAAAAGGTTGTGAAGGTTCAAAGCCATAAGAGTCAAAACCGGCATCCTGCAATGCAATCATTGCTTTGCCAAGCCCTGCTCCTATATCAAGTGACCTCATCCCGGGTTCAATGGATTTCAGCTTTTTCAGCTGTTGAATCTGCACATTGAAATAATAGGGATTTTTTTCAAAGTAGGATGGCTTCCAGTAATCTTCAGGCGGCAAGCCATAATGCTGTTCAATGTTTTCGGGTACAGGCATCGGATTTGAAAATATTAATCCGCAATTGGCGCACTTTACAATCGTAGTGGTAATCCCTTTCAATTTCGTAGGATTTTTCCCCTGCGACTGATTCAATCTTTTGCCAAGAATTTTCTGACCCTGTGAACTTGCATGACACATATTGCAATGCTCCACAGGGTGAAAATGATACGAAAATTTATCCATTGGCATTATTTTTTTGAAGCAATATTATGCAATAAAAAATTGAATTGAGTTTTTTGCCGCGTGTTAAATAAAAATTCGTTTGTTTTGTGCTCAATCCGAAAATAATGGTAAAAAAAATTTTCAAAAAGGTTTATCAGCTGATTCCATTTAAAAAGGAAATTTATTCAGTGATAAAAATTTTTTTTCCCAGGCTCCCTGAGGATATTTACATGCACCTGCATTTTAAAGGAGTAGTAAATGTAACAACGGATAAAGAAAATAATAAAAAATTAAAATTGTACAGTGACGCTGAACGCATCGAAAACCAAATTTTCTGGCGGGGAATTGATTCATGGTACGAAAGAATTTCGATGCAATACTGGATAAAGATTTGCCAGTTTTCGGATGTAATATTGGACATCGGGGCCTATCACGGGATTTACGCCCTGGTTGCTGCAAGCATAAGTCCTGGTAAGAAAGTTTATGCTTTTGAACCGGTCAAAGAGTCGTTCAATAAATTAATGAGAAATATCCGGCTGAATAATTTTCCCATAAAGGCTTTTAATTGTGCCATATCAGATAAAGACGGGGTTGCAGAATTTTATAATATTGATTCTTCGGCTAATTTAATCGGTTCACTGAATAAAGAAAGCTTTACCCAATCGGAAAAACTGGTCATGCAAACCATGCCTGTTCGCTCGGTGGGCAGCATCATGAAAGAATTTAATCTTCCAAAAATTGATCTGATCAAATTAGATGTTGAAGGACATGAATTAGACGTGCTGCGGGGAATGTTTGATTACCTTAAGAGAGATAAGCCCTCATTGATCCTTGAAGTATTGAACGAGGAGAACGCTCTCAGGATAAATGATCTTTTTAAAGACCTTGATTATTTATATTTTGATATTGATGAGCAGAGTCCTCCGCGGCAAATTCCTGCAATAAAAAAATCAGGATATTTTAATCTCCTGATTTGCACAAGCGAGGTTGCAAAAAGGATAAATCTTATTTAAAAGCAGCATCTTTTCCTGAATCACTGAAATAATACCTTTGCTTTTTAACATCCTCTGAAAATGTCGTTTCATTTTGAACGGGAAAAAACAATAATTATCGTTACCTCTGATGAAGCATGGAGTGAAGTGTGGCACACGCAATTGCATTATGCATGGAATTTATCATTAAGATACATGGTTTATTATGTTGGTCCGCCTGAAAAATGGAAATTGAGTAATTTATTTTTTTGGAAAGTGCCGGTTACAAGACAACATGACAATTTGTTTATAATGAGCTATCATAATGTGTTGCCGGCAAAGATGCTGAATGGTTTTTTTGGAAAATTTAATGATCTCGTCAATTCATTTATACTGAAAAGAAAAATTCCGGAGAATAAAACCAATATTATTTTCTGGAGATTTACCTATTTCAGGTTCATTATTCATCCTTTGTTACATCCGTTCCGGAAAGTTTATCATGTGGTGGATCAGTACAGAGGCAAAAAAAATGATGCACGGCTTGCTGAAAAATCTGATCTTGTTATTTCTACCAGCCCTAAATTTTTGGCTCATTACAAACAGTACAACCAAAACGTAATTAACGTTCCGCAAGCCGTCAACGCTGAAGAATTAACCTGCGATGAAATGCTGGTAAACAAAATAAAAAGTGAATACGGAAAAATAATTCTTTTTATCGGCACTTTTTCTTCGGACATCAGCCTGGAAATTTTTGAAAAAATCGGTAAAACATTCCCTCATCACACATTGCTGCTCATCGGACCTGAAAAACTTTCAGGCTCATCTGAAAGGAGACAATTTGAAGTGCTTTGTAAGGAGTCAAACATTCAATATACCGGGCCAAAGCCTGCATCACAATTAAAAAACTACGTGAGGGCTGCTGAAGTGTGCATCATTCCGTATAAATTCGAAAACGAGAAAAAGATAAGCATACGGTCACCGTTAAAAGCTATCAACTATATTGCACAGAAAAAAATAATTGTTTCTTCCATTGATTGTGAAATAAAAGAATTGGAGAATAAAATCATTTACACCGCAGCCAACCAGGCTGAGTTTATTTTATTGATTGAACAGGCAATTGATAAAAAATTATTAAAAGACGAAAAAGCTGCGGACGAATTTCTCGGTAGAATAAGTTATGAAAAGTTAATAGACTTTATTTTCTCTCACCTATAAAAAAATTTTATATTGCCCGATTTTTAAACATGCAGTTTTAAGCAATCCAGGACCCGGCAAAGATGCAGGCTAAGAAAAAAATTATTTACATTATTTCATTTATAGATAAAGCCCTCATCTATGAATGGACGGCTGACTGGTTTGCAAACGCTGAATTATTTGAAATAAAATACCTGCTGATGAACCCGGGAGAAACTGAACTTTCAAAGTTTCTGGAAGATCGAAACATACCTTATAGAAATATCCTGTACAGGGGAAAAAAAGATTTTTTCAGCGCTTTGTTTCAAATCATACGCTACCTGAAAAAAGAAAAACCCGATATTGTAAATACAAATTTAATTGATGCTTCATTGGTTGGCCAGGTGGCAGCCTATGCAGCAGGCATACAATGCAGAATCCATTCCAGGCATCACTCCAGCCTTCACCACGTATATCATCCACGTGGATTATGGTATGATAAAATCATTAACCGGCTTTCCACGCGAATTGTGGTGGCTACACAAATGGTGAAAAACCTGCTGGTTGAAAAAGAGCATGTGGCCCCGTCAAAAATAACCGTGATCAATTACGGTTTTAAATTAGATCAGTTTACAAATGTTGCGCAGGCAAGAACAGATGCATTAAAAAAAAAATATCATATTGAACAGGCTTCCCCTGTGATTGGCGCCATCTCCCGTTTCCTGCATTGGAAAGGAGTTCAATATCTCATTCCTGCTTTCAAATCGTTGCTGGTTGATTTTCCCGGTGCACACCTTATTCTTGCAAATGCAAAAGGAGATTATAAAGAGGAATTGGAAAAATTATTGACAGAAATTCCGTCAAAGAATTTCACATTAATCAGTTATGAAGCGGATTCACCCGCGCTGTACAGCATGTTTGATTTTTTTGTGCATGTCCCGGTTAATTATCATGCAGAAGCATTCGGCCAGATTTATATCGAATCTCTTGCCAGCGGAATCCCTGGAATATTTACGGTTTCCGGAATTGCAAATGATTTTATAGTGCACGAAAAAAATGCATTGGTTGTTCCATACATGGATCCCGGGGCCATCTATGATGCAATTAAAAGGTTAATGAATGATCAAATACTGAAGGAAAAAATAATCGAACAGGGAAGAAAAGATGTATTAAAACTTTTTCAATTTGAAGACATGATGAAAAAAACAGAAGAATTATTCAGGAAAGAACTATGAATATCCTATTTAATTTCCCTTCCAATAAAAGAGCTGTTTCAATTGAATCGCTGGCTGAAGCCTTTATCAATAAAGGGCACAAGGTTTTTTTTTACAGCGAAGAACCCAAAGGCCTTTTACATGAGTTCGTAGAAAAATTCGGAGTAATTAATCATTTTAATGTACTGCACAAAAAGTCAGCAGGGCTGTTTTATATAAAGCATGCTTTTGCTCTTGCAAAATGTATTCGTGAAAATAAAATTGATCTTGTTTTTTCTCATACACAGGTGGCAAACATTTCAGCCGTGATTGCTCAATATTTCTGCAACACCCGAATGATTATCTGCCGGCATCATTCTGACACTGCATTTATCAATAATAATTTTAACGAACGGATGCTGGATCGGATCATCAACAGGCTTGGCCGCGAATTTATTGTTCCCTGTAAAAAGGTTTATGATCAAATGATCGTAGAAGGTGTTAAAGCTGAAAAGATAAAGCTGATTTACTATGGATATAATTTCAATTATTACCAGCTTCCTGACCAGGCTAAAGTGAATGAAATAAAAGACCGGTATGCCTGCGATTTATTATTGGTAAAAGCGGCACGTTACATCGTGGAGAAAAGACACGTGATTTTATTCAGGGTAATAAAAAAATTAGCTGATGAAGGATTTAATATTAAATGCCTCGCACTGAGTGACGGGCCGGAGCGTGCGAACCTCGAAAAATTTGTTGCAGAAAATAATTTGCTGAACCATGTTTACCTTTTGGGATTCAAACCCGATGTCCTGACTTATCTTTCCGCTGCTGACCTTGTAATTCATCTTTCCAGCTCTGAAGCGAGCAATAATTTGGTAAAGGAAGTTGGATTGCTGAAAAAGCCCGTGCTGGTTTGCGCTGACGTTGGTGATTTTGATGACTATATTGAAAACAATATAAACGCATTTAAAATCAACAAGGATTACCCGGAAACTGAACTCGAAGAAGTAATAAGAAAAATTTACCATCATAAAGAATTATTGGATTCTCTCGGAAGCAGCCTTCACAAAAAAGTTTTCGAAATGTTTTCCATTGAAAAAGTAATTAGTGAATATGATGAATACCTCGGCATAAATAAATAGCGCTATGCTTTTTAATTCCTTTGAATTTTTAATATTTTTCCCGGTAGTTACCATCCTCTTTTTTTTACTCCCGCACAAATTCCGCTGGAGCCTGTTGCTTACTGCGAGCTGTATTTTTTATATGGCATTTGTTCCATATTATATTTTGATTTTGTTCTTTACCATCATCGTGGATTACATTGCGGGGATTTTACTGGAGAATGAAAAAAATCCAAAAAGAAAAAAATTGTTTTTGTTATTAAGCCTGGTTGCAAACATCGGCATACTGGTTTTTTTCAAGTATTATAATTTTATTAATATAAACATATCATCCCTGCTGAACCTGTTCGATCTTAAAAATCCCGTATCGCTCCTGCATATTGTGCTGCCAATTGGTTTGTCCTTTCATACCTTCCAGGCTATGAGCTATACGATTGAAGTGTACAGGGGCCATTTTAAAGCAGAACGGCATTTTGGAATATATGCTTTATATGTCATGTTTTACCCGCAATTAGTCGCAGGACCCATTGAGCGCCCACAAAATGTATTGCCGCAATTACACATTAAGCAACATTTTGATCCGGGAAGAATCATAGCAGGTTTACAATTAATTCTATGGGGGTTAGTAAAAAAAATAGTGATTGCTGACAGACTGACAATTTACGTTGACGAAGTTTTCCGGCATCCGGGTGATTTCCATTCTTTAAATTTAATTCTTGCCGTTTATTTTTTTTCATTCCAGATTTACTGTGATTTTTCGGGTTATTCCGACATTGCCATCGGTTGTGCAAAAATCATGGGAATAAATCTTATGCAGAATTTCGGGCGTCCTTATTTTTCAACGGATATCAGGATGTTCTGGTCGCGCTGGCATATCTCGCTTTCTACCTGGTTCAGGGACTATCTCTATATTCCGCTAGGCGGCAACCGCATAAATTTTACACGAAACTGCTTAAATATTTTTATTGTGTTTTTACTGAGCGGGTTTTGGCACGGTGCAAACTGGACATTCATTGTGTGGGGTGCAATTCATGGAATATATATTATGGTTCAAATCCTGATAAATAAGTTTTTTCCCGGTGAAAAATCTTTACGTAATGGAATTGTAAAAGCTGTGTATACGCTGATAACATTTAATTTGGTTGCCTTTGCATGGATTTTTTTCAGAGCTGAAAGCGTGTCAAAGGCTGCGTTATTTATTAATGGAATATTTTCTTCCTCGGGACATCCATTTTCTTTTACAATCCGAAAATTTGGGACCCTCAGTTTAAGTATTGCAATCGCTTCTGTTTTGATCATGATGTTATTTGAATATTTTACCAGTTATGATCTTAAAGAACTTGGTAAAAAGAAATCTATGGGTATGCTTTTTTCTTGTCTTTGCATTATTTTGATGGTTGCCATAGGAGTTTTCAATGGACAAACTTTTATTTACTTTCAATTCTGATGAAACACTTACTGCGTTATGTACTCTTCATTGTGATGATTGCCCTCGTTGCATTAACGGTAATTAATTTTTTGACGGAGCGATTACTGAAAAAACAAAAAGAGGATGTGTTTGGAAAACTGAATGAAATTTTTTCCGGTGAAGAATATTATGATGCACTATTTTTAGGATCATCAAGAACCTTGGTACAAATAAATCCTCATATCGTTGATTCGATATTAAATTCGAATTCTTATAATTTAGGTATTTTGGGAATTTCAATTATCGAATGCAAAATGCTTCTTAATTCTTATCTTAAGAGACATAAACCACCACAATTGCTGATTTTAAATGTAGATATGTTTTCTCTGAATATTCACGATACTACATCTTTGTTCGATTTCCCGATATATTTTCCCTACCTGGACAATCCTGTGGTAAAAAAAACTATGCGTAATTATACCGCATCTTCGAAGATAGTTTCTGTTTTGCCTTTCCTCAAACTGGCATTTTATGACGACTTCAAAAAAGAGATGGCCTTAAAAGCTTTTCTGCATCCGAAGGGCAACCCCGAAAATATTTTATACAAAGGTTATGCTCCTAAGAATTTAAAATGGAAAGCAGATAGTCTCATTTCGAGGTTTACGATTCAGTACACCAGGTATGGATTTAATATTCTGAAAGAAGTTTTGAATATTTGTTCAGAAAATAAAATAAAAACTGCCGTAATTTATGCTCCACAATCAGATGAGCTCAATCAACATCTGAATAATTTTTCTGTTTATAAAAATCTAATTAAAGAAATTTGCACCGAATCGAACGTTGAATTTTATGATTATTCCAGCATACAATTAACAAAAAATAGAAATTATTTTTACAATCATTCACACTTAAACAGCCAGGGGGCTGATGTATTCACAGCTTTGCTTGCAAATGAGATTAAAAAAAAATATAAGGACCTATAAGTATGAATGACCGCTCTCCCCTGGTTTCTGTAGTTATGCCCTGCTATAATACAGAAAAATACCTTAAAGAAGCTATTGAATCTGTCATTAATCAGACCTATAAAAATCTTGAAATTATTGTCATAGATGACGGATCAACAGACAGCACTCCCCGGTCACTCCTGGAATACGGCAAAAGGGATAGCCGCATTAAAATCATTACCAATCAGCAGAATTTAGGATTAATAAAAACATTAAACAAAGGTGTAGAAGCTTCTTCCGGAGAGTTTATAGCGAGAATGGATGCCGATGATATTTCTGCTTATAACCGTATCGAAAAAATCATGAAAGTTTTTGAATTAATGGAAGATGTTTCTGTTGTTTCTGCCGGAAATTTCAGCATTAATACCAAAGGCCGGATTTTATTACAGACCATTCCTAAAGCAACAAGAATAAAAGCGCTTAAGTTTGTTTCTTTTTTTTCAAACCCGATCACACCGCATGGGTGTGTGGTTGCACGGGCAAATGCATTTAAAGAAAATCCGTACAACTCCGATTATATTCATTCGGAAGATTATGAGCTTTTTTCAAGACTTATATTCCAGGGACTAAAAATGTTCAACCTTAAAGAGCCGCTGTATTACCTGAGAATAAATCCCGACAGTGTTTCTTATAAATATGAAAAAATTCAGGCCAGCACGCATTCAAAAATTTCAAGGCAGAATATCGAAAATTATTTTAACCTGTCACTGGAGTACTTTGTACATAAAGTAATCATTAACCGGATCAGCTTTGACGTATCCCTTAAGCTGCTCAAGGAAGTATTTAAGCAGCTTGACTTATTGAAACAGATTTATACCGAAAAAGAAGAATGCAGCGATGAAGAAACTGAAGAAATTGAATTGTTTTTAAACGAGCAGAAAATAGATATCATTCTTCAGTCAATAAAATATTCGCTTGTTAAAAATAAAATACTGCTTTCGTTCTTTTTGCTTGCACATTCAGATTTGTTTGTGAGCAAAAGAGGATTTAACTATGTCAAATCAAAAGTTTATTCAAAAACAAAATCGAGGTGATTATTTTTTCGCAATTTTCGCCACGCGGGTTTCGTCCCGGTATTTTACCACGAATGCATATACCCCTTTTGCATAATGACGAATTGAATAATTAAATTCATTATATCCTTTCGTTACATGGATTTCAAGGTTTCGCTTCATCAGCTGCCCGCCTGCATTATAAATATTAATATCTATTGTTCCGTCCAAAGGAACATTCATGCTGATATTAACCTCGCCATTGGAAGGATTCGGATAAATATCAAAGAGCTCAAACAGGTCACCTATAGCAGCACATTTTTTATTATTTGATGCATTGTCATCTTCCCTGCCATTTACCTCAGAAATTTCAATACAATAAAAAGACGGAGCGTTCAACGGATCAATTTCATAACGTGCCGTGAATGCATACAGAAATGACTTGCCCGGATCTAACGGTGAATCGAAGATCCATTCCTCATTGATCAGGCTTCCATTTTCAATTTTTGCACTGATTTGAAAAGTATCAACAGGGATGTTTCCTAAATTAATAAGGTCAGCCTTTAAAGAAACGAGATTATTGGAAGGAAAAGCATATACTTCTTTTACAGCGAGGTCGAGATACGGAATTAATACACTGATATTATCGTAAGCCGTATCCCTGCAATTATATACATTACTTGCCACGAGCATAACCTGGTAATATCCTGTGTCGGCATAAGAATGAGAAGTAGACTCTGAAATATCAGAACCGCCATCTCCGAACGTCCACTGGTAAATGGTTGCCCCTGTGCTTGTGTTAGTAAACTGAACAAATAAAGGAGGTGAACCGAATGTCGGATTAGAAGTGAAACTGGCGACAGGCATAGGTTCTATGATTACTGTTGAGTTTGCAGTATCTCTGCACCCGGCATTGCTGATTACTATATGAACCACGTTAAACGTACTGTCATTACCATAATTGTGAAATGTGTTTTGTGCTGTGTCTATTGCTGTGCCATCCCCGAAATTCCAGGACCATTGCGTAACGGCTCCCGAAGAAATGCTGCTGTTATCATTAAAAGTCAATTGCGTTCCAAGGCATGCTATAGAATCAGATGTAATCCCTGCATCCGGTTTCGGGTTAATAGTTACAGAATGAGTAATTGTATTTGCACATGTATTCTGTGCAGTTACTGTAAGTGTTACATTATATGTGCCTGACAAAGCATATTGATGTGACGGATGTTGAAGCTGTGAGGTTAAATTATCTCCGAAATCCCAATCCCACGCCTGGAGCGGGACTGAATCCGAAGGGATAAACGTGAAGTGTGTATAGTCACCAACACAAAATAATGAATCCGTAAAGTTGAACAATGGTGACTGATTAACCAGTACGGGAATAGTAATCGTTGCCTGGCAGCCATGCGATGATGTTACAATTAAACTTACCTGGTAAGTATTCGGATTAGTAAATATATGAACCGGATTTTGAACGGAGTCAGTTGCTCCAAAACCAAAGTTCCATAAATAACCGGTTAGAGAATCATTCTGAACTGAGCTCAGATTAATAAAGTCTACAGGATTTCCTGTACAGCCCGGGATGGGGTTAAAAGCGAAATCTGCAACCGGAATTGCATAAACAGTTACCTGGTGGATAACCGTTCCGTAACATCCAAAGTTATTATATACAGTTTCTGTCACATCAAATGTACCTGCTGTTGTATATCCATGTGTGACCGTATCACCAAGAGCATACGTTCCGTCTCCGAAATCCCAGGTAATGCTGTCAACATAAGTTCCGGCCGGAATAGTTGATACGTCATAAAAATACATGGGTGCATTCAGGCAAACATCTGTTGAATTAAAATTCGCAACGGGACTTTCTAAAACTGTTATCATTTGAGTGATGGAAGTATCACATGCTGTTAAAGCGGTTACCGTCTGGGTAATTGTATACGTTCCGCTGTTTGCATAAGCATGAATCACTGTGTCACCAACCTCCGAAGGCGAAGAGTCACCGAAATCCCATGTTACATAGGCAATCGAATCTCCTGTTGCAATAGTAGATGTATCAATAAACTGGACTCCGTTTCCTGCACAAATATTCGAAGGGTTGTAAATAAAGCCCGGGTTGGCAGGAGTGCTGATCCGGACATTTTTTACTATGGTATCCATACAACCGTTAGATGATGAATCAATAAGAACTACGGAATAGGTTTGGGAAACCAGCGGATAGTTATGAGTCGGGCTGAATAATGTTGTATCACTTCCATCACCGAAGTCCCAATTGTAAAACACACTGGGTCCGCCTCCCGTTGTTATATTAGTAAAGACTGTCGTTTCACCGATACAGGTTTCAGAAACGATGAAATCTGCAAGCGGGCGTGAGAGAATAGTGATGGTATGTGTAACGGTATCCGGGCAGCCTGCATTTGTAAACACCACTTGCTGCACGGTAAATGTTCCAGACGAATCAAAGGCGTGTTGCGGATTTTGTGAATTATACGTTAATGTATCATCCCCGAAATTCCATTCCCACCCGGTTATTACATCTCCGGAAGGAGCAATTGAAGTATCATTAAACTGGATCAGTGTCCTCGAACACTGGCTATCAATAAAAGTAAAACCTGCAAGAGGCAAATTATGTACTGTGATATTTTGTGTAATGGTTGATGAACAGCCCGTACTGCCTGTTACCGTAAGTGTGACTATATACGTAGTATCATTACCATAAAAATGAGTCGGGTTTTGAGCGGAGCTTTGGTTTCCATCTCCGAAATCCCATTGCCAGCTTGTAATTGTTCCTGAATTGAGCACTGAAGTATCTGTGAAGTTGATGGTTGTATTAATACATGCAGGGGTGCTCATAAAACCTGCAACCGGTGCAGCGAGTACATAAACACTGTCAGCATGGAATGAAACATTGCCGTCCGCATCAGATAATGCAAGGCCAATAATATATGTGCCTTCTTCTGTGTAAGATGTTTGCGGGAAAGCGTCAGGCGAAGATGATACAGTGGCAGAACAACTGTCAGGAAATTGAATTTTCAGGATGTTGTTAGTTGAATATCCATCTGAGAAAGCATACCATTTTGAGCCTGCTTTTTCAAGCGTAAATTCATAGTTGCTATTTAACAATCCGAAACCTCCTAATTGTGTAAGGGTTGGAGCAGGATTGCTCAGCAATGAATCAAAATTAATCCTGTAAAAATTATCACCTGTGTTATTCATTACAAATGCAAACCATTCCGCTCCGTCATTTGCCAATTCTATTTCACGCGCACCGGGAGAAGTCAATGTGGCAACAGGATCAATAGTCCCTATGATGTTATTTGAAATGGAATCTCCAAATTGAATTCGTTGTATTGCCGCATCATCTATGAATGACACAAGACCATACCATTGGTCACAATCTTTTGCAGCAGTAACTGCTATGGGAGAAGCGCTTCCGGGAATATTTACAGAAGTAAATACCGGGGACATATTTCCCATGCTGATTCCGAAATCAAGAATACCAATTGCATGGCTTCCCGACATGGCCGCTAAAACCTTGTAATTATTTTTATCCTTAACTATAGTTGAATAGTAGGGGCCAATTAACCCTCCGGCAGAAAAAGCATTTGTTGAAGGTGAGATATTTGTCAAACTGTCCATATTCAACCTTACCAATTCGTTAGGATTAAAATTGGAAACAATTGCATACCAATAACCATTATCATTGATAAGCCTGATTTCAACAGGGCCATTTAATCCTGCAGAAAAGCTGATGTCGGTTGGAATATTATCCAATGAATTTCCAAAATCCAATCTTGTTATCGAGTTGTTTCCAAAATTTGCAATAAAGCCATACCAGTTTGCACCATCCGTCACGATGTCCATTCCGGAGGGGCTGCTGACTGTAGGTGTATCCACCGGCACACATGACGGGCTGCGTTTAAGATCTCCTGCACAAAAATCCCATTCATAATTTATTCCGCCAATTGAATTGTTTATGATCGGAAGAAGCGTATTTGCGCAGACCGTATCCGGTACAATAAATGCAGTTATCGGGCAGCTTGTGGCAGGGCACTGTATTACATTAATCGGAATTGAAACAGAGGTGTCGCAGGAAGTTTTCGTTGTCACTGTTAAGGTAACCGTATAAGGACCGGCAGCTGCATATGCGTGCATCACCGTATCACCCGTATCAAAATTTGTATCTCCAAAATCCCAATTGGATGAAATGATTGAATCACCGGCTGAAACAGTGGATGTATCAATAAACATCAGCGTACTGCCCTCGCATAAAATATTCGGGATGATGAAGAACCCCGGGTTCGCGCGGTCGCTGATCCTGATGTTTTTCATAACGGTATCTATGCACCCGTTAGACGAAGAATCAATCAATGTAACGGTATAATTGGCAGGGGAAGAAGGATACGTGTTGGACGGATTTATTGCTATTGAGGTATTTGAATCCCCGAAGTCCCAATGATAAAAAATAGTCCCTCCCCCGCTTGAAGTATTCGTGAAAAGCGTGGCTTCACCCACACATGTTTGCGACACGGTGAAATCAGCAAGCGGGCCATCCACTATCGTAATGTTCTTTATAATTGTATCACTGCACCCGGAGCTGGTAAACGCAACTAATTGGACTGCGAATGTACCTGCTGTATCAAATGTATGAACAGGGTTTTGTGAAACATCCAAAGCCGAGCCATCGCCAAAATCCCACACCCAGTCAGTTACAGAACCTGAGCCGGAGGTTGAAAGATCAGTAAACTGGACCGGGGCATTAGCGCATTGATTGTTAGGGAAGCTGAAATCTGCGCTTGGCGAATCCTGCACATACACGCTGTCCGTTATTGTTGCTGTACATCCTGAGTTGCTCGTAACGGTGAGTGTAACAGCATAGCCGATAGCGCTGGTATAAATGTGTGTCGGGTTTTGCACAAAAGCAGAATCACCGTCTCCGAAATCCCATATCCAGCTGATGACGGCTCCACCGCCAGAAGTGGAATCATAGAAACTGACGGGGTTATTGAGACATGCCGGCCCTGTGGCAAAATCAACTTGTGGCGGGCCTGTTACTACCACGCTGTCACTGAAAAAAGAAATATTTCCCAGTGAATCTGATGCGGTTAAGCTGATGTTATATGTGCCGAAGTTCGTGTAAGAAGGATTTACCGGGTTGAAATCTGTTGACGTTATTAAGGTGGCAGAACAACTGTCGGGAAAGGAGATATGATGGAGCACGTTAGTGCCATAGCCGTCCGTAAAGGCATGCCATTTTGATCCTGCTTTTTCAAGCGTAAACTCATTGTCTCCGTTCAATTGGCCGAAGCCGCCCAATACAACTGAAGTTACAGCAGTTGCGTTCAGAGTTGATCCGAAATCAAGCCGTGTAAAACTTGTGCCTCCCACGTCTAATACAAACGCATACCAGTTGCTGTTATCATTCGCCAGCTCAAGCTCGCGTGCCGCAGAAGGTAAATTTGCTATTGTATCAAAAGACAATATGGTATTTGAAATTGCAGTTCCGAATTTAATCCGCTTGATATACCCGTCACTGATATACGGAACCATTCCATACCATTGATCACATTCCTTTGCAACCGCAATGGAAATGGGTGCAGGCCCGCCAGCTCCCAGTGCAAGTGATGAAAAAGAAGGTGAATTGTTTGACATGGACGGGCCGAAATCCCAGATGGCAATCGCATTGCTTCCTCCTGTCATTGCAGCCATCGCTTTGAAATTATTACCATCCTTAACAATAATTGCCTGGTGAGGAGCCGTTAACCCGCCTGCTGAATAGCTGTTGGAGGCAGGCGCGAGATTGGTTAAGCTGTCCATATCCAGTTTAATCAGGTTATTGCCGCCATAATTAGAAACAATTGCATACCAAAATCCATTGTCATTTATCATGCGTATATCTACGGGGAAATTGAATACACCGATAAGATTTAATGTTACCGGGGGAGGAGGAATATTATCCAGGGAGTTTCCAAAATCAAATCTTGTAATAGAATTATTTCCAAAATTTGCAATGAACCCATACCAGTTGGTGCCATCTGTTTCAATATCCATTCCGGAGGGTCCTGATAATCCATAAGTACCCGTAAGTATACAGGAAGGAACATTTTTAAGATCACCCGCACAGAAATCCCAGCTGTAATTTACATTGGCGGTTGACGTGTTGGTAACCGTAAAAGGCAGGTTAACACAAATGGTATCATTCACATTAAACCCCGCAACAGGGCACTGGGCAAAGGATTTGCTGATGGCGGCAAAAGCAATTAAAAAAAGAAGCTTTGGTTTAAGCATATTATGGTTGATTTAGGTTAAAACAAAAATACTAATTATTAAAACGGACTTAATAGTTTTACATGCAGAATACTATAAATGTATGATACTGGTCTTTGCTTCCAACAATGTTCATAAACTGGATGAAATACGAAAATTAACCCCTGAGGGTTACGGCATCCTTTCCCTGGGCGACATCGGCTGCCATGAAGAATTGCCCGAAACCGGCCCGACATTGGAAGCAAATGCATTGCAGAAAGCAAAGTATGTTTTTGAAAAATATAATGTCAATTGTTTTGCAGACGATACCGGCCTCGAGGTGGAATCTTTGAATGGTGCGCCCGGTGTGTACAGCGCACGCTATGCAGGTGAAAACAAAAATGCAGGGGACAATATTGAAAAGCTCCTTCATGAATTAAAAGATAAAAAAAATCGCAAAGCGCAATTCCGAACGGTGATTGCCGCCATCATAAACGGCAAAGAATTTATGTGCGAAGGTGCGGTGAAAGGTGAAATCCTGGAACAGAAAAAAGGAAATGCAGGATTTGGTTACGATCCTGTTTTTGTGCCCGCAGGAAACAGCTTATCATTTGCTGAAATGACACTGGAAGAAAAAAATAAAATCAGCCACAGGGCAAATGCATTGAAAAAATTTTCGGAGGTTTTGAAAGCTTTATGAAATTCCAGCAGTCCCCTGCAGCATGTCACATTAACTTTCCCTTAATACATTCCCTGGAATGGTAAATAACAAAATGAGCTGTTTTGAATGATTTTCGAACCTTGTTAAAAAATACTTGATTAAAAATTTGCTTTACTGATTTATTGTCTTTAATGTTGCTTTAATAAAATCTAAAGAAACCCTTAAATTTAATCTTAACCCGGTTAAGTTTTGCTTTTCGTGAAGTTGATTATTAATTATCATTGAAACTGCTATGTTTGGCAATATAACTTTGGATTTAAGCTCAGAGCCGTTAGGTTGTGATACTATGAATGCAGATTATGCTTTTGTTGTATCTTTATCGGTAAGCCCCAGGTTAGTGACAACGGACAATTCCACTCATGACAAAATAAAACCGGGAAAAAAGAATAAACTTAATAATGTTCAGCCAACTAAAATTACAAAAATTGCAACTCCTCAATTTAATATTTATCCCAATCCCTGTTCAGGACAATTTTCCATAACACTTCAGGGATTAAATGAAAATGAAAACAGTGCACTTGCGATTTATAATGTCCTTGGCGAAAAAATTTACGATGGGATTGTTAAAACTTATTTTCAGATGATTGATCTTTCTAATAAGCCTAGAGGAGTATATTTTATTAAAATGATAATTTCCGGGCAGGAAAAAATTAAAAAATTAATTATTCAATAAATTAATTAAAATGAAAAAAGGAAAAATAATAATCAAAAAGCTTATATTGATTTTTTCGCTATTCATATCTTGTGATATTAATGCGCAAAATACATTTAAGAAATTATATGCAAATCCTTCCAGCTTGTTTGGTCCTGGTACTTTCTTTCATAAAGATAGCTCGTATTATTTATACAATAATGACTGTTGCTTAAGTCAGATTGATACAAGTAATGGAAATATTCTTTCCAATTTTCGATTTAATAATTTTAGCGGGGGTGATGTAAAATTAGTTTCTATGTTGGATTCAACCCTTTTAATTTCAAATTTAACTGGTGGGATGGTAATAATTAAAACTGACCTAACGGGCACAATTTTGTGGCAGCAAAAATATGATTTGCCGGAAATGGCGCATGATATGATAGTAACAGATGATAGTTCAATTTTGATTGCAGGGACTGTAATGTTACAGTCTCAACTATGGTATTCTTATTTGACAAAATTAGATGCAGCCGGAAATCTTAAATGGTACAAAGCAATAAAAGGAAATAGGTCAAATAATGCCTTCATTAAACAAACAAAAGATAAAAATTATTTAATGGGAATGAATATGAATGGCGTTGCAAACATTGATACATTCGGTTTTGCATTATGCAAGTTAGATACTGCAGGTCAGGTGTTGTGGAGTAAATCATATCTTCAACCAGCCTCTAATATACTCTCATGTATAGAAAATCAGGATAGCAGCTTAACGCTGATTGGATATAAAACCTTCACAGGTTATCATAATATGAATTTTAAGCTTGAATTATTCTTAATGAAAGTTAATCAATTTGGCGATGTTGTTTGGGCAAAACAATTGGGTGATAGTTCAATAATGAATTTATTTTACAATAAGATTATTGCTACTTCAGATGGAGGAAATGCCGTTATTGGAACTCACTATAGTAATACATCAATTTTCGATCTGTATATTTTAAAAACAGATAGTGTTGGTAATATCCAATGGACACGCACACATGGAACACCTGCAACCAAAGAAGAAGGTTATGATCTCATGCAAATTAATGATAATGGATATTTAATTTGGGGTTCAACTTATACTGGTACACCTTTCGGCACATTCGGAGGTTATCTGATCAAATCAGATTCTATTGGTTTAGCAGGTTGCCAGGAGGATTCATTAATAATTCCCAACAATAACTTATCGGTTAATGTAATACCATTAAACTTAGCAGATAGCTTAATGCCTTTAAATATCCTTTCATCCAATGTAACAATTGTTTCAGAGCCACTTCCCCAGATTTCCAACGGATGCTTTCTTACAACAGGAAACGAAGAATTATTAAATCACAATTTACCTTATAATATAACCTCATATCCAAACCCAACCAAAGGAAAAATTACAATAAAAACACATGAAACAACTAATGCTTTGGATTATATTACGGTTTATGACAGTTTAGGAAAAACAGTTTTGCAATACCCTGATATTAATGGAAAACATGAGTTAGATTTATCAAAGCTTGCAAAAGGGACTTACACAATAAAGGTGGTGCAGAAGGATAAGGTGAGTGTGAGTAAGGTGGTGGTGGAATAAACGATTCAATTCAGCTAAACAAACAAAGAACCCCGCGCTCGCGGGGTTCTTTTTTACAAACTCTAAAAATCATCAGTCTTTAATTATCCATTATCAACTAACGTATCTAAACTATCACTCGGTGCGCTGGCAAGTGTTTCCCCCTAAACCTTGATAGACCAGGGTATCCGAAAAAACCTATATATTATCCCTGACGGGACTTTCAAAGCGAATCGCCTTTTTGTTTTCTACCAATATTAAATCCCTGCGGGATTCGCACCAATGTGCCGTATGCATCCCGATAAATCGGAAGTTTTCTACCATTATTAAATCCCTAAGGGATTCATACCAGTGTGCCGTAGGCACAAGATATTGGTAGTAAAGTTCGATTGGAAATTCAGAAGTCCCGTCAGGGACGAAATATATTTTTATTTATCAGAGGAGAAAATCATATTCCGGACATCCTTGCCTTGATGACCAGGAAGGTTTTCAAAATCAAAATCTTTTCATCTCCATTTTCAAAATAAACCACATCTTTGCCTTTCATAAAAAGTCCTCTGTCCTCTGTCCTCCGTCCTCTGATCACTAAATGAACATCCTCAACATACAACACGTTACAAAAAGGTACGCGGCCCATACAGCCCTTGATGACGTAACCTTTGATGTGCCGGCTGGAAGCGTATTCGGTTTGCTGGGCCCCAACGGTGCCGGAAAAACATCGCTCATCCGTATCATCAACCAGATTACCGGGCCTGATTCGGGAAGCATTTTATTTAATGAGTCGAAGCTGGAAACTGATCATATCCGCCAGATTGGTTACCTTCCCGAAGAGCGCGGGCTTTACCGCAAAATGGAAGTGGGCGAGCAATGCCTGTACCTTGCACAATTAAAAGGCATGAGCCGTGCTGATGCCATGAAGAAGCTGAAAGTGTGGTTTGAAAAATTTGAAATCATTACCTGGTGGAAAAAAAAGATTGATGAATTGAGCAAAGGGATGCAGCAGAAGGTGCAGTTCATTGTCACCGTAGTGCATGAACCGAAATTGCTGATACTGGACGAACCCTTTACAGGCTTTGACCCGATCAATGCCAACCTGATAAAAGATGAATTGCTGAAGATGAAAGCCAGCGGTACAACGATTGTTCTTTCCACACACCGCATGGAATCGGTGGAAGAATTGTGCAGCCACATTACACTCATCAATAAATCAAAAAAAATACTGGATGGCCCTGTAAAGCAAATCAGGAAACAATTCAGGTCTAATGTGTATGAGGTGCGTTATACAGGGCATCCCATCAGCCTTGCCAACGGTTTATGGGGATTCGAATTACTGGAAACTCATGCAGAAGATGATCATAACTACGCAAAAATTAAAATCCCTGACGATAAGCAGACCAACCAGTTGCTTCAATCGCTCACGTCCGAAGTGCAGGTGTTGGGTTTCAATGAGCTCACCCCTTCCATGAATGATATTTTTATCAAAATCGTAAACGATCAATCCCCTTCATTAAATTAATCCCTTCGCTGAATGAGTAAAATTGGCCTGATCATAAAACGTGAGTACCTGACAAGGGTAAAGAAAAAATCTTTCATCATCATGACCATTCTGGGCCCGCTCCTGATCGGGGGTTTGTACGGGGTTATGTTCTATATGATGTTAAGCTCATCGGATGAAATCATCAGGATAAAGCTGGTGGATGAATCCGGTTTGTTCCGTGATTCGCTGAAACGGTCGGGTAACCTTATTTTTGAAAATGACACGCTCCCAGTCCAAATCGCAAAGCAGGTGTACGATGCCAATATATTTGCCGGGATACTCTATATTCCCGCAGGTATCATTGCGCATCCCGGTTCGGCCGTGTACTATTCGTCCAAGCAACCCGGCATTGCCACCATGGAAAACCTTGAAACACTTTTGCAAAAACGGGTGGAAGATATTAAGCTGAACCAGCTCTTCGCCAACCTCAACGTAAAAGATTTTGATAAGAATGCATTGAAGGCCATTAAAACAAATGTGGATATTAAAACAAGGTTGCTTACCGAAAAAGGCGAAGAAGAAAGCAGCACCGGCATGACCAGCATGATCGGCTTCGGGGGCGGTCTGCTTATGTTTATTTTCACCTTCCTGTATGGCGTGCAGGTGATGCGCGGAGTGATTGAAGAAAAAACCAACCGCATTGTGGAAGTGATCATTTCATCCGTTCGTCCTTTCCAACTGATGATGGGTAAGATCATCGGTATCGCACTGGTTGGGCTGACACAATTTTTACTATGGATCATTTTAAGCGGTGTGGTTACCACACTCATATCGGGTTTTGCCGCTGATTCCATGGATGCAAAAAAAATAATGCAGAATAAGAGCATGCAAAAAATAAATGCTGCTCACAGCGATGATACTTTTATGATGAATAACCCCGGGGATTCAGCAGGAGGAAACAATCCCCTGGGAATGATGAAATCCGCTATGAAGTCCCTGCCGGTTGCACTCATACTTTTCTCGTTTTTATTTTACTTTCTCGGAGGTTATTTATTTTATTCGTCCTTATTTGCCGCAGTAGGTTCAGCTATTGACAATGAAACCGACACGCAGCAATTCATGCTGCCCATCACTATTCCGCTCATGCTCGGTTATTTTGCCGCCATCGGCATGATGTCGCACCCTGACAGTGCGTTAGGTTACTGGCTGTCCTTTATCCCTTTTACTTCCCCCATTGTTATGATGGTGCGTATTCCGTTTGGCGTGCCGGCTTATGAATTAATTATTTCCATGGTGCTGCTCGTTCTTGGATTTATCGGAACGGCCTGGCTGGCATCGCGCATTTACCGTACAGGAATTTTAATGTATGGCAAAAAGCCTTCCTGGAAAGAATTGGGTAAATGGATTTTTTATAAAGGATAAAGCTGGTCCGGGATCAGCACAACCCGGTTTGTACAGAATTGAAGTTTTTCGAAGCAATTAAATTTTGATCTTTGAAAAAACTTAACATCAACTTTTATGCGTATTGCAGTTATTGATTGCGGAACCAACACATTTCATCTCCTGATTGTGGAAACACAGGCGGAAGGAAAATTTAAAACGTCTTTGCGGGAAAATATCCCTGTGAAGTTAGGTGAAGCGGGCATCACAAACAAAATAATTTCTGAAATCCCTTTCCAGCGGGGCATAAATACACTGAAAAACTTCAGCGACATTCTTCAGAAAAGTAAACCCGATAAAGTCTATGCTTATGCCACAGCCGCTATCCGAAACGCTGAAAACGGAAATGATTTTATACAAACAGCAAAAGAAAAAACGGGAATCGAAATTCAATTAATAGATGGTCAGCGGGAAGCAGAATTAATTTATTCTGGAGTGAGGCAGGCGGTAAAACTTACTGACGAAAAAGTTTTGATTATGGACATTGGTGGCGGAAGCGTTGAATTTATTATTGCAAACAACAATGAAATTTCCTGGAAGCAAAGTTTTGAAACCGGTGCGGCTGTCCTGCTGGAAAAGTTTAAGCCTTCTGATCCGGTTAAACCTGCCGAGATCGATGAAATAAAAAAATATTTCGAAATTGAGCTGCAGCCTCTTTTTATTCATTTGCAAAGTGAAAATTATAAAATTCAAACGCTGATCGGCTCCTCCGGCTCCTTTGAAACTTTTGCCGATTTAATTTCATGGCATTTCCCTTCACCGCGCGTCACTGAAAAACAAACCGAATATGACATCAGGTGGGAAGAATTTATGACGATTCATGAACAGCTGATTCATTCCACTACGGAAGAAAGATTAAGCATGAAAGGAATGGTTGAAATGCGCGTGGATATGATTGTGATTGCTTCAATTTTGGTTACATTTGTTTTGGAAAAAACAAAAATCACAAAAATGAAATTATCCTCCTTTGCTTTAAAAGAAGGAATCCTGTACGAAGTTTTAAATGATAAATTTATGAAAACTTAATTGTGTTAATTAGGTTGATTAAGTTACTTTGCAGCAATTGTTATGAAAGGTTTTTACACATCATTTTAAAATAATTCATCCCCACAAGTTTAATTATGCCTAAAATATTAGTCATCGATGATGAAAAAAGTATCCGCAATACGCTGAAGGAAATTTTATCCTATGAACACTATGATGTACACGAGGCCCCCGATGGGCTGGAAGGCCTTAAGATGGCAGAAAAAGAAAAATATGACGTAATTCTCTGTGATATAAAAATGCCGAAGATGGACGGGCTTGAAGCGCTTGAAAAACTTCTTGAAAAAAATAATGATGTTCCTGTTGTGATGATTTCCGGTCATGGAACAATTGAAACTGCCGTGGAAGCGATCAAAAAAGGCGCATTCGATTATATTTCAAAACCTCTTGACCTGAACCGCATGTTAGTGACCATACGCAATGCCATGGAGCGTAATTCACTCATCACAGAAACAAAAACATTAAAAAGAAAAATTTTTAAAACCTCCGAAATGATCGGGGAATCGGGAGGAATCAAAAAAGTAAAGGAAATGATTGAGAGGGTTGCTCCCACGGAAGCCCGTGTGCTCGTTACCGGTGAAAATGGAACAGGCAAAGAATTAGTAGCACGATGGATCCATGAAAAAAGTCCGCGGGCAGGCGCTCCGCTTGTGGAAGTAAATTGTGCAGCCATCCCATCTGAACTTATAGAAAGTGAATTATTCGGGCACGAAAAAGGATCTTTCACCTCGGCCATCAAACAGCGTTTGGGAAAATTTGAAGTGGCAAATGGCGGAACCATTTTTATGGATGAAATCGGTGATATGAGCTTATCTGCGCAGGCAAAGGTGTTACGCGTATTGCAGGAAAATAAAATAACACGCGTAGGAGGGGAAAGAGAATTTAGCGTGGATGTACGCGTTTTGGCTGCGACTAATAAAGACCTTCAAAAAGAAATTGAAAAAGGAAATTTCCGCGAAGACCTTTATCACCGGCTGAGTGTGATTGTGATCCATGTGCCTTCTCTGAATGAGCGCAAAGATGATATACCGTTGCTGGCAGATCATTTCATGAATGAAATCTGCACGGACTATAATATGACCTTGAAAACATTTTCTCCGAAAGCTTATGAAGAATTAAAAAAAATAAACTGGACTGGTAATATTCGTGAGCTGCGGAATATTGTTGAAAGACTGATCATTCTCTGCGACAAAACAATTACCGAAAAAGATGTTATTGCGTACGCTGCTTCCGGAAAATCACATTAACATTGTATCCAAACATTCTCATTACTTTTGAATTGAAAACCAAAGCCTGAACCATGCTATCAGCCATTCTTATTGACGACCAGGAGATCTGCACTGAATTGCTGAAAGACATGCTTGCAAAAGACCCTGATGTAAAAATCGTTGATGTTTGTCATTCAGGAAAAGAAGGAATCAAAGCCATCAAAAAACACGATCCTGATCTTGTTATACTTGATGTGGAAATGCCTGAAATGAATGGCTTTGAAATGCTTCGCGAAATAAAAGAACCCGGTTTTGAAGTCATCTTTACGACAGCCTTTGATAAATACTCGATCGAGGCGATCCGTTTCAGCGCACTTGATTATTTGCTGAAACCCATCATTCCCCATGAGCTGAAATCAGCCATTGAGAAAGTAGAGCACAAACAAAATAAAAATATTAACAGGCAATTTAAAACCCTTTTTAAAACGCTGCAGGAAACAAGACGTCCCGTTAACCAGGTAGCATTGCCTGCCCAGGAAGGGCTTATTTTCGTAAATGTTTCCGACATCATTCACTGCGAATCCGATAGTAATTATACTACCCTGTTTTTAAAATCAGGCGAAAAAATGATGGTGACCAAAACATTGAAAGATATTGAAGGGTTGCTCGAAGGAAATAATTTTTTCCGCATCCATCATTCCCATCTTATTAATATGGTGCACATTAAAAAATATGTTCGGGGCAATGCCGGTTATGTGGTCATGTCTGATGGTTCTGATATTAATGTGGCCCGCAACCGCAAAGAAGATTTTCTGACACAATTTGCACATTTGTAAATTCAGAATGAAAAAAATTTTATGGGTTGTTTTTATTTCTGCTGTTGCAGTATCATGCAATAAGCCAAACAACGCTTTTGAAAAAATTACATCCGATCCGGATTTTTATAACCGCACAGTTTACCTGTTAAATGATGTGCTGATGAATGATAATTTTTCTCCTCCCGTTGCGTCCCGCGCTTATGCCTATGCGAACATTGCCGCTTATGAATGTATTGTTGCCGGTTATCCGAAACGATTTACATCGCTGGCAGGGCAATTAAAAGATTTAAAAGAAATTCCAAAACCGGCTGACGCGGGAAAAATAAATTATGAGCTGGCTGCCACGCTTGCATTCGCAAAAGTTGGAACTGCTTTGGCATATTCGGAGCACATCATGAAAACTTATATTGACAGTTTAAAAAAGCAGGTAACACAGGCTGGAATGCCGCAAGATGTTTTATCAGCATCGGAAAAATTTGCTCTCGATATTTCGGATGCAATAGTCAAATGGAGTAAATCTGATCACTTCAGGGAAACACGCAAAGAAAGATACGTGCTCAAAAACATTCCCGGAAGCTGGCAGCCCACTCCGCTCATGTATGCCCCGGCTATAGAGCCGGCATGGAGTAAAATCCGCCCCATGGTGATGGACAGCGCCAGCCAGTTTATGCCGCCTCCTCCCCTGGAATTTGATATGAAAAATAAAAACAGTCCGTATTACAAAGAAGTAATGAACGTGAAATCTGCTATTGATTCTCTGACTAAAGAGCAAAAGCATATTGCAGACTTCTGGGATGACAACCCGTTTAAATTAAATCAATACGGTCATTTTAATTTTGCATCTAAAAAATTTTCACCTCCCGCGCACTGGATGGGCATTGTGGGAATCGGGGCAAAAGCCGCCAAAGCAGATTTTCAAACTACCGTGTGTGCATACGCTAAAACTTCCATCGCCTTGTTTGACGCTTTTATCCAATGCTGGACCACTAAATTCCGTGATTGCACAGCGCGCCCTGTAACCGTTATAAATGAATTTGTAGATCATCTATGGCAGCCTTATCTTCAAACACCTCCCTTCCCCGAATATACCTGCGGACATTCAACGTCATCCGCTGCGGCAGCAGAAGCGCTTACAGATGTTTTGGGTGATAACGTTTCTTACACCGACACTACCGAACTTGAATTTGGCATAGCAAACCGTACATTCAATTCTTTCCGTGAAGCAGCATTTGAAAATAACTGGGCGCGATTTTATGGAGGAATCCATTTTCATTATTCCTGTGAAACAGCAAATGAGTATGGAAAAAAAGCAGGAGAACTTGTTGTTAAAAAATTAAAAATGGAAATAAGATAATAGCAGGCAGCATTTTTTTTGACTTCAAATCAAAAAATATCAAAACCAGCCGGGACTATTTGAAATCAACCCTTTTTGCTGAAGGTAAATTAAAATGGCAGTCATGATTACAAAAGCAAAGGCAAAACCTATGGTGAGCTTTTTATATACCCCGGCATTCCTGCGCATTTTTGAATAACGGTAAATATTATACACCGCTTTTTCAGCACGGTAAAAAGCGCTTTCTCCTTTTACAATATAATCGAATGCTCCGTATTTCATAATATCCACTGCAACCTGTATTTTGTCCTGGCGAGATAGCATTACAACGTCAGCATTGGGAGCAACTTTTTTTATTTCCACCAATGCTTCCAGGCCATCCATAGCTTCCTTTACTATGTTGTTCAAAAAATAATCGAGGAAAACAATATCGGGAATTTCATTTTTTTCGCGGATATGCCGGATACATTCCTCACCCGTACCGAAATTTTTAATTTCGAAATCCGACATTTTTGAAAGATGGTCATGCAGCATCTGGAGATGCATCGGATCATCATCCACATTAAAAATTAATGTACGTTTATCCGGCAACTGGCGTTTGTTTTTATGTTACTTTCTTATAACCATCCCGGGGCATTACTTATCAACCCTTTTTGCTGCATGTAAATAAAAATAATAATCATGATGGTAAAAGCAATAGCAAAACCTATGGTAAGTTTTTTATACATGCTCGCATTCCTGCGCAGCTTTGAATACCGGTAAATATTAAAAACGGCTTTTTCTGCCCGGTAGAAAGCGCTTTCTCCTTTTACAATATAATCGAATGCTCCGTATTTCATCACCTCGACAGCTACCTGTATCTTATCCTGGCCCGAAAGCATAACCACATCTGTTTGAGGAAGGATTTTTTTGATTTCGACCAGCACATCCAACCCATCCATCGCATCCTTTACAACACTGTTAAGATAATAATCAAGAAAAACAATATCAGGGATTTCGTTTTTTTCACGGATATTTTTAAGACATTCTTCACCTGTGCCGAAATCTTTTATTTCGAAATCTGACATCTGCTCAAGATGATCATGAAGCATTTGCAAATGCATCGGATCATCTTCTACGATGAATATTTTTGTTTTTTTGTTTGCCATGCCAGGGGGTAAATTTTGTCCGCAATATCTGATTAAAAAGCCAAATGTAAAAAGAGTTTAAGGTTTAATTTCAACGCCTTTTAAAAGTTATTAAGACCTCATTGTGAAGCTTTTTGCAATTCAGGAAAAGCTTTTTCGAGGATATTCCTGAGTGAACTTACCTTATCGGAAATATTTTCAAGGTTAATCTTCTCTGATGCATCCCGCTCAATGGTTTTAATAAGTTCTTCGGCTGATTTTATACCCATGTATGAAATCTGCGGTTTCAGTGAATGGGCCGAGCTTTTAAGCGAAGCCCAGTCCTCTTTTTTCAAATTCTCTTCTATCGAATTCATCAGCGAGGGAGCATTGACAAGAAACATTTTGATGTATTTGGAATTTTTTTCAGCGTTCCCGCCTGTAAAGGAATTAAGAAAGGTGAGGTCAATGATTTCGAACATCAGATAATGGGTTTAATGGTTAAGGTTTTTAATTTGAGTTTTCCTCTATTCTTTTTTTAACAGCAGGCTGCTGATTTTAGAAAATAAATCCTCCGGATCGAATGGTTTGGCGATATAAGAATTCATTCCTGAATCAAAACATTTTTCAATTTCTTCTTTGATTACATTGGCCGTCATTGCCATAATGGGAATATCTTTTACAGGGGCAGGAAAATTATTCCTTATGTATTTGGTTGCTTCATATCCGTCCATCTCGGGCATTTGAACATCCATTATAACAAGGTCATATTGATTTTTCTTCAGCATTTCTACAGCCTGGCGGCCATTTGCAGCGACTTCCAATTGAATGCCTTTAATAAGATCTTGTATAGTATCAGTTGCCACAATCTGGTTAAATGGATTATCTTCAACAAGCAGAATCTTTTTCTTTCGTAATTCATCAAGGAGTTGCGGATCGGGGTTTCTCACCTTTTCTTTCTTTGTCATTTCCGAACCCACCTGGTAAGGCAAAATAAAGCTGAACGTGGAGCCTTCCCCGAGTGTGCTTTTCACATGTATACTTCCTGCCTGCAATTCGACCAATTGTTTTGAAATAGTAAGCCCTAACCCCGTTCCGCCATACTTGCGCGTGGTATCGCTGCTTGCCTGCGTAAAACTTTCAAAAATTTTCGGAACGATTTCCTCTGCAATGCCGATCCCTGTATCAGTGACAGAAAATTCAATGGAGACTTTTTTATTTTCCTCTTTCAGCTTTTTACATTTTATGGTGATGCTGCCTTTTTCGGTAAACTTAATGGCATTCCCTGCAAGGTTCAGCAGCACCTGGCTCAGCCTGACGGGATCCCCGATAATCATGGGCGGCAGTGAAGTGTCGATATCCATGATCATGTGCAGTCCTTTTTCTTCTGCTTTAAACCTAAGTGTGGTATGTACAAGGTTCACTGTTTCGGCCAGTGAAAAATGAATATTCTCAAAATCAATTTTTCCTGCTTCAATTTTTGACAGGTCAAGAATATCATTTATAATGACCAACAGGTTTTCAGAAGAATCTTTAATAGCATTCATGTACTTCTGCTGCTGTTCGCTCATGCTTGTTTTAAGCAAAAGATTTGTCATGCCGATGACCACATTCATGGGTGTACGAATTTCATGGCTCATGTTTGCAAGAAACTGCTGTTCAAATTTCTTTGCTTCTTCTGCTTTAGACCGCTCCACTTCTGCTATCTTTTTTTCTGCAATTGTTTTTACGAGCTGCTCCTTCGCCTCCATCCCCTGCTTTATAATATTTATCTCCGAAAGGGTTTTGTTGATGGTTGTTTCAAGATCATTAAAATCAATAGGCTTGGTAAGAAAATCGAAAGCACCGCGATTCATGGCTGTACGGATGTTATCCATATCGCCATAAGCAGAAACAACCACCGCTTTGTAATGATTTTCTTTCTCCTTGATTTTTGAAAGCAAGGTAAGACCATCCATTACGGGCATATTGATGTCGGTAAGGACCATATCCAGGTCCTTATTGTTATCCAGTTTTTGTAAGGCTTCAACACCGTTGCTGGCAAATTCGAAGTGTAATTCATTGCTACGAATGCGATGACGAAATTTTTGCCTGATCAGCAGTTCAAGATCGGCTTCGTCATCTACCACAAGTATTTTACTGCTATTCATTCAATTATGGGGAGCCGTTATTTAGTTACAATAGTTTTCAAAAAATTTTCAATGAGTAAAGATAGCAAACCTGTTCAAAATTACACTTTACCTCCATTATTTGCAGGACAAGACAGAACAACTGCTGTAAAAATAATTCCACTGCACGTTTTTAATTTTTTATGGATATTATTTTTTCTCTCAGCAAGCTGAAGTCAATAGGTTTGGTAAGGAATTCATCAGCCCCGAAATTCATCGCTTTATTATAATTGGCTGTATCTCCATAGGCGGTGATCATCATTACACTCAACTGCGGAAATTTTTCCTTTGTCTGACGCAATAATTCAAGCCCTGTCATGCCAGGCATATTGATGTCGGACAGCACAAGGACAAGGTCAAACGGTTCGAGCGTTGTCATAAAATTAAGCGCATCCTCGCCCGAGAAGGCAAAATGAAATTTCAATGCGTGTTCGCGTATTTCTTTCCGGAATTTCTGAACAAAGAGCGGTTCAACATCCGTTTCGTCATCTACAACTAAAATTTTGATCATATTTTAATTTTGAATTGGCACTAAAGTTAGAAAAAAAAAATTATCAGAATAAAAAGCGAAAGCCGGTTTGGGAAAATACTGTCTTTTACGGATGATTTTTACGAAAAACTTTGTGACAATCAATGAAATCGTTTTTTCTATAACAATAAGGTTGCGAATTTGAAGTCTTACGCTTCAACAAAATTTAAAATTGACTGGAAAATTCCCAATCCATCGGTATTTCCTGCCAAAGCATCCGAAGCACGCTCGGGATGCGGCATCATACCAAAAACATTCCGTGTCCGATTGCAGATACCCGCAATACTTTCTGTTGCGCCATTGGGATTATGCTCCCCGATAAAGTGGCCCTGTTCATCGCAATAGCGAAAAAGAACCCGGTTATTTTCATTTAATTCTGCCAGGGTATTTTCATCCGCATAAAAGCGCCCTTCGCCATGTGCAATAGGGATAGTCAGCACTTTTCCTATGGTAAGCTTTGAAGTAATCAGGCTTTCATCCGTCTCTGTTTTGATAAAAACATTTTTACAAATAAATTTATGATGCAGGTTATGTAATAAAGCTCCGGGAAGTAAATGCGATTCACACAAAATCTGGAAACCATTGCACACACCAAAAACGAAACCGCCTTTATCAGCAAATTCGACCACTTCCTGCATGATAGGGGAGAAGCGTGCAATGGCACCTGAACGCAAATAATCTCCATAAGAAAATCCTCCCGGTAAGATTATAATATCGCAGTTTTTCAAATCATGATCTTTGTGCCAGAGCACTTCCACCTTTTGTTTCATGATATTTTGTAAAACATGAATCATATCACGGTCACAATTGGAGCCGGGAAATATTACCACACCGAATTTCATTTTTGTTTTTTGGTTATCCAGGTTACACGCTGATTATTCTTCAAAATTACTTATTTGAAATGTAATTATAAAAAATACATGCAACGAGTAAATAAAGGGTGGGCTCTGTGACCCACGCTTTTTTAGCAGTAAGAAAAAAATAAGCGATAATGACGGAAAGAGGAATACACAGAATACTGAAACGGAAAAACATGTCAGCCGGTGTGAAAATTACCATTAATAAACTGATGGCGATAAAAAACAAAATAATGAGCTGGTAGCTGCGTGTTTTTGCAGTGTTTTTCAGAAAGTTCATTCGCAGTTTTAAAAGTGAAATAACGAAGATAATTGCGACCCATAAAATGGTGATCGGATAGCCGGTCGGGACGGCATTTTTGAGGTTAAAATTACGGCTTAGCTCAGCAGTATAGGCAAGTGTTTTTATGGTATTAAGTTTATCCGTAAGAAAATAATAAAGCAGGACAAAAAATACCGGGGTGATAAAACCCAATAAGCCTACCACCCAATCGCGCCATGAAAAAGGCCGGAGAATGATAAGGCTCACCGAGTAAAGCAAAAGAAAAATTATTGCCGGTAAATAAAACAACGTCATTATTGACAGCAGTACACAGGAATCAAAGTCCCATGCAAGTGGCGTTTCATTTTTGTAAAGACGAAAAAATTTGCTCAACGCAAAAATGAGAACTGAATTTACGATGAGTACCGGGTGAAACGAAATGAACTGCGGGATACAAACAGAAAGCAATACATAAAATAATCCCGGCAAAAAAGAACTCCGGTAAAGCACATCCTGTTGGTTACATACAATGTTCAAATGAATGGCCTGGGATATAACCAGCGATACCCCAAGCAAAAAATAAATAAACTTATGATCAGGAGAAATTAATTGCAAAAGCAGGTTATAAAATGGCATGGGATTCCTGGTTTCGACTGTAAATACCGAATAACCGGCAGACCAGAATCCCAGTGCAATCAATCCGAATACTACATAAATAAGAGGTTGTCTTGTTTTAAAAAACCTGGTAATCATTCAGGAACTTTGAGAATCTTGCCCTGTCCTTTAACAGGGTAAAAATTAAATTTGTCCGGAAAATATTTTTCTTATTTTTGCGCCAAATTAAAAAATTATGGACGCAATCTGGTATGGAATAGCTGATTTCTTTGAATTCATCTTTAAAATTGTAAAACCAATCGGGATGAATATAGATATGCTGTTTTTTGCTCTGGGAATCATCGGTACAATATACTGGCTATGGTACACGGTAAAAGTTAAAAAAGGCGGACATAATTATATGTCTGACCCTCCCCGCAGCAATTAGCATAATTATAGCTATACAGGATGGGATATTTTTAAAAGATCCTGTCCTATGTCTTTTCTGAAATATTTATTTTCAAAATTTATTTTTTCAACTGAAGCGTATGATTTATCGAGCGCTTCGGAAATATCATTTCCGAAGGAAGTTACTGCAATCACTCTCCCTCCTGCGCTTAAAACTTTTTTATCCTGCATTTTTGTTCCTGCATGAAATACCAGGCTGTCACTTATCATTTCGTGCCCGGTAATTATCTTGTCCTGCTCATATTTTTCGGGGTAGCCTTTTGAAACAAGCATGACTGTGACGGCCGTCCGCGGATCTATTTCAATATTTATTTTATTCAATTGACTTTTTGCAACAGCTTCAAATAATTCCACCAGGTCATTTTTTATTCTTGGAATCACCACTTCTGTTTCAGGATCGCCCATCCGGCAATTGTATTCAATTACAAAAGGCTCATCACGCACTTTCATGAGCCCGATAAAAATAAATCCTTTGTAAATAATCCCTTCTTTCCTTAATCCTTCAATAGTTGGTTTTATGATTTTCTCTTCAACCTTCGAGATAAAGCTTTTACCAGCAAAGGGGACCGGTGAAACTGACCCCATGCCTCCCGTGTTCAAACCGGTATCGTTTTCACCTATGCGCTTATAGTCTTTTGCTTCAGGCAAAATTTTATAATGGGTTCCATCCGTTAAAACAAAAACAGACAGCTCAATACCTTCTAAAAATTCTTCTACAACAACTTTTAAAGAAGCATCTCCGAATTTCCCCGAAAGCATTTCGGTTAATTCTTTTTTTGCGTCTTTTAATGTTTGCGGAATCACTACTCCTTTTCCGGCAGCCAATCCATCCGCTTTCAAAACATAAGGCGGAGAAAGTGTTTCCAAAAATTCTAATCCATCCTGTAAACTGTCTTTTGTAAAAGTCTGGTACCGGGCTGTAGGAATATCATACTGAAACATAAATTGTTTCGAAAAATCTTTGCTGCCTTCCAATTGTGCACCATTTTTTTGAGGGCCAATAACCGAAAGCCCCACCCCGGCCCTCCCCGTGAAGGAGGGAGTATCAACGCACATTCCTTCTGCCAGAAAAAAATCATGAATGCCTTTTACCAGCGGATCTTCCGGCCCTACAACAACCATTTCAATTTTGTTCCCGAGGACAAATTTTTTGATACCATCAAAATCCGTTGCCGATAATGAAACGTTTGTTCCACATTGTGCAGTTCCGGCATTGCCGGGAGCAATAAATAATTTACTGCACCGACTGCTTTGAGTAAGTTTCCATGCAAAAGCATGTTCGCGCCCACCGGAACCGAGAAGAAGAATGTTCATTTATTAATTGAAAAAATAATTCACTATTTTATTACCATCATTTTCTTCGTTCCAAAATTTCCATCCGGCAATAGTAATTGATAGAAATATGTTCCTGAAGCTAAATCGGAATTATCTAATTCAAGTGATTTAAAAGTATTCGTTACTTTATAACTTTTCATTTCTATACCATTTAATGAATAAATAATCAACTCCGCTTTTTTAATTCCTTCAGGCAATTCATATTGTAAAATCGTTTTCCCTTTTGAAGGATTTGGAAAAGTATTGAAGGTGAAGCGATGTGGAGCATCCGGATTAAGAATGTTCGTTGTAAAATTATCACAGCAACAGTCTTCTAATTTGCCAGGCAGGCTTATTAAATAAAAATTGAACATGTTATTCCCAATTCCATTAACAGGAAATAAAATCAGTATTGCTGCCGAATCGGTATTTACAATGGAAGTTTGATCATGTCCATTGGCGCCAAAACCGGAAAAACCGTACATAGCCACGCTGTCTCTTGAAAAAAGAGTACTGCCATTTTCGTCATACACTCTTACATAATTGACCGATCCGTCTGAGCCGCTTAACAAGTATTCAAGGTCAATGGTATCTGTATCAAAAAGCCGTTCTTTTAAATAACTTATATTATAATTCTGGTTTGGCTGCGGAGGAATATCTATATGCCGAAATAGTGAAAAGTTGGTGTTGTAAACATTGATTGCATTATTGTTTCTATCAACAGTTACAAATTTCAAACCTGAAGTTTCCAGTTTATCAGACTGAAAACTGTAAACAGAATCAAATTCCTGAACTTGATTTATCTGACCAAATGATTTTTCCATGATGAGCAGGATAATGAACACAGAAATAATGTTTTTGGTTTTCATGGTATTTTCGTTTTAATTGTTGTTTAAAATTAATCAAAAAAGAAAAACATTTATCCCCATTAATCATCATTTATTATCCAAAAACCACCACTCTAAAGCGGAATGTTCCCATGTTTTTTCTTCGGCAGCTTTGCAACTTTATTCTCGAGCATCTTAAATGCCTTGATCAATTTCACTCTCGTTTCTTCCGGCCGGATAACTTCATCCACATATCCGCGTTCAGCTGCTTTATAAGGATTTGCAAAAAGATCGGTGTATTCTTTTTCTTTTTCTTTCAGCTTCTCCTCGTGGTTTTCTGCTTCTGCAATTTCTTTTTTAAAAATAATTTCTGCCGCGCCTTTTGCTCCCATAACAGCAATTTCAGCCGTGGGCCATGCATAATTCATATCAGCCCCTATATGTTTTGAATTCATCACATCATACGCGCCACCATAAGCTTTGCGCGT
>Ga0134123_10000144_pt1 | contig 45113 bp, 44 predicted proteins | sample KB303_FD_96460 | JGI IMG/M metagenome (GOLD analysis project Ga0134123, IMG submission 96460) | Terrestrial soil microbial communities without Nitrogen fertilizer from Kellogg Biological Station, Michigan, USA - KB3-0-3 | ecosystem: Environmental > Terrestrial > Soil > Unclassified ...
CATAACAAGCGGGAAATCATCCGCTTCCTGTTCCAGCGCGCCGTCGACGAGATGGACTCGGGCTGGTACCGCGATCATCTGGCGGCCACGCTCGAGCACATGGCGGAGATGTTCGTGCGCCAGTTGAAGCTCATCCGCGACTACCGGTTCTTCTATCGCGAGATGGCGGACCTTCTGCGGCAGGACCGGGTGCTGCGGCAGCGCTTCGCACACAATCGCGAGCGCCGTCTGGTCGAGATCGAGAGATTCTTCGGCGCGCTCGCGGCCCGCGGCCACATGAAGCTGCCGGCGGACCCGCGCCGGCTGCGCTCCATCGTCGACATCACGTGGATCATCTCGGAGAACTGGCTGAACTACGTGGAGTACCATGACCGCGAGCTGACGGTGGAAGCGGTGGTGGCCGGGTACGACGAGATCCTGGAAGTGTTGCGTCCGTATCTCAGCGCCGACCCGCAACGGATCACCAGCGAGTCGTACAGCACCATCGAGCGTCTCACCTCCCAGCCTGCCGGGCCGGTGCGATTATCCGCAGGCCGGACCGGCGCCGGCCAGGGAAATTAGGGCTTCCGGGCTAAAGTGAATGGGGCAGGTGCCGCACGGACGCGGTTAAATCCTGTCGGCGAACCAGCCATTCGCGGACGCAGAACGGGGGGACCATGAAGACGCGCTGGAAACTCAATAGCGGCCGTGCGGTGACGATGCTCTGCGCTGCGGCGTGCACGCACGCGTATGCGGCAGATTCGTCCGAGTCACGCGCGCTGGAAGAAGTCGTGGTCACCGCCACCAAGCGCGGTGAGACCGACGTACAGAAAACAGCGGAATCGATTTACGCGCTCGGCGGCGAGGATCTCACCCTGAAGCGCGAGACGACGTTCGAAGCCTTCGCCGGCAGCGTCCCCGGCCTGCAATTCCAGAACCTCGGGCCCGGCGATTCCGAGTACATCATCCGCGGCATCAACGGCAGCGGACCGTCGGTCGTTGGTGCGTATCTCGACGAGTACGTCATCACTGCGAGCGACCAGCAGGACGGCGGCGGCAAGAACGCGCCGGTGCAGCTCGTCGACGTCGAGCGCGTCGAAGTGCTCAATGGTCCGCAAGGCACGCTGTACGGATCGAATTCGATGGCGGGCAACATCCGCTTCATCACGCGCAAGCCGGATGCCTCGAAGTTCGACGCTTACGGCGAGGCCGACTTCAGCTCCATCGAGGACGGCGGTGACGGCTACGGCATCAACGCAATGGTCAATATCCCGTTGTCGCCCGACAAGCTCGCGCTGCGCATCGTCGGCTATCGCGAGGACCGCGATGGCTGGATCGATCAGAAGCGCCTGGAGCGGACGTCGGGGACGACGACAGTCTTCAATGGCACGGCCGAGGACATCAACTCGACCGACATCACCGGCGGCCGCGCGAGCGTGCGCTGGACGCCAAGCGAGGCGCTGACGATCGATGCCTTGTACGTGAAGCAGAATCTGGACAGCGATGGCTCGCCGCGCTTCACCAACAAAGGCGTGCCCGCGTATCCCGACCAGCCGCCGGAGATTGCTTCGCTCCCCGGCAATACCGGGTTCGCGCCGCTGCCGGGCCTGTCTTCGTTCACGCCGAGCTCGGACTTCATCAACACCGACATCACCAAGAGCCCGCGCAAGGACGACTTCGATCTGTTCGGCGCGACGGTGCGCTACGACGCGGGTGTCGGTGCCGTCTCGCTCGCCGCTTCGCAATACAAGCACGACATCGACTTCACGTTCGACAGCACGCCGATCCTGCTCTTCTTCGGCGTGCCGATCGCAGGCATCACGCAGCAGCCGCAGGAATACAAGACCAAGATGGCGGAGCTGCGATTCGCGTCGAACTTCGACTCGCCGTTCAACTTCGTGGCAGGCGGCTACTATCAGAAGGACGAAAACGAGTTCAACGTGCACGTGGTCACGACTGACGGCAGCGGCGGGCCGATGCCGTTCAATGCGCTGAACTCGGACGATGCGCTGCTGGCTGGCGGCAACACGTTCTTCGGGCGCACGCGCGCGGATGAGGTCGAGCAGAAGGCAGCATTCGGCGAGGCGACTCTCAAGTTTGCCGAACGCTGGACGTTGCTCGCCGGACTGCGCTGGTCCGACGCGAAGCTCGAGTCGGTGCAGGCGACGTTGCACGCTTTCGCGCCGACCGGGCCGGCGCCGGTTGCGGGTGAGCAGATCGGAACTACGGTGAACGGCAACGCCGTCGGTCTGCTCAAGCAGGACGGCAGCGACACGCTGCCCAAGATCAGCTTGTCGCTGCAAGCCACTGACGACATCCTGTGGTACGCGTTGTACTCGGAAGGCTTTCGCGTCGGCGGCATCAACAACGGCAACCAGCCGTTCGCGCCGGGCATCCCCGACACCTTCGACTCAGACGACCTGAAGAACTACGAGGTCGGCATCAAGTCGCGCTGGCTCGACCAGCGCCTGCAGTTCAATGCCACGCTGTTCCACATCAAGTGGAACGACATTCAAGTCGAGCCGCGCGATCCGGTCGGCAACATTCCGTTCACCACCAATGGCGGCGCCGCCGACGTCACCGGTATCGAATGGTCGCTGGACTCGCTGCTCACCGATCAGCTGTCGCTCACGTTCACGGGAACCTACTTCTTCGAGCACGAGCTCTCGGAAGATCAGCCGGTGCTGCCGGGCGCCTCGCCGTTCGTGATCATCGGACGCAAGGGCGACGAGATTCCAAACACGCCGGATGTGCAGCTCTACGCGGCGTTGCGTTACGACGTGCCGATCGCCGGCCGGGACACGACGTTCTCGCTCGACGCGACCTATCGCGGCGACACCAACACCGAGTTCGTCCCGAGCAGCCCGTTCAACATCTCGCTCGGGTCGTACACGATCCTGGATGCGGTGGCGCTCATGAACGTCACCGAGAAGGTGCAGGTCGGTCTGTTCGTGAAGAATCTCACCAACGAGGTGGCGCTCTACGATGGCCTCGGCACCTTCCAGGATCCCGAAGCTGTCGTCGCCGCGCAGCCGCGAACTATTGGTGTCAACGCACGCATCAGCTTCTGAGATTGAGAACGCTCGCGGTCTCTTGCGCGGCGTCGTGGTACGCACACCGACGGTGCGGTGTGCCGCCGCGGCTGCAGACCGGCCCGTTCATCTGAAGCTGGAGAACCTGCAGCCCGCGGGCTCCTTCAAGCTGCGTCCGATCGCCAACGCGATGCTCAGCCGGCCGCGCGCCGCGCTGAGCGCAGGCGTTCACACGTTCAGCTCGGGCAACAGCTCGGTTGCAATGGCGTGGATGGCGCGCCGCATGGGGTTGACCGCAACAGCAGTCGTGCCCGACGGTACGCCGCAGTCCAAGCTCGAGCTGTTGCGCAATCTCGATGCCCGCATCGTCAGCCAGCCGTTTGCGCAATGGTGGAGTGCGGTCACCGCCGGCGGCGGTTCGCAATTCGAGAGCGTCTACATCGACGCCGTGCGCGATCCCGCGTCCTTCGCAGGCAATGGCACGATCGCGCGCGAGATTCTCGAAGACGTTCCCGACGTCGAGGCGATCTTCGTGCCATTCGGCGGCGGTGGCCTGGCCTGCGGCATCGCCAATGCCCTGCGTGCTGCGGGCAGCGCGGTGAAGGTCATCGTGTGTGAGTTGGAGACTGCGCATCCTTTCAAGTCCGCGCGCGCGGCGGGCCGTCCGGTCGAGTCCCAATGCGATCCCGGCTTCGTCACCGGAGTCGGCTTCGGCGCCGTGCTGGCGGAGATGTGGCCGCTCGCGAGTCGCCTGATCGACGATACTTTGACGGTCTCATTGAGCGAAGTCGTCAATGCGATCAAACTGCTGGCAGAGTCGAACAAAGTCGTAGCGGAAGGCGCCGGAGCGATTCCGGTCGCGGCGGCGCTTTCGAAGCGGCATCAGTTCAGCAACGTGTGTGCAGTGGTGTCCGGCGGCAACCTGGATCCGGCGCTGCTCGCAAAAATCCTGCGCGACGAACCCATCAGGTGAGGCAGTGACACAGACCGACGACCGCGAACGCGGGCTCGACCATGCCTTGACCCGCTCCCAGGTGGTGATGATCGGCCTCGGCGGCGCGATCGGCACCGGGCTGTTCATGGGCAGCGGCATCGCCATCGGCTACGCCGGGCCGGCGGTGATCCTGAGCTATGCCATCGCGGGCTTCATCGCGCTGGTCATGGTGTTCAGCCTGTCGGAGATGGCCGTCGTGCATCCCGCCGCCGGCTCGTTCGGCGTGTACGCGGAGACCTATCTGAATCCCTGGTCGGGATTCGTCGTCCGCTACACCTATTGGTTCTGCCAAGTGATCGCCATCGGCGGCGAGGCGGTCGCTGCCGGCATCTACATGGGCTACTGGTTTCCGGACGTGCCGGTGTGGCTCTGGTCGGTCGCCTTCGCGTTCATCCTGCTTTACGTGAACGCGCGCTCGGTCAGCAACTTCGGCACATTCGAGTACTGGTTCGCGATGATCAAGGTGACGGCGATCGTGCTGTTCATCGTGCTCGGCACGGCGCACATCTTCGGTCTCGGCGTGCCCGCCGTCGGCTTTCACAACCTCACGGAATTGCCGGGCGGGTTCATGCCGCACGGCTGGGCCGGCGTGTGGATGGCAGTCATCATGGGCGTCTTTTCGTTCAACGGCATCGAGGTCATCGCGGTGACTTCGGGCGAAGCCCAGGATCCGGTGAAGGCGATTCCGGCAGCGTTGCGCACCATGCTGCTGCGGCTGTTCCTGTTCTACGTCCTCGCGCTCACGATCGTCGTCGCCTTCATTCCCTGGACGGAAACCGGCGCGAAGGTCGTGGAGCAGAGTCCGTTCGTGAAGGTGTTCGCGCAGTCGGGTGTTGCGTACGCGGCCGGCATCATGAACTTCGTCGTCATGAGCGCCGCTCTGTCGAGCATGAACACGAACGTCTATCTCTGTTCGCGGATGCTGTTCTCGCTCTCGCGCGGCAACTACGCGCCGCAGTTCCTCGGCAGGCTCGGTAAGGCGCACACGCCGATCGGCGCGATCATCGTCTCGGGCGCCGGCATCCTGACCGCCGCAGCGGTTTCGGTGTTCACGCCGTACGCTTACAACTACTTGTTCGGGGTGGCTCTGTTCGGTGCAATGATCGTCTGGATATTCATTCTCGTGAGCCATCTCAGCTTCCGGCGTCGACACACGACGACCAAGCTGCCGGTGCGCATGCCGTTGTTTCCATGGCTGCAGCTCACTGCGCTCGGCTTGTTGGTCGCCATACTGATCACGATGGGACTGGACCGCGAGTTCTGGGGAATCTCCTGGATCGTCGGCGTGCCGTGGCTGGCGCTGCTCTCCATTGCGTACTTAGTCTGGCGCCCGCGCCGCGACCGGGCACTGCGCGCGGGGATTCCAGTCCGCGAAGATTCCTGACGGGTTCCGCTCCCAGATCCAGGCGTGCAGATACCAGATGCCCTGGGCCTCCTCGCGTCGCATCTGCTGGCCGAGCAATACCGGTGGTTCGGCCTGCGTCCAGGCCGTGAGCGGCACGACGTATTCGACGCCGTTCAGGCGCAGCGTGCCGTCCGAAAGTCTCTCGTAAAGCAGGATCTCCGGCTGCTCGAGCTCAGGCTTCGCGTCGCGCAGCGCCGGATTCTTGTAGTGCAGCCCCATGACGCCGTGAGTCGGATGCTGCACGCAGCGATCGGTTGCAACGTAGCCCGCCGCGAGGGCGGTGGCCACAGTCTTGAAGCGCTCGGTCGCGGCGCGAACCCGCGCGACGTCCCGATCGATCGCTGCACCGAGCCCCGTCGGCAAGATTTCATCGCTGTATGCGAGGCTGCTGGCGAGCAGCAACGAGCTGGTCAAGACCGCGAGCACCAAGCGTTTCATCGAAAGCCTCCTGCATCCGTCCATGCAGAATTCTAGGATCGCGTACTGCGCTGGAGGCAGGAGCGCTGGTATTCATTCGCCCTTACGTGTTCAATGCGTCGCAATGTGCGACGCCTGAATGAGCTGATGGCAGGATAGGCTGCATATGGATGTAACCGCGCCGTATGACTGGCAACGGCTCTTCGCTCGTTGCGAGCGCTGGGGCCATGACCGGGCCGAGTGGGAACGAGGCAAAGGCAACGAACTCGCTGCCGATGACTTGCCAGCGACGTTTGCACCGGCAACCGAGGCACAGATCGCTGTCGAGGAAGCGAGGCTCGGTGTCCGGCTGCCGCCGTCGTTGCGATCGTTCTATCTGCAGTCGAACGGGCATGGCGTCGCGAGCAACTTCATCCGGGCTGTCCGGAGCGTCGAGCAGCTCGGCTGGTTGCGCGAGCTGGAGCCGAAATTCCACGAGTTCATCGTCGAGATCGATCCCCCGGTGGCGCGGAGCCTCGTCATCAGTCGCGAGGCAGATGCTTCGTGGTGGTTGCTGGATCCGGGCGATATCGATGGTCGCGGCGAATGGCGAGCCGGACGCTGGTCGTCGTGGACTCCGGGCATGACGTGGCTCGCCGCAGATTTCTTTGGACTGTTCGAAAAGGAGGTCGCGTCCTCGGAGCAACTGCTGGCGAAGGAGCAATCGCCTCCGCCGGTCCCAGGTGCAGGCCGCCCCAGGAACGAGCTGTCGGTCGGAGACATCAACAGCAGCAGGATAGTCGACGGAGCGCGGCTGGCCCGCGACGGTTACCGGTACGTCCGAGCCGAAGGCTTCGCGTCGGTAGTGACTGTGTCGGCGCCTGCCACTGCACGAGTCGGTGAATGGGTGGTTCTCAAAGCAACCCGCAGAAGCGGCCCCTGGAACCCCGTGAGAGAAGCGGAAATCCGCCCCGACGAGCTCGCTGCGTTCTCACCGCCGATCTTCGAGAGCGAAGTCGGCGCCAATCTCGCGTGGACCGTCGATCCACCGGGGACCGCCGCATTCAATACAGACGCCGTGCCAGGCGCCGATCCCTCTGCCCGCAGTGTGATGTTTTCGGAGCCTGGTACCTACCAGCTGCAGGGGCACAGCGCCTACCCGCTCCGGGTATGTAGCAACGTGATCACAATCAGGGTGCTGTAATGGATCCGGAGCAGGTCGGCCCTGCCTTGCCCGTTCCTCGTATGGCCGAACGACGGGCGTGACACTAAACAAGCGAGGGTGAGGCGGTTCGTTGGCACCGTGTTGCTCCTCGTGGCGAGTGCGCCGCACGCTCAAGAGCTAGAGCCGCGGCTGTATGCGAATGCGCCGGTCGGCCTGAATTTCGCCATCGCCGGCTATTCGTACACGACCGGCGGCGTGGCCGCCGATCCGTCGATTCCGTTCGACAACGCCAAGATCGACGTGAGCAGCGCCGTCCTGGCTTACGCGCATTCCTTCGCGGCGTGGGGCCGCTCGGCCAAGTTCGATGCGATCGGCTCGTACTCGTCGCTCTCGGGCAGGGCCGATGTCGCGGGCCAGACGCAGACCCGCGATGTGAGCGGTTGGAACGATCCGCGCCTGCGCTTTTCGATCAACCTGCATGGAGCGCCGGCGCTGACGTTGCGCGACATTCGCAGCTATCGGCAGCGCTTGATCGTCGGCGCGAGTCTGACCGCGTGGGTGCCGGTCGGCCAGTACGACGAGCAGCGGCTGGTCAATATCGGCACGCATCGCTGGTCGCTCAAGCCCGAGCTTGGCATGTCGCAAGCGGTCGGTCCGTGGATCGTCGAGCTGATCGGCGCTGCACAGTTCTATGAGGACAACGACGACTTCTTCGGGAATCGCACGCGCGAACAGGCACCGGTCTATTCCGTGCAGGGCGGCGGTATCCGGCTTTTTTCCTCGGGCGCGTGGCTCGCGCTCTTTGCCACGTACTACAGCGGCGGGCGCACAACCGTCGACGGCCGCCGCGGCTCGGACTTCAAAGACAACTCGCGAATCGGCGTGACGTTCACGCTGCCGGTCAATCGCAACAACTCAGTGAAGCTCTATGCGAACACGGGCGTATCGACCCGCACGGGCTCCGATTTCGATGCGCTCGGCATCGCCTGGCAGTACCGATGGGGAGGAGGGCTATAACAATGAATACGAAAATTTGCGTGGCGATGCTCTGCGCGCTACTCACGGGATGCTCGTCGTCGCCGCGCTCCGCCGAGGCGGGCAAGGTGTCGGCAGACCAAGTCGGACGTCCGACTGTCACAGGCGCGCAAGCGCAGAGTCTGCAGAGCAGCGTCATGGCACTCGCGGACACCTCCATGCAGCGCATCGCCGCTGAGATCAATCTTGCGCGAGCGGGCACGACACCCGAAGCCCGGCGCGACGAAATGTCGACGCGCCTGGCCTTGTCATCCTCCATCGTCGCCATCGCGATGCAGCCGGATCCCGTGGACGCGCTGGCAGACCTGCTCACCTTTACGACGCTGACAGCCGACGCCCAGCGAGTGGCGGCTCTGGGCAAAGCCGCGGACGGTCCCGAGGCAAGGCTGCTGCGCGCGCTGGAACAGAACGACGCCGATGCCTGGCACGTCGCGGAGCGGTGGGTGAACGAGCCGACTCGCGTTGCGTTTCGCGAGCTCATTCTTTCATGGAGTGGCTCGCGCGAGTCGGCGGCGCAGGTGGCATTCGTCCGTCTCGCCGATCTGAAGCGCGGCGGATCCACATCGATCGAATCGGATAGCGGTCTGTTCGACTCGCTGCACGCTGCGAACCAGCAGGTCGATCAGATTCGCTTGCTTACCGAGCGCTCGCTGTTCCTCGCGCAGCGCATGCCGTTTCTCGTGCGCTTGCAGGCGGAGGTCTACACCGGTAACGCGCTGGCGACGAGAGAAGCGCAGCAGACGCAGGCGCAGCTCGAGCAGATGTCATCGATCATGGAGACAGTGTCCGGCCTGCTGGGGGGATTGGCGCAGCAAGTGTCCACCGAGCGTCAGGCGGCGCTCGACGATCTGTTTGGGCACATCGAGACGGAGCGGAAGGCGTCGCTCGAGCAGATCGAGCAGATCGTGCGCGAGGAACGACAGTCGACACTGGAGCAGGCGACAACCGCGATCGACGCACAACGCAAGGCGATCCTCAAGGACTTGCTGCAGGTCAGCGACTCTGCGACGCGTACCGGCAGTGCATGGATCGGGCGAACGTTGATGATAGGCGTCGTGCTGATCGCCTTCCTGCTTGCGGGACTGCTGGGAACGATGCTGCTCTATCGTCGACTGTTGCCGCGCGTCGCTCCGTACGCACGAAGCGCGCTCGCCTGACGACGAGCGCGCTCCTTCAGCTCAAGGCGCCGGCGTTGCGGTCAGCGCCGCATCAGCCCGCAGGACGCCTGCACCGACTGCGTCGCAGGCAGTGCCGTCGCAGTCCGTGTCCCACGTGATCGTGGCGGCATGATCGAAATCGAAGATGTCACGCGAGCCTGACGTTGCCAATGGCAGCGCTGTGGATTTCAGAATGCTCTCCACCTGCGCCTGCGTCAGGTTCGGATTCTTCTGCATGATGAGTGCAGCCACTGCGGACGTGTGCGGCGTTGCCATCGACGTGCCGCCGACATAGAAGAAGTTGCCGGAGTTGTGCCCACCCTTCACGTCGCCGATGCCATTCGACCACCACGGCAGGTGATTGAAGCCGGGGTCGCCCGGAAATGGGCCGCGCACCCACGAGCCCGGCGCAAGCACGTCGAGTTCCTGTCCCGGCAGCTCGCGACTGCTGAAGTCCGTCACGTAGATATCCGATGCAGCGGTTGGATCGGCAACCTCGCCCGTGTTTGGCAGCAACGGCGGCACGTGGTCACCGTCCTTCAGCCACCACATGCGATAGCGCGGCAGACCGTCAGTGGGTTTCAGCCATTCCTTGGTCCAGCCGATCGCGCCGGCCGAGATCACCGGCGCATAGGCTCCGGGGAATCCCATGCCTGCTTCGCCGTCGTTGCCGGCCGCGGCGACGACGATGACGCCGTTGGCGATCGCATAGTCGACCGCGTCTTTTTCGATTTGCGCGAGCTCCGATCCGCCGAGGCTCATGTTGATGACCATCGGGCTGTAGCCGGCCCGTTTCAGATCGGTCGCGTAGCGGATGCCGGCGGCGACCTGCGCATCAGTGCCGAACACGGCATTCGTCGAGGGCTGCGGGCCCGGGTCGGTGCACTTGGGCAGCGCTGGAATCTGGTGGTCGGAGAGCACACGCACCGGAATGACGGTCACGTCCGGCGCGATGCCGCGCACGACGATGGCAGGCAGCGGGAAACCGCCCGCCGCATCGGAGTTGGAGCGGTAGGTGTAGCCGAGAATCGTACTCGCGACGTGCGTGCCGTGGGTCGAGCCCGTCGAGCCGACCCAGGTCGACTGCTGCAGGTTACCGACTTCGGTTTCGAGCCCGCACGGATTGTTCTTGGAGGAGGAGCGGAACGTCACCGGCTGATCGAATCCCGTGCCCAGGTTGGTCGCGACGCGCGCGTTCGGAAAATAATCCTTCCAGTTCGGAACGAGACCGGTGTCCAGCACTGCGACGTACACGCCATGACCGGTCTGGGACACGGCATCGACATTGATCAGATCAGAATCCCAAGTGTGATAGCCGCCTTCGGTTGTCGTCAGGTCCTTGAAAGGATTACCCGCCATCGCTGCCGAGCACACTGCGACCGTGAGCCCTGCGGCCACAGCGCAAGAGCCAGATTTGTTGAACATGCTGAACCCCGTGAATTGAAGTGTTTGCGTGTCGTCGCAAGTGTTGCGACGCGAACACGAGGCTCGGAATGCTATCGCCGGGGTCCCGGCGTTTGGATACCACTAAGGGGGTACAAGCATTCGGCTGTCAGAGATCTCAAGAGCCCTGCACGATTCTGAGATCGCGTACGGCTGCGCCTTTCAGCACCACCAGAGCTGCTTGATACGCGGCACCGTCGTGAGCAGCGACAGCTTGATCGACGGAGTCGAACTCGATGATAACCGTGCGATCGAGCTTGCCGTCCTCATACGCTTTCGCAGCGACCCCGCGCGCCAGAATGCGGCCGCCGCCCGCTTCGATTGCGGGGCCGGCGAGTTTTGCGTAGGCGGCCAGCTTGGCGGGATCGGAGATCTCGCGGTAACAGGCGATCCAGTAGGCTTTGGCCATGAGAGTCTCTGCGGTGTTGCCCGCGGCCATTATCACCTGACGAAGGTTGCAGCCCTAGTCGCGCGCTCCAGGGAAGAAGACCACGGTGTTGGCGTCCGGCAGCTCCAAGCTGCGCTTTCCCGCAGCGGCGGGTGAGGGCGACTTCCAGCGCTCGCCGGTCTCGAATGCATCGATGCGCTCATAGGCGCCAACGACTTCGAAATTGCGGAAGACATAAGGCAGGCCTTCCGCGGCGAGCTCGCTGCGCGCGTCGCCGACGTGAAAGTGCAGATGCGGTCCCGATGAGCTGCTGCCGGAATTGCCGAGCAGCCCGATGACGTGACCGCTCTTCACTCGATCGCCGCGCTTGACGGTGATGCTGCCGTGCTTGAGATGCTCGTAGAACGCGTAACGGCCGCTGCCCAGGTCGAGAGTCACAGAGTTGCCGCTGGCGTTTTCGAGAGCGAGCGGGGCTTCGCTTTCCGACAGCGTTGCGCTCTCCGCCATGTCATCGAACGCTTCAGCGACGACGCCATCGGCGACGGCCAGAACTTCTTCTCCATAGCCGTACCAGTTCGCAATGCTGGTGGCGTCACCGCGCGCATGCGTCGCATCTTCCCCGAGCTTGACCCAATCGATCGCGAAGCGAGCGGGAATGCGCGCATGGCCGTCGAGCGTGTAGATGGATGTGCGATGGCCGCCGATCATCATGGGGTCATAGAGCGCCACCCATGGCCCGCCGCGCAATGGTGCGTTCAGCGTTATGGGCTTGTCGCTGCTTACGGTGCTGCCACTGTCTGTGACGACGCTCTGCAAGCGACCCGTTGGGCGCATGAGATCGAGCTCGATCCTGTGCTGCAGCCGGGTCGGAATCGCGACGCCGTTTGCCAACGGCAGCCAGAGATAGACGATCGCGCGTCCGCCGGCGGGGACGGTCTGGCGCTCAGCGCCCTCGACTCGCGCGCCGACTCGGCCGAGCTTGGCCGCGAGCTGTGAATCGCGGAACTCAGCGACGCGGCTACCGCGGGCCGCGTCGATGACTTCGAGACGATTCAACACCACGTCGTACGGACGGAAATTCGTCACGTGCAGCTCATAGGCGAGATGCCGCGTGCTGGCGATCGTGACGGACCTCGGCGGTGACGGGATCAGGATATCGATCGTCTGCACCAACGGTGGCCGTGGCTCGGAAGCTGCCGTAGCGGCGACGATCAGGAGCAGTACTGCGCTGGCTGGGATGATTTTCATCCAACCATCGTAGCGAACGGCCGATAGGAGTTGCTCAGTCCGTGCGACGAGTTGTTGCCCTGGTGCGGCAGTAGTAGCCGTCGCAAGGAACGGCGGCACGTACGATCCAGCGGACGAGTCTGCGCACGAAGCTACAGAATCTCGAAGACATCGTAGCTCGCACCGTTGGGAAGACGCTCACCCACACCGACGGTCACGATGCGATTCAGCCAGTCGTAGGCGGGCGCCGCAGTCTCGAAGAACGGCGCAGTTCGCAAGTAGTACTGATCCGAAGCTACCGACTCGCCGCGCGCGAGCCGGGTCGCGACCTCGGACGAGCTGTGGCGGATGCCGCGATAGGTCATGAGGATCAGTGCGCCATCATCGGTACACAGCGCGAGGCGGGCATCCTGCTGAAACGCGTCGTCGGCCCGCTCGAGCAATAGATCGGAACCGGCGTACCGCCAGACCTCGCCACGCAATCGGTCGCCGCTGAAGCGGCCACCCGAGACTGGCACGATGCGTCGCTGGCCAAAGGGCGTGGCACCGAGGTTGAGAATGGGAGCAAGCTCGATGGCTATCGTCAGCAGGTGTCGTGATCTGAGCTCCTTCATGTGCCGGCAGTATGCGTGCACGCACTAGCGGCGACGGCGAGCAATCTTGCGCGTGACCCCAAGCTGTGCTTGAAATGTCCCATGTCCCGACGCTTGCCCCCGATCGAATCGCTGCGAGTTCTCGAAGCGTGCGTGCGCTATTCGAGCTTCACGCGCGCTGCCAGCGAGCTTGGCGTCACGCCTGCTGCCGTCAGCCTGCGCATGCGCAATCTCGAAGCAGAGCTCGGCAAGCGCCTCTTCACTCGCTCTGGACCGAAGCTGCAACCGACTCCCGCCGCGGTTGCGCTCGCCGCGAGTCTCGCGGAGGCGTTGCGCATGATGGAGGACGCGGTCGGCAGTTACCGGCGATCTGGCCAGCCCTTGCGGCTGACAGTCGTGCCGTCCTTCGCGGTGCGCTGGCTGGCTCCGCGTCTGGCGCGGTACTACAAGCGGAGAAATGCGACGCCGCTGCAGCTCGACGTCTCGATCGACGTGCGGCCGGGCAGGGAGTTCGACATGGCCATCCGTACGGGCCATGGCGACTGGCCGGACTTCGAGGTGACGCAGCTCATGCCGGTCGACGTCACGCCCATGCTCGGCCCGCAGCTCGCAGCGAGCGTGCGCCTGGAGTCGCCTCGCGACCTGACGAAACTGCCGCTGCTCCAGCACGATGATTGGCCGCTGTGGTTTCGCCGCGCCGGAGTGCGATCGCCGCACATGCGCTACTGCGCTTCCGCGTATCCGACCTACGAGCTCGATGCAGTGGCTGCTGCCGAGGGAACAGGTGTCGCGTTGCTTTCGCCCATGCTCTTCGCCTCCCTGGTGCGCGAAGGCAAACTGATGCAACCCTTCAGTGAAGTCCTGCGAGGCTCGAGCTGGCACTACCTGTTGGTCAAGCCGGGCGAGGGGCGAGCCGCAGTACAGGATTTCCGCGCCTGGCTACAGGAGGAGATGACCTGTGGTCGCTAGCAGTGTTCTCGAAGCTATCGGCAACACGCCGCTCGTCCAGCTCCGCAAGGTCGTCCCGCCCGGCTGCGCACGCATCGTCGTCAAGCTCGAAGGCGCGAATCCGACGGGCAACATGAAGGACCGGATGGCGAAGGCCGCGATCGAAGCGGCAGAAGCTGATGGACGACTGCGGCCCGGCAACACGGTCGTGGAGTACACCGGCGGCTCGACTGGCGCATCGCTCGCGCTGGTATGCGCGGCGAAGCAGTATCCCATCAAGATCATCACTTCGGATGCCTTCAGCGAGGAGAAGACGCGCACCACTCAGGCGCTCGGCGCGCAGATCGTCCTCATCCCGAGCGACAACCGCCGAATCACTGCCGAGCTCATCAACGCAATGATCGATGCCGCCCGCAAGCTCAGTCGCGAGCCCGGGCACTGGTGGTTCGATCAGCTCAACAATCCCGATGCCGTTGCCGGCTACTCTGCGATGGGCGAAGAGATCTGGCAGCAAACGGCCGGACACGTCGACGCGTACGTACAAGCAGTTGGCTCGGCCCACTCGCTCAACGGCGTCGCCAGAGTCTTGCGCGCGCACAATCCGAGGCTGCAGGTCATTGCAGCCGAGCCTGCAGAATCGGCGGTGATGTCCGGCGGAGCGAAAGGCTCGCACCGGATCGAAGGCATCGGGATCGGATTCGTTCCGCCCCAGTGGCGTGCCGAGGAGGTCGACGAAGTTCAATCGGCCACGACGGAAGAGGCGATGAGCATGTGTCGGCGGCTCGCTCGCGAAGAAGGCATATTCGCGGGCACTTCGTCGGGACTGAATGTGATCGCCGCGCTGCGCGTTGCCAGGACGCTCGGCCCGGCCGCGACAGTCGCGACGATCATGATCGATTCCGGGCTCAGATATATGAGCACGGACCTGTATCGGTAATCACGCCCGGCGCAGGATGCCGAGCTGTGTCAACGCGGTCGCTCCGTCGTCCAGGCCGATCTCCTCGGCGATCTTGCCGTCCACTACCTTGATGACCGTCGTACCGGTGAAGAGCATCTTGCGACCCGAAGCGGCGGGCAACGAACCAGCCAGAAAATCGCTGAACGCCGGGCCCGTATGAGTGCCGCCGCCCTTCCAGCGACCCACTACGTAGTCGCCTTCGGCAATGAGATCGTGAGTGCCGGCGAAGCCGAGGTCGGGGAATGCCGTGCGAAACCCGACCATGAAGGCTCTGATGTCATCGCGGCCGCGCCGCGGTGCGTGCAACGAGTATTGCAGGAGCATGTTCGGAGCCGCCAGCTCATCGATGACCTTGGGGTTCCACGGATTGCCCCAGAATTCCGTGAACCAGCGGCCGACGATGGCCTTGTTCCGTTCAAGCTTGGACGCGCTGCCCACGGCAGGAGTATCCGCGCGAGCGGTGATCGTTGCCGCGAGCGCTGCGGCGGCGGCAGTACCGTTCATGAGCATCGCTCGGCGAGAGATGGATCTGGTCATTGGTAAACACTCCGCATGTGATATCGCGGAGTCGAGCGTATTGCCGACGTGGTGCGTCGTCGCTCCGTTTCTTGCGGACGATGTGCGAACTACGGGATGCCCGACAGGGCTTCGAGCAAGACGCTGTCAGCTTTCGCCAGCACCGTGCTCCGCGCGACGATCTCGCCGGTCGGCGACAGCAGTGTAATGACGCTGGAGTGATTGAAATTGCCGTCGGGCAGCTGGCGATACTGCACATTCAGGACCGCGGCGATTCGACGAACTGTTGCCGCGTCGGTGCGTGCGAGCATCCATCGAGACAGGTCGATGTGACGCGATCCCGCAAGTTCCTGCAGGTTCTGTGGGGTGTCATGCTGCGGATCGATCGAGATCATGAGCACTCGCAGTCGCTGGCGCTGCGCCGGCGGTGCCGCGCGTTCGACTGCGCGTAGCGTGTCGACGAGCAGCGGGCACGCGGCAGGACAGCTGCCATAGAACATGGTGACGAGCACTGGCTGCCCTGCGAAGACATCGAGGCCGTGCTGAGCGCCTGATTGGTTCGTCAGGACGGCTTCGAGCTGATAGATCGATTGAGATGGATAGGCGACATCTGCCCGAGCGACGCTCGCCATCACCACTAGCGTCAGCACCATTAGTCTACTGAGCACAGCGAAATCCCATCGACGGTCCCGTGGAGCGCGCCTGCATGCTCGACAGCAGAGCGATACGCATCAGCGTCGCGTAATTTTCCTTCTGCTCCATCGTGAGCGCGCCGGGCCCGCAGAAGCGCAGCGAATCAGGATCGCTCTGCTGGCGATTGTCGCCAGCGACCAGCATGCCCGCGAAATCCTCGACCCACTCCCAGATCACTTCGTGCAGGTCCAAAGGCGCCCTCGCGCTGGCAGCTGCCGCATATTCCCACTCGTACCACGTTGGGAGTCTCGCGCCACGCGCTTCACAATAGGCGCTGGCGGCAAACCAGCTGACGCGCACGACGGGTTGATTGCGAATCCGCGCGCCGGGCTCGACTGCCGAAGACCAATGCGCGAGGTACTCAGTGTCGGCGAATAGTGCCGCGACCTCGTCGCGGCGCCACTGCGGATGGAGCTGCACGAATCGCGCGAACTGTGCGTTGGTGACCTGCGTGCGATCGAGACGGAAGTCGGCGACGCTGACCTGCTTCACGCCCGCGGCCGGCGGCAGCACCGACTCGAACCTGCCGCCACGAACGAGCACGGTCTGCGCTGGCTCGTCCGCGAAAACCTGCGACGCCAGCAGGCCACAGAGGACCGCAGTGAGCCAGCGTCGCGTCGTCCCGTTCATTCGCTCGTACTCAATGCGCCGCGCCCTCGGGGCGCTTCGTCTTCGCGCGGACTTCCGCCACCTGCTTCGCAGTGATCTGTGGCCCGTTGTTGCCCCAGCTGCTCAGCACGTAGGTCAGGATGTTTGCCACTTCGTCCTCGTTGAGCTGGCTCATCGGCGGCATCACGGAGTTGTAGGTCGCGCCGTTGACGGTAATCGGACCCGTCAGGCCGTTGAGCACGACTTCGATCGCGCGCTGCGGCGTCTTCGCCAGGAAGTCCGACCTGGCGAGGGGCGGGAACACATTCGCAAGGCCTTCGCCATTCGGCTGGTGGCAGGTCGAGCAGGTGCCCTTGAAGAGCACGCTGCCCGCCTCCGCCTGCTGCTCGCGAGTCAGCGTACCGGAAACGCTGGCCTTCGCAGCGGCCGCGACGGGCGCGAGACTCTCGAGTTTGTCGCCGAGATACATTTCATCGACCTGCTTGCCAGAGTAGATGTCGGCGCGCAGGTCGCCTTTCACTTCGAGCAGTGCGAGCGCGCCCTTGTTGAAGGCGCGGAAGATCGAGTGGTCGACGAGGATGTAGTTGCCGGGCACCTCGGTGTGGAACTCGACGGTGGCGGCGCCGCCCGCGGGAATCAGCGTCGTCTGCACGTTTTCCTGGAAGCGCGTGCCGCCTTCGTACTGCACCTTGTCGAAGATCTCGCCGATCACGTGGAAGCTGGAGATGAGATTCGGTCCGCCGTTGCCGACGAACAAGCGGATGTGCTGGCCGACGTCGGCCTTGAGCGCGCGCGGGCCGGTCAGTGCCGACTCGGAACCGTTGAACAGCACGTACGTGGCGTTCTCATCGATGGCCTTCTGCATGTCGAAGGCCTGGTAGCCTTTCTCGCGATACTTGCCGACGGTGTAGAAGTCGCCCTGCATCACGTAGTACTCGTGATCGACGGCAGGCAGGCCTTCGGGCGGCTCGACCAGGATCAGGCCGTACATGCCGTTCGCGACGTGCATGCCGACCGGCGCGGTCGCGCAGTGATAGACGAAGACGCCCTGGTTGAGCGCCTTGAACGTGAACTGCGACTGGTGGCCCGGCGCGGTGAAGCTCGACGCTGCGCCGCCGCCAGGTCCGGTGACGCCGTGCAGGTCGATGTTGTGCGGCATCTTGCTGCCGGGGTGGTTCTTGAGGTGGAACTCGACCGTGTCGCCCTGTCGCACGCGAATGAAGCTGCCGGGCACCGTGCCGCCGAAAGTCCAGAACGTATAGGTGACGCCTTCGGCGATCTCCATGTCGACTTCCTTGACCTCGAGATCGACGATGACCTTTGCAGGTGAATGCCGCTGCGTCGGCGGCGGCACGTTCGGCGGACTGGTCAGCACTGCATGGACCGGCTCGCCCTGAGGGGGTCCGAAGTCGCCCTGGCGCGAGCCACCGGTATCTCCAGCTGCGACAGGCGCCTTGGGTGCGGACTCACGCCCGCAGCCGACGAGTGTCAGCGCGGCAATGCATGCGAGGAGAGCCAGCCGTTGTTTGTTCACGTTCGTCCGTCCTGACGTGTGGGATGTATTCGCAGTCTGGCGTACGCAGGCGGCGCGCACCCTACGAGGATCCACCATACGGTACCGGGGCGGCCGCAGTGGCCGCTCAGCGCATGAGCAGCGCGACGATTCCGAGAGGGTGGTGAGCGCGGGCGATACTGACGATGAACAGATAGACGAGCAGGGCAGCGACCCAGCAGGACGTGCGCACGACGCGCGTGCGGCCCCGCTTCAGCGCAAAACTGCCGAGCACGACATAAACGACGAGCAGCAGCACTTTGGCCGTCAGCCATCCCTGTACGAACGGAAATTGATGAATGATCGTGGCGAGCATGAGCGCCGCGGTCAGCAGTGCCGTGTCGATCGCATAGCTCAGATAGCGCAGCGGCGCCGCCATCGCCCACGCGGCGCCCAATTGCACAGCCGCGCCGCGCACCAGGAACAATGAACCGCTCGCCATGACCGCCGCGATGTGCACGGCCTTGATCTGCGGATAGAACTCGAGCATGGGTCTAGCCGGGTCGTCCGTCGGCGCGTGCCGAGAGATAGATTCTGCCCGATCGGAGCACCCACGGCAGGAAGGCGACGATCCAGCCCATTCCCGCAATTGCATGCCAGGCGAACGAATCGGGCAGCATCTCGGCGAACACACGCATCACCGCGACTGCTTGCACGACCACGAACGCGAAGCCTGCGGTGGTGCCAAGCACCAGCGGACGACCCGAATGGCCTTGAGTCACGCGAGTGACCATCGCTACGAGCAGACTGCCGAAGAATCCGATGAACAGTGCGTGCGCCGGCGCGCGGCCGAGGACGAAGTCTCCGGTGGTGAGATACCAGACGCTCTGAACCGAGTAGAGGGCGAACGCGATCGGCAGCCAGGCGAAGCCGATGAACAGGACGCGCAACAGCGCGGGCATCCGCGACGCACGCGGCCACCACAACCAGAGCAGCCACGCAGCGAGCATTGCAATCGCGACATCCGGCACCCACAGCCACGCGTAGCCGTGGCGCAGCTCGAGCCAGGCGTGCAGCAACGACAACGGCCAGAGAGCTGCGAGTGCCCACAGCGGACGTGGCGCCTGATACCCGGGCAACGCCGCGCCGGCGAAGAACGGAATCATGCGATGGCACACGGTGAAGTAGATGGGCAGTAGTACCGCGACGCTGCCGATCTTGATCGACGCAAACAGCAAACGCGGATCCGAGCGATAGAGGAACAGGATGTGCAACAGCAGTCCGAGCAAGCCGAAGCCCAGTGCGAACACGCAGCTCACGGCATGCCACGTGCGTCCCTTGTCGAGATGCACGAGGCGCAGCAGGAACATCGTGCCGAGTGCCCACGACGTTGCTGTCAGTAGCGCGCCGAATTTGAGCAGCGGCATGCCGCCGAACAAACCAGCCAACGAGCAGAGCTGGCCCGCGAGCAAACCCACGCCGACAGGCACGTAATGCCTGCGCGTCAGTGCGGGCAAGCTCATCCATCGCGGGAACACGGTCAGCAGAAAGCCAAACATGAAAGCCGGCAATACTTGGTACTGCATGATGATCGCGTGCAGCCAGCCGGCCGGAACGGCCGGCTGGGGCATGCCGATGACGTGCCAGCGCGTATCGATCAGCCACAGCGCCCACCATGTCATCGCCAGCAGCACGTTGCTCGCGCCGACGAAGAACAGCAGGCGATGCGGGGCCGCCGCGAGCAGGCGCATCGGCGACTCCATCGTTACGGTTCCACCGGCTGAGTGACGCCGGGCACGGTGGCATGCACCTGCGGAGCAATCCACAGGCGCAGCACGAACCACGCGAGGGCGAGGGCGCCGACGCTGAAGATCGTATCGCCAGGCACGCGCAGCCACACCAGCAGCTGGATGATCGGCTTCTGCATGAGCTCGGCCGAGCGCGCGTACCAGTAGCCGTGGTCGATCGCAGCCGTGAGCTGGATCAGGCCGATGGGCAACAGCGTCAGCAGCGCCATGCCGCCGAGCCCAATGTTGAACGCCCAGAAGCTGGTTTTGAGGATGCGCTCATTCCACGCGATGTTCGGCCGCAATCCGCGCAGGCAGAAGAGCATCAGACCGATGCCGAGGAGGCCGTAGACACCGAACAGCGCCGTATGCCCGTGGAGTGGAGTGAGGTTGAGGCCTTGCATGTAGTACAGCGGCAGCGGCGGGTTGATCAGGAAGCCGAACAGTCCGGCACCCACCAGGTTCCAGAACGCCACTGCGGTGAAGAACATGATCGGCCACCGGTAGCGTTGCATCCACGGCGTGGCGCTGCCGAGTTTGAAGGTGTGATAGGCCTCGAAGCCGATGAACGCCAGCGGCACCACTTCGAGGGCGGAGAAGCTGGCGCCGAGCGCGATGACTGCGGTCGGCGTGCCGGCAAAGTACAGGTGGTGCAAGGTGCCGAGCACGCCGCCCGACAGGAACACGATCGTGGCGAACAGCACGGCGGTCACTGCGCTATTCACACGCAGCAGTCCAAGCCGTGTGAACAGGAATGCGATTACCGCAGTCGCGAAGACCTCGAAGAAGCCCTCGACCCACAGGTGTACGACCCACCAGCGCCAGTATTCGACCATCGACAGGTGCGTGTGCTCGCCCCACATCAGCCCGGCGCCGTAGAAGAGCCCGATGCAGATGGTCGAGAGGAACAGCAGCACTATGATCGACTTCGACTCGCCGCCTCTGCGGATCGCAGGCCACAGCGAGCGTCCGACGAGCGTCAGCCATACGCCGAGGCCGATGAACAGAAAGATCTGCCAGAACCGACCGAGGTCGACGTACTCCCAGCCCTGGTGACCGAACCAGAAGTTCTTGGCGAGGCCGAGCTTCTGCATCACGGCCAGCCACTGTCCCGTGAAGGCGCCGACGACGATCACCAACAGGCAGATGAACAGGAAGTTGACGCCGAAGCGTTGGTAACGCGGCTCGTGGCCCGAAATCGCGGGGCCGATGTACAGGCCCATGCCGAGCCATGCGGTCGCGATCCACAGCACCGCGAGCTGCGTGTGCCACGTGCGACTCAGCGAGTAGGGCAGGATGTTGGAGAGCGCGAAGCCATACGCCTCCTGGCCTTCGACCTGGTAGTGAGCGGTGATGGCCCCGAGTAAAATCTGTGTCAGGAAGAGCGCGATCACCAACCAGAAGTATTTCGCGGTTGCGCGCATCGACGGCGTCACGCGAATCATCGCGAGCGGGTCGCTGGCCGGCAGTGCCGGCGGAGCCTCCTCGCGCTGCCTCGCATGATGCCAGCCAAGCAGAGCGATGCCCGCGATCAGGAACAACATGCTGAACACGCTCCACAGCAGCAGATGCGATGGGGGTGTGTTGCCGACGAGCGGATCGTGCGGCCAATTGTTCGTGTAGCTGATGTGCTTGCCCGGGCGATTAGTGACTGCCGACCACGACGACCACCAGATGAACGCGGTCAACGCAGTGCGGTTGTCTGCCTCCAGCACCGTGCCTTCCTTCATCGCGTAGGCTTTGCGTAGGTAGTGCAGCTTCGGGTCATCACCGAACAACGCCGTGTAGTGCTGCTGTACCGTTGCGATCGCGGCAGCACGATCAGACGACACCGTGATGTTGCCGGTGCGCTCGTCGAACGTGTTCGCACGCATCCGCGGCTGTAACAGCGTCGCCAGCGAAGCCTGCTGTTCCTCACCGAGGCGGCTGTACGGCACCGCGTTTTCTCGCAGCGACTCGATATCGAGCCACGCCGATGCCTCGCGATGCAGCCAGTCGGCAGTCCAGTCCGGCGCGACGTAGCTGCCGTGTCCCCAGATCGAGCCGAGCTGCTGGCCGCCGATGGATTGCCAGACCTGCCGGCCCTTCTCGATGTCGGCGCGAGTGAGGATCGTCGCGCCTTTCTCGGTCACGACGGCGTTCGGAATGGGAGGCATGACCCGATGGATCTCGCCGCCCACCCACAGGAGCGCCGAGAACGAGACGGCCAGCAGCGCCGCCAGGCCTATCCACAATCTTCTATGCATACTCATTTGCGAAGTCCTACTTTGGAAATCCGTCAGATGACGCGCGAGAACTGCGGCCGGCTCGCCGGCAGCGGCGCAGCGTCGAGATAGCGGTCGAAGCACATGGCGATTACGCGCAGCAGCAGGCGCCCGCGCGCAGTTGCAGTGATCGAGCGTGCTGTGAGGGTGACCAGGCCTTCGGCGGCGAGCGGGCGCAACTGCGTCAGCGCGCCCGCGAAGTACGATGGGAAGTCGATCGCAAAACGCGCCTCGATTTCGGGCATGTCGACGTGGCCTTGGCACATCAGCTGCTGAATGACCTCGCCGCGCAGAACATCGTCGAAATGCAGCTCGCGGCCACGCCAGACAGGCAGGTGCCCGCTGTCGATGGCGCGTTGCCAGCCGGGCAGATCGCGTGCGTTCTGGCTGAAGCTGCCGCCGACGTGACTGATCGCGCTCATGCCGAGCCCGACCAGGTCGCAATTCGCGTGCGTGGTGTAGCCCATGAAGTTCCGCTGCAGCGTGCCGTGCACTTGCGCGATGGCGAGATCGTCGTCAGGCAATGCGAAATGATCCATGCCGATGTAGCGATAGCCCGCCTCGGACAGCTGCTCGACCGCGAGTGCCAGCAGACCGAGCTTCGCTTCGTTGCTGGGAAGATCGGCGTCGTCGATCTGACGCTGCGCCTTGAACATCGCGGGGAGATGCGCGTAGCTGTAAACGGCCACCCGATCGGGTCGGCTCGCGAGCACCGTATCGAGCGTGCGAGAGAATCCGCCGATCGTTTGCTTGGGCAGGCCGTAGATCAGGTCGACATTCACCGAGCGGAAGCCTGCAGCGCGGCAAGTGTCGACGACGCGCAGTGTCTCCGCGACGCTCTGAATGCGATTCACCGCACGCTGCACTTGCGGATCGAAGTCCTGCACGCCAAGGCTTGCCCGGTTGAACCCTAGGCGCGCGTACTCGGCGATGTCGCCGGCCTGCACCTGGCGCGGATCGAGCTCGATCGAGAAATCGCGCTCTACGCTCGTGCTCAGTCGGAAGTGGCTGGCTGCGGTCTGCAACAGCGCGTTCAGGTCCGCGGGCCGCATGAAGTTGGGAGTACCGCCGCCGAGGTGCACCTGGACGACTTCGCGATTGCGATCGAACAGCGGACCGAGCATCGCGATCTCGCGCTGCAAGCGCTCGAGATACGGGCGCGCGCGGGACTGGTCGCGCGTGATGATGCGATTGCAGCCGCAGTAGAAACACGGACTGAAGCAGAACGGCACGTGGACATACAGCGATAGCCGTCGCGGAATCGGCCAGTTGTTGCTGCGCTCGGCTTGTTCGCGAAACATCGCCTCGGTGAACTGCGGGCCAAACTGCGGCGCTGTTGGATAGGACGTATAGCGAGGACCGGGCCGGTCGTAGCGGCGCAGCGTTGCGGCGTCGAACTGAAGTGTGTGCATGGCGCCAAGTGTGTCGGCGCACGCACGGGCACGAGCATCCGGAATTCCGCGTGGGAGGTTTCGGGTGAGCCGCGGTTGCCGCGGGAAAGGACACGATGCGCTAAGGGGGACTCCGGAGAGCCGCGCGGTGCGATCGATCGTAACGTCGGCGCCATGAACAGGCCAGCTGACCGACACGAACCGAAGGAGTGAACCGATGCGCCGTGCCCTTGCCATCCTCTGCGTCTGCTGCATCAGCTGGGCCAACGTCGCGGCTGCCGCGAACTATGCAGCCATGCCCGGCGAGGACCTGTATCGACGCTTCTGCGCGTCCTGTCACGGCGTCGAAGGCCGTGGCGATGGCCCAGTAGCTGCGTCCTTGCGCGTCGGGGTACCGGACCTGACCCTCATTGCACAGCGCGGTCACGACGGCGAGCTGCGTGATCGGATCATCCGCATCATCGATGGCCGCTACGTCATCGGCGCTCATGGCACGCGAGTGATGCCTGTGTGGGGAGAAGATCTGACGCTGCTCGAGCTCGGCAATCCCGATGCTGAGCGTTCTACTGAGATCATCATTGGGCGGCTGGCCGACTATTTGCTCGGCCTGCAGCGAACGACATCCAAGTGAGTCGGGGGACAACGTGAGCACGAAGCACTGGCAGACGATCATGGTGGTTGTCACGAATCCCTTCGCGCACGAGCAGCTTGCCGCAAGCAAGGCCGCGGCCGTGGCGCGGCGCTGCGGCGCACGGGTCGTACTGTTCAACGCGTTCATGATCCCGCAGCCTGTCGCGGACGTTGCGATGGGCTCGCATGACGCGATCATCCAAGCCGCCATTCGGCAGCGGCGCGCGGCTCTGCGGGCGATCGCAGCGCGCCTGCGTTTGCCACGCAACACCGAATGCGTGGTCCGCTGGGATCATCCGATCGATGAAGCGATCGTGCGCCAGGTGCGCAAGACGAAGCCGGACCTGCTGGTCAGCGAGTCGCATCGGCACGGGCGTCTGGCGCGGCTCGTGCTTGCGAATACCGATTGGCTGCTGATCCGCGACTGCCCGTGTGCGCTGTGGTTCGTGCGCTCGAAAACGCTTCCCAGCAGCCCGCGACTGCTCGTCGCTGTCGATCCGCGGCATGCGCATGCGAAACCCGCGAGGCTCGACGATCGGCTGTTGCAAGCTGCGCAAGCGTTTGCACGGCAGCTCGGCGGCCGCATCGCTGTCGTGCACGCCTATGAGCGTTTCGAGAACGTCGTGCCGGGGGTCTGGCGCAGACCGTTGCGGCGTCAGCAGCCTTCGCTGGCGGCGCGCCGCTTTGTTGCGGACACGAGTGAGCTCGTCACGAAACTCGGCGAAAAGCATGGCGTCAGCGCGGATGAATGCGCTGTCCGCGAAGGTGCAGCCGAGGATGTACTGCCGGCGCAGGCCGCTCGACTGAGCGCCGACGTATTGGTGATGGGTGCGGTGTCGCGGAGCTTCCCGACGCGTCCGGTGATCGGCAACACCGCGGAACGAGTGATCGATCGGGTGGAGTGCGACGTCTTCATCGTGAAGCCCGCCGGCTTCAAGGCACGCAATACCGCGCTTCCCCGTGCGCAGCGGCTTGAAAGGGCACGAACATGGCAGCCGCAGGCGACGTGAACACGCTCGAGCGCTGGGTCACGCAGGCGCGCAGCCGCAGGGGCGCTGCTCTGTGCGTTCGACCGCTCCGTGCCGACGATCGGCAGCGCGAGGTTGCGTTCCTCGCCGGGCTGTCCGAACGATCACGCTACATGCGGCTCTTCACGCCGCTGAAGTTCCTGCCGCGTCATCTGCTCGACCAGCTGATGGACATCGACTATCGGCAGCGGATGGCGTTCGTGGCCACGACGCAGCAGGGCGGAGTCGAGCAGTTCGTCGGCGTCGCGCGCTATTGTGAGACGGACGAGTCCGGCACCGCCGAGCTGGGCATCAGCGTCACAGACGCATGGCAACGCACTGGCATTGGCAGCTTGCTGCTGCAGCAACTCATCGCTTATGCACGGGAGCAGAACATTCACCGGTTGATCGGTCTGGTCCTGCCGGACAATGAAGGGATGATCGCCCTGGCGAGACGCCTCGGCTTCACGGTGCGGTACGATCCGGCGCAGCACCTGTTTCGGATGTCCTGCGAGATCAGGCCTGTCCGCCGAGAGTCAGGTGCATCTTCACCAGGTGAGCGACCGAGCGCGCGCCCATCTTCTCCATGACGTTCGCGCGGTGAATCTCCACGGTGCGCTCGCTCAAACCTAGATCGATCGCGATGACCTTGTTGGCCTTGCCATCGACGACGTGCTCCAGCACTTCGCGCTCGCGCGGCGTCAGCGACGCCGAGCGTTGTCGCAGGTCCGCCAACCGGTCGACGCTCTCGCGATTCTGCGCGTCCTGCTTGAGCGCGGCGTTGATGCGGTCGAGCAGGTCCTGGTCGCGGAACGGCTTCTGTAGAAAATCGAACGCGCCGTCCTTCATGGCCTGCACCGCCATCGGAATGTCGCCGTGGCCGGTGATCAGAATGACCGGTAGCATCGCTCCGTTGCGGTTCAGCTGCTGCTGCACCTCCAGACCGCTCATCTCCGGCATGCGCACATCGAGAACCAGGCAGCTCGCCTGATTCGGATCGTACTTCGCCAGGAACTCGGCCGGGCGGGCGAATGCCGCGGGCTGATAGCCCACGGTGGTCATCAGAACCGTCAGCGCGCGGCGCATGCCATCGTCGTCGTCGACGATGTAGATGACTGGCTTGCGCTTGGTCTCCTTGGTCATGCGTCGCTTTCCTCTGCTTTGGCCGAGGCGGGCAGCCGCAGATAGAAGCGCGTGCCGCCGCCTGCCACGTCCTCCACCTCCAGCGAGCCCTCGTGCGACTCGGCGACTGCACGGCTCGATGCCAATCCCAGGCCCGTGCCGTGGGTCTTGGTCGTAAAGAACGGCCGGAACAGCTGTTCGCGAGCCTCGTCCGGGATTCCCACGCCACTGTCCTCGACGGTGACCCGCACGCTATAACGATCGCTGCTGACGTCAATGCGCACCTTGGGTGCTGCGCCGTCTTGCGTCGGCGCTTCGAGCGCGTTCTGGACCAGTGCGAACAGCACGTGCTGAATGCGCAAGCGGTCGATGGCAACCGCTGGCAGCGAGCTCTGCGATGAAAATTGCAGCGTTGCGCCGCTGCGGACAACGAGCAGCTCGAGCACCGGCAAAAGCTCCGTGATCACGTCCGCCAGGTTGCACTGCGTGCGCTCGGCGTGATGGCCGTGGAACAGGCTGCGAATCCGCCGAATGCCTTCGCCCGCGTTCAGTGCCTCATGGCTGATGTGTCGCATGACCTCGGCTGCCTGTCCGACCATCGGCTCGGGGCGCTCGAGCATGCGCTGGCCCGCCTGGGCGAATGTCGTGATGGCGCCAATCGGTTGATTGAGCTCGTGGGCGATGCCGCTCGCCATCTCCTCCAGCGCGGACATTCTCGCCACCTGCAGCAGCTGTTCGAGCAATGCCCTGGAGTCTTGCATCTGGATGCCTGTGCCCATGGTGCCAGCCTGCCCGAGGCCGGCGCGAACCACACCCGCGAGTTCCACGCAGAGACCTGTGCCTGTCCCGTAGAGACAACCTGCCGGTCCGGGGCGATCTTACGTCCGTCATCAGATCGGAGCGAGAGCGATGCAGACATCCACTCCACAGGACTTCGGCAAAATCAGGCATGAGCTCCTGGCGCGGCGGGCTTCGCTGAGGCACCGGCATGAGCGAATTCAGCGGGATTTGCAGCGTTGTAACGATCCGCTGGTAGCGGACGCGCCCGACCGGGCGATCCAGCTGCAGAACGACGCCGCGCTGCTGGTGATCGACGACGCTACCAACGACGAGCTGGCGACCCTCGAGGAGTCCCTGCAGCGTCTCGAACGGGGCCTGTACGGCATCTGCAAGGTGTGCGGCGGCGATATCGAGGACGCCAGACTCCACCTGTTGCACGCAGTGACCTGCTCGGACTGCGCCAGAGACTGAGCTTGCGCCATTTTCGCGCCTCCCGGGCCGAGGCATACTTGCAGCCGTGGACGAGCTTCGCGAAATCACCGAGCATCTGCTGCAATTCGCGCCCGATGCGCTAATCGTCATCGACGACGCCAATCGGATCCGCTTCGCGAACGAGACGGTCAGAGAGCTGTTTGGCCATTCACCGGAATCTCTGGTCGGCAAGCCGCTCGAACTGCTGATCCCGGAGCGGCTGCGCGCGAATCATGGCGGGCATACGGCCGGTTTCATGCGCAACCCGAACAGTCGCGAGATGGGCGCCCGCATTGCCGATCTGTTCGCCTTGCGCGCCGATGGCAGCGAGTTTTCGGCCGGCATCCGCCTCGCTCCGTTTCGCATCGGCAGCAGGCTGTTCATAGCTGCCGCCATCCGCGACAGAACGGAGCGCAGACTCGCCAGTGAGGAGCTGGTCGCGGCCCGCATGGAAGCCGAACGGGCCAATCGAGCGAAGAGTCGCTTCCTCGCGACCGCGAGTCACGATCTGCGCCAGCCGATGCAGACGATCCAGTTGCTCAATGCATCGATGATGAAGTTCGTGCCGGATCCGCAGGTCCGCGAGCTGCTGCAGCAGCAGCGGCAGGCCATCGAGAGCATGACGCGCCTGCTCAACGCGCTGCTCGACATCAGCCGGCTGGAGTCCGGCGCGATCGAGCCCGTCAACGTCGAAGTCTCCGTGGCGGACATTTTCGAGGAGCTGCGCTCGGAGTTCTGCTCGGTCGCCCGCGCACGGGAAATCGATCTGCAAGTCGCGGCGCCGCGCATCGCTCTGTCGACCGACCGGACTCTGTTCTACCAGCTGCTGCAGAACCTTCTCGGCAACGCGCTCAAGTACACCGATCATGGTTGGGTGCGGGTCAGGTGCACGACCGAGGCGGACGGCGTAGTCATCGCCGTGGAGGATTCCGGCATCGGCATCCCCGCTGACAAGCTCGAACGGATCTTCGATGAGTACTATCAGGTCGACACGCACGGCAGCAAGCGCATGGGCGTGGGCCTGGGGCTTGCGATCGTCAAGGAAGTGGCGCGCCTGCTCGGGTTCGCGGTCAGGATCAATTCCAGAGTCGGCGAGGGGACGCAGGCAGTCCTGCGAATCCCCAACAAGTACCGTGTCGCGTCCGCAGTGGCGACCGTCGAGCCAGCCGTGGCGCAGGCATCCAGCGCCGCTACGCGCAGAGCGCGGCTGATCCTGGTCGAAGACAACGACGGCGTGCGCATCGCGACCGAGCTGTTTCTCAAGCTGGAAGGTCACGAAACGTTGAGCGCCCGAACCGTGGCCGAGGCAGAGGTGCTGCTGGAGCACCTTGCGCCCGGCGACGTGCTGATCGCCGACTATCACCTCGACGGCAAGAATACGGGCCTCGACCTGCTCCTGCGCCTGCGCGAACGCGTGGGCTACGATGTTCCGGGCATCGTGCTGAGCGGCGATCTGCCCTCCGTGTTGCGCTCGATCAAATCGCCGGTCGTGGCGTGTCACTTCCTCAGCAAGCCGGTGGACACCACGGCGCTGGTCGACGCAATCGCCGAGCTGAGCGCGGCATCACGGAACGTGAATCGCGGGGTGGCCTAGGCGATCGCAGACTCCGGGATTACGCGGCAGCTTTACGCGGATCCCCCCATACATGCTCGCCGGCACCTTACGGAGACTGTGCCCATGGGCAATCTCCATCGATCGGCACGAGTTGCAATGGCCGCTGCGGCGCTACTCTGCGGCACGAGCGCCTTCGCTTCACCGACCCGCGTCGATCAGCTCGTGCGTGCGGCTTTGCAGCTGGATCCGAATGCCTCGCACGGCGCCGCGCTGTACCTGCAGAACTGCGCCCGCTGTCACGGTCAAGGCGCGATCGGCGATCCGCGCAAACTGATTCCGGCTTTGGCCGCGCAGCGCGAGGCCTATCTGATCAAGCAGCTTGCGGATTTCACCGAACTGGAGCGTGAGGGTGAGGAGATGCACGCGGTCGTCGGCAGGTCGCCGCTGAACGAGCCGCAGTCGATGGCCGACGTTGCTGCCTACCTGAGTCACCTGCCAGCCTTGGGCGCTCCGGAAACGGCCGACGGCGCGGGCGTAGAGCTCGGCGAAGCAGTCTTTCAAGAGCAGTGCGCTTCGTGCCACGAAGAGGACGCGCGCGGCGACGACGACGGCTTCGTGCCGTCGCTGCGCGATCAGCATTATTCGTATCTCGTGCGCGAGATGCGCGCCCTGGCGGCGTCCCATCGACTCAACGTCGATGCGGACCTGGTGCGCTTCATCGACAGTCTCGACACTGAGGAAATGACTGCCGTCGCTGACTACCTCTCGCGGCTGCGAGAGCCCGTTCGCGATCGAGCGAAGCTGCGTGACGACGGCAAGGTGCGCGATTGAGAGGGCTTGCCCATGAATGCGATCAACAACATCCTCGTCATCGTCGATCCGACGGCAGAGAAGCACCCGGCAGTCGACAAGGCAGCGCTGCTCGCGCAGAAGCTGGGCGCGCGCCTGGAGCTATTCGTCTGCGATACCAAGGCGTCGCGTGAAGTGCGCTTGGCTGCGCATGCCGGCAAGCCGGCGGACCAGCCGTTCCTGGTGAGCCTCAAGGCGTCTCTCGAAGATCTCGCCAGGCCGATCCGGGCGCGCGGACTCGACGTCACGACGGAGGTGGAATGCGCCGATCCGTTGCATGCGGCGTTGATCGATCGTGCACGTCGCACGACGGCCGACCTCATCGTGAAGGACACGCATCATCATTCGCTGTTCAAGCGCACTCTGCTGACCAACACGGATTGGGAGCTCATCCGTGCTTGCCCGGTACCACTGCTGCTGACCAAGACCTATCCTTGGGCGAGCACGCCGAAGGTCTGCGCGGCGGTCGATCCGGGACACACGAACGATAAGCCGGCTGTGCTCGACAATCGCATCGTCGATCACGCTGCGCTCCTGGCAAAGAGGCTGGCCGGCGAGCTGCACCTGCTGCACGTTTATTTGCCCGTTGCGATCGTCGCGGCAGCAGCGGCCGGTAGCCCGCCGATGGCGATCACCGTGCCGGCCGAAGACCTCGCGCGTGAGGCGCAGCAGAGGCGGGCGATGCTGCAAGACCTCGTCTCCGAGTACCGAGTCGAACCGGGTAACGTGCACTTGGAGGTTGGCGGACCGGCAGCAGTCCTGCCGCGTGCTGCCGCAGAGCTACGCGCCGACATAGTCGCGATGGGAGCGATCTCGCGCAGCGGGCTCAAGCGCATCTTCATCGGCAGCACGGCAGAGGACGTGCTGGAGCGGCTGCCGTGCGATGCGCTCATCGTCAAGCCGCCGGACTTCGCGTCTGCGCTGCCGTTTTAGGCGACAAGATCGTATGCACCGCTCACGCCGCCAGCGGCTCGAGGTGTATAGGCGTGACGGCAGCGTCTGCCTGATCGAAATCACGCTGCGCGAATTGAAGCAGCTGTTCAATACTCTCGATCCCGCGCCGTTTCACGAGAAGGATCTCGACCCTGCCGCGGAGGAATACATCGTCAGCGCCGTGCGTGAAATTGGCTCGCAGCCGAGCCGGCTGGTGTTGCACCTGCCGCTGGGAACGACTGACGATGAGGCGTGCGGAATGGTGACGGCGATACGCAACTACTTCGCGGGTCGCACCCGTCATGCGCGCGAACAACTGCGCCTGCTCTTCGTCCGAGGTGTAATCAGCCTGCTGATCGGGCTGGCATTCCTCGCCACCTGCCTGTCGGTGCGCGAGCTGCTGATGGCGACGGTCCAGCCGGGCGATGCGATTGCGTCCGAGGGCCTGCTCATCCTCGGCTGGGTGGCGATGTGGAAGCCGGTCGAGATCTTCCTTTATGACTGGTGGCCGGATCTCGACAAGCGAAGACTGTTCGAGCGTATCGCGCACCTGCAAATCGAAACGCAGCCCGGCCTGGCCGCGGCGTGTCCGCGTGACCCTCTGCCCGCGGTCCAGCTGGCGAATGCATGACAGCTGACGCCAGGTCACTGCAGCGGGTGAAAGTGGCGCACACGATCATCTGGGCGGTGTTTGCTGCCTGCATCATCGCCGTTCCAGCGCTGGCGTGGCTCGGTCACGATCGACCGGCGGCTGCGCTGATCCTGGTCGTGCTGGGCGAAGTGCTCGTGCTGATCGTGAATGGCGGGCACTGCCCGCTCACAGCGGTCGCCGCTCGATACACGACGGATCGTCGCGACAACTTCGATATCTATCTCCCGCAATGGCTGGCCCGATACAATAAGCTCATCTTCGGGTCGATCTACCTGTTCGGGGTCGCTGTTACGTTCGCACGTTGGGTTGCTGGATGATTGCGTTGCTCGAGGCACGTCGTGCCGGTCTGCTGAACCGTTCACATTGGCTGCGTAACATCATCGCCGGCGTCGTCGTCGGTGTGGTAGCTCTGCCGCTCGCGATGGCTTTTGCGATCGCTTCGGGTGCGAAGCCCGAGCAGGGTCTCTACACGGCGATCGTCGCCAGTGTCGTCGTTTCGCTGTTCGGCGGTAGCCGGCTGCAGATAGCAGGTCCCACCGGCGCCTTTGTCGTCATCCTCTCCAGCATCACTGCTCAGTACGGCATCGACGGTCTGCAGATCGCTACTCTGCTGGCCGGCGTGATCCTGCTGCTGCTCGGAGTCGCGCGCCTCGGTGCGATCATCAAATTCATTCCCGATCCGGTGATCGCCGGGTTCACTGCCGGCATCGCTGTCATCATCTGGACCGGACAATGGCAGTATTTCTTCGGGCTGCCAGCGGTGCCCGGTCAGCACTTCCATGAGAAGCTGTGGCACTCGCTGCAGGTCTTCCCGCAGTTCAACGTCGCCACCACGGCGCTCGCCTCGTTGGCGCTGATCCTGGTGGTCGTCACGCCGCGGCTGCCGCTGCTGAAGCGAGTGCCAGGTCCGCTGATGGGTCTTCTGGTCGCGACGCTCATCCAGGCAACGATGCATTTTCCGGGCGTTGCTACCATTGGCAGCTCGTTCGGCGGCATTCCTTCAGGGTTGCCGTCGCTGCAGATCCCTGCTGTAACGGTCTCGCGCGTCATCGAGCTCATCGGTCCCGCGTTCGCGATTGCAATGCTCGGCGCGATCGAGTCACTGCTGTCGGCTGTCGTCGCCGATGGGATGGCCGGTACGCGCCATGACTCGAATCAGGAGCTGATCGGTCAGGGCATCGCGAATATCGCAGCGCCCTTGTTCGGTGGCTTCGCCGCGACCGGCGCCATCGCGAGGACGGCGACGAACGTGCGCAATGGCGGCACGAGCCCACTCGCCGGCATTGTTCACGCGGTTACGCTCGTGCTCATCATCCTGTTCCTGGCGCCGCTTGCCGTGCACGTGCCGCTGGCCGCCCTGGCCGCGATCCTGTTCGTTGTGGCCTGGAACATGAGCGAGGCGCGGCATTTCGTCCGCATGGTTCGCCGCGCGCCGCCGGCAGACGTGGTCATTCTGCTCGTGACGTTCGCGCTTACGGTGTTCGTGGACTTGGTCGTGGCAGTGAACATCGGCGTGATTCTGGCGACTCTGCACTTTCTGCGCCGCATGGCCAGTAGTGTCGAAGTGCAGGAGCAGACGGCAGACCAGTTGCAGGAGGAGTTTGGGCATCGCGGCTTGAAGTTCCCGCGAGGCGTGCTCGTCTATCGCGTCGAGGGACCGTTCTTCTTCGGCGCGGTGGAGAACTTCGAGCGCGCTCTTGCCAGCACGCACACGGATCCGGAAGTGGTGATCCTGAGACTACGCTGGGTGCCATTCATGGACATCACGGGATTGCAGACCCTCGAGGAGGTCGTGCGGGACCTCCAGCGTCGCAAGGTGCGCGTCATGATCACCGGCGCCAACGAGCGCGTCACGGCCAAGCTGGACAAGGCGGGACTGCTCGACTTGCTGGGCCGCGAGAACTTCTGCAGAGATCTGCCGCATGCGTTGAGCACGCTTGCAGGTCAGACGATGCCGGATACTGTGCCTACCACGTAGCCGACCGTGGGCCTTCACGGCTGTGCGGAACGCCTGACCCTGTCAGGCTCCGCGCATGAGATACGCAATCATCCCGAGCGTCGCTTTCCTGCTCGTGAGCGCGTGCGCGAGCACTGGTGCTCCGAGCAGTAACAAAGAGCTGTCCGGGATGGATATGTACGTGCAGTTGTGTTCGAGCTGTCATGGCGCCAGTGGACACGGCGACGGGCCGGTCTCGTCGCTGATCAAGATCGGCGTCCCGGACCTGACGCGAATCGCGCAGCGCGACGGCGGCGAGTTCAATACCGAAGACGTCCGACGGGCGATCGACGGACGCTGGGACCGGCGCGCGCACGGTGCACGGGACATGCCGGTCTGGGGCTGGCAGCTCTACGACAGCTCTGCGGCCGATGACAACGCGGAGCGTGCGCAAGTCGATTCCATGATCAGCCGCCTGGTGGACTACCTGCGCAGCATCCAAGCGAACTGACGGAGGTCACCCATGTACAAGAAAATTCTCGTTGCCGTGGACGGCAGTCCGACTTCGCTGCGCGGTCTGGATGAGGCAGTCAAGGTTGCGACGGGGACGGGCGGTCGACTGCTGCTCGTGCACGTCGTCAACGAGCTGCTCATGACTGCTGACGCCGTCCCTTCCGTTTACTACGACTCGATCGTCGAGTCGCTGCGCGAGTCGGGCGTCAAGGTGCTCGAGCAGGCCGCGACGATCGTCCGCCGTGCCGAAGTGTCGAGCGAGCCGCGCTTGGTCGAGACGCTCGGCGGGCGCGTGGCCGATGAGATCGTGAAGCAAGCAAAGGAGTGGTCGGCCGATCTCATCGTCATGGGGACGCATGGCCGGCGCGGTCTCAAGCGGCTGGCCATGGGAAGCGATGCCGAGCTCGTCCTGCGGCTGTCCCCCGTGCCGGTGCTCCTGATACGGGATCGACCCGAGGCGACATGAACCGCAACATTCTCGTCATCGATGGACATCCGGATCCGTGCGTCGATCGGCTGGTCCACGCGCTGGTGGATGCCTACCGGCAGGGGGCTGAAGACGCGCACCACGAAGTCAGAGTCGTGCGGCTTGCCGATCTGACTTTTCCGTTGCTGCGCTCGCAGGCGGACTACGAAAAGGGCGAGCCTGTCGAAGCCGTCCGCCAGTGCCAGCACTTGATGACATGGGCGACTCACGTCGTCATCTTCTATCCGCTCTGGCTCGGCTCGATGCCCGCAATGCTCAAGGCGCTGCTCGAACAAACGCTGCGACCGGGCTTTGCCTTCAGCAGCAGCAAGATCGGCCGGTGGCCGGTGAAGATGATGGGCGGGAAGAGCGCGCGCGTGGTCGTCACGATGGGCATGCCGGCGCTCATCTATCGCTGGTACTTTCGCGCTCACAGCCTGCGCAGCCTGCAACGGAACATTCTGAAATTCGTTGGCTTCCGGCGCGTGCGCTCCACGATCATCGGCAGCGCCGGCAGCATGACCCGCGTGCAACGCGAAGGCTGGCTGAAGAACGTGCGCAGCCTCGGCCACGCGGCGGGATGACTTGGCGGCTGCGAGGGCTCGCAGCAATTACGTAGGCGTTACGGCCATCCTCGCATGGCTGCTGCGAGCTGAATGATGAACACTGGACTGGTGTTCAAGACAGAGGAGACGACGATGAACATCATACGTTGGGAGCCTTTCCGGGAAGTGGAGGAAATGCTCCGCCAGTACTCGCCATTGCTTGCGCGCACCGTGCGCCGCAACGCCGGCGAGGGCAGCGCATGGGCGCCGGTCGCCGATATCACCGAGACCGACAAGGAATATCTGATCAAGGCCGAGCTGCCGGAAGTGAAGAAGGAGGACGTGAGCATCACGCTCGACGACGGCGTCATGACCATCGCCGGCGAGCGCCGTCACGAGCAGGAGCACACGGCTGCGAACGAGATTCGCATCGAGAGCTTCTATGGCACGTTTTCGCGCAGCTTCTCGCTGCCGGACAACATCGATGCCGAGGGCATTCGGGCCGAGACGAAGGACGGCGTGCTGAAAGTCCGCATTCCGAAGACGCAGGCCGCGGCGCCGAGGGCCATAGCCATCGAGGTCAAGTGACGGTCAAGACGGAGGGCGTAGCATGAAGGTCGGGGATTATTGCAAGAGAGCCGTGGTGGCGATTGCGTCCAGCGCGGAGGCGGCAGCTGCGGCGAAGTTGATGCGCGAGGAGCACGTCGGATTCCTGATCGTGTATCGGGAAGGCGACGCGTTGCAGAAGCCCGTTGGCGTGCTGACCGATCGCGACCTGGTTCTTGGAGTGATGGCGCGCGACGTAGACCCGCATGCCGTCACGGTCGAAGATGTCATGACACGCCAACCGCTCATCGCGACCGATGGCGACGAGCTCAGCGACATGCTGCAGGCCATGAGGCTTGCGGGCATTCGCCGGGTGCCAGTCGTCGACGTTCGCGGTGCACTGGCGGGTATCATGGCGATCGACGATGCGATCGACGTCGTCACCGGATTGATGTGCGACATCGCCGGCTCCATCAAGAGCGAGCAAAGACACGAGTGGCGTACCCGCGTCGGTTGAGTGCGCTAGCGAATGGTGCCGGGGATCTGCGAGTACTCGATGCCGGGTCGAGCGCTCGACGGAGTCTCGGCGGCACTCGGTTCCTGCGCTGGCAACTGCTGTTTGACGCAGTTACGGCCGGAGCGCTTCGCTTCGTATAGCGCAGCGTCGGCACGTTGCAGCATGTGGCTCGGAGTATCGCCGGCAGCCCTCGATACCGTGACTCCGATGCTCACGGTGAGGCGGCGATCCGCGAGCCAGCGGCGCGTGTCGATCGACATCACGCTCTCGCGGAAGCGTTCCGCAAGCTGTCGTGCCGCTTCTGCGTCCGAATCCGGCACAACGACCGCGAACTCCTCACCGCCCAGGCGGCCGATGAAGGCCGGTTCGCGAACTTCTGCGCGCAGGCGCGCCGCGACGAGTTTCAGCGCCTCATCGCCCTCGGGATGACCGTGCTGGTCGTTGATGCTCTTGAAGTGATCGATGTCGGTGATGAGCATCGCGTGCGTTCGACCGCTCGGCGCTTCGACCAGCGGTGCGAGGCGCGTCAGCAGTGCGCGCCGATTCGGTACGCCAGTCAGCTCGTCCGTCATGGCGAGCGTGTGCATGCGTCGCTTGGTCCGCCACTGATAGATCGCAAGCGTCGCGAGTAGTGCGGCGAGCACGACGATCAGCCCGATGACGGTCGCTTGCAGGCTGCGCGCGCGACGCTCCTGTTTGAGCGCCTTCTGATTGGCCTCGTTCTCGCGCAGCAGCAGGACGTTCTCCTTCTCCTTGCTGGCCGTATCGAACTCGACCTTGAGCGTGGTGAAGCGCTGATCGATCTGGTTGCGGAACTGCCGCTCGGCCGTCTCCTTCGCCTTCGCCAGATGATCGTAGGCATCGCGCCAGTTGCCCATGTCCGCCAGCACGGAAGCCTGCTCCGCATACGTAGCGCGCAGCTCAGTCAGCGAATCGGCCTTGCGAAAAACCGCGAGCGCCTCTTCGAGAGCGTCCACACTGGCCGGCAGGCGACGCATTTGATGGAGCGCGATGCCGCGGGCCAGCTGGATCTGCGCGTGCAGCCGCGCATCGGGTGTTTGCCGCTGCAGCTGGCTCGCGCGCTCCAGTGTCGTCAGCGCGCCTTGTGGATCGCCCTTGGCATTGGCGACCGCGCCCAGTCCACGTAACGCATAAGCCTCGCCGCGCGCGTACTTCAATTCCTGGCTGATCTCGAGCGACTCCTGGAACGCCTTCTGCGAGGCATCCCATTCGAGCAGGTTTTCGTGCGCTCGCCCGAGGTTGTGCAGGGTCACCGCCTGTTCGCGGCGCATGCCCGCTTCGCGCTGAGCCTTCAGCGCGCGCTCATAGATATGTATGGCCTGCGCATAGTCGCTCATCCGGTTGTAGAGGATGGCGATGGCATTGAGGGCGGTCAGCGCGTGGTCCGGCAGATCGATCTCTTCGAAGATCGCCTGCGCGCGCTTCAGATCGGTCAGGCCGGCGGCGTATTGACCTTGGACACCCAGCAGGTAGCCGCGAGAGAAGAGGGCGCCGGCCAGCATTTCCTTGTCGGACGTTTCCGTCGCGACGCCGACCGCTCGCTCATATAGATCGCGTGCCTTGGTATTGTCGCCGGCCGTCTCGCGAATGGTGCCTTCGCACGTCAAGATGCCAGCCTCGAGCCCCGGGCGCGTCGCCTTCGGCAGCAACTCTCGCGCCCGAACGGTCTGCTGCTCCGCCGCCGCTTGGTCTCGCTCGGACAGGTGGTCGCACAACAGCAACCGCGCGCGGATTTCCAGGTTGACGTCGGGCTGGCGCTCCAGAATTTGCAGCGCCGCGTAGGCATCCCGGCTGCTGGCATCGGGATCGGTGCGTGCGCCGGCCCAGGCGCGATCGATCAGCGCTTGCGCGGGATTCGACTCATCGGCTGCCTGGGCGGCCGCGATGCCCAGCGCCAACAGCAGCCATGCCGATGTGAGGCGAATCAGGCGCCGCCAGCGGCCGGGAAGCATGGATGCGGGCTCGTCCATGGCATCATTCTGGGGTATCGCGCACCCGCGCGAGAAGCCCTGCGTCACGGAGATGTGAATCCGATGCTGTCGACCCTTGCCGAGCAATCCGATTTTCGCCAAACAGGCCGGATCGATGAGGTGGAAGCGCTGTGCGCAGCGTTCGCCACGCGTTGGCCCGATGCAGTGCGCTCCTTCGTATATGGTCAGTCCGCCGAGAGCAGGCCGATGCGCGCGCTACTGGTGACGCGAACTGGCGCATTGACACCGCAGGAACTGCGTCGCCGGGCGATTCCGCTGCTCATGCTCCAGGGCGGAATCCATCCGGGCGAGAGCGATGGCAAGGATGCCGGCTTCATTGCGCTGCGTGAGCTGCTGGGCGAGCCGGCCATGGCCGGAGCGCAATCGCCCACGCCGGATCTGCTCGAACAGATCGCAGTGCTGTTCGTACCGGCCTTCAACACCGACGGGCACGAGCGCGTCGGGCGCTGGAATCGCCCGAATCAGAACGGGCCCGAGGTCACCGGTTGGCGCACCACCGCACAGAACGTGAACCTGAATCGGGATTACACCAAGGCTGCGACGCCCGAGATGCAGGCGATGCTGCGGTTGATCGACGAGTGGGACCCGCTGATCTGCGCGGACCTGCACGTCACGGACGGTGCGGACTTCGAGCCCGACATCTCGATTCAGGTCGAGCCGATCAACCAGGGCGCTGCCGCGCTTTGGCAAAGCGGCGTTGCGCTGCGCGACCAGCTGATCGAGAAGCTCGCGGCGCAGGGCTCGCTGCCGCTGCCGTTCTATCCGGATCTGGCGAAGACCGATGATCCGACTTCAGGCTTCGTGCTGACGGTTTATTCGCCGCGCTTCTCGACCGGCTATTTCCCGCAGCGCAATCGCTTCACGGTGCTGGTCGAGACGCACTCGTGGAAACCGTACGCGCACCGCGTTCTCATCACGCGCAACACGATCATCGGCCTGGCCGAGCTGACCTCTGTGCACGGTGCTGCCTGGTTGCGCGAAGTGCAGCAGGCGGATGCCGCTGCGAGCAAGCTGGGCGGTGCAGAAGTGGTGCTGGACTACGCTTCCGGTTGGCGCGAGCCGTCGAAGGCCGGCGGTTCGGTGCGAGAGCCGGATGAAGCCGGCGCGCGCCGGATCGATTTTCGCGGCTACGCCTACACGCGCGAGCCTTCGGCGATCTCGGGAGCGCTCGTCACGACCTACGATCCGCGCACGCCGAAAATCTGGAACGTGCCGTATCGCGATCGTGTGCAGTCTGCGCTGACTGTTACAGCACCGGCCGGCGGATATGTCGTGCCGCCCAGCCATGCAGCGCTGGTGCAGGCGAAGCTCGCGCTGCACGGAATCGAATCCCGGCTGCTCACCACTGCAATCGCAGCTGCCGAGGTGCAGGCATTTCGGGCCGAGCGGGTCGAGTTCTCCGGCGTGCCGTTCGAGGGATGCCAGCGTGCGACTCTGATCGGACAATGGCGCGACGAAGTGCAACCGATTGCCGCCGGGTCGCTGCACGTGCCGGTCGCCCAGCGTCTCTCCCGTCTCGTGCTCGCGTTGCTCGAACCGCAGGCGCCCGATTCGCTCGCCGCCTGGGGCCTGTTCAACGCCTGCTTTGAGCAGAAGGAAGTCATGGAGCGCTATGTCGCGGAGCAGATAGCGCGCGACATGATCGCTGCGGATCCCAAGCTGCGAGAAGAATTCGAGCGCACAGTGGCGCGCGATCCGAAGTTCGCCGCTGACGCCACGGCGCGGCTGGATTTCTTCCTGCGGCGGCATGCGTCGTGGGATGTGCGCTTCAATCTCTATCCGGTTCGTCGCCTGCCGCGACAATCTGCGCAATAGTCGACCTGCACGATTCGATCGGCATCGAATTATCCAGGCAAGGTTGTCGGCTAGGATTCCTCGCGCACTACGAGGAACATCCATGTTGGCAACCATCGGCTTGGCGGCAGCTCTGGCCACGGCGGCTCGAATCGAAACGGCTTACGTTCGTTTCCCGCCTGCGAACGAGCAAGTCGCGATTCATTGCATGAAACCGCAGCACGCTCGCGCCGCAGCCGTGCTGTTCGTTCACGGCTCGACTTTCCCGACTCGACTCGCGTCCGGATACGAGTTCAGTCCGGGCGATTCCTGGATGAGCTTTGCTGCAGCCCGAGGCTACCTCGCATGCGGACTCGACTTCGCCGGCTATGGCGCATCCAGTCGGCCCGCGGCCATGCTCGAAGCCGCGAATCACGGACCGCCTGTGTTGCGAGCACCTGAGGCAGCAGCGCAGATCGCCGCTGCCATCCAGTATCTCCGCGAGGTTCGCGGGCTCGCCGGCGTCCATGTGGTCGCGCATTCCTGGGGCACGATTCCGGCCGCGACGTTCAGCGCGGGGAACGCCGCCGGGTTGAAGTCGCTCACCTTGTTCGGGCCGGTCGTGCCGGTTGGCGAAAAGCCAGCGGCAGATCCGACCCGAGGCGCGTGGTTCGCTCAAGATGCGATGGCGAGGCTCGATCGGCTGCATTTCAAGGACGTGCTGCCGGCAGGCCTGTTGTTGCTGGAGCCGACAGTCGATCGACGCTGGGCGAAAGAGTTCGTCGCTGCGAACCTGCACGTTGCAGAAGATCCGCCGGAAACCGTGCGCGTTCCGGAAGGCCCGGGTCAGGACATCGATGAAGCACAGGCCGGTATGTACCCGTACGTTGCCAAGGACGTGCGAGTCCCGGTCTTCGTCGTGTACGGCAACTACGATTCGATAGTGAACACTGCGCAGGCCGCCACCTTTCTTGCTCGCTTCAGCGGCAGCCCGATGAAGTGGCAGCTACAGATCGACGACGGCACCCACGTCATGCACCTCGAGCGGAATCGGCGTTCGCTGTATGAGAGCGTCGCGGCATTCATTGCCGCGGTGGAGGCGTCTAATTGACGTGAGCGATGGCGCTCACGAGCGATACGCTTGCCGGCCCACGCCCTGCACGGGAATGTCCTGCGCCGCCAGCACTTCCTGCTGAAGAGCGAACATCGCGGCGGCGGCTTCGTCGATCGCCTTCACGAACGCGAGTGAGCCTTTCAATATCGGCGCGAGCCGCGCCTTGTCCTGCACGCGCGCGGGCGGGTACTCGTGCTCGACGACGAGATAGGTGCTAGCCGGATCGATCGACAGCAACTCGCGGGCGGCGAGCTGGTGGTCGAGCCAGTCGACGCTGCGATTCTGCAAGTAGGCGAGGGGATCGTGTCGTGCAGTGCCGGGGAGCTCGTGCTCGGCGAGCACGGTTTGTTTCTTCCAGGCGTTCGCCCCGTCCTCCGGCGCGCTCGACAGTCGTCCGTTGATCCAGTCGCCGCGACCCATCGTCTGGCCGCCGTAGCCCCAGGCCGAGACGCCGCGCGAGTCGATGACCTGACCCTTCACGTGGAAGCCGCCGATCAGGAACGCGTAGCCTTCATCCTTGAGGTACTGGAACACCGAGCGCGTGTCCTGCCCCATGAGAATGGCGTGCGAAGGATCGTAGTGGATGCGGAACTGATCGCCGACTCCATGCTTCTCGCAGAGGCGATGCAGCGCAATCCACGGACCGGGTGCGTACGCGAGGTTGTTGTGCCAGTGGTCGAGGGATGTCCAGCCCGGCATCGGGCATTGCTCCACGCGATACGTCAGTCCGCGCGCCTTCGCTTCCTTGAGCAGCGGGATGAACACCTCCTCGAACATGACGAGGTTCTCATCCATCTGCAGCTTGAAGTTGCGCCCGACGAAGCCGCAGACCGCGTCGGTTCCCAGCAGCACGGCAGTATCGAACACTCGCAACATGAACTCGTGCTTGCGGCGGCGCGCGTCCGCATCGTCCGCGAGCATGTTGTCGAAGTAGCCCACGTCGGAAAGACCGACGTTGCTGGCACGCATGGCGCTGAGCACGCGTGACGCCCGGCGCGCATCGAACGGACGGCGCAGATCGAGCGTGTTTGCGACCGGGTCGAGCATCGCTGCTGCCGGCACATCGCTCAGAGACGGATGCAGGGCGGCGGAGAGCTGGATGTTGGGAGCACCGACGTCTCGTGCGAACTGTAGCCATTCCTCGATCGCCAGGTCGGGATCGGGGTCGCGCCGTTCGCGCGGGGTCAGCTCCTGAAGCGCGGCAGTCAGCACGCTTAGCTTCATTGGCCGAGGAGTGAAGTCTCTGACGGTCATGGTCGGGATGATGCGCAAGGAGCCCGTGCGCCGCAAGCGCCGCTGTTGCACACTCCCATGCTCCAGTGACCCGGGCTCGAACATGACACTCGCACCAAGACATACCCTCTTGTCCCTGATCGCGGTATTCAGCGCGTCCGCGTTCGCGGCGGATCATGCCGGTCCGATCGATCCGCAGCGCCTGTCGCAGACGGTCAAGGAGCTCGCTGCCGACGAGTTCGAAGGCCGCGCACCCGGAACACCCGGCGAGACGAAGACGATCGAATGGCTCACGAACCGTTTTCGCCAGCTCGGCCTGGAGCCGGGCGGCGAACGCGGCAGCTGGACGCAGGCCGTGCCGCTCGTTCGCACGCAGATCGGCTCGCCAGCGAAACTGAGCATTGCAGTCGAAGGAAAGGAACGCCTGCTGACCCAGAGCACCGACGTGTACGTCAGCACGGTCCGCAAAGTGGACCGCGTGTCGATCGAGGCAGCGCCTGTCGTGTTCGTGGGCTACGGGGTTACCGCTCCCGAGCGTCAGTGGGACGATTACAAGCAGGTCGATCTGCGCGGCAAGGTCGCCGTGTACCTGATCAACGATCCCGACTTCTACGCCCAGGCCGGCGAGCCGGTGGCCGGCCGCTTCGGCGCTCGGCGCATGACCTACTACGGCCGCTGGACTTACAAGTTCGAAGAAGCCAGTCGTCGCGGCGCCCTCGCGGCGCTGATCGTTCACGACACCGAGGGCGCCGGCTACGGTTGGTCGACGGTCATTGCCCCTGCGGGCGAGAACTACGACATCGTGCGCGAAAATCCCAATGAGCGGGTGCTGCTGCAGGGGTGGCTGGCGAGAGCGGCTGCGGACGAAATCTTCAAATCTGCCGGGCTCGATCTTGCCGACCTGAGCGCGCGGGCGCGGCGCGCCGATTTCTCACCCGTCGAGCTCAAGAACGTCCGCTTCGATGCGAGCTTGCCGGTGACGGCGACGCTGGCCGAGAGCCGCAACTTCCTGGCCAGGATCCCGGGCAGCAAGCGGCCCGGGGAAACGATCATGTTCGCTGCTCACTGGGACGCCTATGGCATCGGTCCACCCGATGCACAGGGCCACCGGATCCGGCCGGGTGCCAATGACGACGCGCTCGGCCTGGCCGGTGTGCTCGAGCTTGCGCGTGCTTTCAAGGCAGAGCCGCAACCGGAACGCACGCTGGTGTTTGCCGCGTGGACCGCCGAGGAGCGCGGCCTCCTCGGGTCGCAAGCCTACGCGGCAAAGCCGCTGTATCCGGTGGCCAAGACCGTCGCGAACCTCACGCTCGATATTCTGCAGACAGCTGGCCTCTCGAAGGACGTGCTGCTCGTGGGTGCAGGGCAGAGCGAGCTGGAGGACGACCTGGCACGCGCGGCAGCGGCGCAAGGTCGCGTCGTCACGCCGGAGTCCTTGCCGGAACGCGGGCTGTTCTATCGCGCCGATCACTTTCCTCTGGCGCGCAAGGGCGTTCCCGTGCTGCTGCTGATGGGAATCAGCGGGGCAGCGGACCTGCGCGAAGGCGGACGCGAAGCAGGCAATCGCTGGCTCGAGGGTTACATGCGCTGCTATCACCAACCGTGCGATGCCTGGGATGCGAGCTGGGATTTCCGTGGCGCTGCGCAGGACGTCGAGCTGTTCCATACGATCGGCAAGAGTCTCGCGAATTCGACGCGCTGGCCGCAGTGGCGGACCGAGTCGGAATTCTTCAAAGAGCGCGCGACGTCGGATGGCGAGCGCCGTTGATGCAGCACGCCGCAGTCTCGTTCTGCTGTTAGCATTGACGCTCCTCTCACGGGTGACCCATGAACATTATTCGACCCTACGCCTTGCTCTTCCTGGTGTTGACGCTGGTCGCCGCCTCATTCCCGGCAGCCGCGCACACCGGCGTGCAATCGACCACGCCGCCCAGCGGCGCGACCCTCGAACAGTCGCCACCGGTCATCGAGATCCGATTTCACGCTGCGATCAATCTGACCGCCGTCGTGGTGGTCGATGCGAGCAAGGCGGAGCGCAAGCTCGAATTCACGCCGCACGGCAGTGCGGCGACCTTCCAGCTGCCGAATCCGCAACTCGCGGCGGGTCACAACGAGATCAAATGGAAGGGGCTGTCGAAGGACGGTCATGTCGTGACCGGTACGCTCGTCTACGAGATCAAGCCGAAGGAGGCGAAAGCCTCCTGAAATGCTCGAAGCGCTCACCGCACTGCTGAAGATCGCGCTCTATGCGGGGCTTCTGTCCAGCAGCGGGGCGGTGTTTGCCGAAGCCACGCTGCGCCCGGTGCCGGATGAGCTGGCGCAGCTCACGAGGCTCGGGCGGCTGGGCACAGCGCTCATCCTGCTGACGTGCCCGTTCCTGGTCCTGGTGCTGATTCTGCGATTGGGCGGCGAGTTCGACGACGCCACGTTGTCGGCCGTATTCCTGTCCAGCTCCGGTGCGGCGCTCTGTCTGCAGGTGACTGGGGCTGTGCTGTTGCTGACGACTTCGAGCGACGATTCGATGATCGTGCGGCTCTCGTACGCGATGCTTCCGATGCTCTCATTTGCGTTCAGCGGGCACGCCGCAGCCATCGGTCCGGTAGAGGGATCGGTTGCCGTAGCTCACGTGTCCCTCGCTGCATGGTGGGCCGGATCTCTCTACTTCCTCCGGCGCGCGTGCCTGCACTCGCAAATCGATCGCCTCGGCACGGTCGTCGCGCGCTTCAGCGCGATGGCACTCAGCCTGACTGGCGTTCTGGTCATCGCGGGACTTGCGCTCGTGATGATTCTCGTCGACTTCAGCAAGGACCCCTGGTTGTCGCCGTATGGATGGATCCTCGCTGCCAAGCTCAGCGTCGTCGCGCTGCTGTTGGCGCTGGCCGGCTACAACCGTCGCCGGCTGACGCCTCGCTTGCTCGCTAGCGACAGCACCGCGATGCGCGCGTTGCGCAAGACGATAGACATCGAGCTGATGCTGATCGCCTTGA
>Ga0134123_10000145_pt1 | contig 45107 bp, 33 predicted proteins | sample KB303_FD_96460 | JGI IMG/M metagenome (GOLD analysis project Ga0134123, IMG submission 96460) | Terrestrial soil microbial communities without Nitrogen fertilizer from Kellogg Biological Station, Michigan, USA - KB3-0-3 | ecosystem: Environmental > Terrestrial > Soil > Unclassified ...
GGGAACGGGCAGCGAGCGAAACTCCGCTTCGATCTTCGTCGCGAAATCGCTCGGCGTGCCGAAGTTCGCGTCGACGTATTCGCCGCCGACCTGGGGGTCCTGCAGATCCTGATGGATGAAGAACGGCGCGGTGAGGTGGTACAGCGTCACGTGACCGCTGTCCTCGCAGTACCACTCCGTCCCCGGCCGGTTGGCGGCGTGCCACGACAGGCACGACTCGTCGCGCCGCGAGCCGAAGGTCTCCTGGGAATGCTCGTACTCGGCCTCGAAGAAAGACGCGTAGCTGCAGCCGCGCGGATCCTTCTCGCAGTACGTGGTCCGCGTGAAGTCACGCTTCTCGGACTCCGGCGACTGGCTGGCGTCGAGGAGCACGCGGTAGTCGGCCAGGTTCGGATTAGTCGCGCGCAGCTTCGCGCCGACGCGGTCGCCATTGGCGCGCGCTCCCACGCCGCCGGCCGAGGAGCCGGCGAAGAGCACGTGCGTGGCGGTGTCGAGATCGGGCCAGGCGGGAGCCGCATCTTCGTTCAGCGAATGGCGCACCGCGCGAAAACGCCGCGCTCCGAGGTCGTTGCGCAGCGTGTCGAGCACCGCGTCGATAATCTGCGAGCCGCGGAAGTGGATCGCGAACGAAACCGTCGTCGCGCCGCTCGTCGCCGTCTGCTCGATGCTCTTCGTCCCCGCCCACGCGTCGGAGCTGCAGTAGAAGATGAGGACGCGGTTCCAGGTGCCGAAGCGATTGTCCGGACGCGGATCGAGGAAGCCGTTGCCGCGGATCGCCGGCCTGGTCAGCGACGAGGTCATCTTGTCCATGCCGTAGTTCGTGTTGACGTGGCACCAGCGCTCCGCGCAGGTCTGTCCGTCGCGGCAGCCGCCGCCGCCCTGCAGGAAGATGACCCACTTGTTGCGGTCTTCGTCGCGCGTCGCCGGGGCGTAGTAGAAGACGGCGGGCGTGCCGTCATTGCAGATCGCGTTCGGATACCTCGACGTATCGATCGTGTAGCGGACCAGGTCGATGCCTGCGCCGAGGCCGCCGACCGTGCCGACGTTGCCGCAGGGCAGAACGGTATTGATCGGTGCCGCGGCCGCGGCAAGCGTGAACGCGATGATGGCTAGCATGATTTTTGGACGGGTGCTCCTCTCACTTCGCGTACGCGACGTGATGCGCGCCCTCGGCGATGCGGCGGAAGCCGCGCGACTCGAGCCGTGCACGCCGCGTCGCGTCGTCGTTGCGCAGAACATACATTGGGCAGCAGGCGCCGAGGCTCTGCTCGAAATACGGCAGCCGCTTCAGCGGCGACTTCGGATCGCTGGTGAACTTCTCGTAGCGGCGGATGAGGTAGTTGCTCGTCAGCTCGCTCGCGTCCCCGGTCACGACGATCACCGGACGTCCGAGGTAGAACGCGAGCGAGCCGGTGAACGCCTCGACGCCGATGATCTCCGTCCGCGGCGTGAGATGCGGGCGCAGCTCTTCGACGAACGACTTCGCGGAGCGGCGCCCGGCGATGCCGAGCATCAGCGGCTGCGTGAGCAGCGGGATCGCGATCATCGGCAGCGACAGCGCGGCGAGCACGATCTCGCGCCGCGCCGCGAACAGCGCGACGAGGCCGCCGAGCGCGAAGGCGATGCCGAGGGCCAGCGCAGTCTCGTCGGCGACCGACGCGATCTCCGGCTTCATCTTCGTGCGATGGAAAAAGAAGGGCGCGACGAGCAGCAGCGCGCCGAACGCCGCGAGCACGATCGCCGCGCCGCGCGTCCGCGCCTCGTGCCAGATCCGCGCGACGATCAGCGCGAGCGCCGGCAGCAGCGGCAGGATGTACTGCGGCTGCTTCGACTGATTGATCGAGAAGAACAGGAACGGAATCGCGATCCAGAGCGCGAGATACACCAGCTCGCGCTTCTTCATCCGCTTCCAGCTGAAAAGCGCCACCAGCGACCACGGCAGCGCGCCGCCGATCAGATACGGCACGAAGTACCACGGCGGCCCGGTGCGTTTCAGCTCGTCCGTTGCCATGCGCGCCGCCGTCTCGGTGACGAGCACGTACTCGAGAAACTCCGGCACGACGCGCGTCACGCCCCACAGCCACGGCGCGATCACCGCGGCGAAGACGATGATGCCGGCGATGGGAAAGAGCGCGCGCACGCGTTTGCGCCAGAACGAGTACGGAAGGGCGACGAAGAGAACGAGGAGAAAGGTGACCGGGCCCTTGGTGATCATGGCGAGGGCCATGGCGAGCCAGGCGAGGATGGACCATGGGCGGGCGGGACGCCCGCCCTCCAGGGCGAAGTAGAACGCCACGAGCGCGACGACGACGAAGAACGTCAGCGCGCTGTCAAAGATCACCGTGCGCGCGAACGCGATCGTCAGCGGCATCGAGAGAAAGACGATCGCCGCGATCCACGGCGTCTCGCCGCCCCACAACCGCCGCGCGAAGAAGAAGAGCACGGCGGCCGTGGCGAGCGTGAAGAGATATGCGGGCAGGCGCGCGGCGAGCTCCGTCGGGCCGAGCACCTCCATCGCCGCCGCCTCGGCCGCGAAGTAGACGATCGGCTTGTCGAGATACGGCAGGCCGTCGAGGCGCGGCATGACGTAGTCGTTCGTCGCCGCCATCTCTCGCGCGACCTCGGCGTTGCGCCCCTCGTCGGCGTCGAGCAGCGGAAATCCGCCGAGGTGAATCGCGAGCGCGATCACTACGAGCGCCAGCCAGAATTTCAGAATCGGAGTTGACAACGTCCTTCCCCTACAATGCACGCATGCCCCTCCAGCCTTTCGACATGCTCGGCCCCTATCAGGTCGTCGGTCTCGTCGGCGAAGGCGGGATGGGCGCGGTCTACCGCGCGAAAGATACGCGACTCGGCCGCTTCGTTGCGATCAAAGTCCTGACCAACGTCAACTTCAGCGATCGCGAGCGGCTGCAGCGCTTCGAACAGGAAGCGCGCGCGACGGGGCTGCTCAACCATCCGAACCTGCTCACCGTCTACGACGTCGGCACTGACGCCGACGGCGCGCCGTTCCTCGTCAGCGAGCTCCTCGAAGGCGAGACGCTGCGCGGTCGTCTCGAGCGCGGCCCTCTTTCGCCGCGCAAGGCCGTCGACGCCGCGCTGCAGATGGCCCAGGGACTCGCCGCCGCGCACGAGAAGGGCATCGTGCATCGCGACCTCAAGCCCGACAACGTCTTCCTCACGCGCGACGGCCGATTGAAGATCCTCGACTTCGGCATCGCGAAGCTCACCGCGCCCGCGGGCTCGGACGGTCCGACCTTTCAGATGGCGGCGACGGAGCCCGGCATGGTCCTCGGCACCGTCGGCTATATGTCGCCGGAGCAGGTGCGCGGCGAGTCCGTCGACGCGCGCTCCGACATCTTCTCCCTCGGCGCGATTTTCTACGAGATGCTCGCCGGCGTCCGCGCCTTCAAGCGCAACTCGTCGATCGAGACGCTGAACGCGATCCTGAAGGAAGACCCGCCCGATCTCATCGAAATGATGCCGTCGCTCCCGCCCCCGGTCGAGCGCATCGTGCGCCACTGTCTCGAGAAAGACCGCGAACAGCGGTTCCTGTCGGCGCGCGACCTCGCATTCAATCTCGAAACGCTCGCCGCCATGTCGACGTCCGCGACGCTGTCCGGAACCGCGCGGCCGGCCGTGACCGGAGCGAACGCGGCCTCGACTCCGACGGCGCGGCATTCCGCGATGACCGGGGCGACCGCCGCCGCCACGGCCGCACGCACGCCGCCGACCGGCGCGATCCCGACGACGCGCACGCAGACGATCGCGCGGCCGCTGATGAAGCCGAAGCCGCGCGTCTCGCCGCTGCTGCTCGCGCTGCTGTACGTCGTCTCGATCGCCGGCGCGGCGTACGGGACGTGGATGTGGGCGCATCGCAAGACCGAGGAAGTGCCGGAGGCGCAGTTCCGCCGCATGACGTTCCGCCGCGGCGAAGTGCGCACGGCGCGCTTCACCCCCGACGGCGAGACGATCGTATACAGCGCGGCATGGGACGGGAATCCGTCGGAGATTTTCATCGCCAGCCGCAACGCCACCGAGGCGCGGTCCCTCGGGATTCCGGACAGCGAAGTGCTCTCCGTTTCGAAGAACGCCGAGCTCGCGGTGCTCCTCGGCCGCGATCGATTCACGAACCTCGGCGTCCTCGCGCGCGTGCCGCTCGCGGGCGGCACTCCGCGCGAAGTCGCGGAAGGCGTCATCTCCGCCGACTGGTCCCCCGACGGATCGAATCTCGCCATCCTGAAGATGACGAACGGAAAAACGCGCATCGAATATCCGATCGGCACCGTGCAATACGAGTCCGCGTTCGACGTGCGCGACGTGCGTGTGTCGCCGGACGGCAAACGCCTCGCGATCATCGAGCCGCTGCGCGGCGAGTTCAACATCGTGCTCATCGAGAACCAAAAAACGACGACCATCGCGCGCGGATGGGCGCGCGGCGCGAACGGCCTCGCGTGGTCGCCGGATGGAAACGAGATCCGGGTCTCCGGCACCGCGTCGCCGGCGCCACCCGCGTTGTACGCGGTGAACGTCGCCGACGGAACGATGCGGCTCGTCTCACGCCTGACCGGCACGATCCACATGTTCGACATCTCGAAACGCGGTGAGACGCTGCTCTCGCACGGGACCGGGCGCGCGGCGATGGTGTGGAAGCCGAGCGCTCCGCTTCCTCCCGAGGAACCGGAGCGCGACGCGTCGTGGCTTGACTGGTCCTTCGTCTCCGATCTCTCGCCGGACGGCCGCACGATCCTCTTCAGCGAGACCCGCGAAGGCGGCGGCGAGAAGAGCGCGGTGTATCTCCGGCGCCTCGACGCCGCGACGCCGGTGCGCCTCGGCGACGGGATCGCGGACGGACTCTCGCCCGACACGAAGTGGGTACTTGCACATCAGGGACAGAAGCTCATGCTGCTGCCGAGCGGCATGGGCGAGCCGCGCGAGCTGAAGCTCGGCCGCTTCGCGCAGGGCGCGGCGTGGCTGCCCGACTCGCGTCGTGCGGTGCTCGCGGGTGTGGTCGGGGAAAAAGAAAGGCTGCGCCTGTACATCGTCGATACGCTCGATGAGAAAACGACGCCGCTGTCCCCCGAGGGAATCTGGAACAGCGGCTCGCGCACGTTTGCGGTATCGCCGGACGGACGATTCGTCGCCGGCATGTCGAAGGACGAGACGATCGTGATCTATCCCGTCGACGGCTCCGCCGCGACACCGGTGGCGAGCGCGGAGAAAGGCGAAGTGCCGATCCAGTGGTCCGCCGACGGCACCGCGCTCTTCGTCTATCGCCCGACCTCGCTCCCCGCGCGCGTCTTCCGCATCACCCTCGCCACCGGCCTGCGCGAGCCGTGGAAGCAGTTCATGCCCGCCGACCCCGCCGGCGTCTACAAGATCGCCCCCATCGTCATCACCCCCGACGCCGGCGGCTACGCCTACACCGCGGCGCGCGTGCTGAGCGATCTGTATGCGGTGGAGGGGTTGCGGTGACGGTTACGCGGTTACGCGGTCGCGCGGTTACGCGGTGCTCCGCTTCTGCCGCGCAACCGCGCAACCGCGCAACCTCGTGGCCCACTCACAGAACGTGACGCTCGAGACTCTCATCATTTTCGGCTCCGGGATAGCGGCCGGCGCCATCAACGCCATCGCCGGCGGCGGCACGCTGATCTCCTTTCCCGTGCTGGTCTGGCTCGGGCGCGATCCGATCCTTGCGAATGCGACGAATACGGTGGCGATCTGGCCGGGGTCGCTCACCGGCGCGATCGGGTTCCGGCGCGAGCTGGCGACGGTGCGGCGGTGGCTGCTGCTGCTCGTGCTGCCGTCGTTCGCGGGCGGCGCGCTCGGCGGATGGCTGCTCCTGCGCACGCCGTCGTCGATCTTCGAGCGGCTCGTGCCGTTTCTCATTCTCGGCGCGACGCTGCTCCTCGCGGCGCAGGAGATGATCACGCGCCGCCTCGGCGTCCTGGCGCGCGCGCACGAACATCCGACGGCCGGCTGGGTCGCGTTCGTGTTCGTCTTCCAGTTCCTCGTCGCGCTCTACGGCGGCTATTTCGGCGCGGGGATGGGCATCCTCATGCTCGCCGCCCTCGGCCTGATCGGCCTCACCGACATGCATCAGATGAACGGGCTGAAGAACGTGCTCGCCGTCTGCATCAACGGCATCGCCGCGATCTACTTCGTGCTCGCGAAGGCGGTCGCGTGGAACGACGTGTTCGTGATGATGGCCGGCGCGATCCTCGGCGGCTTCCTCGGCGCGCGCCTCGCGCTCCGCCTCGGCCGCACCTTCGTCCGCCGCGCCGTCGTCGCGATCGGGCTGATCATGACCGTGGCAATGCTGGTGCGCTCGTGGGCCTGAGCGACTTCGCGACCATCCGGTAGCGCCACACGCCGATGCCGTACATCACGCCGAAGATCGCCAGGAACATGATCGTGAGCTCCCACGGCCGGTGATAGCGCGGCGAGGTGAAGAAGACCCACAGGATGAACGAAGTCGCGAGAACCGCGAACAGGTTGATCCAGCCGATCACGTAGGTCGCGCCTTCCTCCGGCACGTAGCGGATCAGTCCGTGCAGCACGGGCGTGTAGCGGAACGTCACCGAGGCATTGCCCTTCTCGCGGAACGCAATCTCGCTGTCCGAGAGCCGCTGGTAGACGATCACCGACGCGTTGCGATTCGCCACCGTCGCGAGCCGGTTCTCGACATCGGCCTCGAGCCGCACCCCTTCGAGCCGCACGCGCAGGACCGGCAGGCCGAAGCGGTAATAGCCGCGGACCCATGCGCGCGCGACGAGATATTCGGCCAGCACGAGCACGCCGAAGGCGATGAAGGGGAAGAGGACGTCCACTCGCAAAAGCATCGCACACTTTTCGCAATGCGAGGAGCGGAGGTACTCATGAAACGAACCGCCGTACTCGCCCTCATCGCCGTGCTCGGCTGCACGACCGCAACGTCACAGCGGCCGCAGCAGACGCCGGCAGCGCAGAGTGCATACAAGAACTTGCAGGTCCTGCCGAAGGACATCCCGCGCGAGCAGCTGCTCGCGACGATGCGCGGCTTCACGCGCGGCCTCGGCGTGCGCTGCAATCACTGCCACGTGGTGAAGGAGACGACGCCGAAGGAAGTGCTCGATTTCCCGGCCGATACGAAAGCGGAGAAACGCAACGCGCGCGTGATGCTGCGCATGGTCCATGACATCAATGGCAAGTGGATCCCGCTCGTCGATCCCGGCGTCACGCCCGGCGAGCCGCGCGTGACCTGCTGGACGTGCCACCGCGGCAAGCCCGAGCCCGAGGCGCCGCCGAAGCCGGAACCGCCGGCGCAGCAGGCACAGCCGCATCCATGAGACGATTTCACGCGTGAGATTGCTCTATACCTATCTCCTTCGGTACAAGCGCCTGCTCCTCGCGGCGCTGCTGCTGGCGACGATCAACCAGGTCTTCTCGCTGCTCGACCCGCAGGTCTTCCGGCTGATCGTCGACCGCTACGCGGTACGCGCCGGGCAGATCCCGCGCGACCAGTTCGTGCGCGGCGTGCTGGTGCTGCTGCTGATGTACGTCGGGGTCGCGCTGATCTCGCGCGTGGCGAAGAATTTTCAGGACTACTACGTCAACGTCATCGCGCAGCGGACCGGCGCGAACCTGTACGAGCGCAGCGTCTCGCACTCGTTCTCCCTCCCCTACTCCGTCTTCGAGGACCAGCGCTCGGGCGAGATCCTGCAGAAGATGCAGAAGGCGCGCGCCGACGCACAGTCGCTGATCACGAACTTCATCAACTTCGTCTTCATCTCGCTGGTCGGGCTGGTCTTCGTCACGATCTACGCGTTCACGGTCCACTGGTCGATCGGACTCGTGTACCTCCTCCTCGCGCCGTCCCTCGGGACGCTGATGTTCTTCATCAGCCGGCGCATCAAGACCCAGCAGCGCGTGATCGTGACGCAGACCGCGGAGCTCGCGGGCTCGACGACGGAGACGCTGCGCAACGTCGAGCTGGTGAAGTCTCTCGGCCTGGAGCAGCAGGAGATCGATCGCCTCAACCGCGTCAACGCCGGCATCCTCGACCTCGAGCTGAAGAAGGTGAAGTTCCTCCGCTATTACAGCTTCCTGCAGGGCACGATCATCAACAGCACGCGCGCGAGCATCCTCTTTCTCACACTCTGGCTGCTCTACAGCCGCGCTCTCTCCCTCGGCGAGTTCTACGCGCTCTTCTTCTACTCCTTCCCGATCTTCTCGCCGCTCGCCGAGCTCGGCGCGATCATCGCGCAGTATCAGGAGGCGAAGGCGAGCATGGAGAAGCTCGAGGAGGTGCTGGCCATCCCGCCCGAGCCGAAGCCCGAGCATCCCGTGCCGCTCGGCGCGCTGGAGCGCGTGACGTTCGACCGCGTGTCGTTCACCTATCCGTCCGCGACCGTGCCGTCGCTCGAGTCGGTGAGCCTCGACATTCGCTCCGGCGAGACCGTGGCGTTCGTCGGTCCCTCGGGATCGGGCAAGACGTCGCTGGTGAAGCTGCTCGTCGGCCTCTATCGCCCGACCACCGGCCGCCTCGCGATCAACAACGTCGACATCTCCGCGCTCGACGCCGACGATCTGCGCAAACGCATAGGCCTCGTGACCCAGGACACGCAGCTCTTCGCCGGCACGATCCGCGACAACCTGCTGTTCGTGAACCCCCACGCGACCGATGCCGAGTGCATCGAAGTCCTCAGCCAGGCTGCGGCGCTCCCGATCATCGAGCGCGGCGGCAAGGGACTCGAAACGAAGATCGGCGAAGGCGGCATCAAAATCTCCGGCGGCGAGCGCCAGCGCCTCGCCATCGCCCGCGCCCTGCTCCGCCAGCCCGAGCTCATGATCTTCGACGAAGCCACCAGCAGCCTCGACTCGATCACGGAAAAAGCGATCACCGAAACCATCCGCGAGCTGACGACCAAAGGCCACCGCCGCATGACCGTCCTCGTCGCCCACCGCCTCTCGACCATCGCCCACGCCCAGCGCATCCACGTCCTCGCCAAAGGCCACATCGTCGAAACCGGCACCCACGACTCCCTCCTCGCGACGAACGGCCTTTACGCCGCACTGTGGCGCGAACAGAGCGCGCGGCGGGAGGAGGCGGCGTAGTTACAGCTGCGCTTCGAGCTCGGCGACACGTTCCTGGAGTTGCGCGATGCGAGTTTTGATCTCGTCGATCTCCTGGCGGATCTCGATCTTGAGTGTGGCTTCGATCGCGGTCAGGCGGTTTTCAACGTTACACATCCGCGCTTCAAGCCGATCCATCCGCGCTTCGAGACGTTCCAACCCCGCCTTGATCGCCTGATACTCGTCCTCAAGGCGGTCGAAGCGTTTGTAGATTGCGTCGAAGTGGGTGTTCATCTCATCGCGAAGCGGCGTCAGCCGGTCGTCGAGCAGCCGTTCGACATCCGGCATCACGACTTCGCGGTGAAACCGCGTCAGCGTCTGAATCAGGTCATCCGCCACGTCTCCATCTTACCTCGGGGCGGGCGGGACGCCCGCCCTCCTTACCGCACCGCCGCCGTAAACAACTCCACGTTGCGGCGCATCACGTCCATCTTCAGCTTCGGCTCGCGGAGGGCGTGGCCGGAGCGGGGGTAGGTCACCATGGTCACGTCGGCGCCGAGCTCGTCGAGGGCGCGGTAGAGCATCGTGCCCTGCGAGATGGGGACGCGGTCGTCGGCTTCGCCCTGCTGGATCAGCACCTTCGCGGTTGTTTTCTTCAGGTGCCAGAGCGGGCTTTGCGCGCGCAGCTGTTCGAGCGAGAACGGGACGAAGTAATACGGGATGAAGTCGCGGATATCCGTGGTGCCGTGGAAACTGAGGAGATCGACGACCGGCGCGCCGACGCTGACGGCGCGGAAGCGGTCGCTGTGGCCGAGCACCCACGCGGCCATGTAGCCGCCGTAGCTCCAGCCCATCAGGCCGAGGTGGTTCGGATCGCCGATACCGTCGGCGATCACCTTGTCGATGCCCGCCTCGATATCGCGCCACGGCATCTCCGCCCAGTCATTGCGATTCGCGCGGCGGAACGCGAGGCCGTAGCCGCCGGTGCCGCGCGGATTCGGACGCAGGACCGCGAAGCCGCGCGAGGCCAGCACCTGCGGCGCGTAGGTGCCGCCGTGATAGCCGAGGAACGCCAGATCGAAGCGCGACGCCGGACCGCCGTGCACGAACGCCAGCAGCGGCACGCGCTCGCCCGCCCTGTAATCGACAGGCAGCGTGAGCAGGCCCTCGATCTCGAGCCCGTCCTTCGGATTCTTCCAGCGGATCACGCGCGTCTCGCCGAGAGCGCGATTTCGGTACGCATCGTTGTGATGCGTCAGCTGCCGCTTCCCCGCGTAAATCTCGGGCGGCTCGGTCAGCGACTGATACACGAACACCGCGCGGTCGCCGCGGACGTCGGAGTCGCCGACGACGCCGTTCACGTTCGTCGTATTCGCGAAGCCGCTGCCGTCGGCGTTCACGCGGAACAGCTGCGCGCTGATGTCGAGCGGACCATCGAACCAGATCGTGCGCGAGTCGGCGCTCCACATGACGTCGTCCGGCGTGCGGTCGTAGCTCTTCGAGATGTTGCGCGACTCGCCGCCGCCCGCGGGCACGACGTGCACATCATGCTCGACGAGCCAGTCCTGCACGCCGCCCGAGCTGCCGAACGCGATCCACTTCCCGTCCGGCGACACGACCGGCGTCTTGTCGATGCCCGCGCGGACGACGATCGGCTTCAGCGCGCCGTCGTGCGTCGAGACCGACCAGATGTCGGTGCGATAGAGGTCATCGAGGCCGCTGCCGGGCGCGCGATCGAACACGATCGCCGAGCCGTCCGGCATCCACGAGAACGTGAAGATCGAGAACGCGCCGCGCGTGAGCCGCCGCGTAATCCCGTTCTCGCTCACGTAAAGGTGCACGTGCTTCCTCGCCTCGCCGACGACGCGCGCGTCGTCTTTTTCCTTCGCGCGCTTTTCCTCCTCGGGAGTCGCCTCGTCGATGCGCGTGAACGCAATCGAGCGACCGTCCGGCGCCCACTCGAACACGCGGACCGGCGTCGGCTCCTTCGTCAGCTGCCGCGACTCGCCGCCGGCGACGTCGATGACGAAGATCTGCGCCGGGCCGTTGCGGTCGGAGAGGAACGCGACGCTCTTGCCGTCGGGCGACCAGCGCGGCCGCGTGTCGTTGCCTTCGCGCGTCAGCTGCATGTTGCGCGAGCCGTCGGCATCGACGAGCCAGACGTCGCCCTCATAGACGCTGCGCGCGAGATCGGCGCGCGTGACGACGTACGCGATGCGCGTCCCGTCCGGCGACCAGCGCGGCGTCGCGAGCTGCGGCATCGTCGCGTAGTCTTCGATGGTGAGGGCGGCGGCGGTGGCGAGGAGAAGCGCGAGCATGCCGCTCAATGTATCTGATGTTCCCGCTGCAGAAACGCGCGCGTCGCGGGGTGCTTCGGCGCGGTGAGGATCTCGCGCGGGTCGCCTTCCTCCACGACCTCTCCCTCGGCGAGGATGATCGCGCGCGTGGCAAAGTCGCGGGCGAAGTCGTCGTCGTGCGTGGTGATCACGAGCGTGCGGCCGCCGGAGGTGAGCTGGCGCAGGGTCTGGCCGAGCTCGAAGCGGCGGGCGGGGTCGAGCGAGGCGGTGGGCTCGTCCATCAGCAGCAGCGGCGGCTCCATCGCCATCGCGCGCGCGATCGCGACGCGCTGGGCCTCGCCGCCGGAGAGCTCGCGCGGATACGCATCGCGGCGATGCGCGACGCCGAGGGACTCCAGCAGCTCGACGGCGCGGCGCTCCGCCGCGTCGCGCGAAACGTGCGCGACGTGCAGCGGCGCGAGCGTGATGTTCTCGACGGCGGTGAGGTGGTCGAAGAGGTAGTGGAGCTGGAACACCATGCCGACATGCCGGCGCAACTCGCGTTGCGTCCCGCGCGGCAGCGACCGGCCGGCATTCAAGATGACGCCGCCGACGTCGATGGTGCCGGCGTCGAACGGCTCGAGCGCGGTGATCGTGCGGAGGATGGTCGTCTTGCCGCCGCCGGAGAGTCCCATCAGCGCGACCAGCTCCCCGCGGTCGACGGAGAAGCTGACGCCGCGCAGCACCTCGCGCGCGCCGCGTTTCAGTCGCAGGTTCTCGATCGTCAGGATGCGGCTCATTCGGACGGCGCCTTCCAGCGTTCCTCGAGCCGCCGCGCGAGGCGCGCCAGAGGAAGCGACAGGATGAGATAGAGCGCGGCGCAGAGCGCGCCGGGGACGACCCAGCTGCCGATGTTGGCGGCGAAGATCTGCGTCTGCTTCGTCAGCTCGACCACGGTGATGACCGAGACCAGCGACGAGTCCTTCAGCAGCGCGACGAAGTCGTTGGTCATCGGCGGCAGGGCGAGGCGGAAGGCCTGCGGCGCGCGGATGAAGCGAAAGACCTGCACTTCCGCCAGTCCGAGCGTGCGCGCGGCTTCGAGCTGTCCGCGCGGCACGGCTTCCATCGCGCCGCGATAGATCTCGCTTTCGTACGCGGCGTAGTTCAGGCCGAGGCCGAGCAGCGCGGCGACGAATGCCGGAAGGCGGATGACGGCGGAGAGGCCGTAGTAGAGGACGAAGAGCTGCAGCAGGACGGGCGTGCCGCGGATGATTTCGACGTACGCGGTCAGCAGCGCGCGCGGTACGACGCCGCCGTAGATGCGGCCGGTCGCGACGAGGACGCCGATGAGGACGGCGAGCGCCATGGCGAGGCAGGAGAGGAGGACGGTGATGGCGGCGGCGCGGAGCAGAGACGGCAGGTAGCGGAGGACTGGTTGCGCGGTTACGCGGTTGCGTGGTTGCGCGGCCGAAGGCTGCACCTGCGTCGCGAGCTCTTTCGTGAAGAGCCGTGGCTGGAACTGGTCCCAGATTTCCCACTTGCGATAGATGCGCTCGAGGGTGCCGTCGCGCATGGCGGTTTTGAGGACGTCGTTGATGCGGTCGCGCAGGGCGGTGTTCTCGCGCGCCAGCGCGATCACATAGTGACCGGTGGCGACGGGGCGGTCGTAGTGGGTGTAGAGGCCGCGGGTACGCTTCATGGAGCGCATGGCGATGATGTTGTCGAGGAGCACGGCGTCGACTCGGCCGCCGGCGAGGTCTTCGTACGGGTGCACGTCGTCGTCGTACGAGACCGGCTTGATGCCGAGCGTTTTCTGCGCTTCGAGCAGCTGCTCATACGCCATCGTGCCGCCGAGCGTGGCGACGCGGCGTCCGCGGAGGTCGTCGAGCGAGCGGAAACGGTCGCGGTCTGCGTTGCGGACGGTGAGCGTTTCGGTGAACTCGTAGTACGGGATCGTGACGGCGTGCGAGGCGCGGAGGCCGGGCGAGTCTTCGATGCCGCTCATGCCGATGTCGAAGTCGCCGCGCTGCACGGACTGCGGGATCGACGCCCACGCGACCTGCACGAACTGCGGCCTGCGCCCGAGGCCTTTCGCGATCGCCTCCGCGACCTCGACGTCGAATCCCTCGACGTTCGCCGGGGCATTCGGGTCGGCTTCGACATACGGCGCGCCGCCCTCGGCGTCACCGCCCCAGCGGAGGACCGGGGCGTCGGCCATGGCCGAGAACGCGAGAAGCGCAATCAGAACGATGAGGATGAGTCTCATCGTTTCGTCACCTTCCCGTCGACGACCGCCCAGCCGTCGTTCAATGTCAGCGTGTATCCATCACCCATCGGGACGATGAGTCGTTTCCAGTCCGCCGTCACCATCGCGCCGTTCTTCACGACGATCTTTCCCCAGGCGTCCGCGATCTCGATGCTCGCGTAGATCGTGCCGAGGTCGTCGAGGGGCTGGACGCGGTTCGGGTCGAAGACCAGCTGCATCTGGCCGAGGGGTAGCGTCAGCACCGGTCCGTCGACGAACCTCGCGCGCAGCGCGGCCTTCTCCTGCCGTTTTGTCTCCGCGCGCGCGTCCTCCTCGGCGCGGATGCTCGCGCCGCCGTACTGCGCGGCGCGCGGCTGGCGCGGCGGATGCGCGTCCCACGCGCGGCGCGCGACCTCGCCGAGGTCGTCGCCGGCTTTCAGCGAGCGCGTCCAGCGCGGACTGCGCCGCTCGATCAGCGCGCCCCACGCCGGCCCGCTCTGATACGCGAACGAACGGACGTAGCTGTCGCTTTTCTCGGAGCGCGTCAGCTGCGCGGCGATCGCGGGGACGCGCGATGCGAGTCGCGGTTCCCACAGCGCGAAGCCGGTGTGCTCGGCGAGACCTTCGTGCATCTCCAGCAGGCGCTCGTCCTCCGCGGCGTTCGCGGTCAGAACGCGGCGTGCCGCGCGAAACGCGAGCGCGTCTTCGATGGTCTGCTTCGCCGCGCGGCGGCTCGCATGCGGATCGAGCGCGCGGGCGAGTGCGCGCCACTCGAGGCGCATCCAGTAGCGTCCGTCCGCGCTGTCGAGATGCGCGTTCGACGGGCCCGTCGATGGAAACCCGAGGTCCTTCTGCACGCGGTGAAACGACTCGTGCGCGAGCAGCCGGCGGCGCGCGGCGGAGTCCTCCGGCAGCGGCCACATCACCATCGTCCACGTCCGGCCGTCCCATGTGACCGACGTGTTGGCGATGCCGATCGACTCCGGGATCTTCGTCTCGAACACGCGGCCGTCCAGACTCGCGACGGCGTTGCGCGTCGCCGGCTCGACCAGCACGACCGGGCCGCAAAGCGAGCGGCCCCACAGCTTCCCGTCGTCCGCGCGGCACATCGCGTCGAATTCCTGCAGCGCGGGCTGCGCCGCCAGGAGCGTGATGAGCAGGAGGGCGTGCATGCGCGTCATGCTACCCTCCCGCGCGCATGAATCGCGACCTCCAGCTCGCTTTGGAACTGGCCGATGCCGCGGACGAGATCACGATGAAGGCCTTCCGCTCGTCGTCCCTCGGCGTGCGCACGAAGAGCGACCAGTCGCCGGTCACCGAGGCCGACGAGGCGGTGGAACGGATGATCCGCGCGTCGCTGGAGCGCGAGCGCGCGGGCGACGGCATCCTCGGCGAGGAATTCGGCGTCAGCGGAGACTCGGCGCGCCGCTGGGTCCTCGATCCGATCGACGCGACGAAAAACTTCATTCGCGGCATTCCTGTCTTCGGAACACTGATTGCGCTGGAAGAGCAGGGACGCATCACGGTCGGCGTCGTCTCCGCGCCGGCGATGGCCAGACGCTGGTGGGCCTCCGCGGGCGGCGGCGCGTTCCGCAACGGCGAGTTGCTGCAGGTGTCGCGCGTCGCGTCGATCGAGGAGGCGTACCTGTCATCGTACGCGCTGACGGAACCGTACCTGACACTCGCGCGGCGCAGCGCACGCGCGTGTGCGTTCAGCGATTTCTGGGCGCACATGCTCGTCGCCGAGGGAGCGCTCGACGTCGCCGTCGAGCCGCGGCTCGCGCCGTGGGACATGGCGCCGCTGCAGATCATCGTCGAGGAAGCGGGCGGCCGGTTCACCGACGTTCAGGGCAACGCGCGCTACGACGGCGGCAGCGGGCTCTCGACGAACGGACTGCTGCACGATGCGGTGGTGGAGGCGTTGCGATGAGCGAGCAGGTCATGGTCGTGGCGCGCGAGGACATCGCGGCCTTCCTCGTCGAGCGCGGCCTCGTGCGCGAGCGGGCGGACGAGGTGCTCGACGCGATCAACGAACGGCATTTCTTCATCGACCGCCCGACCGCCGAGGTCTCGCCGCAGTACAAGCAGATCATCCCGTACGTGGTGATCCGTCACGGCGATGCGTTTTACCTGCTGCAGCGCACGCCGCGGCAAACCGAGGCCCGCCTCCATCACAAGCTCTCCCTCGGCATCGGCGGCCATATCAACCCCGACACGCCGGAACTGCTCGACGGCCTGCAGAAGGAGCTGGAGGAGGAAGTCGACGTCGCCGGCGACTACGACCTGACCTTCGCCGGCATCCTCAACGACGACTCGACCGAAGTCGGCAGCGTGCACCTCGGCGCGGTGTTCGTGCTCGACGCGCATGACGAGAACGTGCAGATCCGCGAAACGGAGAAAATGACGGGGCGGTGGGTGCCGCGCGCCGAGCTCTCGCGTGTCCGCGAGGATATGGAGAGTTGGTCGCAGATCTTGTACGACAGTCTCATAGTCGCCTAGTCTCCTGGTCTCCTGGTTCCCCTATGAGACTATGAGACCAGGAGACTATGAGACTCGTCCTCGCGCTGCTTGAAGTCATATTGCTGGGCACCGGCTACCCCCGCCCCGATCCGGAGCGCGCGAGCGCGTCGACGGCGGTCGTCGCGGGCGACAAGTGGTTCGTCGTCGATGCGGGACGCGGGGCGACGATGCGGATCGCGGCGACGGAGCTGAAGTACGCGAACCTGAAAGCGGTCTTCCTCACCCATCTCCACTCCGATCACACCGCCGGCCTGCCGGACCTCTTCAACACCTCGTGGCAGTTCGGACGCAAGACCGTGCCGCTCGAGCTGCACGGACCGCCGGGGACGAAGCGGCTGTCGGCGGCGATGCTGGAGTTCTTCGCGGAAGACATCCACCTGCGCCGCGATCTGCTCGAGCGCCATCCCGCCGCCGGCGCGACGATCCGCACGCACATCGTGCGCGAGGGCGTGGTGTACGACGACGGCGAGGTGAAGGTCACGGCGTTCGCGGTCGATCACAAGCCGGTGAAATACGCGTTCGGCTATCGCTTCGAGTCGCGCGGCGAGACCGTCGTCATCTCCGGCGACACGCGGCCGACGGAAAACCTCATCCGCCACGCGAAAGGCGCCGACGTGCTCGTGCTCGAGGCGTATCTGCCGGAGTGGTTCGACAAAGTCGACACGCCCGAAGTCGCGGCGCGGCTCAAGAGCTATCACACCAGCGCCGAGGAAGCCGGAACGATCGCGACAGCCGCGGGCGTGAAGACGCTCGTCCTCACGCACCTCATCCCCGCGAACGCGGACGAGACGTTCCGCGAGCGCGCCGCGCACACGTTCAAAGGGAAGATCGTCGTCGGCCGCGACCTCGTGCGCGTTCCCTGACCCGCGCGTGTCATCCTGAGCCGCGCAGACGGCGAAGGATCCCCTGCCGACGGAGCGCTGGTCGTGCTTCGGCAGGGGATCCTTCGCCGTCTTTGCGGCTCAGGATGACACAGAGGGCCTAACGAACGGAGTGCCGCCGCGGCGCGACCGGCTGCGGATCGGGCGTCGCGAGCGTGCGCAGTATCAGGCGCTCCGTCGGCAGCTCGAAGTCCGTCGTGCTGTAGACGGTGAAGAGACGCTGTGACGAAGACGTGAGCACGAGCGGCCTGAGGAAATCGACATCCGTCTCGCCGGACGCGATGCCTTCCGGACTGACGCGCGCGAAGCGGAGATGCGCCGCCGCCGTCGATGTATCCATCCAGTAGACGCCGTTGCCCATGGTCGCGACCACTCGCGGTCCGCCGCTGACGGCTTTGAAGAACACGCTGTCCTCGTCCTGCAGTGAAACGGGCGCGCCGGCGGTGCGGTAGATGCGGATCTGATGCGTGAAAAACGTCATCCCGCTGCCGAGCACGTGCCGCATCACCGCGGGACGCGACGCCGTCGGCTCGGTGACGATCGTCGCCGCCGCGCCGGCCGAGCCGCCTTCGCCGGTGAGCGGCGCGGTCACGATTCCGGCGGCGTGCCACGCGGCGGTGCAGCCGGATGCGTCGCATGCGATCGCGGGGCTGTCGGCGGAACCGCCCGGCGCCTTCAACGACGTCGGCGCGCTCGGCGGCAGCAGCGCGACTCCGTCGGACGACACGGCCGAGGCGAGCGCCGCAACGCCGCCGGGCGTGAGCAGCGAACCGGTCGTCCAGACGGCGACGTACGCGCGGCCGCTCCACGACGCGGCGATCGTCGCATCCGCGGTCGCATGGCCGATGAGGATCGGCGCGGCGTCGTACAGGTTGCCGTCGACCCCGACCCGGCGCGCGAGGATGTCCGTCGACTGCCCCTCCCAGAACACCAGGAAGTCGCGCCCGTTCGACGCGACGGCGGGCTGCGAAGCCTCGCGCGAGTCGGCCGCGATCTCGATCGCCCGGCCGATGGCTCCCGACGGATCGATGAGCGCCCCGAACACCGCGCCGCCGCTGTTGATGTCGGTCGCCTCGCGCCACACCACGAGCGAGAACACACCGTTCGACGCGATCGCCGGATTCGTCTGCGCGCGCGGCACCTGCAGCACGGAGACGACGCGGCGCGCGAGCGGCTCGCCGGCGAGCATCGGGAGAGAACGGAAGAACGTCCCCGCGACGCGAGCGTCGGCGTTCTCGATCAGCACGAACGTATCGAGCGCAGTCGCCGCCGTCCCGCCGATCTCCCGGCCGCCGGCGCGAACCACCAGCGGCTCCGCATCGAGCGCGGCTCCGCTGGCCCCGATGCGCACTCCCACGACGTCGGGAAACCGCGTCCACATCACCGTGTACTCGTTGCCGTTCCAGACCACGCCCGGGGTGCTCCCGAAACTGCCGCTGAGCGCGACCGGCGCGCCGACCACTCCGTCGGAGCGCACGAGCACCGACTGCACGCCGCTCGTGGTCGTGACGCCGGCGAGGTAGTCGTGGCCGTCCGTCGCGAGCGCGAGCTCGCTCGGCGATCCGCCGGGAAGGAGCGCGATCGCGAACAGCGCGCCGACATTGCCCGCGGCATCGACCGGACGCGCGCGCACCACAGCCGGGAAACCGGGTTCCGCCAGGAGGCCGGCGAACAGGAATCCGTCTCCGTTCGACGCGACCGCGGGCGAGGTGTTCAGGCCGCCGCCGGTCAGAGTCTGTTCCGCGCGCGTCGTATTTCCGTCGCCGTCGAGCATCGTCGTGCGCAGGCCGCCGGAGACGAGCAGGATGTTGCGGCCGTTCCAGGCCATGGAGACCGATCCGAGGGACGCGACCTTGTGCGGCTGCGCGTCGAGCAGCTGGCCCTCGCGGGAGATGCGCGTGGCCATGATCCCGCCGCTGCTGTTGAAGGCGACGACGTAGTGGCTGCCGGTGAACACGACGGCGGATGACGGCGTCACCTGCGTGCTCGACCCGATCCTCACGCTCGGCGCGACCGCCGCGCCCGTGGGCGAGACGAGCGTCGTGAAAAGCGATCCCTGAGTGCTGGCGAAGACGAGCACGTTCGTGCCGTCGCTGCCGGCCGACGTGAAGCCGACGGGCCGCAGGAACCCGCCGTACACGACCGGCGACAGCGGCTGGTCGGGCCGCAGCACCGGCAGCGCGGCCGAGGCGGAGACGGCGATGAACAGGGGCAGGAGAACGAGGAGACCGGGGAACCTTGGGCGCATGAAGGGGAAGTTATCGCAGACGCGGCGGACAGTTCAAGGCACTCTGCGCAGGACCGTCAGGCGGCGCCGAATTCGCGGCATGCCGCTCGCCCGGCGCGGACAAAGGCAAGACCCGCGGACAAGAAAGCAACCACAATACCCATCCAACGGATCTCGACCGGGCTGACCTTCACTGTCAGCAACGGGGCAATGGCATGACCCACCAGTGCCGCTGACAATGCAGCGACCGCCATGAAAAATATGATTACCGGCCCGCGAATGCTGAACATCGTTCGCAAAATGAACGATCTGATCGTGGTCGGCGCTTTGTATCCACGCGAGTAAGGAAACATCCCGGGGCCGATACGATTGAATTCAACCTCCAGGCAATCGATCGCTGTCATGGCGCGCTCCATACTCAGCCGATTGTGGACAGTGGTATAGATCGCACCGCCGCTGACAATGACACTGAGTGCAGCGAAGTACGCCAGGGGACTGACGGTCATCGTGGCCGACGCGATCAGGCCAATCGTCATCGTGCGATCGGCGCTGACAACGGCGCCAGTTAGAGCAGTCACGACGAGAATGACGGACTTCTGGTCGAGCTCGTTAAGGTATCGCACCTGATCCCAGCGATTGTCGTACAGACTCACAAGGTGTGACGGGATCGGCGTTGATGTCGCAGGGATATCTTGTACTGCAATCTGCGCCGGCGGACGCCGCCGGAGGCCGGCCAGCAAGACCAAAGCTGTCGCTGCTGCAGCAACGACAGCGCCTGTCATGCCCGGCCTGCCTGCATCAGCGGCGCGGCTTCATATGCGCGAATCGTGTTGCGGATACCATCTGCGAGTGTTACAACCGCTCTGAACCCGAGAATCGATGCGGACCTGGCGATATCTGCCGCGAGCAGCGGTGCGACAGGAAAACGGGGCTTGATGAAGGTCGGCCGAAAGCTGGTGCCAAGCTGGCGGTTCGCTTCGTCTACCACCTCCAGAAGGCTGACCGCGCATCCGGTGCCAACGTTGAATGTAGTTTCCACCGTGTTCACGTCGAGCGTTCGCACGATGGCCGCGACGATGTCGTCGATGTAGACGCAATCCCGCCTTTGGCGTCCATCGCCGAAAATTTCCGGGCGTTCGCCGGACCGAAGCGCCGCAATAACATGCATCACCGGACTGGCTGCTGCGCCCTTACGCCATTCGTCCGGGCCATATCCCGTGAAGATTCGCAGCACCTTCGCGTCGCGGCCATGAGCGTTTGCCGTCGCACAAAGCTCTTCCACTGCAAGTTTCGCATCGGCGTAGGCGTTGACGGGCATCAGCGACGACACCCCTTCCCGGGCCAACGCGGCCGTTGCTGCGTACACTCCGGCAGTTGATGGAACGATCACCCGGCCTTCGAACAGGGAGAGCAAGTTTGCCGTTCCTTCGACCGTTGTTCGCCGGCACTCGGTCGGATTCTGAGCGAAGTGGACGATGCTCGACGGAGCCGCCAGGTGAACGACCGAGTACACATTTCGAAGAGCACCGCGAAGCTGGTCGCGGTTCAGGACGTCCTGGCCGGTGACGAGATCGAATGGTCGTACCTGACAGCCATGAGCGGTCAGCGCCCTTACAACGGCCTGGCCGATAAAACCGCTTGAGCCCGTAACGAGGACGCGCCGTTCCATTCTCGGCGAAGTATACTCGCCCCCGGTCCCCCTGCTCACCCTGGAACCGTTGGCGTCGAGAGGACTCTTACGTGGGAAAACCAGCTGAGGATTCGATCAGCGTGCGCCCCCAATCGCAGAAGGAAGCGTTCCTCTTCCAACTGGAGATCCTGAAGATGGAGATTCACACCATTGACGGGATCGTAGGCCGCATGGATGAGATCACTCAGACTACAAAGAATTGGGCCATCCTTACCTGGGCCGGGGGTCTGGGCGCATCTCTTGGCAGTGCTGACCTCAGGAAGTATGCGGTGCTTACAGCGCTCCTGCCGATTGTCTTCTGGTTCACTGATGCGCAGTGGCGGCGCCTTCAACGCCGGTCCACTTTCAGAGGAGCCAAGATCCGAGAGTTCCTCAACAGCCCTGCGCTTCCCGAGTCGTTTGCGAAGGGGAAGCTGGTCGATTTTGTTGTCCATGACCCGATAGGGTGGCAGTACAAGGGCTCGGACGAATACGGGAAGTGGGTCTCTATGCGAAAGACTCTGCAATACAAGGAGATCGCCTGGTTTTACGGCTTTCAGGTATTGTTTAGCCTCCTGGTGGGGCTTTACGTACGGTATCTCTAGTTCGTCGCACTCTGGTAGACTCTGAGTATGGCAGGGAAGCTTCTACAGTAAGTGGTACGAACAGCGCAGTCCATCTGCTGCGGCTCGCTGTCGAATTCACGTTACAGTTCCGATGATGCTTACGCCGTTGTGGATGGCACGCGTGTTCCGCAGACTCGGCGAGTGCGGCGAGTCTGTTTGGGCCACTTTCCTGCGATAGAGGCGGCTCTTGCTTTCGCGATTTCGAGAACATACTAATTGAGGCCTGACAGGCGACTGATGACACCGATCGAGCGCATCACCGCACGCGCAAATCGCCATGGGGATCCAAATGACGAAGAGACTCCGCGCCCGTTGCTAACGCTTCAGGAGTTTTTCGAGGGTAACGATGTCTCCGGCAGCATTGGTTGCAACCTCGACCCGCCGCCCGAGCCGCGGCAGTTTCACGAGATGCTGCAGGGAATCGCTTCGCGACCGGAGGTTGGCGATGTTCGTGTTCAAATCACGATGTTCGACGACCCCGAATGGCCGTTCAGCGACACGGTTTGGATCTTCACGTCAGCGTCACCGGAATCTGTGGCCTCCTGGTTTCCGAAAGAATGGCGGCCAGACGACGTTCAGTCGGGATGGGCCGTCGGCGCAAGATACGAAACCGTGGTGGTTCCCGCGGGAATGACTCCAGTTGCATGTTGGTGGGACTAACCGTCCATAGCGGCGCGGTTCACGCGGTCGCCGAGGCTGAACGGGCGAGCAAATTCGCCGTTGCTGCGAGTGTAGAATTCTCTTCATGCGCCGGCTGCTTCCGCTTTTTCTGGCTGTCAGCGCGATCGCGCAATCACCGGAGCTCGAGCAGAAGCTACGCGACGCGCAGCAGGCGTTTGGCGCCGGGAATTGCGGCCGTGCGCAAACGACGCTCCGCGAGATTCTCGCCGCCGATCCACAAAACTACGCCGCGCACCTCATGTCGGCGCACTGCCTGCTGCGCCAAAAGGACTACGCCGCCGCGATTGGCGAGTTCCGCCGCATGCTGGAAATCCGCCCCGAAACCGCGCAGGGGATGCTGGGGCTCATCGACGCCTACGCCCGTTCGGGCGATTCGGCCCACCGTGACGCCGAGATCGAGCACCTGCGCGCCCTGATGAGAGCCGGCAGCCTTCCGATGACTCTCCGGTTCGTACGGGAGCAGTTCACCGCCGGCGGCAGTAGTGTGGTCGTGAGCGAATATCCTTATTTAACCGCGTTGCGCAGCCGCTATCTGTTCGACGTGTTTGACGCGCAACAGAAGCTCGCACAGCAGATCGAGCTGGTTTCACGGGAAGGTGAGCAGGCTGCATTCAATGAACGGCATCCCCGGCAAGCTGCCTCCGGTGCACGCCGGTTCTCGCTGGTGTCGCGGCCACTGACGCCGTCGCCCAAACCCGGCGAAGCGATCGTGCGCGTCTATGATCGCGGGGAACCGGCGTACGAGCAGGTGGTCGCGGACGTGAAGGCGATGCTTGCCGGCAAGGCGCTGTCCGCAGGCCGCTACGCGCTCGCCGAAAGTCCCGTCGTCGTCGTACCAATGCCGATCACCGTGGACGATCCTTCCGACCCTCGCCTTCGATTACAAGCGGGAGAGGTCGCGATCGAGTACATCGCCCATTCCTGCTTTCGCATCCACACCGCAGGGGGCACGCGCCTCCTCATCGACCCGTTCGCCAGCCGCGTCTGGCTCGGCTATGACTTCCCGCATAAGCTCGCCGCCGACGCTGTTCTGATCACCCATCCGCATTACGATCACGACGCCGATGTGTTGATCGGCCGGCAGCCTCCTCCCTGGACACCCGACGTACGCGTGATGCGCGATCCGGGCGCCTACAGGGTCTCCGCCGCAGCGATCAGGGGGATTCGGGGAAAACACGCGGACCCGTGGGGAAAAGAGTTCGGCCAGACCAATACCATCTGGTTGCTCGAATTGGACGGTCTGAGAATCGCACACATGGGTGACAACGGTCCCTTGACCGAGGCAAACCTCCAGGAATTGGGACGCGTGGACATCCTCATGTTACCCATCGACGCCAGACACCATATTCTCAAGGATGCAGAGATTCAGGCGATCCGCACGGCACTGCGCCCCCGGGTCCTCATCCCGATGCACTACCGGCTTCCTGATCTCGAGCCTTCCGGCGGCACTCCGCAGGACCTCGGTGAAATCAGCCCGTGGCTCGCCGGCCAGAATCATGTCGTTCAGCTGGAGAGCAATATTGCGACCTTCACCGCCGGCTCCCTGCTTCCTGCACAGATTGTCGCCGTGTTCCCTCACTCCCCAAAGGTCTCTGCAACTGCACCTGCGCGTTAGATGGCAACCGTTGTACCATGCCGCCCCTAATGCCATCCGTCCAGACCCGCACCGTCCGCGTCGGGCTCCTCACGCCCATCAACGAGCTCGATCCGCGCAGGGCCGTCGACTACGTCAGCGGCATGATCCTCGACCAGATCTTCGAGCCGCCCTACTCCTCCGTCGCCGGGCAGCCCTCGCTGTTCGAGCCGCTGCGCAACGAAGACGCGGGCCGCGGACTCCAGTACTCCGCCGCCGTGCGTCCCGGCGTCCGCTTCTCCGACGGCTCGCCGCTCACCGCCGCGATCGCCGTGCGCTCGCTGCGCGAGACCGGCATCCTCGCCGGCAAGGCCGCGGTCAGCCTTCGCGACGATCGCGTCTGGTTCACGCTCTCCTCCCCCAACCCCCGCTTCGACCTCACCCTCACCCAGGGCGGCTGCGCCATCGTCCTCGACAACAGCCTGGACAAGGGCCAGCAGCTCTTCGGCACCGGCCCGTACCGCTTCGACGAGCGACCCGCCCTCCGCGACCTCCAGCGCGCGCAGTGCGTGCGCCTCGTGCGCAACCCGCACCACGACGGCGCGACGAAAGTCGACGAGATCGAGTTCCACGTCCTGCCGCCCGAAGGCGACGGCACGCCGCGCGCTCTCGTCGAGGCGCTGCACACCGGCGGCATCGACCTCACCACCGCGCTCTCCGCATCCGATCTCGTCACCTGGAACATCACCGGCGTCTCGCCGGTCACGAAGCCCTCGAACTCGACGGCCTTCCTCTACACGAACACCGAGCGCAGTCCGCTCGACGGCGCGCCGGCGCGCAAGGCCCTCGCCTCGGCGATCGACCTCCTCGAGGTCGCCTCGCGATCCTACGATCGCATGCCCGCCGCGTTCGTCGCCACGGCCGCGCTGCCGCCGGCGATGAGCAGCAGCGGCGGAGGGCTGCGCCTCGATTCCGTCGACGCCGCGCGCATGATCGAGACCAGCGGCCTGCGCGGCGCGCGTCTTTCGATGGCCGTTCCGTGGGCTCCCCGCCCCTACCTCGTCAAACCGATGGCCGTCGCGAAGTCGATCCGGCAGCAGCTCGCCGACGCGGGCGTCACGATCACGCTCGTCGAGACCGGCAGCAGCGACGAATATTTCGACATCCTGACCAGCGGCCGCTTCGATCTCGCCCTCGGCGGATGGATCGCCGACACCGCCGATCCCGCCGACTTCTTCGATGCGCTCCTGTCGTCGCACGCCGTCGGCAACAACAATTTCGCGAATCACTCCCGCTGGAGCGACGCCGCGACCGACGCCATGCTGGCCGGCTTCCGCGTCGATCCGAGCGACCGCAACCGCGCGGAGCTCGAGCGCATCATCGCCGAGGCCGCGCCGTTTCTCCCGCTCGTCTACGGACAGTCGTGCGTCGTCCACGGCCGCCGGGTCCGCAACGTCACGGTGAGTCCGACCGGCTCGATGGCGCTGGCGACGCTGTCGGTGTCGTGATCCGGCGGCGTGCGGCCGGGGCGTATGATTCGCGCAATGCCGCTCCGGCGATCGATTGCAGCGATCGTGATCCTCTTTGCGACTGCAGCGCACGCCGCGCAGACTCGAATTGTCTTCGAGCCGCACCGCGCCGTCGAAGCCGGCGAAGTCGTGACCATCGGCTGGGAAGGGCTGCCGGCGAACGTCGACGAGCTCGAGTTCCTTCTCGTCACCGGCGACGGCGAGCCCGTCCGCCTCACGCCGCAGTTGATGCCCTCGAACGGATCCTTCGGATGGACGGTGCCGAACCTCCCGTCGCGCGCGGCCGTGCTGGAGCTGCGCGCCGGAATCGAAGGCGAGGAGATCGTGCTCGCATTGAGCGAGCCGTTCGTGATTCGCGGCGCACCGCGCGCGGCACACATCGAGTTTCGCGACGGCGAGTGGTGGGGCAATCGAGCTCGGAGTACCTTCCGCCGATCCTCCGGCGATCCATTCCGTGAAACACGCGGCTCCCTCGCGGACGTTCGTGCGCCCGCGCCAGTGGCTGCCGCAGGTGAGCACCGACCTCGGCGATGAGCATCGCCTCGATGTGCATGAAGTGAGCACACGCGTCGACACGCATCGCGGTGCGCCGCTCGTCGTTCCTCAGCGGAAATGATCCGTTCCTGATCGTCCCGCAATTCACACCAATTTGCATTTCGCGAAAGGGACGTTCATGCGTTCATTGATGAAGATATTCTGTCCGGGCCTGGTCCTCGTTCTACTCGCCGCGTCGGGCGACGGCCAGAATTTGCAAACCACGATCACGGTCGACGTGACGGATTCGACCGGGGCTTTCGTGCCGCGCGCGCGGGTGGCGGTACTCACCGCCGGCGGCTCGACCCTGAGCAGCGGGCGGACGACGGAGCGACGTACGACACGGCCGGAATCTATGTCCACGACCAGTTCGACATCGGCAGCCGTCTGACGCTCGGCGCCAATCTGCGCTATAGCAGTTTCAAGTACGAGTCGCGCGCGTCGAACAGTCCGCTCGTCAACGGCCGGCGTCTGTGGCCCGACGATCGTCTGGATGTCTCGGCGTTTTCGTATCGCGCGGGCGCGGTCGCGCGCGCGACCGACGCGCTGAGCTTCACCGCCAGCTTCGCCACGGGATTCCGCGCACCGCACATTACAGACCTCGCGACGCTCGGACTCACCGGCGACGGCTTCGAGGTCGCCGCTCCCGATGTCGCGAGCCTCGGCGCGCACTACGGCCTGAGCGCCGCTGCGAACACGGTCGATAGCGGGCGGCCGGTCGAGCAGCTGGTTTCGGAGAGCAGCCGCAATCTCGAAGTCGGCGCGCGATGGTTCGGCCCGCGCGTCGAGACGGAGATCTATGTCTTCCGGAACCACATCCACAACAACATCACCAAGCAGGCCCTGATCCTTCCGCAGGGCGCGGTCGGCACCGTGCTCGGCGATCAGACCATCAGCCGCCAGGATCCGAACGGCGTCGTGTACGTGCCGGTGACGTCGGTGCCGGTTCTCGTCCGCGCGAACTTCGACGACGCCACGATCCGCGGGATCGAGCACACGCTGCGCCTCAAGCTCGGATCGGACTGGTCGTTCGGTTCCGCCATCACGTATCTGCGCGCGAAAGACGACCGGACCGGCCTGCCGCCGAACATCGAAGGCGGAACTCCGGCGCCGGAAGGCTGGTTCAAGGTGCGCTACGCGCCGTCAGGCCGCCGTTTCACGATCGAGCCCTACCTGCACGTCGCGCAGGAGCAGGACCATCTCTCGTCGCTCGATCTCTCCGACCGCCGCACCGGCGCCACGCGGTCGCGCAACGCGATCGCCGCCTTCTTCAACAACGGCGCGCGCGCGCGGGGCCTCATCGGCCCCGGTCCCGACGCCCAGAACGGCACTGCGGACGACGTGTTCCTGCCGACGGGAGAAACCCTGGCGCAGATCCAGGCTCGCGTGCTGGGCAGCGCGGCGTCGGCTCCGCTCTATATGTCGGTCGACGGCTACATCGTGATCGGCGTGCGCGGCTGGCTGCGGTTCGGCGTACACGAGATCCTCGTCGATCTCCAGAATCTCACCGACGAGAACTACCGCGGGATCAGCTGGGGGATCGACGCTCCCGGGCGCGGCATTTACGTGCGGTATCAGCTGCAGTTCTGAGGTTCAGTTGATCCCGCGCGCATTGCGCGCGGGATCAATTGCTCGCGGTATACTTTGCAATCATTCCCGATGGCTTGCTCGGGTACGTGGTGAGTCATGCTGGCGCTTTTTCTCGCTGCTGCGCTTGCTGTTGCCCCCTCCCCGGCCGCCGATGCGGGCGTCGCGTTCCTCGAGTCGCTCGTCGCCGATGATCTGAAGCAATTGCGCTCGCTGGCCGCGTCGCCCCAGAGCGACCTCTCGGCGGCGGCCGATGTTCTCGAGAGATACGACTGCATCTCCATCCCGCGATCGGAGGTCGACGTCGTCACGCAATCGGATGGCGCGGCCACGTTGTCCGTCGTCGTGTATGGAGTTGGGTTCACGAACGGCGCAATTCGACGCGAGGAGGTACTGGATCGACACTGGATTCTCGAGCTCGTGCGAGCGAACGGTGCGTGGCGGATTGCCTCGGCCATGACTGCAGAGAAACTTTTTGCGCGCGAGCTCGTCGCGGCGAATGCCGCGCGCCGCTGGGAGATGATCGCATCGAGGTCCGACCTGGATTGGACGCAGGTCGCGCTTTATCTCGCGTTTCTCGAACGAGAGGGAATCGAGCTCGCCAAACGGCTCGCGGGCGTGGTCGGCACTCCGCCGCAACTTCAGCTCCGGATCATGTGGAGAGAGGCGGAGTTCGAGCTGTATCACGGCAGCGTCGATCGCGCCCTCGAGCTCGCGGAAACGTTCGTCGACTTCGCTCGACAGCGTGGTGACCCGGACGAGGTTTGCCTGTCGCTCGGCCGGCAGGGAGTCCTGCTGTGGGTTGCCGGCCGCTCGGCCCAGGGACTGCCGCTCATGATCCAGGCAGTCACGCATGTCGATTCGATCGCAGATCCGCGGATTGCACTTCGCACACAACACACGGCCAGCGTGGTCATGCTCCGCGAGGGAAGGTTTCGCGAAGCGCTCGCCGCGGCTCAGCGCACGCGCGAGCTGTCGGCGAAATGGGGTTGGATGGAAGGTGAAGTGCGGGGGAAGTTGATCATCGCAAACGTGTACGGCGAAATCGGCGATGTCGCGAGCGAGACGAAAGAAAACCTCGAGGCGCTGGAGCTCGCGGAACGATCCGGCAACTCGTGGATGGCCGCCTATGCGATCCACAACCTCGCCAAAAACCGCCTGGGCGACGACGGCGAGCGTACCCGTCTGCTGCGGCGCGCCATCGCGCTCATGCCGACTTCCGGCCCGATCCTCACGATGGAAGCGACGCTCGCGGTGGGACTCATCGAAGCTGGACGCATTCAGGACGCGGAGGAACTGATTGCGGCTCGTGGAGCCGAAGTGGAGGGTTCGTCGTGGTTGCTCGAGGCTCGCGCAATGCTTCGCAACGAGCAGGGACGTCATGCGGAAGCGCTGGCGGACGCACGGCGCGCGGAAGCTGTGTTCATCCACTATGGCGACGGCCGGGAGACGGAATGGCACCGGCTGGCCAGTGCTGGTGAAGCGCTGCGCGGCCTGAACCGGATCGAAGAAGCCGCCGCCGAGCTGGAGACGGCGATCGGCCTGGTCGAGCAGGAACGCGCGCGCATGACTGTCGATGCTGCAGCGCGCGCGCGGTTCTTCGCCGGCAAGGCTCGCGCGTACCACACACTGATCGACATTGAGCTCGAGCAGGGCCGAAATCGTGAGGCACTGCTTCTCAGCGAGCGTCTTCGCGCGAGGGCGCTGCAGGAGTTGACGGCGCATCGCATCGATTTGTCGGCGGCCATGACGAAGGAGGAGCGCGCCGAGGAGGCGAGGCTCGAGAGCGACATCGTCGAGATCAATCGAGGGGTGCTCGCAGCGATGAGGAACGGCGCGGGTGCGCCGGAGCTGCGCGAGCGCCTCGGCGACGCGCGAGTCGCACTCGCCGAGTTCCGCGCGCGGCTGTACCTCGCGCGCGAGGATCTTCGAAACCGGCGCAGCGATGCCGATCCCCGCGTGCTCGATCGGACCGAGGACATCCTGCCGCGCGAGGACGGTGCGATTCTCGTTTACTCGGTCCATCGGCGCGAGACCCATCTCTTCGTCATCACCCGGAACGGCTGCGAGCTTTCGATCCGCGTCCACCACATTCGAGCTCGCGCCAAAGACCTTCTGACGAGAGTCTCTGATTTCGCCGCGGCGCTCGAGAGGCGCGACCTGGAGTACGCGGCGGAAGCACGTGCTCTTTACGACCTGCTCGTCGCACCTGCCGGGAAGGACCTCGCCGGCCGCCGCATCATCTGCATCGTTCCGGATGGCCCCTTGTGGTATCTGCCGTTTCAGGTATTGCGCACAAAATCCGGCCGGCATCTCGTCGAGAGCACCGCCGTCTTTTTCGCGCCGTCGCTTTCGATGTTGCGAGCGTCCGGCACGCCGCGATCGTTCGCGGAGCATCCGCGGCTGCTCGCATTCGGCAATGCGACCGCGGGAACGGAACGGCCGGAATTGTTTCGCGGAGGGCCGCTCGCTGCGCTGCCCGACGCGGAGCGCGAGGTCCGCGAGATCGCGGCGCTGTACGGAACAGCGAGCCGCGTGCTGGTGAAAGCCGACGCGCGCGAGTCGGTGGCGAAAAAACTGGCGCCGTCACACGACGTGCTGCACTTCGCCACGCACGCCGTGATCGACGACGCGTCTCCGCTCTTTTCCTCGCTGGTGCTGGCGGGCTCGGAGTCGGAAGATGGTCTGCTCGAGGCGCGGGAGATCCTGGAGCTGCCGCTGAAAGCGAATCTCGCGGTGCTTTCCGCGTGCGAGACCGCGCGGGGCTCCGTGCACGACGGTGAAGGGATGGTCGGCCTGTCCTGGGCGCTGATGGCGGCGGGCTGTCCCGTGTCCGTCGTCAGCCAGTGGAAGGTGGCGTCGGCGAGCACGTCGAAGCTGATGGTTGCGTTTCATCGCCAGCTGCTCGCTTCGCGCGGCAGGGCGGGTGCGACGGCCGAGGCGCTGCGGCGTGCGCAGCTCGCGACGCTGCGCGGAGAGTACGGGCATCCGTTCTATTGGGCCGCGTTCATGCTCGTCGGCTACGAATGGTGAGCGAAAGCGTCGACTGGAGCTCGCGCGCGACCGGCCACTCCGGATTCAGAGCGCGCAGCTGATCGACCGCGGCTTTGGCTTCGTGGAGCATGCCGGCGCGCGTGCAGGCCAGCGCCAGCAGCAGGTGCGAGTTTGCCAGTTGCGCTTTCCGAATCTCGTCCGCGCCGCTCTTGCTGACGATGCGAAACCGCGCAGAGGGCGCCGGCGGCGCGGGTGCCGACGTGATGGAATCGCCCATGCGGCGCCTCACCTGCCACTCGTACGTTTTGTCGCGTGCAAGAGGGGTCGCCGGGCGCCACGTTTGCGAGGTGAGCTCGTCGCTTCGTGCGACGACGCGATAAGAGCCGTCGACGACGCTGACCCGATACGTTGCACCCGGTTGCGGATCGGACCAGCGGAACTCCGGCCGATCATCGACGACGACGCCGCGCGGTGTCTCGACGCGCAGGTCATCGGCCGGCAAGTCGTCGCTGCGGAGCACATCGCGCCCGCGCTCGACGTCCGCGAAGATCGCGGCACTCGAGACGATGCCGGCCCGCAACTGGCGCAGCGTCTCGGCGTCCACGGCCGAGAGACCGCGCACGCTGCCATCCGCCTCGAGAGGGAACGCAGCGCCGGCGTCGCGGATCACCGGCGATGGCTGGCCAGGCGGCGCCGGGCGCACGATCGTGTTCGTGACGGTGTTCGTGACGGTGTTCGTGACGACCGTGGGGCTGTCGTTCTGCCGCGGCCGCCAGAGCAGAATGCCGCTCACGATGACGACGATGGCCGCCGCAGCCATGGCTCCCGGGATTCCGAAGCGTTTCCTGCCGCGCAACAGGCGCAGGTCGTCGAGCGCATCGGCGCACTCGCGGCAGATCGCCGTGTGTGCGGCGACGCCGGCGCGTGGATCGCGGTCGAGCGTACCGTCGACGAACGCTTCGAGCTCGTCGTACGTGAGGTGATCGGCGGAAAAACTCGCGTCCCATGCCGCCGCCGCGCTCGGGGAAGAATTCGCGATTCGCGATCGGCACACCGCGCATTCGGCGATGTGATCGTCGATGCGCAGCAGCTCCGGTCCGCGGAGATCGTTGCGGCGGTAGCTGTCGAGGAATTCGCCCGTCGGATGATCGCTCATCGTTTTCCCATTCGTCGCAGCAGGCGCTCGCGTGCCGTTCGCCGCAGGTTGATGACTTGCTGCCGGGTCAACCGGAGGATGATCGCGATTCTGGCGTCTTCGAGCGGCAGCTCCGGCCAGAGGTCGGCCAGCTCTTCCGCGTCGATTGCGAGCGTGCTGCCGATCTGCCGAATCGATGCGACTCCGACGACGGGAAGGAAGCGCATGACCGATTCTCCTCCTTCGTCGCGCGCATTGAGCAGCAAAGCGATGCGTTGTCGCAGCGGAAGCGCGCGGATCTCCTCCCACAGTTTCCGCAGGTACTGGAGATCGGCGAGGCGCTCGACGGGATCGAGTCGCTCGGCTGCCGGCTCGGCCTGCAGCGAACGTGAGCGGTCGTCGATCCCCTGCACGCGGGCGATGTACTGCACGACGTCGTCGAATGGGACCGGGTTCCCGACTTCGTCGAAGAGGCTCCCCAGAAGCGCTGCGATCGGGCGTCGCTGTGCGCGCCGCGTCGAGGATCCGGCGACGCTCGCCGATTCCGACCGGCCCACCCATTCGGTGCGGCCGCACAGCACTTTGCCGGCGGTCTCCCACATTGCCAGCCGGCCGTCGTGCCGCAATGCATAGCGGATGCGATTGCGGAGCCGGGCGCGCATGGGCGTCGTCTGCCGCGCAAATTCGTCGAACGCATTGAACGCGACGACGGAGACGTAATCCGGCAGGCTCTCGATCGGGAGGACGGCCGGATCGCCGGCGAGACGGCGGAGCCGATCCACGAGGCGCAGGAGGATCTCGTTGCGGACGTCCTCGCGGTGCTGTTCGTCGAGTGACGAGCGGAGGAAACGCGCGAGGAGGATCCGGTCGACGCGCCAGTAGACGTGCGTGGAGAGAAGGCCGGCGATCGCGTCGTCGCGCTCGGTCTCGCTCTTCGCCATGAGCAGCGGGCGAAGAAGCGCATCGTTGCGATCGACCGCCGTCTCCATGGGCATCGACGCTCCAGCCGGCACTCGTTTCCTCGCCCGGTGGAGAGTCGCGAGCGCCGCACAGATTGGTATCACGAAAAAAAGTTCGCGATACCAATAACTTCGGGTCGTCCTCCTCTCCACGGTCCGGATGAACGAGTGGATTCATGCACGCGGGGCGTCCATGCGCATGCTCTTTCGCGACGAGCGCGTGGCGATCCTGCGCTGGAAATGCTCCGCGGATGCGGGCGGAAGCACGGAACCGATGCGGCGGTCGTGGTACGTCTGCTCGTTCACTCACTCCGGCGCATTCGTGATGCATGCGGGCGATCAGTCGCAGATCATCGATGCCACGCGCGCGATGGTGATCCGGCCCGGGCAACCGTTCCACATGACTCGTTGCAACGAATCGCGGGCCACGGGAGGCGCGGTTGCGATTCGCCCCGACGTCTTCGAAAACCTCCCCGGCCGGGGAGACCGCTGCATCACGCTCTACGACGTTCCGGCGAGCGTGTTCCTGCTGCAGCATCTGCTGCTGCGCAGCGCGCAGCAGCGCAATCAGGACGTGGCGGAGACGGCGCTCCAGGTCGTGGAGGAGTTGCTGTACGCGCAGTCGAAGAGCACGCGTCCGGCAACGACCGAAACGACGGTGGATGTCCAGACGCTGCTGGCCGCGAAGCTGACGGAGAAGGTGCGCCTCGGCGAGATCGCGCGCGCGGTCCATCGGTCGCCGTCGCATCTCTGCCGGACGTTTCATCAGGAGACGGGCCTGCGGATGCGGCACTATCTGCAACGGCTCCGGATCTGCGCATCGGTGGAGAACGTCCTCGACCGCCGCACGAACCTCAGCGCGCTCGCGCAGACCCTCGGCTACTCGAGCCACAGCCACTTCGGCGACGCGTTCCGGCGCGAGCTGAAGGTGGCGCCGGCGGAACTGCGCCGCATCGCCGCGCTGCCGAGCCTCACCGAAATGCAAAAAGCAATTTTCCGGTAGCGCTTCGGCTGCGTGGTAGTTACATCAGTAGGCAAGGAGAGCTGCTGATGTCGACCCAACGAGCGCGGTGCCTCGTCCTGTCCGCAGTCTGTCTTCTCACCTGCATTCCGATCGTCCTGGAGGCGGCTTCGCCGCAGCGCATCCGCTCCGTATCGATCGATCCGCCGTTCTTCAACCCCGGGGCCCGGCAGTTCTCGACGGTCACGTTCCAGGCCGCCGTACCGGGGACGGCGAGCGTGACGATTCTCGATCGCGATCGCCATCCCGTCCGCAGGCTGACCTCCCGTTTCGTGGCGCCCGGCCTGGCTTCTTTCGTATGGGACGGTCGCGACGAAGCGGGAACGATCGTTCCCGACGAGGCGTGGAACATCCGCATCGAGCTCGCCGGCGAGACTTACGATCCCTCGCTGAACTTCCATCCGATCGCGGAAGACCCGCAGCCGCGCGTCTATTCGCGCGTGGACGGCATTCTGTCGTATCGGCTCACGCGTCCTTCGCGCGTCCACATCGAAGCCGGCCAGGCCACGCTGAATCCGAAGACGGGCCGCAATGAAGGTCCGATTCTGAAGACCCTCGTCAATCGCGAGCCGCGCGTGAAAGGCGCGGTGGTGGAGAAATGGAACGGCTTCGACGAGAGCGGCACGATTCGCGTGAGCGATCTGCCGCACTTCGTGATCGGCGTCCTGGCGACGTCGCTCCCCGACAACAGCATCATCACCCGCGGAAACCGGCGGGAGTCGTTTCTCGACTATGCGCGGCGGCATCGGCCGCCGGCGGCGCCTGCGGTGAGAAAGCGCGCCGCGCCGATCCGCCACCACGAAGGCCTCGACGCGTTCGAGGACCGCAGCCCGTCGCTGCGCATCGCTCACGCGTGGGCCGCCTCGAAAGCCCTGCGCATCGAGGTCGCGATCGAAGGCGCGACGGCCGCCCAGTTTCTCGCGCAGCCGACGCAAATGAGCGTGTACGTCGGCGAAACGCGCGTGCTCACGCGCGGCAAACCCTCGAGCCCCCTCGTGCTCTCGATTCCGGCGGAGCATCTGCCGCCGGGCGAGCACCGCATCGCCGTGAACTGGGGCTCCGATTACGGGCCGGCGGCGGCGAACGCGTTTCGCCTCCGTGTCCCCGTGGGGGTGCGCCGATGAAACGCACCCTCGTGCTCCTGGCACTGCTCTTCAGCGCCGCGGCATTCGCGGACACGAACGTCTCCGGCAACATCGGTACGAGCACGACGTGGACACTCGCCGGCAGCCCGTACATCCTCAACAGCAGTGTAACCGTCGGCGGACCCGCCGCTCCGACGCTGACGATTCAGCCCGGCGTCGTGGTCAAAGGCAATGCCGGCTCACAACTGCTCGTCGACTGGGCCGACCGCGGTGCGCTGATCGCCAACGGAACCGCGGCGGCGCCGATCCTCTTTACCGCAAACGGCTCCACCACGGCCGGCTTCTGGTATGGCGTGCGCTTCGGGCCGATCGCCGGCGCTCCCGCCAGCTCCATGTCATACGCCACGGTCGAATACGCGGGATCGAATTACTACGAGCTCGGCGGAATCACGGTCCTCAGCGGCTCGCCTTCCTTCGATCATGTGACGTCGCGCGTGCATCAGTACGCCGGCATCCGAATCGACGCGCCCGGCACGCCTTCGTTCACCGCCAGCACTGTGCGCGACAACGCCGGTCGCGGGATCCATCTGAACAGCGGCGGGGCGACACTGACTGACGTTGCGTTGATCGCGAACACCGGCACGGCCGTTTCCGCACCTGCGAATTCTTCACTGTCGGGCATGGCCGGCATCTCGGCGACCGGCAACGGAGCGAACGCGATCGAATATCGCGAGGGAACGATCAGCGAGAATCGCACCTGGAAGACGTGCGCGATTCCGTACCTCGTGGCCGGAACGATTCATGTGGCGGCCGCGAGCGCGCCGATCCTGACGATCGAGCAGGGAAATACGATCCGTTTCAACAGCAACTCGCAGATCGCGGTCAATTACAACAACAAGGGCGGTCTCGTGGTCGGCGGTACCGCCTCGGCACCTGTTCTTTTCACGTCCAATGGTCCGTCCACTCCGGGGTACTGGTGGGGACTGTATTTCGGAGGTACGGCCGGCGGGCCGCCGAGCAGCGTTTCGTGGGCCACCGTGGAGTACGGAGGCAGCGATTACTACCAGCGTGGAGGATTGGGAGCCGATGGGCTGTCGCCCGTGTTCGATCACGTCACACTGCGCTCGAACGCTTACGCCGGGGCCACGCTGAAGGGAGGCTCGCCTGTGCTGCGCAATGCGACCATCTCGGGGAACAGCGGTCCGGGTATTTACACGTTCAGCGGTACGACAGCTCTGACGCTCACCAGCGTCGCATTCACGAACAACGCCGGTTACGCCGCGACACTGCCGGTATCCGTGTCACTCGTCGACGCGAGCAATCTGACGGCGACGGGCAACGGCGCGGGCCGCGACGCGATCGAATACCGGGAGGGAACGATCACCGCCACCACTACCTGGCCGCGCTCGACGATTCCCTACGTGGTGACGGGAGCGGTCCTCGTCGAGGGAACGGCGGCGCCGACGTTGACGATCGCCGCGGGGAATACGGTCCGATTCAACAGCGGCGGCCAGATGACCGTGAATTACAACAACCGCGGAGCGCTGCAGGCCAATGGCACGGCCGCGGCGCCGATCCTGTTCACGTCGAACGGCAGTCCGACGGCCGGATACTGGCTGGGGCTGTTCTTCGGCGCAACCCAGAACGCGCCGGAGAGCAGCGTTTCGTACGCCACGATCGAATACGCCGGCAGCAGTTACTATCAGCGCGGCGGAGTCACTGTGAATACTCCGTCGGTCTTCGATCACGTCACCCTGCGCACGAACAATGTCGCCGGCGCGATTCTGAACGCCGGCACTGTGACGATTCGCAATTCGGCCATCACCGCGAACGCGGGACCCGGAATCCTCGGCAACAACGACGTCGTCCTGACGCTCCATGACGATGCGTTCACGAACAACGACGGCCAGGCCGTCTCGCTCGCCGCGCCGGTTCAGATCGCACAGCTCAGCAACCTCGCGGCCTCGGGGAATGGCGCCGGGCGCGATTCGATCGAATACCGCACCGGAACGATCCGGAACGACAGGACGTGGCTGCTGTCGACGATTCCCTATGTCGTCACCGGAAACATAGCCGTCGAAGCGAACGCTCAGTCGAAGAGCCCGCCCGTATTGACCATTGCCGCGGGAAACACCGTGCGCTTCAACAGCGGAGCGCAGATCAGCGTCAACTACAACAACAAGGGCGCGTTGCAGGCCAACGGAACCGCCGCCTTGCCAATCGTCTTCACCTCCAACGGCACGGCGACCCCGGGATACTGGTACGGGCTGTTCTTCGGAGACCTGGCAGGCGGGCCGCCGAGCAGCGTTTCGTGGGCCACCATCGAGTACGCAGGCAGCGATTACTACCAGCGGGGAGGAGTTACGGTCCACGGGCTGTCGCCGGTCTTCGATCATCTGATCCTCCGCGACAATGTCTTCGCCGGTCTCGCGGCGCAGGGCAATGCCACAGTCCACATCACCAATACGTGGTTCTCCGGCAATCCTCAGGGCGTGAGGCAGAGCGGGCCGGCGGTCGTGTCGGCGGAGCTGAATTACTGGAACGCGGCCGCGGGGCCCTGCCTGCCCGGAAGCTGTGCCGCCGGACAGCAGTCGGCGACGAGCGGCGTGCGGTACGAGCCCTGGCTGCTGAGCGCTCCCACCACGCAGCAGTACGTTGCCCAGGCGTCCGTCAGAGACCGGACGTTCAGTCCGGCGATCGCGGCATATCTGTCGGTCGAGTACTGGCAGGCGCTTCCCGGCCCGAGCACGATGACGATCAGGAACTCAGCGAACCAGGTCGTGCGCACGTTCAACGGCACGCACCTCGGCGCGGTGTGGGACTGGAGCGGGACGAACGACTACGGCGTGACGCAGCCCGATGGCACGTACACCTACGAGATCGCATCGACCTTTCCGTCGCTGCCGCCCGCGGCGATTGCGAAGGGACTGGCAATCATCGACAGCACGCGGGTGCTGACCCTGACGAATCCGACGGTGAGTCAGCCTTTCTTCAGTCCGAACGCCGACGGTGTGCTCGACACGACGCTGGTCTCCGCGACGGGGAACTATGACAACGCGCGATGGACCATCGACGTGCTCAATCCCGAGGACACCGTCATCCTCACGAGGGAGGGCGACGGCACCGCCGTATCGCTCCTCTGGGCTGGCGAGGCGGACGGAAAGATCATGCAGCTTCAGGGGCTGCACACGTTCCGAGTCAGCGTCTCGATCGGATCCGCCGCCATCCAGAAAACGGCGACCACGACGATCGACACGATCCAGCCCGCGGTGAGCATCGCCACGCCGGCCGCCAATGCCGTCGTGTCCAATGTCTACGCGAATGGCGTGAGCACCGTGATTCCGACCGGCAGCGTGTCCGATTTGAATCTGCTGAGCTGGACCGCGCAGACGGGGGCCGGAGCGTCGCCGGCGCAATGGACCAATATCGGCTCCGGCACGGGGCCGGTCTCCGGAGGAAACCTGGGGACGTGGGCGACGGGCAATAGTACAAACGGCATCCACGCTCTGAGACTCGTGGCGGCGGACAAGGCCGGGAATTCGGCCACGACGGTCACGACCATCACGCTCGGCAATTTCAAAGTCGCGCAAAACGCGTATCAGTTCAATGCAGCCGCGGGAGGTACTCTGACGTACACCTCGACCGTTCCGTTTCCGCTGACGGAAACGATCGTGGTGAAGAACGAAGCCGGCACCGTGGTCCGCAATCTCCTCTCCTCGGCCGCGCGGGCGGCCGGTACGTTCCCGGACGCGTTCAACGGCCGCAATGACGCGAACGTCCTCCTTCCCGACGGGCCGTATTTCTACGTGGCCACGGTTACGGACGGGACGCACACCATGACATGGGATCTGAGCAATGACTTCCGGAATGACCATTCCGCCTGGAACGACTGGCTCGGCATCCAGGCTTATGACCCTTTCAACAACATCCCGCTGAGTTTCACGTACCAGTTCGACGCGCCGGCGCGCGTGACCATCGCCACGAAGACGAGCTATGGCTCGGTCGTCGGAGACTGCCTGCAGCCGAATACCACATTCTTCTGTCCTGTCATCGAACGCTGGCAGGAATCCGGACCGCATACGTTCACGTGGGCGGGGATCGATTACACGGGCGGCTACCGGACGATCCGCAGCCTCGGGATCGTGAGCAGGACGGACAAATTTCCGAAGAACGCGGTGGTGCTGTTCGGCTCGAAACCGACGGTGCAAAACGTGCGCGTCACGCCGCCGGTCTTCGGTCCGGCCGTGGGCGAGCAGATGGTCGAGTTCGACCTGACGACGTACCAGAGCCAGCCCGTGAACGTCAGCATCGCCTTCGTGAACCTTTCGACGCTCTCCACGCTGCGCACGCTGACGGCCGGCGGCCAGCCGCCCGGCCACCGGACGATCGCCTGGGACGGCCGCGCGGACAACGACATGCTGGTGGCGCCCGGCTTCTATGCGGTCCGCGTCACCGCCACCGACAACCTCGGCAATGTCGTCAGCGGCGACATTCTCACGACCATCAAATACTGAGGCGAGGAGATCATGAAACGACACACGATCGCGTCCATCGCAGTCTTCATCGCGTTTCTGTCCGCCCCCGCCCTGGCGCAGAACTACTGCAACAACCCGATCCCCCCGTGCGACACGGCTGACCCGGCGTCCGGGTGCTACAAACCGCCTGATCCACCGCCGAAATGCGAGCCGAAGGAGTGCGACAAATGCACGAAGTCACCATGCTACGTCGGCAGCGGAGTGTACGAATACGACGAGAAGGACCTGGAGATCGGCATGACCGGGTTTCCGATCACCGTCTCGCGTCTCTATCAGAGCTCGCACACGATCGACGGCGAGAGCGGCTACGGATGGATCTCGAGCCTGTCCGCGCACCTCTACTATGCGGTATTCCTGAAAGCCGCGCCGAATACCTATCAGCGCGAAGCGGACATCCGTCTGCCGAACGGCCATCTGTATCGCTTCGTGGAGAATGCGAACGGATCGTACACCCCGCCGGAAGGGCGTTTCGACGCGCTGGTGCGCAACGCCGACGGCACCTGGGATCTCCAGTTGCAGCGGACGCGCTCGCGATATCACTTCGCGGAAACCGGCGAGCTGCTGGAGATGGTCGACGACTTCGGCAACACGCAGGCCTGGACTTACGAAAAAGACCGCCTCTCGCGAGTGGAGGACCGCTCCGGCTCGGGACGCTACATCGAGGTCACCTGGGGCGCGGACGGCCGCATCAGCGATGTCACCGACCTGACCAAACGCAATGTGAATTACCAGTATGACTCTCGCGGCGTCATGGTGTCGGCCACGAACCCGGCCGGCCAGTCGACCGCCTATTCCTACGTGAACGGCAAATACGTCCCCCTTCTCAGCGGGGTCAATGACCCATGGGGCCGCAACATCACCACCGTCGTGTACGACGCGCAGGATCGGACGCGGTCGTACACCGATCGGGGCGAGACGTTCACGTACACGTACAACTACACCGGCGTGGCCACACAAACTGCGAAAGTCGACTCGAGCGGAAATACCTGGATTTATCCGTTTGGAACGGACGGGCTGGTAACGGAGAGCCGCCCTCCCGGCGGCGGTCCGGCCGAGCACGACGAGTATTACAGCAACGGCCTGCTGAAACTGCATACCGACGCCGTCGGCGTGAAGACTTTCCATACCTACGATTCCCGCGGCAATCCGGCAACCGTCACCTACGACTATCAGGGCAGCCTCGCCGTCGAATGGCGGACCTCCTACGACGTCAACTTTCCGGACACACCGGTATCATTCAGGCCGTTTAATCCGGCAACGAACCAGGCACACCCGCACTGGCAGGGAGTGCGGGTCGAGTACTATCCACCCGGGTCGCCGGCACCGGGAGCTCCCCATCACGTCTTCATGCTCGATGCCGACGGAGTGACGGAACGTCTCACTGAAACGTTTACGTTCGACTCGCACGGCCGGCTGCTGACGGCAACCAGTGCCGCGGGACACGTCACGATTTTCGCATATGACACCGCGGGCGATCTCGTCTCGTACGAACGGCCGACGAACAACCTCAACGAGATTCGACCGGTCACCACCTGGACTCGGGATGCCCTCGGCCGGATTACTTCGAACACAGACCCGGATGGACAGGTGACGACCTATACGTGGGATGTTCTGGACCGGCCGGCAAGCGTTACGCTTCCCAAACCCACTCCGGCCTTTCCTCTGCAATTCACGACATCGTTCGTTTATGACGAATATGACGCGGCAACACAGTTGCTCTTTACGCGCATCACCGATCCAAACGGCCGCCAGTCGCGGCTTGGCTACGATCAGTTCGGTCAGCCGATCGCCGAATACGATCAACTGGGACATCTCACCGGCAACACCTGGGTCAAAGGCCTGCTGGCATCGCATACCGACGCCAATGGTTACGTGACGAGCTACACATGGGACCCGCGCCGGCGGCTTTCGACCGTGTTCTTTCCGGACGGCACGTTCGAGCGTTTGAACTACAACGCCGACGACACGATCGGCAGCAAACTCGTTCGCTCGGGTCAGACGATCGGCTATACCTGGGACGCGCTGAAACGGCCGACGGCGACGACGTATCCCAATGGCAGTTCGATTACGTATGTTCACCAGGGACAGAAACTCGTTCAGGTGGTGGATACGTTCACCTCTCCGCCGGAGACTCACAGCTTTACCTGGGACGCTTCATTTCGTGTCGCGACGGAGGTGCAGGGCACCCGAGGCTCGATCGCTTATACCTGGACGCCGGACGGGCGCGTGAGTACTCTGACGACGTCCGCAGGGTCGACAGCGACATACGGCTACTATCCGGGCGGCGAACTGCAGAGCATCTCCTGGAACCGCGCAGCCGGTACGTTCCAGTACCGGTACAGTCTCGCCGGTCTGCTGACGAGCATTGCATTCCCAAACGGACAATCGCGTGTTTACTCGTATGATCAACAGGGGCGGACGACGCAGGTCACGACCCAGCACTCCGCGGCCGGCCTGCTCGCATCCTTCGCTTATTCGTACGATACCGATGCAGGTACCGGCCAGCCGTCGCTGCTGGGGCTGCGTACGGGAGTGACGGCTACGATCCCGGCGCTCGGCTTGCAGAATGCCCTGAGCACCTTCGGGTACGACAGTCAATATCGGCTGACCCGGGCGACCTATCCTGCGGCTGCACCGTTCAACAATCTGACTTCATCGTGGACCTACGACGCCGCAGGCAATCGAACGAGCGCCACGACGAACGGCGTGACGGCCGGCTACACATACCGTCAGTTCGGGACAAACCCCTCCAATAGTCCTCAGCTTTCGTCGGACGGAGGGAACACATATCTCCATGACGCGAACGGAAACGTGGCGTCGCGAAGCGGCAACCGTGGGAATGTGACTTTCTCCTGGGATCAGAACGACAGGCTCCGCGCCATCGGCGGCGACATCACTGCAAACTATCTTTACGACTATGAAGGCCGCAGAACCGTCGCCACTGCCGGGGGAACATCAAAGACATACCTGTACAACGGGCAGGACCTCGTGATGGAGAACGGCGCCAGCCCGGCAGAATACCTGTACGGTCCCGGCGTCGACCAGCCGCTGGCGATGCTCCGCGGCGGCGCGATCTACTATTACGCCGTCGACGGTGTCAATTCAGTTGCCGCGGTCACCGATGAGAGCGGAGCCGTTCGGAATTCGTATGTGTGGGATGCCTGGGGCTCGCCATTGCACCGCGCCGAGAACGTGTCCAGTCCGTTTGGTTACACGTCGCGCGAGCCTGCCGAGGCCGGACTGCAATACTACCGCTTTCGAACTTATGAGCCGGCTGTCGGCCGTTTCCTGAGCGAGGACCCGCTGCGACAGGCAGTACCGATCTACGGCGCAGACCTTTACGCATACGTGACGAGCTCACCGATGATGTATGGCGATCCGTATGGCCTGAAATGTTACTCGTTCACAAACACATCACCCTGGAGGTTGTTCAAGCTGAAGTCGACGATCGGCCCATGGGAATTCATCACCGCCGGGAGCGTCCGCGGCATGCGCTTCTGCTACTGGGCCAGATATATCGACAACACCGAATACCTGATACGAAAGGTAACGATAACCGACTACTGTGTGTGCCCGTGGAAGTACCTCGGCTCGAAATCCTTCGACGAATTCATGGATGGCAGACATTGGCGCGAGATGGGCCCGATATTAAAGGTATTCACGAACGTACCGTGCCTGCTCGCTCCACCGCGAAGCACCCCGTCGCATTGACCATTGGAGTCCGCGGCAGGGATCAACCCGGCGGGTAGCCCACATCGCGGGCGATCCTGTTCGTGTATTCGAACGCAGTCTCGCGGTGGCTGTCCGCCGACATCGACCAGTTGAAGATGCCGGCCAGATCCTGATAATCCTTCGGGGACGGGTACCTCACCGTCGCCTTTTCCGTGTCGATGCCCCACGAAATCTGCTTCTTCGCAGCACCGAGAGCCGTGAACAGCTCCGTCCCGGTGCCGGCGGCGTAGCTCTGAGGATTGATGAGGTCGAACTGCGCGTGGTTCTCCTTCGTCACGTGCTGCGTGCCGAAGGCGGGAGTGATGGTGAAGTAATAGGGCCTGCCGTCGGCGCGGCTCGCCTCGTCGAGGCCGGCGCGGATATTGGCGATCACCCCATTGAAGTTCTCCTGAGAGATGCAGCCGGACAACGCATGGCATTTCCCGTCGTCAGAGACGACGCCGATCGACTCGTCGTCGATATCGAAGCCGTCGAGCCCATGTTCCCGGACGAACGACACCACACTTGCGGGGAAGTTGTTCCTGCCGCTCGCGTAGTCCCCATTGATGTACGTCCAGTCGTTGTGAGCCCAGCCCAGCGAAATGATGAACAGGATCCCGGGATTCTTCCGGCGTGCGAAATCCATGACTTTGCGGACGCGGTCCGGCTCGTCGGGATGGCCGCGCTCGAAGTCCAGCAGGGCTCCATGCCTCATGTCGCCGCCCGGGTCCTTCATCAGGAGCGGATAGGCGTGCGCGAAGGCGAAAAACAGCGCGCTCACCTTGTCGAACGGCGTGCTGTCGGTCGGCTCCAGGTATTCATTCTTTTCGTGCCCGTAGATCGGGTAATACGCGCCGGCATACGGCGTGGGGAACGGCGGCCTGCTCATGGTTCCTCCCGGACCGACAGCACGAGACTCTCATCGCCGCCGCCAGTCACTCGCAGCCGGACGATCGCCGGCGGCCTCGTGGAAAAGTTCGCGACGCTGACGCCGCTCTTCGCGGGAAAACTGCTCGTCGCCGGAACGATCGCGCCCCCCGGATCGAGAGCCTCGATCGTGACCGCATCGTCGACGAAGACCTCGACGCGGACATGGCTTGCCGACTCCGGCAGCTCGATCTCAAGAGCGGGACTCGCGAATGCGAGGCCGTTCGGAGAACCGGAAACGGAGCGGATGCGGAGATCCGCGCCACTGAACCAGAAGCCGTCGACGGCGAACCGGTCCGGGCGAGCGCCAACCAGCTCGCCGGTCAAATCAGCAGTAGGCATGTTGTGGACCCTCTCGGCGAGAAATCATACTCCCGATGCCCGTGAGAGTCAGTCGTGCACCTCGTAGATCTGCCCCTTCAGCACGAAGCGCACGTTGCGGCCGAGGGCCAGGAACTGCGAAGCCTCGGGCTGCTGCTGCATGAAGGCGAAGTAGTCGGCGCTGGCGAAGCGGATGCGGCGCACGTTCTGGTTCCTGTTCGCGGCCGCGGCGGAGTCGACCCAGTTCGCGTTGACCTCGTAGACCGCGCGGCCCTGGACGTTCTTCGTCTTCGCGGCGAGGTTGCCCATGCGGGACGCGCCCTGCTTCGTTTGCGCGGAGTTCGCGGAGTTCTTGAGCGCTTCGACTTCGCGGCTGGCCTGAACGCTCTTCGCGCCCGCCTTCTGTTTCATGGCGTCGTAGTCGCCCTTCATCCGCGCGTTCAGCTGTGCACTCGACGGAACCGCGTTCAGCGTCTGGTTCGCCGCGTTGATGCGCACCTTCTCATCTTCCATGATCAGGTAGCTCGTGTACGGCGTGATGATGCCGAAGCGCCGCGCCAGCGCGGTCACTTCGTCCACGAGCTCCTTCTCCTCGCGGCCCGAAAGACGGATCTGATCGAGCAGCCAGCCGATGCGCTGCGCCGCCCAGAGCGGCGCGATCAGCGCGTTCGAGTCGGACCGCGCAGGGAAGCTCACCTTCGCCGGAATCGAGACCCGCCGGCCGTTCACCGTCCCGCTGAGCGTCACCGAGTCGCCGGTGCCGCTGTAGCGCCCGAACAGCATCAGCTGCGATCCGCGGAAGAGATCGGGGAGGTCGCGCGGGATCATCTGCGAGGCCCTCACGCCGCCGCCGAACACGACGGCGAGGTCGACGAGCACGGGCGATCTGATCTTTTCGTAGAAGCTCGAGACGGCGTGCTCGATGTCCTCGCGGTCGCCGACGTACGTCCGCGCCGCGCGCGTGGCCTCGGTGAGCTTGTCGAGGAGATGCGTGTTGAGGTCGTCGCCGACGCCGAA
>Ga0134123_10000147_pt1 | contig 45086 bp, 35 predicted proteins | sample KB303_FD_96460 | JGI IMG/M metagenome (GOLD analysis project Ga0134123, IMG submission 96460) | Terrestrial soil microbial communities without Nitrogen fertilizer from Kellogg Biological Station, Michigan, USA - KB3-0-3 | ecosystem: Environmental > Terrestrial > Soil > Unclassified ...
CGCAGGCGAATCCGGCCGAGAAGGCCAGCCTGCTCGCCGCCAGCATCTCGGTCGCCATGAACAACACGGCCTCGGGCCTGTTGTGCGCGATCACGCTGCTGCTGGCGCACATGTTCCTGGAAGCGAAGACCACCAAGCTGATCGACAGCCTGGAAATCGCCGCGGTCAAGTTCCTGAACTCCGTCGTCGAGCGTCGTCAGGACGTGGATGCAGGCGACGAGCATCCGGCGCCGCGCGGTCGCACCGCTCACGGCATCGCGTAACTCATTGCCGCACGCAGGAGCCAGGCAATGAGCCAGTCCAAGGTCGCGCGGCGGGTGTCGCGCAATCATGCGCGCTACCGCGGGCGTCATGAGATCAACGTCGTGCCGATGATCGACATGATGATCATCCTGGTGTTCTTCCTGATCTTCACTGCGGTCTTCACCAAGACGAACATTCTCGAGCTCAACCTGCCCGGCGCGGATACTGCAGTGCCGGATCTGCCGGAAGGTTTGAATCTCGAGGTGATCATCCGCGCCGACAAGATCGAGGTCGCCGATCGCGGCACCGGCCTGTTGAAGAGCCTGCCCTCGCAGCAGGGCACGTACGATCTCAAGGGGCTGCAGGATTACCTGTCGCTGGTGAAGACCAAGTACAACGACAAGACGGACGCGACGATCCTGCTGGAGCAGGACATCGCGTACGACACGCTCGTCAAGGTGATGGACACGGTGCGCGTGTTCCCGGTGCCGGGCTCGAAGTGGGACGTCGCCGAGCTGTTCCCGGATGTCTCGGTGGGAGACGCGCCGACATGACGCCATATCGCATCAAGCGCCACCGCAAGCGCAGCAACAAGGTCGAGGGCGGCAACCACATGACGCTGGTGCCGTTCATCGACATGCTGACGATCCTGGTGGTGTTCCTGCTCGTGCACACCTCGGACGTCGACGTGCTGCCGAACACCAAGAACATCTCGATCCCCGAGTCGATCTCGGACAAGAAGCCGCGGCCGACGGTCGTGGTGATGATCACCAAGGAGGATCTGCTGGTGGACGGGCGCTCGATCGCGACGCTGGCGCAGATCGAAGCTTCGCCGGATGCCGTGATTGCGCCGTTGAAGGCCGCATTGCAGAGCCAGGCCGACAAGGTGCTGGCGGGCGCGGCGAAAGACGAAATCAAGGACCGCGAAGTGACGATCCTCGGTGACCGCACCACGCCGTACAAAGTGCTGCGCAAGGTCATGGCGACTGCCACCGATGCCGAGTACGGCAAGGTGTCGCTCGCCGTCATCGAGCGCGAGACCGGCGGCGCGGCTCCGGCCACTGCGCGCACGGCGTCGCTGATCAACTAAGGCATCGTGTAACCGTCATGGTACTTGCTCCTTTCTACCGACTGTACGACCTGCCTTGGTCGCCGACCGAGGAAGTGGAGCGGCGCTTTCGCAAGGTGGTGCGCAACGCCTTCATCATCTTCGCGATCTTCGCCATCCTGATTCCGCTGCTGCCGGTGCGCGACCGCAACCTCGCGAAGGCGCCGGAAATTCCCGACCGCATCGTCAAGCTGGTGCTCGAGAAGAAGATCCCGCCGCCACCGCCGCCGCCGAAGATCGAAGAGAAGAAGCCGGAGCCGGAGAAGAAGGTCGAGCAGCCGAAGCCGCCGCCGCCGAAGCCGGATGCGCGCGAGCGCGCGCAGAACGCCGGCCTGCTCAAGCTCCAGGACCAGCTCGCGGATCTGCGCGACAACGCGGTCCTCGACAAGGCGGCGATGACCAAGAATCTGACCGGCAAGATCGGCGAGGAGACGCGCTCGGAGCGCTCGCTGATCACCTCGAAGGTCGGCACGAGCAGCGGCGGCATCAACACCGCCAGCCTGAGCCGCGGCTACGGCGGCGGCGCGGGCTCGCTCACCGGCCACAACACCACGCAGGTTTCGTCGGCGACGCTCGCGGCGCAGGGGACCAACAAGGTCGAGCGCGGCGCCGGCAGCGGCAAGGCCTCGCGCAGCGAGGAAGAGATCGCGATGGTCTTCGACCGTAACAAAGGCGCGATCTACGCGCTCTACACTCGCGCCTTGCGCGACAAGCCGGACCTCCAGGGCAAGCTGGTGCTGGAGCTGACGATCGGCGCCGACGGCTCGGTGCTGAAGTGCGCAGTGGTGTCGAGCGAGCTCAACGATCCGGAGCTGGAGCGCAAGCTGGTCGCCCGCATCAAGCTGTTCCAGTTCGAAGCCAAGGACGTCGGCACGATCACCGTGACCAAGCCGATCGACTTCTTCCCGGCATAGACGCTCTTTGTGGGTCAGGCTTTGGCCTGACTCCTTTTTAACCGGCGGTTATACCTCTCGTCCGGGCGGGCGCACCGCCCGCCGCCGGGCGCTTGCCATTCCGCGGCGCTGCGCTGATGATCCGCAGCCAATGAACCTCGATTCCGAAATTCGGCATTTCGAAGAGATGTCCTCGCTGGAGAAGTCGCGGCTGCTGGCGCATTTCATGTACGAGATGACGCTGGAAGCGCGTAATTTCTACGGCTCGGGCGGCGACCAGTCGACCATCGATCCCCACAAGATGCGCTTCATCATCGAGGTGCAGCATCGCGTGACGCGCTTCATCGAGCAGATCCTGATCGACGATCCGGCGCGCCCCTCCGACGAAGTGCTGCTGCGGCTGCTGCTCGCGCCGCGCGCCGAGAAGGCCATCGAAGGCCTCGTGCACTCCGCGTATACGCGCACCATCCAGGCAATCAGCTAGCTTCGGCCCGGCGCTCTTCCGCCGGAGGCGCGGGCATATCCGACTCGAACAACTGCTCCAGCTCGCGCGCCGCCTGCTGCGCCGACTGGATCAGCTTCTGTTCGTCGTCGCGGATCTCGCGTTGGGCCTGCAGCTGCTTTTTGTCGTGCACGTCGAAGCGGCGGATGCTCTCGATGGCGTCCGCGCGCGTCAACCCGAGCGCTTCCAGCGTGTGCTGCGCCAGGTCGAGGCTCGACAGGTATGTCTCGCGAATGAAGTAGCGCACGCCGATGTCCATGAGCCGCAGCGCATGCTGGCGATTGCGCGCCCGCGCCATGACTTTGAGATTCGGGAAATGCCGCCGCACCAGCTCGGCAGTACGCACCGACGCTTCGATGTCATCCAGCGCGAGCACGAACACCTCGGCGCGCTCGGCGCCGGCGGCCTGCAGGACTTCCAGGCGCGAGGCGTCGCCGTAGTACACCTTGTTGCCGAAGCGGCGCACGAAATCGACTTGCGCGACGTTGCCCTCGAGCGCCGTGAAGGCGACCCGCCGCATGCGCAGGACACGGCCGACGATCTGGCCGAAGCGCCCGAAGCCCGCAATGATTACGCGGCTGTCCTGGCTCTCGACCTGGTCGAACTCGCGCTTCTCGGGTTGCGTGAGCCGCGGCTCGATCACGTTCGTGTGCAGCGACATGAGCAGCGGGCTCACGATCATCGAGATGGTGACGACGATCACCAGCAGCTCGGCGAGCGAGGGATCCATCACGCGATTGCTAACCGCCAGCGAGAACAGCACGAAGCCGAATTCGCCGGCCTGCGGCAGCGCGAACGCCAGGCCGCGCGCGCTCTCGGGCGAGTGTCGCGTCGCGCGCGCCAGCGCGTATAACAGCACGAACTTCACGGCGATCAGACCAGTCACGAGCAGCGCGATGCGGCCCGGTTGCTCGAGCAACAGACTCAAGTTGGCGGAAATGCCGACCGACATGAAGAACAGTCCGAGCAGCAGCCCCTTGAAGGGCTCGATGTCGGCTTCGAGCTCGTGACGATACTCGCTGTCGGCGAGCAGCAGCCCGGCGACGAAGGCTCCGAGCGCCATCGACAAGCCGACCGCGTTGACGAGCAGCGCCGTGCCAAGGACCACCAACAAGGCGGCAGCGGTGAACGCCTCGCTGACTTTCGTCTCGGCCACGATGCGCAGCACCGGGCGCAGCACGTATCTGCCGCCGAAAACCAGCAGCGTGAGCACTGCGAGTCCTTTCGCGCCGCTCAGCAGCGTCTGCGTCAGATCCCGCTCCGCGCCGCCGAGCAGCGGCAGGATTGCGAGCATCGGCATCACGGCGATGTCCTGGAATAACAGGACTGCGAAGCTGGAGCGACCGTAGTGCGTATTGAGCTGCTGGCGCTCTGCCAGCAATTGCAGTACGAGCGGTGTCGACGACAGCGACAACGCGAATGCAGTCACCACCGCTGCGTTCGCCCGCATGCCGAGCGCGAGTGCCAGCAACGTGAACACCGTCGTCGTGACCAGGACCTGGGCGAGCCCGAGGCCGAAAACAGCTTTGCGCATCGCGCGCAGGCGCGAAGGCTGCAATTCCAGGCCGATCACGAACAGCAACAGCACGACGCCGAACTCGGCGGTGTGCATCACGAGCTCGGTGTCCGGCACGAGGCGCCGTCCCCAGATGCCGATCACGACGCCTGCAGCGAGGTAGCCGAGAATCGAGCTGAGCCGTAGCCGGCGAAACAACGGGATCGCGAGCACCGTGGCGCCGAGAAAGACTGCGATCTGAGCGATCAGGGACATTGGAGATCCCGGGCAACTGACACAGGTGACAAGGGTGACACAGGTGACGCAGGTCAGAACATCCTCTGCTAAGCTGATCCGCCCATGCCTCGCTCCGACATTTCCTTTCCGCTCAAAGACGCCGAGCTGCGCGAAGACGTGCACATGCTCGGCGCGCTGGTCGGCGAGGTGATCCGCGAGCAGGGCGGCGATGCGTTGTTCGAAGCGGTGGAGCAGGACCGGCAGGCGGCGATCGCGCGCCGCGACGGCAGCGCGGAAGGCGCCCGCGAGCTCTCGACCCGCACGCGCGACGTGCCAGCCGCGCAAGCGCGCGACCTGGTCCGCTCGTTCTCGCTGTGGTTCGAAATGGTCAACATGGCGGAGAAGGTTCATCGCATCCGCCGCCGCCGTCAGTATTTGAACGAAGGCACGACGCAGCCCGGCGGCATCGTCGAGGCCGTGACGCGGCTGAAGGCGCAGGGGCTCGGGCTGGACGAGGTCCGGCGCCTGATGATCGAGATCTGGATCGAGCCGGTGTTCACGGCGCATCCCACCGAATCGACCCGCCGCACGATCCTGCGCAAGCAGCAGAAGATCGCGCAGCTGCTGCTCGGCCGCCTCGGCCTGTCGCGCACGGCGGCGGAAACGCGGCAGATCTGGGACCGCGTTCGCAGCGAGATCACCGGCAGCTGGCAGACGGCGGAAAATTCGCGCGAGCGGCTCAGCGTCGCGGACGAGCGCGAGCACGTGTTGTTCTTCATCGGCGAGATCCTGTTTCAGATCGTGCCGATCTTTTACGAGGAGATCGAGGCGGCGTTGGAGCAGGCGTACGGCAGCGAGGCGCGCGAGCGCGAGCTGCCCGAGATCCTGCGCTTCGGCTCGTGGGTCGGCGGCGACATGGACGGCAACCCGGACGTGCACGCCAAGGCGATCCGCGAAACGGTCGCGCGTCATCAGCAGATCATCGTCAACCGCTACTTCATCGAGTGTCAGGGTCTCGCCGAGACGCTGTCGCAGAGCGCGACGCGCGTCGGCATCTCGTCGGCTCTGGAGGCCCGCATCGATCAGTACATGACGCTGTTGCCCGGCGCTGCGAGCCTCTCGCCGGCGCGGCGCGACCGCATGCCGTATCGCGTGTTCCTCGCGCAGATCATGGAGCGGCTGCGCGCGACGTACGATGCGCGCGCCAATCACTATGATTCCGCCAACGAATTCCTCGGCGACCTGAATCTCATCGCCGACAGCCTGCGTGCCAACAAGGGCGAGCACGCCGGTGTGTTCCAGGTGCGGCGCCTGATCCGCCGCGTGCGCACGTTCGGCTTCCATCTCGCGACGCTCGACATCCGCCAGAACGCCGAAGCGCATCGCACTGTCATCGCGCAGGGCTTGGGCGATCGGGGTTGGGCTGCACGCACCAGCGAGCAGCGCACGGCGCGCCTGCGCGAAGCCATCGAGCGCGACGAAGCGCCGGTCTGCGTGCTCGATCCGGATGGCAAGCGCAGCTTGTGGGTGTTCGAAGCGCTCACACACTGTCGACATCGCTACGGCGGCGATGCCATCGGGCCGTACGTCGTCAGCGCTGCGCGCGGCGTCGACGACATGCTCTCGGTGCTATTGCTGTCGCGTTGGGCTGATACGACGGATAGCCGTTCCGGCGATGTGCCGACGGACGTCGCGCCGTTGTTCGAATCCGCCGCGGCGCTGCGCACGTGCGGCGAAATCATGACGCAGGTATTCAACGAGCCGGCGTACCGCAAACATCTGATCGGTCGCGCCAATCATCAGTACGTGATGATCGGCTACTCGACCAGCAACAAGGAGAGCGGCATCGTCATGTCGCGCTGGCTGCTGCGCAATGCGCAGGAGGCGTTGTTCGCAGCGGCCGACAAGGCCGGCATCGACTTGACGCTGTTCCACGGCCAAAGCGATGGCGGTTCTCGCGGCGGCGGCCGCACCGGGACGCTGGTCCGGAGCGGCCCGGACAGCGCACGCCGGGGGCGCCTGCGCATCACGGAGCAGGGCGAGCTCATCAACGAGAAATACGGGCTGCGCCCGATCGCGTTGCGAGTCTTCGAGCAGGCATTCAACGCGTTGACGCTTTCACGCGCGGGGGTGATTCCGCCCGAGCATGTCGATCCGCAGTGGCGCGAGGCGATGGATCTGCTGGGCAACGAAGCGACACGCGTGTACCGCGCAGCAGTTTACGAGGACGTGGAGTTCGCCGACTTCTTCGGCCAGGTCTCACCGATCGACGTCATCGAGCGCATGCAGATCGGCTCGCGTCCGACCTCACGCGTCGAGCGCACCGGGATCGAGGCGCTGCGCTCGATATCGTGGGCGCATGCGTGGTCGCAGTGCCGTTACATGTTGCCGGGGTGGTACGGCGCGGGCAGCGCGCTGGCGCTCGCGTCGCAGCAGCTCGGCGCAGGCATGCTGCGCCAGATGTACGAAGGCTGGTTCTTTTTCACGAACCTGGTCGACGACATCGAGCTGGCGCTCGCCCGCGCCGACCTCGGCATCGCCGCTGCATACGAAGGTCTGGTCGAAGAAAGATACCGGCGTTTCACCGGGTTGCTGCGCGCCGAATATGAGCTCACTCGCCAGCAGGTGCTCGCAGTGCGCGGTGTCGAGCGCTTGCTGGACGGCGAGCCGACGGTGGAGCGCTCGATCGCCTTGCGCAATCCGTACATCGACCCGATGCACCTGGTGCAGGTCGATCTGCTGCAGCGCTGGCGCGCCGGCGGCAGGAACGACAAGGAACTGTTAAATGCGCTGGTCGCGACAGTGAGCGGGATCGCGCAGGCGCTGCAGGGCGCGTAGCTTCAACCGGTCTTTGCTTCCGCCAAATGCGGCAGCAGCCAGTTCACGATGGACTCGTGCCCGACTTCCTTCGGTCCGGAGAATAATTCGGGCTGATCGCGTAATAGACGATACGCGAACGCGACTGCATCGGTCGCATAGCGGCGCCGTGATTCCGGTAGCCGGAACCACTCTTCCAGGACGCGCGCCTGCGTGTCGACCAGCGACTTGAGGTCAATGCCCGTCAATTGCCCCTCTCCCGAGCGCGCCGGAACATAGCAGCGTGCAAAACGCTGCGCATCCGTTTTTTAACAGGATGCCCGCGCGCTCGCGCGCGCGGTGTCGCTTCGGCGAATGCTCGCAACGAATGGCGCCCGACAAACAGATAGATAGCTTGTGCTATCGAAACCAAAACGCCCGCGCGCAGGCGCGCCGGAGGAGTTGTGGCAAGGGGCGGGTGCGAATTTTCGGCAAACTTCTGCGCAATGCGCGCGTGCCTGTGCGCGACGCCTTCACCTTTCTTGTCAGCGCAGGCAGCCGATCAGCGACGAGCGATCCTTGATCGTCTTCAGGCACACCGTGGTCATGCTGCGCTGGACGCCGGGCATGCGCGAGATCTCCGCGCGCAGGATCTGATCGAGGTCCGCGATGCTCGGCACGAGCACGTGCAGGAGATAGTCGCCCTCGCCCGCAGTCGTGAAGCACTGGAGCACCGAGCGATGGCGGATCGCAGCCGCCTCGAACTCCGCGTGCTTCGCCGGATTGATCGTCGCGTGGATGAACGCATGGATCTCGAGCCCCAGCTGGCCGGGGTCGAGTTCGGTGCGATAGCCCTTGATGACGCCCCGCTGTTCGAGGTCGCGCACGCGCGCCCAGCAGGGGGTCTTGGACAGCGCGACCTTGTCGGCGAGCTCCGCGTAGGACAAACGGGCGTCTTCTTCCAGCACCCGCAGAATAGCGATTTCAGTACGGTCCAACATGAGAACGCCCGTTCGTATAAATGGAGGTTTGTAGAACTAGCGTTTTTCGGCTCTGCAGGCAAGCTCCGTAATGCCGAACAATGTCCCGCGGCTCGAATCCGAGAATCCGGTCCATGGATCTCGTGCAACCGCGCAGCCCCCGCGAGCTGGCCGCCGTGCGCAGCTGGGACGCGAACGACCCGCTGCGCCAGTTTCGCGAGCGGTTCGACCTCCCGCCGAACGTCGTCTACCTCGATGGCAATTCCCTCGGCGCCCTGCCGCGCGCGACCCGGCAGCGCATCGCCGACGTCGTCGCGCACGAGTGGGGGACCGGGCTGATCCGCAGCTGGAACGACGCCGACTGGATCGGCGCGCCGCGCCGCGTCGGCGACAAGATCGCCGGCCTGATCGGCGCCGCGGCAGGCGAGGTCATCGTTGCCGACTCCACCTCGGCGAATCTCTTCAAGCTCGTCCATGTCGCGCTCGCCGCGCGGCCCGGGCGGCGCGAGGTGCTGTCCGAGCCTGGCAACTTTTGCACCGATCTGTATGTCATCGAGGGCGCATTGCGCGGCATGCCGGGGCGAAGCTTGCGCCTCGAGCCCGCCGAACGACTGATCGAATGCATCAGCGAGGACACCGCGCTGGTCGTGCTGACTCACGTCCACTACAAGAGCGCGGCCATGCACGACATGCGCGCCATCACCGCTCGCGCGCACGAGAAAGGCGCGCTCGTGCTGTGGGACCTGAGTCATAGCGTCGGTGCGTTGCAGGTCGATCTCAATGGCTGCGATGCCGACTTCGCGGTCGGCTGCGGCTACAAATATCTGAACGGCGGCCCGGGAGCTCCGGCCTTCCTGTTCGTGGCGCAGCGGCACCTGGCAGGCAGCGTGTCGCCGCTCAGCGGCTGGATGGGCCATGCGCGGCCGTTCGATTTCGTCGACCCTTACGCGCCCGCGCCCGGTATCGAGCGGTTCCTGTGCGGCACGCCGCCGGTGCTCGGAGTGCTGAGCCTGGAGTGCGGCGTCGACTTGTTGCTCGAAGCCGGCACGGCGGCGTTGCAGGCGAAGTCGGAAGGGCTGTGCCAGCTGTTCATCACGCTGGTGGAAGAAATGTGTGGCGGTCACGATCTGCGTCTGCTGAGTCCGACGGACGCGCGCCAGCGCGGCAGCCACCTCGCCTACGCGCACCCCAACGGCTACGCAGTCATGCGCGCGCTGATCGATCGCGGCGTCATCGGCGATTTCCGCGCCCCCGACTGCCTGCGCTTCGGCTTGGTGCCGCTGTACACGCGTTATGAAGATGTATGGCACGCGGTCGCAACGCTGCGCGATGTGCTGCAGACGCAGTGCTGGTCCGAACCTCGATATGCCGTGCGAGCTGCCGTGACATGAATGCCCACCATTCAGGTGCGTCGCTCGGCGACGCCTACACGGCTCACGTCGACACTTTCGCGCGCGACCGGTTGCCGCCGCGCGAGCAGTGGCCGGAGTTCCGCTTCGATCTGCCGGAGCTGCACTATCCGCCGCGCTTGAATTGCGCCTCCGTCCTGCTGGACGAGGCGATCCTCGAAGGTTACGGCGCTCGCATCGCCCTGTACTCGGCGAGCGGCAACTGGACTTACTTCGAGTTGCTGGAACGTGCCAATCGCATCGCCAACGTGCTGGTGCGCGACCTCGGCGTGGTGCCGGGCAATCGCGTCCTGCTGCGCGGCACGAACTCGCCGACGCTGGTCGCGAGCTGGCTCGCCGTGATGAAAGTCGGCGCGATCGCCGTCACGACCATGCCGATGCTGCGAGCCAAGGAGCTCGCCGTCATTGCCGAGCGGGCCCACATCGATCATGCGATCTGCGAAGCGCGCCTCGTGGCAGAGCTGCAGGAAGCTGCGCGTGCGACCGGCCGTTTGTCGCGGATAGCGACGTACGGCGACGGCGCGCTGGAACGGGTGATGGCTCAGCGAACCGACGAGTTCAAGAACCTCTCGACCTCGTGCGACGACGTCTGTCTGCTCGCGTTCACCTCCGGCACGACCGGCAATCCCAAGGCGACGATGCACTTTCATCGTGACGTGCTGGTGATGCGCGACGTGGTCGGCCGGCACCTGCTCGAAACCAGCCCGGACGACATCTATACCGGCAGTCCGCCGCTCGGCTTCACCTTCGGCCTCGGGGCGCTGCTCGTGTTTCCGCTCGGCGGCCGCGGCGCTGTGGCGTTGGTCGAGCAACCGACTCCCGACAACCTGCTGGACGCAATCGGTCGCTTCCGTGCGACCGCATTGTTCACGGCGCCGACTGCCTATCGCGCGCTCGTGCCGCTGGTCGGCGGCCGCGACATTTCGAGCCTGCGCCGTTGCATCTCCGCTGGCGAGGCGCTGCCGAAGGCGACGTCCGACGCCTGGTACGACGCTACCGGCATGCGCATCATCGACGGCATCGGCGCGACCGAGATGATTCACATATTCATCTCCGCGAAGGGCGAGGACATCCGTCCCGGCGCAACCGGCAAGCCGCTGCCGGGCTACCAGGCCTGCGTGCTCGACGATCAGGGTCGTCCGCTGTCGCGGCCGAACGCCGGACGCCTCGCAGTCAAGGGACCGAGCGGCTGTCGCTATCTCGACGATCCGCGCCAGCTCGAGTACGTCCAGAACGGCTGGAACGTCACCGGCGATCGCTATTACATCGACGAGGATGGCTACTTCTGGTTCCAGGCGCGCGCCGACGACATGATCATCTCGGGCGGCTACAACATCGCCGGGCCGGAAGTGGAGGCCGCGTTGCTTCAGCATCCGGCTGTGAGGGAATGCGCCGTAGTCGGTGCTCGCGACGAGCAGCGCGGACAGATAGTCAAGGCTTATGTCGTCGCGAATGCCGGTCACGTCGCCGGCGACGCGCTCGCGCGCGAGTTGCAGGAGCACGTGAAGCGAGCCATCGCGCCATACAAGTATCCGCGTGCGGTGGAATTCCTGTCCGAGCTGCCAAAAACGCCCACGGGCAAGCTGCAGCGATACGTGCTACGCGAACGCGCCTCGTCCTGACTCTTCTTGCGCGTTCTCGTCCTATCAAACCGCAAGGCGTTGCGGCAAAATCCACGGTCCCCAAGGATTGCTGGCGCTGTGCGCCGTTGGATTCCCCGTGACCAGAATGCAGCAGAAGCCGCGCGCGCGGCAGATATCGAAGTCATCCTGTCCGTGGCTCAAGCTGCCGCGCAGCGGCTCGGGCCTGAACGTCGAGGACTTCCTGACGTTCCGCATGAACCGGCTGTCGAATGCTCTGCGCACGAATTTGACCAAGGCCTACCTCGAAGACTTCGAGCTCAGCCTGCCGGAGTGGCGCCTGCTCGCACTGGTTGCTCGCTTCTCGCCGCTGCGCTTCTCGGAAGTCACCGCTCGCAGCGGCATGGACAAAGGACAGGTGAGCCGCACGCTGCGCGTGATGGCCAAGCGCGGCCTGACGAAGATGAAGGTGATTCGTGATCGCGGCTCGCGCTCGGCGGAAGCGCTGGCTGCGCCCGTGATGGTTTCGATCACGGCCAAGGGGCGAGGGCTGTATCGCGCCGTGCTGCCGGTTGCGCGCAAGCGGCAGGCAGAAGTGCTCATGACGCTGAGTGAAGCCGACCGCTACGCGCTGTACGCCACGCTCGACAAGCTGTTCCAGACCGTGGGGCGCGGCGCCGCGGACGAAAACGGCGAATAACCCGGGAAATCCCGTCCCATGAAGGCCCTCGATCTCACGCAAGGGCCGATCACCCGAACGCTGATCGCCTTTACGCTGCCGACGCTCGGCAGCAACGTCCTGCAGTCGCTCAACGCGTCCGTCAACGCGATCTGGGTCGGTCATTTCCTCGGCGAAGCGCCGCTCACGGCGGCCACCAACGCGAATATGGTGCTGTTTCTGCTGATGGCGGCCGTGTTCGGCGTCGCCATGGCGACGGGCATCATGGTCGGCCAGAGCGTCGGCGCTCGCGAGCTGGTGCAGGCCAAGCGTGTCGTCGGCAGCAGCGCCGTATTCATGGTCGTCCTCTCGCTGGCGACGGCGCTGTTCGGTGCGCTCACGGCGGAGCCGATCCTGCGCTTGATGAGCACGCCGGCGGAGGCGATGCCGTACGCGGTGAGCTATCTGCGCATCGTATTCATCGCCACTCCGTCGATGTTCTTCTATATCTACGCCGCGATGGTCTTGCGCGGCGGCGGCGATGCCCGCACGCCATTCATCTTCATGTTCGTGTCCGTCGGCCTGGACATCGCCCTCAACCCGCTGCTGATCTTCGGGCCGGGACCGCTGCCGGCGCTCGGTATCCGCGGCGCCGCGCTGGCGATGCTGATTTCGCAAACCACGACGCTGCTGGCGATGATTGTGCTGCTGTACCGGCGCAAGCACTTCCTGGTCATCCGTCGCGACGACCTGCACTTGCTGCGGCTGGATCTCGCCATCGTCAAGGTGCTGGTGACGCGCGGCCTGCCCATGGGCCTGCAGATGCTGATCGTGTCGTCGTCGATGCTGACGGTGCTGGGACTGATCAACAGCTACGGGACCGACACGGCCGCCGCTTTTGGCGCGGCGGTGCAAGTGTGGACCTACGTGCAAATGCCGGTCTTCGCCGTCGGCGCGGCGGTGACCGCGATGGCCGCGCAGAACATCGGCGCCGGGCGCTGGGAGCGCGTGTCGCAAGCCACGTGGGCGGGCGCGGCCATCAATGCGGCCATGACCGGCCTGCTGGTCGCGGTCGTGTGGACCTTCAACAGGCAAGCGCTGTCGCTGTTCCTGCCTGCCGGCAGCGCGGCCCTGCCGATTGCCGAGCACGCAAACGTGATTGCGCTGTGGTCGTTCCTGTTGTTCGGCATCACGATCGTGCTGATCAGCACCGTGCGTGCCACCGGCGCGGTGATGGGCCCGCTGCTCGTGATCTTCGGGTCGCTGTGGCTTGCCCGCATACCGTTCGCCTACGCCCTCGCGCCGCGCTGGGGCCAGGATGCGATCTGGTGGAGCTTCCCGGTCGGCTCCATCGTGGGCGTCGTGCTCGGCGTGCTGTATTACCGCTACGGCGGCTGGCGCAAGGTCCAGCTCATGAGCGGCGTCGGATCAAAACGGGCTCAGCAACCCGCCGGCAATGCCGAGGTGCGCCCGGATCGCAGCGTTGAGAGTGTTGAGCAGTAGGCACGCGATCGTCATCGGCCCGACGCCTCCAGGCACCGGCGTGATCGCCCCGGCACGCGCGAGCGCACCCGCGTAGTCGACATCTCCGACCAGTCTCGTCTTGCCGCTGCCATCGTCGACGCGGTTGATGCCGACGTCGATCACGACTGCACCCGGCCGTATCCAATCGCCGGCCACGGCCTTCGGTCTGCCGATTGCCGCGACCAGGATTTCCGCCTCCGCGCACAAGCCGGGGAGATCGCGAGTGCGCGAGTGCGCAATCGTCACCGTGCAATCGTTCTGCAGCAGCAGCTGCGCCATCGGCTTGCCGACGATGTTCGAGCGTCCGATCACCAGCGCCCGCTTGCCGGCCATCTGCGGCAGGACCTGTCGGATCAGGATCAGGCAGCCGAGCGGCGTGCACGGCACCGTCGTTTCCTGGCCGAGCGCGAGACGTCCGGCATTGACCGCGTGGAAGCCATCGACATCCTTGGCGGGATCGATCGCCGCAAGCACTGCCGCGCTGTCGACGGCCGGCGGCAGCGGCAGCTGCACGAGGATGCCGTGAACGTCGCGGCGCGAATTCAGCTCGTGCACGAGCGCGATCAGCTGCGCGGTGCTCGTGCTCGCGGGCAGGCGATGATCGAAATGGCGGATACCCGCGGCCTCGGCCTGCTTGGTCTTGCTGCCGACGTAGACCTGGCTCGCCGGATCTTCACCGACCAGCACGACGGCGAGGCCGGGCACGATCGATTGCCGGGCCAGCGTCGCGGTTCGCTCCGCGATGCGGCTGCGCAGCTGTTCGGCAACGGCTTTGCCGTCGATGATAGTTCCGGGCAAGGCGGTGACTCAGTGCTTGTCCCGAGCGGGATTGTACAGGTCCCGATAGTGCTCTCTCAGCTGCGCTTTCTGTACCTTGCCCATCGCGTTGCGCGGCATCTCGCTCACGAACACGATGCGCTTGGGCAGCTTGTAATTTGCCAGGCGCTGCTCGAGCGCCGCGCGCAAGGCGGTCTCGTCGAGGGTCGCGCCGGCGCGAGCGACGATGACTGCGGTCACGCCTTCACCGAAATCGGGATGCGGCACGCCGATGACCGCGCTCTCCGCCACGCCGGTCAATGCGTCCAGCTCCGTCTCCACTTCCACCGGATAGACGTTGTAACCGCCGCTGATGATCAGGTCCTTGGCGCGCCCGACGATGAACAGATAACCGTTGCCGTCGAAGCGGCCGACGTCGCCCGTGATGAAGAAGCCGTCCTGGCGGAACTCCGCCGCGGTCTTCTCCGGCATGCGCCAGTAGCCGCGGCATACGTTCGGTCCGCGCACTTCGATCATGCCGACGCTGCCGGCTGCAGGCAGCGGCACGCCCGACTCGGGATCGGCGATGCGCACCTCGACACCGGGCAGCGAGGGGCCCACCGAGCCCGGCACGCGCTCGCCGTCGTAGGGATTGGAGGTGTTCATCAGCGTCTCGCTCATGCCATAGCGTTCGAGGATCGCGTGCCCGGTGCGCGCGCGAAACTCGCGATGAGTTTCGGCGAGCAACGGTGCCGAGCCGGACACGAACAGGCGAATGCTCGCGCAGCGTTCGCGCGTGAATGCAGGGTGCTGCAGCAGCCGCGTGTAGAACGTCGGCACGCCCATCATCACGGTTGCTTCCGGCAACAGCCGGACCACTTCGTCGGCATCGAACTTCGGGAGAAAGAGCATCGAGCTGCCCGACGCGAGCACGGTATTGATCGCCACGAACAGCCCGTGCACGTGGAAGATCGGCAGAGCGTGCAACAGCACGTCGCGTTCGCTGAAGCGCCATTCCTGCGCGAGCACGAGTGCGTTGGTGGCGAGATTTGCCCGCGTCAGCATCGCGCCCTTGGAACGGCCCGTCGTGCCGGAGGTGTATAGCAGCGCTGCGAGCTCGGACTGCTGCAAATCTGCGCGCGGTCGCGCCGACTCGGGTCTGTCATGCGTGAGTTCCGCCAGCGACACGCCGCCGGCGACGCCGACTGCGACCTTCGGATCGGCGTCGCCGAGGAAGTACTCGACCTCTGCGCTCGTGTACGCGGTATTGAGCGGCACGAACGCTGCGCCGACGCGCAAGCAAGCGAGATACAAGGCGATCGCGTCCGGAGATTTCTCGACCTGTGCGACGACTCGATCACCGGCAACCACTGCCCGCCGCGCGAGGGCCGCAGCGACACGGTCGACACGCTGGTTCATCGCCGCGCAGGTCACGCGTTGTCCGTCAGGGGTCCTGAGCAGCAGCCGATCCGGATGCTGTCGCGCTAGCGCGGCGAGCCAGTTTGCGGGATCGGTTTCGGCAGAGGCGTGTGAGTGCATCGGCGGAGAATACCGCCAACGCGCGCTCAGGAGTGCCGGCCGCTGGCGGCGCGCTTCTCCTGATACATAGCTTCGTCGGCGCGCGCGATGACTTCTTCGAGATTCAGGTCCGCGGGCCCGTCGACCAGCGTGGCGCCGATGCTGAGGTCCACCTGGTACGGCCGCTGCCGCGACTCATTGAATTCCCGCAAGTGCTCGCGCAGGCGCACGCAGAGCGTTTCGATGTCGCGCTCGCTGTGCAGGTGGGCGAGCGCTACGAACTCGTCGCCGCCGAGGCGCGCGACGATGTCGGATCCGCGGAACGTGTTTCGCAACACCTCTGCCGTGTCGCGCAGCGCATCGTCGCCGATCATGTGGCCCAGCGTGTCGTTGATCTGCTTGAGGCCGTCCAGGTCCATGAAAAACAGACCGAGGACGTGTTGCTCGCGGCGCGCGGCGGTCAACGCCTGTCCGCCGAGCTCAAAGAAGCCGCGACGGTTTCGCAGCTGCGTCAGCTCGTCGCTCAGCGAACGGTTCTCGGCACTGCGCCGCAGGTGTTCCTCGCGCTGGCGGCGCTCGATATCGGCGCGGTGCTTGTGGATGGCCACCTCGATCGCACAGCGCAGGTCGTCTTCCTGGAACGGCTTGATCAGATAGCCGAGCGGACCCGTCAGCACTGCGCGCTGCAGGGTTTCGGTGTCGCTGTGGCCGGTCAGGAAGATCACCGGCACGGGCGCGTCCTCCTGAATGGCGCAGGCGGCCTCGATGCCATCGACGTCGCCGCGCAGGCTGACGTCCATGACCACGAGCTGCGGATGCAGTACGCGCGCCATCTCGATCGCCTCGGCGCCTTCGCTGGCGATGCCGCTGACGCGGTAGCCTAGGCGCGTCAAGGTATCTTCCAGATCGCGCGCGATCAGGCCCTCGTCCTCGACGAGCAGGATCGACACCGGATCCGGCTCGATCGGCTCGGACCCGTCCCTGTCGGCTGCTGCAAACAGCTTTTGATGCTCCGTGTTGACCAAACGGGCCTCCACGCCTGGGCTGACGGCGGGGTAACGCGCGAGCGGTCACGAGGGTTTCGGTCTCCCCCAGGGGTCAGCCTGCCACCGGGGCGCTCGCTGCTCTACAATGCCGCGCCCTCCGGTGCTTATGACATTCGGGCAGGCCGTAAGTCGTGGAAATTCCTTAGTCTCATCCCCATTTGGATCAAAATGACGGAGCCGCGAGTTTGACCCTGTCGCCAAAAGCGTTGATCTGCGGTTCAGTCGCCTACGACACCATCATGGTGTTCGAAGGGCGCTTCAAACAGCACATTCTTCCCGACAAGATTCACATGCTGAATGTCTCGTTCCTGGTGCCGCAGCTGCGGCGGGAATTCGGCGGCTGTGCCGGCAACATTGCCTACAACCTGCGGTTGCTGGGCGACGCCGGCTACCCCATGGCGACGGTCGGGCGGGATTTCGGGCCGTATGCCGAGTGGATGCGGCAGACTGGCGTGCCCACCGATTACGTAAAGGTGATCGAAAGTGAGCACACGGCGCAGGGTTTCGTCACGACCGATCTGGACGACAACCAGATCTGGGCGTTTCATCCGGGCGCGATGGGCAGCTCGCAGCTGAACCGCGTGCAGGACGCCGGCACGGTGGCAATCGGCATCGTCGCGCCGGATGGCCGCGACGGAATGGTGCAGCACGCCGCGCAGTTCGCGGCCGCGAAAGTGCCGTTCGTCTTCGATCCGGGGCAGGGGCTGCCGATGTTCGACGGCGCGGAGCTGCGGACTTTCATGGGCCAGGCAACCTGGGTCGCCGTGAACGATTATGAATGGCAGGTGCTGCAGCAGAAGACCGGGTGGACGGCCGCCCAGGTGCTGGAGCAAGTGCAGGCGCTGATCGTGACCCGCGGGAGCGAAGGCTCGGTGATTCACACGCGGCGCGGCGAGATCGAAATTCCGTGTGCCAAGCCGGCGGCGGTCGTCGATCCCACGGGCTGCGGCGACGCCTACCGCGCCGGGCTGCTCCACGGCCTGATGCAGGGCTACGAATGGGAGACGACCGGGCGCATCGCATCGCTCATGGGAGCGATCAAGATCGAGGCGCGCGGCACGCAGAATCACAGCTTCACGCGCGAGCAGTTCGCGCAACGCTACGAGCGCGCTTTTGGACAGACTTTTGCAGGCAAGAATCAGATCAGAATTTCCTCCAGGACCTAACGCATGAGCAGCAGCAGTTTCCTCTTTACCTCCGAGTCGGTGTCGGAAGGCCACCCGGACAAGGTTGCAGACCAGATTTCCGACGCGATCCTCGATGCTTTCCTGGCGCAAGACAAATACGCCCGCGTGGCCGCAGAAACGCTCTGCACCACAGGTCTGGTCGTGCTCGCCGGCGAAGTCACCTCGAACGCCGTGGTCGACTACCAGGCCGTGGCGCGCGACGCGATTCACCGGATCGGCTACGACAACAGCGACTACGGTATCGATTACAAGGGCTGCTCCGTGCTCGTTGCCTATGGCAAGCAGTCGCCGGACATCGCGCAAGGCGTCGATGAAGGCCGCGGGCTGAATCTCGACCAGGGCGCGGGCGACCAGGGCCTGATGTTCGGCTACGCGTGCGACGAGACGCCCGAGCTGATGCCGCTGCCGATCTTCCTCGCTCATCGCCTCGTGCAGCGCCAGGCGCAGCTGCGCAAGCAGGGCAAGCTGGCATGGCTGCGGCCGGATGCGAAGTCGCAGGTCACGGTGAAGTATGTCGATGGCCGGCCGAAGGAGATCGATACCGTAGTGCTGTCGACGCAGCATCATCCGGACATCGAGCACGGCAAGCTCACCGAAGCGGTGATCGAAGAGATCATCAAGCCGGTGCTGCCGCGCGAGATGATGGGCAAGAAGGTGAACTACCTGGTGAATCCGACCGGGCGTTTCGTGATCGGCGGACCGCAGGGCGATTGCGGCCTGACCGGCCGCAAGATCATCGTCGACACGTACGGCGGCGCGGCACCGCACGGCGGCGGCGCGTTCTCGGGCAAGGATCCGTCGAAGGTCGATCGCTCGGCTGCGTACGCGGCGCGCTATGTCGCGAAGAACATCGTGGCCTCGGGTCTCGCGACCAAGGCGCAGGTGCAGGTGTCGTACGCGATCGGCGTGGCGAAGCCGACCAGCATCATGGTCACGACTTTCGGCACCGGGAAGATCTCCGACGAGAAGCTCGAGGAGCTGGTCGCGAAGCATTTCGACCTGCGCCCGAAGGGCATCATCCAGATGCTCGACCTGCTGCGGCCGATTTACGCGAAGACCGCGGCGTATGGCCACTTCGGCCGCGCCGAACCGGAGTTCTCGTGGGAAAAGACCGATAAGGCCGACGTTCTGGCCGCAGACGCGGGCGTCAAGCGCGCGGCGAACGGCTGAGTCGGAGTCAGGCTTTAGCCTGACTCCCGGGTTCTGGTAAACTTTCGCACCTCCGCGCACCGAGGGGCGCTGCAGCAGGGCCAGGAGTTCATCCTCGCCGACTGTCAGGCTCGGTGTGCATTGCCAACAACGGCAACGGCGCCCTCCTAACTTTGTGAGTACAGGAGACTGAGCATGAGCGCAGTTGCTAACGTCGCTTCCAAGAACGATTTCCAGGTCGCGGACCTTTCGCTCGCCGACTGGGGCCGCAAGGAAATCCTGATCGCCGAGACCGAGATGCCGGGCCTGATGGCGATTCGCGAAGAGTTCGCGAAATCGCAGCCGCTGAAAGGCGCGCGCATCAGCGGCTCGCTGCACATGACGATCCAGACCGCGGTGCTGATCGAGACGCTGCAGGCGCTCGGCGCGCAGGTGCGCTGGGCTTCGTGCAACGTGTTCTCGACGCAGGATCACGCCGCCGCTGCCATCGCTGCGAAGGGCACCGCCGTGTTCGCGCACAAGGGCGAGTCGCTCGACCAGTATTGGGATTACACCCATCGCATTTTCGATTGGACCGACGGTGGCTACTCCAACCTGATCCTCGACGACGGCGGTGACGCTACGCTGCTGCTGCATCTCGGCGCACGCGCCGAGACCGACGCCAGCGTCATCGCGAAGCCGGGCAGCGAAGAGGAGACCTCGCTGTTCAACTCGATCCGCGCGAAGCTCAAGGTCGACCCGAAGTGGTATTCGACGCGCTTGAAGCAGATCAGAGGCGTGAGCGAGGAGACCACGACCGGCGTGAAGCGCCTGTACCAGATGGCCAAGGACGGCGCGCTCGCGTTCCCCGCTATCAACGTCAACGACTCGGTGACGAAGAGCAAGTTCGACAACCTGTACGGCTGCCGCGAGTCGCTCGTCGACGGCATCAAGCGCGCGACCGACGTGATGGTCGCGGGCAAGATCGCCGTCGTCTGCGGTTACGGCGACGTCGGCAAGGGCTCGGCGCAGGCGCTGCGCGCGCTCTCAGCGCAGGTGTGGATCACCGAGATCGATCCGATCTGCGCGCTGCAGGCGGCGATGGAGGGCTATCGCGTCGTGACGATGGACGACGCCGCCGACAAGGCCGACATCTTCGTGACCGCGACCGGCAACCTCCATGTGATCACGCACGACCACATGAAGAAGATGAAGAACAACGCGATCGTCTGCAACATCGGCCACTTCGACAATGAGATCGACGTCGCGGCGCTGAAGCAGCATCGCTGGGAGAACATCAAGCCGCAGGTCGATCATGTGATTTTCCCGGATGGGAAACGGATCATCCTGCTCGCCGAAGGCCGGCTCGTGAACCTCGGCTGCGGCACCGGTCATCCTTCGTACGTGATGAGCTCCTCGTTCGCGAACCAGACGCTGGCGCAGATCGAGCTGCACGTGAACAACGCGAAGTACCCGATCGGCGTGTACGTGCTGCCGAAGCATCTCGACGAGAAGGTGGCGCGCCTGCAGCTCGCCAAGCTTGCGGCGAAGCTGACGCAGCTGAGCCCGGAGCAGGCCAAGTACATCGGTGTCGCTCAGGACGGTCCTTACAAGACCGACCAGTACCGCTATTGATGGCATGACCGCCAAGATCATCGACGGCAAAGCCATCGCAGACCGCCTCCGCGCGGAGTACCGGCTGCGCGTCGACGATCTCCGTTCGCGTCACGGCGTGACGCCGGCGCTCGCCGTCGTGCTCGTCGGCGACAACCCGGCCTCACGCTCGTACGTGCGCGGCAAGATCGCCGGCTGCAAACAGGTCGGCATCCGCTCGGAGCTGATCGAGCTGCCGGTGAGCGTCGGCGAGAGCGAGCTGCTGGCGCGCATCCAGGCGCTGAACGAGGATCCGGCCATTCACGGCATCCTCGTTCAGCTGCCGCTGCCGCCGCACATTCCCGTTGCGAGCGTCGTCGAGAAGATCTCGGTCGAGAAGGACGTCGACGGCTTTCATCTCTACAACATGGGCGGGCTGGTCACCGGCAACACGGTGTTCTCGCCTTGTACGCCGTACGGCGTGCAGAAGATTCTGGAGATCGAGCAGATTCCGGTCGAAGGCCGCAACGTCGTGGTCGTCGGGGCGAGCAACCTCGTCGGTAAGCCGACGGCGCTGATGTTGATGCAGCAGGAGGCAACGGTCTCGATCTGCCACATCAAGACCCGCGACCTCGGTCAGTACACGCTGCTGGCGGACATCCTCGTCGTCGCGGCGGGCGTGCCGAATCTGATCGTGCCGCAGATGGTGCGCACTGGCGCTGTAGTGATCGACGTCGGTTTCAACCGTCTGCCGGATGGCCGCATCGTCGGCGATGTGGACTTCGAGCGGGTGAAAGAAAAGGCCTCGTACATCACGCCCGTGCCGGGCGGCGTCGGTCAGATGACCGTCACGATGCTCCTGCACAACACGATCCTGTCGGCCGAGCGTGCCACGCACGCGGTGGCGTCACCGTTTCGCAGAGTCTCCTGAGAACACCGGCGGATACTTCTCGCCGTACTTCAGCGCCACGTCCACGTTGTTGGTGAGCACCAGCGGGCAATTGAAAGCATCCGAGTGCGCGCACAGGAAACTGTACGCGGTGTTGAGGTCGAACGTGATCTCCTGCGGCGGCGATCCCTTGGCGATAGCAATGTCCACTACGCGTCCGCCGCCGTAGGTCGTCTTGCCGGACGTGCGATCGCGCAGGAGCAGCAGCACTCCTTCGATCTTCTTCCAGTCGTTGCTGTAGCTGTAAGTCTTGAGGTCGTACGTCTTGCCGCCGATCTGTGCCTGCAGCGTGCCGACCACATGCATGATGCCGGCTTGCTCGCGCGAGTCGAGGTAATTCACGGGCACCGGCTGCTCGTTGCGCCGGAAGGTCCCGGTGATTACGCCGCGTGCGTCGTAGGGGAAATAGTCGAGCGCCTCGAAGCCTTTGCGCTCCGGCAACTTCGCGTTGTAGAGCCAGAGCTTCAGTGATTTCTCGCGCAGCAGGCTGCCGCGGACGGTGAGGCCATTCGGCAGCGCGAGCGGCTCGCCTTTCGACTGCAGCAGATCGCGCTCCTCGATGCCGGGCCCACGAATCAGGGCGCGTCCGTCCTTGAACTGCACCTGCGCGAGGGACGTAGCCGGAGCCGCCTGTGTCCAGCGCAACTTGTCGGCATCTCCGGACGACAGATACGCGCTTTCACCAGGGTGCAGCTCGCGCATGTCCTGGATCGCATAGAAGCCCTGAGGTCCGCCGGCTTCTACCGCGAGCTCTTTCTTGAACTCGAGCCATTGCTGATAGTGCTTCGAGTCTTCCGCCTGCGTGGGCAGACAAACCAGGAGGAGGGCGCAGCAAATTACCTTTCGCATATTGACCACCGTGTCTGCTTCCACGCTACCGCACCTGGTACTCGATCCGGTAGATGTCCGCGCGGCCGCGGCCGTGCTCCTGTTCGGACGTGAAGTAGAGCACTCCAGGTTCATCTGCCGAGATCGATGGTCCGAGTGTCCACGCTCCCGGCTTCTGCGAATTCACCGCGGCAGGCAATCGCTCGCGCGGCGCGAAGTGGCCGTCGCGAAACGCCGCGAAATACAGCGCCACGTCGTCGCTTTCGAACTTGCCGGACGTGTACACGATCGAGACGCCGTCGTGCAGGAACGTCGCGTCGAAATCCTCGTCTGGCGTGTTCAGCTCGGCGAGATTTTCGATGTCGCTCCAGCTCGTGCCGCGCCGGTGTGCGATGAACAGATCGTGCTTGCCGCGGCCGCCGTGGCCGTCGCTCGCGAACATGAGTCGCTGACCGTCGGCCGACACGACCGGCGCCCATTCGTCGCCCGCCGAGTTGATCGACGCGCCAAGATTCTTTGCCGCACCGTAGTGCCCGGTACGCGCCTCGAACGGCGCGAAATAAATGTCGTCCTTGCCGAAGCCGCCGTCGCGATTGGAGAAGAAGTACACGCCGGACCCGTCCGGCGCGAACGACGGATCGAAATCGTTGGAGGCAGAATTGAACGAGACTGCGCGCGGCGCGCTCCAGCCGCTGATGGAGCGTTCGCTCTCATAGATGTCCCAGCCTCCGACACCGTTGCTCCAGCCGATCGCGCCCCACAGCATGCGCTTGCCGTCCGGGCTGAAGGTGATGCGGACTTCGGATTTCGGTGTCGAGACCTGGTCAGGCAGCCACAGCTGCGCGGGACTGACCAGAAGGAGGGCACAAGCGAACGGCGCGGCTTTCATAGGCCGCTAGGTTAGCGTCAGCGGCCGCCCTCCGCGCGCCACTTTTGTTCGAGCTGTTGCACATCCTCGTCCGATCGTGCTTTGACGCCGATGAGAATGGCGCCGTCGCGCACCGCCGTCTCGTACTCGTTCACGCGATCCTGCGGAATGCCCCAGTCCTTGAGCGCGCCGATGAGACCACCGGCGAGGCCGACTGCACCCGCAGCCGTCAACGCGATCGCGATCGGTCCGGCGAACACCAGGCCCGGGACCAGCACTGCAGTTCCGACAGCAGCGATGATCGGAGCGATGGTGCCGAACGTGCCGCCGGTCGGCCCGCCCAGGTCGGCGCCTTTCGTGGGCTGCTCCTTGCTCTCGGCGGCATTGTTGCTGAGCCGCGGATGACTCGCATCGGCGATCAGCCGGTCGCGAGTCGCATCCGAGATCACGACATTGATGTCGGCATCCTCATAGCCGAGCGCCACGGCCGCGCGATACGCGCGCTCGGCGGCGTCGGGACTGCGGAACAGCGCGGTGACGAACCGCGAGTCGGCGGACTTCGGTTGGGTAGCCATGTCCAACAAACGCAAGCTCGCCGGGCTTCGTTCCTTGCGGCATCATGCGCACCTTGCAAAACGGGGAGAATGTTCATGCAGCGATTCCTCGCCCTCTGTTGCCTGGTCGGCTTGAGCGTTCACGCCTGCCTGGCCGGCGCAGCAGCCGCGCCGCAACCGCCGAAGGTGGCGCCGGCGCCGGCGCGACAGGAAGGCGACGGGCCCTATTCGCAACTCATCCTCCGCAACGCGACTGTTATCAACGGGACCGGCGCGCCGGCGTTTGGTCCGGCCGACATCGTCATCGAAGGCAATCGCATCGTGCAGGTGATGTCGGTCGGCGCCCCCGGTGGCGCCAAGGAAGATCCGAAGCGCCCGAAGCTCGCGGCCGGTGGACGCGAGATCGATCTGCGCGGCCACTACGTGATGCCCGGGCTGATCGACATGCACGGTCACATCGGCGGGGAAGAGCAGGGCGTACCGGCCACTTACGTTTACAAGTTGTGGATGGGTCACGGCATCACGACGATCCGCGATCCCGGCTGCGGCAACGGCGTGGAATGGTGCGTCAGCGAGGAGAAGCGCAGCGAGCGCAACGAGATCACTGCACCGCGCATCTTTCCGTACGTGTTCTTCACGCCGGACACGCCGATCACCAAGCCGGAGGACGGACGTCGCTGGGTGCGCGACATGAAAGCGAAAGGCGCGGTCGGCATGAAGTGCTTCGGTTATCGTCCCGACGTCCTCGAAGCCGTGTTCGACGAGCTGAAGAAGCAGGGCATGCGCAGCGCGTGCCACCACGCGCAGCTCGACGTCACTCGCGTCAACGTCCTCACGACCGCGCGTTGGGGCCTGACGACGATGGAGCACTGGTACGGGTTGCCGGAGGCGTTGTTCGACGACCGCACCGTGCAGCACTATCCGCCGGCGTACAACTACAACAACGAGCAGGATCGCTTCGGCCAGGCCGGCCGGTTGTGGAAGCAGGCCGCGCCGCGCGGCAGCGAGAAGTACGAGTCGGTGATCAAGGAGCTGCTGGCGCTGGACTTCACGCTCGATCCGACGTTCACGATCTATCTCGCGTCGCGCGATCTGATGCGCGCGCGCCGTGCGGATTGGCACGACGAGTACACGTTGCCGCAGCTGTGGGATTTCTACACGCCGAATCGCGACAACCACGGCAGCTTCTTCTTCGACTGGGGCAGCGAGGACGAAGTCGCGTGGCGCGAGAACTATCAGCTGTGGATGTCGTTCGTGAACGATTACAAGAATCGCGGCGGCCGCGTCACGGTCGGCTCGGATTCCGGCTTCATCTATCAGCTGTACGGCTTCGGCACGATCCAGGAGCTGGAGCTGCTGCGCGAGGCCGGCTTTCATCCGCTGGAAGTACTGCGCTCAGCGACGATGAGCGGCGCGCAAGCGCTCGGCGCCGCCGACCGCATCGGCACCGTCGAGCCCGGCAAGCTCGCCGACCTGGCGGTGCTCGAAGAAAATCCGCTGGCGAACCTCAAAGTGCTGTACGGCACCGGCCACATCCGTCTCGGCGACGACGGCAAGTCGCACCGCGTCGGCGGCGTGAAGTACACGATCAAGGACGGCATCGTCTACGACGCCAAGCGCCTGCTCGCCGACGTGCGCACGATGGTCGCGGAGGAAAAGCGCAAGCGCGCCATCACGCAGCTCGCGCAGCCTTAGGCGGTGCCGGGGCAAGAATCGAGGGGAAACTCAGCAGTGCAGCAATGCTGCGGTGCTGAGTTTCACCCTCTTTTTTCTCCCGGCACCGTCCGATAGGCGTACGCCGCGAGTTGCGAGCCGATGGCGCTCGCGACGAAGACGAGCTTGTGGTTGGCCGCGAGCTTGTGCAGCCAGTCGAACGCGCCGCCATCGATCAGCGGGATGTCGTCGCCAGCGGCGCTGTGTGCGCTGATCATGAAGCGCAGGCCGTCGTAGTACTGCTTCTCCAGCGGCTCCATCGCTACGGGTACTCCCTCGATCGAAGCTGCGATCCGCTTCGCCAGCGGTTCGCGCTGCTCGATCGCGAGCAGACGCACGCGGCGGTTCGGGAAGCGATAGCCGTGTTGCTCCAGACGATCGAGTGCCTGCAGGTGCGTGCGGATATGCTGGGTCAGCGCATCGGTCACGAATGTCTGGTCCTTGCGCTCGTGTGCCGCGCTGGTCATGCAGAACATGCGGAAGTGCGCCGCGAATCCGGGGACCTTCGGCACTTCCTGCGCACGAACGCAGCGATGCGACGTGCAGAACCGAACGACGCTCGCCGGATCCTCGCGCAGCCGCCGCGCGCTCTCCAGCGCCAGGACGTTGGTGGGATCCGAAACGACCTCGGTACCCCGCACCGTCGAGACGACGCGATTCTGCGTCGTCAACGCGACGCTCGAAGTCGAGCCAAGCGGCGCAAGCGGCGACAGCTCGACCGCTTCGAAGTCCGCTGCTGCTGCAAGCAGATGAGAGTCGAGCTCGACCAGTGTCCGTTGGTCGATGTACGAGAACTGGACGAAGCGGTCACGTTCCCACTGCTCGGTGAGCGCGCGCGCCGGCCGCTGTTCGGCACGCTCGCGCATTGCGCTCAGGAGCAACGACCAGACTTCGGAGGCAGGCATGCCCCGTGCGAGCGCCGCGTAGGCGGCTTCGCCGAAGCCTGCCGTTGCCCAGGTGTCCTTCGTATCCATGACGGCTCATAACGTACACCGTCACCGATCCGAATTCATTCATGCGCGGATCACGACCGACTCGGCCGAGCGCTGCGCCGGCCCGTGATACACGGCTTCGATATTGTTGCCGTCGGGGTCGAGCAGGAAGGCCGCGAAGTATCCCGGATGATATTTACGCTCGCCGGGCGCGCCGTTATCCCGGCCGCCGGCGGCGAGTCCAGCCTCGTAGAAGCGCCGCACGTCATCGCTGTCGCGAGCCTGAAACGCCAGGTGCACGTGCGTTGCGGACGGGCGGTCGTTGCCGAGCGCGTCGATCCACAACTCATCGACTTGAAGGTGCGTCTCGTCGTCGGCGTTGATCGGCTTGTCGAGCGCACCGAGCACAGCGCGATAGAAGCGTTTGCTGGCGGCGAGATCCCGGGCTCGCAGATGGACGTGGTCGATGAGGCGGCCGATGTGCCATTCGGGCATGGAAGGTCCTCCGCAGAATTGGCAACGCCGGCGCAAGGGCGCCGGCGTTGTAACGGAGTCGGGCTGAAGCCCGACCTACAGGTCATCTACACAGGTCCGTTATTGATCCTCGGCGGTCATCATGCGGTCGTGACCGGCCTGCACTTCGGCAGCGCTCAGCTTGCCGTCGTGGTCCTTGTCCATCTTCTCGAACATTTTCTTGGCGCCGGCCTCGTGCTCGGCAGCCGTGATCGTGCCGTCACCGTCCGTGTCGATCATCTTGATCTTCGCGGCGGCGGATTTGTCGTGATGCATGGAGTCGCTCTTGCCGAGACGGCTCGCACTTGCGGTGTCCGACTCGGACGAGCTGCCCTTCTGCGCCGTCGGCATGTCCTTGTGGGCCGCATCCATTTCCTTGGCGGTCACGATGCCGTCGCCGTCCGCATCCATCTTCGCGAACATCTGCTTCGCGCCGGCCGCGTGCTCGGTCGTCGAGATGCTGCCGTCGCCGTCCGTGTCCATCATCTTGACCTCGGCCTGGCCCGAGCCGCCGCCGGCGTAGGCGCCTGTCGCGAGGGCGAAGCCGCCGACTACGCTCCACAGCATCTGATGAGGAATTTTCATGGCGTGGGTTCTCCAAATGATTGCAGTACCCGCGCAACGCCATCGCGATCGCACTGGTTCCCGCGCGTCAGCCGATCGCGGACCGGCTGCAGGAGAGGCCCTAACGCTTGCCGGCAAGCTCCTTCAGCAGCACGTACCAGTGCGTCAACTCGCCGTAGAACGATTCGACCGGCAGCCGTTCGTTCAGGCCGTGGCTGAAGCTGTCGCTCGCCTTGATGAACGAACCGGAGACGCCGTACGTGGGGATGCCCGCCGCACGATAGACCGCGCCATCGGTCGCCCACGGCACCATGCCGGGCACAACGGGAATGCCTGGATACTGCGCGTGTGCCGCCTTGGTCAGTGCGGCGAGCACATCCTTACGAAGCGGCGATGCGCCCGCAGGAGGCGTACTTCCCAGGAAGCTCACTTGCACATTCTTCCCGACGACTTGCTCCAGCGTACTCTTGACGTCGTCGGTGCTCGTGTCGGGGAAGATGCGGCAGCTCACCGTGGCAGTCGCCGTCTGCGGCAAGGCGTTCGAGGCGTGACCGCCGCGGAGCATCGTCGCGACGCACGTCGTGCGCGTCTTGCCGATTTCAGTCGGCACCTTCGCGATCTCGGCGGCGGCTGATTCGTCCTGAGGATTCGCGGCGAAGCGCGTCATCGCCTCGCCGAGCGGACCCGGCGTTACCGGACCGGTGGCCTTGAAGCTGCCGAGGGTCCAATCGTTGGACTTCACTGGAAAGCGATAGGCCTGCACCGCCTTGAGCGCATCGGCGAGCTCGTAAATTGCGTTGTCGGCGCGCGGCGCGGAGCTGTGGCCGCCGGGATTGCGCACCGTCAGCTCGTACGTCGCGGAGATCTTCTCGGCGCCGACGAAGCTCAGATACTGCGGCTTGCCGGTCTTCTCATCGAGCTGGCCGCCGCCGTCGTCGCTGTTCAGCGCGTACTCCGCGTCGATCAGCGCGCGATTCTTGTTCGCCAGGTCGGTGGCGGTCGTCATGCCGGTCTCTTCGTCGCCGCTGAACGCGATGATCAGGTCGCGCGTCGGCACGAAACCCTCGCGCTTCAGGCGCAGGAAAGTAGTCGTGAGAGTGGTGACGCCCTGCTTGTTATCGAGCGTTCCACGGCCGAAGAAGTAGCCGTTCTCTTCGATCAGCGTGAAGGGATCGCGCTGCCATTCCTCGGGCTTCGCGGTCACGACGTCCATGTGGGCGAGCAGGAGGATCGGCTTGCCGCCGCGGCCGTTGCCGCGATAGCGCACGACCAGCGAGGCGGTCTCGCCGACCGGCAGGATGTGGATGTCCTCTTCCTTGAACCCCGCGGCCCGGAAGCGCTCGGCGAGATATTGCGCCATCGCCGGCACCTGACCGAGACCTTCGGAGGTGCGGAACGAGATGACCTTCTGGAAGATCTCGCGTGCTTCCTTGCGCACTTCTTCGGGCGTGGTCTCTTTGGCGGGCGCGCCGGCGGCGCAGAGGAGAGCAGCGAAAGCGCAAGCGATGGTGATTTTTTTCATGGGCGGCAAGCCTATCGGCCTGCTGCGCGGGCGGCAAGGATCAGTTGATCGCACGCAGCGCTGGTTGCTTCGAGGGTCTCCTGCGCAGCGACGACGGCGTGTAGCCGAGTATGCGATGCATGTGGCGAGCCAGATGACTCTGATGCGCGAACCCGGTGGCCACTGCGACTTCGGCGATCGAGAACCGCTGGTTGCGCAGGAGCAGCTGTGCGCGCTCGACGCGCCGGCGCAGCACATATTCGTAGACGGGCACGCCAGTCGAATTGCGAAACAGCGTCTTCAGATGCGAGACGCTGATCCCGGCGATCTCGGCGATTCCCGGCAGCGACAGCTTGCTGGCCAGGTTGTCCTCGATGTGCGCGATGACGCGCTCGAGCTTGGTATGCGACAGTCCGCCGCGAATCTCGCGCATCGGCAGCGAGCCGCGATAGTGCCGCTGCAATAGCCGCGCCGCGAGCGCGACGCCGAGGCTGTCGCGCAGCAGCCGGCCGCCCGTAAGATTCGAATCGATGTCGGCCTTGAGCGTCCAGCCGATGTGCTCGATGACCGGATCGCGCATCTGGAAGCGATCGGCGATCTCGATGTCGCCGGGATTGCGATCGAGCTGCGCGGCCACCGCACTCAGCAATTCGTCGGGCACGCACATGATGAGCGCCGTACCCTCCTGCTTGAGCTCCCACGACGAAGCGGTGCGGGCGGGAATGACGTCGAGATCGCCCGCCACTTCGCGGCCGTGCCGGAGGGTGCCACCCCGCATGCAGCGAACTTCTACCGAGGCGCCGAGGTGCATGCACACCATTGCATACGGCATCTCGGCGATCTCGGTGAGCCCCGCTGCGAAGGTGCTCACCCACGCCTTGATCTGCATGCTCAAGGTTTACTGCGGGAGGGTGGCGACTACTCGCCCGATTCGGACGCGAATGTCTGTCGTAAATCTCTACGGTCCGGCGACGACGCGTTCGAGCGTTCGCTGCGCCATGACAGCGTGACGCTGGTCGCCGGCGAGGCCGGAAGTACCGAGCGTGACGCCGTAGAAGACAGCCCAGCCTTTCGCGCGCCGCCACGTTGCCTCGGTGATTCCGTGGCAGGCGCGCAGCGCATTCTCGCGAGCATTGCGATCGCCGAGATTCATCCACAGCGTTGCGAGGTCCGTCGCGCGATCGCCGCGAGTCATGTCGCCCCAATCGATCACGCCGGTGATCACGCCGTCGTCGTCGACGAGCAGGTTGCCGCCGTGCAAGTCGCCGTGCAGCCAAGTCGGCTCGACGTCGATCGGCGCCTCGATTGCATCCTGGTAGACGCGGACGACGTCGTCATTGAGGAGAGTCGTCTCGCGTTGTAGTCGACGGATCCGTTCGACGATCTGTTCGGCTCGTTCCCGCAGCGGCACGCCTCGATAGGGATTCACCGGTGCATCGACGGGCGCAGGCCGATGGAGCGCACACAGGAACGCTGCGAGCCGCTCGGCCTGGTCGGGCCGCGGCTCGTTCAGATCGGCATTGCGGCCGCGCATCCACGGCACGACGCTCCAACGCGAAGGGTAGTTTTCCGCCGGCAAACCGATGCGCACTGGCGCAGGCACCGCAATCGGCAGCAGCGGTGCGAGTTGCGGCAGCCAGTGCTGTTCGTGCTCGATCAACTTCGTGACTGCAACCCGCCGCGGCAGGCGCACCGCGAGCTCCGCGCCGAGCTTGTACATCGCGTTGTCCCAACCCGAGTCCATCGGCTGCAACGGCAGATCTGCCAGGTCGGGATGTTGTGCGCGCAAGAGCGAGCGGACCATCGGCTCGTCGATTTCGATGTCCGCAGCGGGCTTGCTGTGATGGATGACGCGAGCGACCACGCCGCGGAGTCTAGCGCACGGCCGCGACGATCGTCGTTCGCACTGGTGTCGGCAGCGAGGAGGGCGCGTAGAAATACCGGCTCTTGGCGACGAGCGGCGTCAGCAACTCCACGCTGGTGAAGCCTGCGCCGCGCAGCTTGTCGTGCATCTCCTGCGGCTCGAAGAAGCTCAGCCACGGCTCGCCCGCTTCGGCCGCACGCTCCGCGACGCCTTGCGGCGTGTTGCTGGCCGATGCGAACGTCAACACGATTTCGCTGCCCGCAGGAAACTCCGCGACCGAGCGCAGTACTGCATCGATCGCGTCCTCGCGCAGATACATCGTTACGCCGAGCCAGGAAAAGAACGTGCGCTGCGCCGGCTCGATCCCCTGGCGCAGCAGTCCGTCGCGCAACGATTCACGTTCGAAGTCGATCGTGGCAAACCCGGCATTCGGCGGCACCGCGAGCCCTGCAGCCGCCAGGTGCGAGCGCTTCAGCTGCTGCGTCCCGGCGTGATCGACTTCGAGGATGCGCAGATTGCGTGCCCACGCGGGCTGACGCACGGCGAACGTGTCGAAGCCGGCGCCGAGAATGACATATTGCGTGACGCCGCGGCCGACGGCGGCGGCGAGGCGGTCTTCCGCGAAACGCGACCGCAACACCATGTGCGCACGCAAGGCTCGACCTTCAGGCGTTTGCGAGCGTGCGGCGGATTCTTTGATCGATTGCTCGGCGCCGGGGCCGAGCACGGCAACAGCTGTGGGATCTTCGAGCACCCGCGGAGGCGGGTCCAGCAACTGGTGCGCCGCGCGCATGTAAGCGGTCGCGAGCGCAGTGCGGCTCGCTGTCTTCTGTTGCATGCAGTCAGCTTGCTGGCATTGAACTGGGCACGCAAGGCCCCATACTGCGCCAATGCGCCTCAGCCGCCGATTGCTCTCTCTCGTCGCATTGCTGGCGCTGTTCCACCTCTACATCGGTCTGCGTTTGCTGCCGCCCTTGGCGCTCGGCACTACCGGGCTCGTCATCGGCTGGCTCGCCTTGCTCGCGTCATGTCTGATGATGCCGCTCGCCGTCTTCGCGCGATCCGCGCGCGATGAGGAATGGTCGGACCGGTTTGCCTGGGTCGGCCTGACGACGATGGGGCTGTTCTCGTCGCTGCTCGTGTTCACGCTATTGCGTGACATCGTGCTGCTGATCTCCGGCGCCTTCCTCAATACGAGCCAGCTGCTCGCCTTCGACCGACTGACTGCGATCGCGACCATCTCGATTGCCGGGCTGGCAACGTTGATCGGTCTGTTCAATGCGCGACGTCGTGCGGCGATCGTCGATGTCGATGTGCCGGTCGCGAACCTGCCGGCGGAGCTGCACGGCTTTTCGATCGCGCAGATCAGCGACGTGCACGTCGGGCCGACGATCAAGTATGAGTACGTCGCTGCGATCGTGGACGCCGTGAACGGACTCGATGCAGACGTGATCGCAGTCACGGGCGACGTGGTCGATGGCAACGTGCCGCAGCTCGCGGCGCACGTCGCGCCGCTGTCGCGTCTGCGCTCGCGTCATGGCACGTACTTCGTCACCGGCAATCATGAGTACTACTCGGGCGCGCAGGCGTGGACGCGGGAATTCGAGCGCCTGGGCATGCGTGTGTTGACGAACGAGCATGTCGTGCTCATGCATCGCGAACATCAGATCGTCGTAGCCGGCGTCACCGACTACAGCGCGCACCATTTCGATCCGCGCAATCGCAGCGATCCTTCGGTGGCGCTGCACGGTGCACCAGCGAGCGCAGCAGTGAAGATCCTGCTCGCGCATCAGCCGCGCTCGGCGGAAGCCGCAGCGGAGGCGGGCTTCGATCTGCAATTGTCGGGGCACACGCATGGCGGCCAGTTCTGGCCGTGGAATCACTTCGTGCGCTTCCAGCAGCCATTCACCGCGGGGTTGAATCGGCTGAAGAACCTGTGGGTGTACACGAGTCGCGGCACAGGATATTGGGGGCCGCCCAAGCGGTTTGGCGCGCCCTCAGAAATCACGCGGATTCGGCTCGTGCCGGCCTGAAAGATATCTTCTGTTCCTATTTCTCTATCCGATACTCGATTCCCGCTCTCGTATCTTCCGGCCCGCGCTGCGTTTGCACCGCCAGCGCTTCCGATAGTTTGTAGCGCAGCGTGATGACGTCGCCGGGCTCGAACAAGCCGACGCCGTAGCTGAGGAACAAGCGCGGCGACAGGTACTGGCCGACGGTCAAAGCGGAGCCGCCGATCATTTCTTCATCCTTGACGGACAGCTCGTCCACGCCGAGCCGCTTGCCGAGGCTCTTCGCGAGCAGTCCGCCGCCGGCGACGCCAATCGAGCGCGCGGCGCTCTGCATCGCGCCGGCTTCGCTGTCGCCGGCGCCGATCTCATCGATCGGTTTGCCCGCGACCAGATACGACAACGCGTTGGCCTGGCTCATCGGCGGATCGGAATACACCGTGAGCTCCGGGTTCTGCGCATAGCCGCGGATGCGCAGCCCCGCGGTCACAGTCTCGACGGTCCGTGTCGCCTCGATGTTGAGGTTCGGATTGTCGAGCGGCGTCCACGCGTACAGCAGCTGGCCGCGCTGGATCGTGAGATCCTGCCCGTACGCTTTGTACTTGCCCGCGACGCGCACTTCGCCCGAACCGAGCGTCGGCTGACCCGGACTCTCGCGCACCTGTAGCGCTCCTTCCACATTCGCTTGCAGGCCGAAGCCCGTCAACTCGACTTTCTTGCCGATGTTGATTGTGATCTCGGCGTACACCGGCGCCTTCTCTGCTTCATCTTCGCGCGTCCGCGCGTCCACGACGATCACGTCCGACGATGCCGCCTGTGAATGCGCGCCGCCACGCGGCAGCTTCTGCAGGTTGATGGTCGCTTCGGGAATCGTGACGTCGCCGTTGAGCGTGACGCGCTCCGCGGTCCGTACCAGGTTCAGATTGGGCGTGACGATGACACGCGCGCCGGGAATGTCCGCAGCCAGCACGCGATCGCCGCCGACGTGCATGTCGACGCGGCCCGAGCGATCCGCCTTGCCCGCAAACTGCAGCCGGCCGTCGCCCGAGACGATGGCGCCATCGACGGTAATGTCGCCGGCCGGAGTGGGGCGCACCTGCAGTTGCCCGTTCTTCAGTTTCAAGCCGACTGCCGGAATGTCCGCGGCCAGCTCGGCACCACTGACCAGACCGGACACCTCCGGCTTTTGCACCGTTCCCGCGACGGCAATATCGGCATCGATCCGGCCGTGAACGTTGGCGAGCTGCGGCGCGAAGACCGCGAGCGGCGCGAGGTCCGGAATCTGGCCGCGCACGCGGCCGGTGATCGGAGTCTCGGCGCGGCCGAGATCGTGGACGCTGGCCTCGCCGTGCAATGTCGCATTCGGTTCGAGTTGCGTATCGAACGTCGCGCGCGCGTCCGGGCCGGCCAGCGTCGCGGCGACTTTGAAGCCGCGATAGCCCAGCAGCTTCTGCGGCGCCTCCTTGGTCTCGTCGCCCGGCGTCGCTGCGATGTTGCGAAAGATGCTGCCGGAGTCCGACTCGATCAACACGTCGCCGAACAGCTCGCCCTGCGGCGTGCGCCGGATCTCGCCGTGACCCTGCAGCGTGCCTTCGAGCTTGACCGGCAAGTCGGCGGTCGCGAGCGCATTGCCGAGCGCGAGCGGCAGATTCGCGAGCGAATAGCTCGCGCGAATCGCCCCGTCGGGCTGCAAGGCGCCGGCAGCGCACAGCTCGATGCGGCCGTCGACCAGGCACGCTTGCGACAGCTCGGCCGAGCTCTTGCCCAGCACGATGTTCGCTGGCTCGCGCAGCGCCAGGCGCGCGGCGTCCTTGACGTTGATCACGAGGCTCTGCAGCGATCCGGCCCAACCTTCCTCGGTGCGCGCACCCTGCAAGTCCAGATCGAGTGCCAGCGGCTGGCCGCTCACTCGCAGCGCCAGGCGATGCGACTTCGGCGCACCGCTCGCCTGCGCGCGCACGGTGTCGAACTGGAAGCCCGCCGCCGTGAGCTTCGTGAGATCGAGTTGCAGCGAGCCTGCGGGGTTGCGCGGGTCGTCGACATTGGCCCGCGCGCTCAGCGACTCCACACGAACGTTCGCTGCATGCAGATCGCGGCCGTTCGCGTCGCCCTCGATCGACAAGTCAGGCCACTTGCCGCGCACCACGAATGCCGCGTGCAATTCGCCGCCGGAGTCGGGCACCCAGTCGTTCAGCGATGCGACGTTCAGCGACACCGTCGCATCGAGACGCTCGCCGTTGCGCCCGCGGAAGTTCAGCTCGCTCTTGCCTGACTTCATTGCGAGCGTGCCGCTCGCGATGAGCGGCGGCGCGAGCGACAGATCTGCATTGCCCGAGAGCGGCCGGCCGCGCAGCTCGCCGCGCAACTGCGTCAGCCGCAACGAAGCTTCGGGGCCCTTCTCCAACATCCGGCCCTGGCTCGCGAGATCGAACCCGAGTCGCCCGCGCCACGCCGCGGCGAACGCACCCGGATCGAAATCCTTGGCGACTGCCGTCAGGTCCCAAGCCAGCTGCGGCTGCAGATCGATGCGGCCGCGCGCCTGCAGTCGTCCCGCCTGCTGCGCGATGTCGAACTGCGCGAGCTCGACTCGCTGCGGCGTGCCCCGCAGGTCGAGCGCGATGTCCGCGACGCGATCCTGCGGCCCGATCGCGAACTTGCCCTGTGCCGTGTATGCGTCCGCGCTGCCCTGCACGTCGAGCTTGCCGTGCGTGAACAACTCCTGGCCTACCCAGGCAATCGGCACGACGATGTCGTTCCACGTCGCGGCAACCTTCGCCGTGACCGGCTCGCGTCCGAGATTGACGTCGCCGCCGAGGTGAATCGCGCCACCGTTCGCACGGCTGATGCGCAGCACCGAGTCGATCGCCACGTCGTCGCCGTTGCGGATGAAGCGCAGCGGCTCGATCAGCAGCGGCTCGTCGTTGAGCACCAGCTTGCCGGAAATCGCACCTTGATCGGTTGAGCCGTGGCCGCTCAGGGAGGCCGCGAGGCTGGTGAAGGACGAGCTGGGCAGCAGCTCCTCGCGCGGGTCGAAACGCGGCACTTCGAGCCTGAAGCGCCAGGGCCACGTCTTCTTCTGCGTGACCTCCGCTTGCAGTTCCAGGTCGAGCGGCGCGGTCAGTTTCAGTAGCAGCGTGGCATCGGCAGCTTCGCTGCGCGTTTCCAACGTGCCCGCATACGAGCGCTCGCCGGCCTTCCAGCGGAAGCTGCCGTGACCGCCGCCCATATAAATGCCGCGCTGACGCACGCTGCCTGCGAACTCGATCTTGCCTTGCGGCGAGTGCACCTCCAGCTGTTTCACGGCCAGGTCCCGTGACGTCCAGTGACCGCCGAACGCGGCACGCGTGAGCTCCACCAGCAGCGCCTGGTCGCGGTGGATGCGCGCCGATTCGAGCGCGAGCGAATCGATCACCACGTCGATCGGCGGTTTCAGACTGAACGGCTTCGTCGACTTCTCCGGCGGCTTGGTCGGCTCGCTCAGCCCTACGTCCAGGCCGCTGACCTGAAGGTCATGCACGTGGACGCGTGCACGGAAGAGATCCGTGAGCACGACATCCACGTAGACGCGTTGCAGCCGGGCGTCGATGCCTGCTTCAGGATCGTTGTAGCGCAGGCCAGTAACGGTGAGCGGCCCGGCGATAGTGCCTTCGACCTGGCCCAGCGCGAGCTTGCCACCGAGCGCGTCGACGGCGATGCGTGCGATCGAGCGTGTGCCGGATTGCGTGCTCACGCCCCAAGCCGCGATCCCGAGCAGGAGGACGAGCAGTGCTCCCAACGCCGCCGCGGTCCATTTGAGTGCTCGCTTCACAGGTCCGGTCCGATCACGAGATGAATGCGCCAGGAGTGGTCGAAATCCGAGACGACCGGCCGCGCGACTTCCAGCCGCACCAGGCCGACCGGCGACTTCCAGCGCAAGCCGACACCGGCGCCGACGTTGGTTTTGTACTGATGGGTGAACGCGTCGCCAGCGTCGACGAAGGCCGCGACGCCCCAGTTCTGCAGGAAGTAGTGCTCGTACTCGGCGCTCGCGATCGCCTGGTACTCGCCGCCGATCACCTCGCCCTTGGCATCCAGATCGCCGATCTGCTGGTAATCGAAGCCGCGGATCGAGCGATCGCCGCCGGCGAAGAAGCGCAGCTCCGGCGGCAGCGCGTCGAAGTTGTCGACGTACATGCCGCCGAGCATGGCGCGCAGGATCACGCGATCGCGGTCGCGGACCTTCTTCAGCCACTTCGCCTCGGCGCGTGCCTGCACGAAGCTGGTATCGGATGCCACCGACTCCGCAGCGACGCGCAGGCCATAGAGCAGGTTGTAACCGCTGAGCGGGAAGTACAGGTTGTCTGCCTTCTTGCGCGTCAACACGCCTTCGGCGTACAGCAGGCTGGTCGAGTGCTGTTCGTTGGCGATTTCGAAATCACCGTTGAGGTATTGCAGCCCGAGCGTTCGCGTGAAGCCCTTCCAGCGGTCGGTTACTTCAGTCGCTGCCGCGCGCGCCATACGCGATGTGCTGCTGTCGGTTTCCTCGTCGCGATAGCCGACGCCGAAGGTCCAGTTGCGATTGGGCCGGCCCGGCTTGGGGATTCGATACTGAACGCGGTAGTCCTCCAGGCGCGTCGAGTACTGCACATCCGAGCTCAGCTTGTGGCCGCTGCTGTTCAGCCAGCGCCGCTCGAAGCCGACCTTGCCGCCCGGCCCGGTATCGGTGCTGACATAGACGCTCGCCGTGTAAACCGTACGCTTGGCCCGCACCAGCGCCACGTCTATCGGTACGACGCCATCCTTCGCGTGCTCGAGATCCGGCGAGACGGCAACTGCGGCGAAGTAATCCGCATCGACCAGCGCCTGCTGCAGCTCGAGCAGCTTGTCGATCGAATAGAACTCGCCCGGCCGCCACGGCGTGTAGCGCTGCAGAAACTTGTCGGGAAACTGTACGTCGCTGTAGTGCACCGCGCCGAAGCGATGCCGTTCGCCCGGATTCCATTCGAGATCGATCTCCGCGCTGTTCGCCGCGCGCACCACTTCGACGCGATGCTGCACGAGTTGCGCGCGCAGGTAGCCTTCGTTGGCTAGCGCGGTGGAGATCTCCTGCTTGCTGCGCTCGTAGGCGGCGTGATCGAGCCGCTCTCCCTCTTTCGGCTGAAAGTGCTCGAGCGCCGCCTTGATCGACTCGAGTTGCGTCGCATCGCCGCCGATCACGACGCGCTCCTTGCGCACGATGACCGGCTCGCCCGGCTGCACGCGGAAGATCGCGCGATATTGCGCCGGCTCCGGCCGCTCCAACTTGCCCGTGGACTCGGCGGCGTAGTAGCCGAACGGCTCCAGCGCCTTGTGGATCTGCTCGTCGGCCTTCTCGAACAGACGTCGGACTTCGATTGGCGAGACGTCGCGGTCCTGGTATTGCGTCAACTCGATGCTGGCCCGCACGGATTCCAGCATGTCGCCCTCGATTCCTTCGACGACGACAGCGACTCGCTCGGCACGCAGCGGCGCGACAAACGACAGGCACACGACTGCAGCCAGGAACTTCCTCACCGGTGAGTGACGCGCTGACTCGCGCCTTGTTCCAAGGACTTATGCGGGTGCGAGAACGACCGACAAAGCTGACCCGCTGCTGAACGAAAACATTCAGAAGTCGTTAAGTGCGGCTGCGTTGAGATGGCCGCGAGTCTTACAGCTGGCAGGCAAATCCATGAGACGTATTCTGGCTTTCAGCATCGCGGTCCTGACGTCGGTTCTGGCGCAGCCCGGAGCATTCGCCGCCGAAGGTCGTGTTTCGGAGCTGCAGACACAACCGCTCGATCCGCAGCGGGTGTCGAAATACACGGAAGCTCGCGGCGCCAGCGTGCCGTTGACGCAGAAATCCGCGAAGACCCACACAGCGCCCGCCGCGAACAAAACCGCCGCGCTGAAATCCGTGCGGACGTCGGCGCCAACGCGCTCGGCGAAGATTTCCGACTTCTCCTTCTTCGACGCGGGCAGCACGCTGCTCGCCGATCGCGACGGCGACGGCTTTCATCGCGAGTTCCGCGTTCGCTTCGACGCCGACGTCGTGTCAGGCGATGCGCTGGTGTTCGCGCGGCTGTACCTGCGCCGCGCCGGCGATCGCGACTGGCTGCTGTATCACGAGACCGACGATTTCCAGATCTCCGGCGGCGACGGCGACGACGATTATTTCGTGACCACGACGCTCGACGACGGCTGGCCGACCGGCGACTACGACGTGCTCATCGACTTGTACGAGTCGGGCTTCAGCGGCATCGTCGCGACCATCGGCCCGCTCGACAGCGACGCGCTCGCGCTGTTGCCGCTCGAAGAAGCCGGTCTCGATCTGCCGATCGAGCTGCCGGGCTACAGCATTCGCGACGTGCGCACGACGCTGCTCATCGACGATGACGGCGACGGGCACTTCTCGAAGTTCCGCGTCGAGTTCGATCCGGACGCGGATTTCGACGGCACCTTCGTGTACGCCGAAGTGTGGGTGCGCGCGCAAGGCGGCGAGTGGATCCAGGAGCACGTCACCGACGACTTCCTGGTCGACGCGAGCGGCCAGGAAGACGTGTACAGCCTCACGGCCGACTGGGTCAGCGGCTATCCGACTTCCCTTTATGACGTGCAGATCGATCTGCGCGATGCCGACACCGGCGCGCTGGTCGCATCGGCCGGCAGTGAGCGCCCGGAACTGTCGCGCATCCCGCTCGAAGACCAGGGCCGCGACACGGTCGTCAGCACGCCGCCGCCTGCGAACGGCGGGGTGGTGGTCGTGACTTCGCGCGAGCATGGCGGCGGCGCCATCGGCGGCTGGTTCGCGATGGCGCTGCTGATGCTGCTGGCGTGGGGCAGGGTGCGGCCATACCGGGGGCCGCCCCAACCCTGATTCCGGCCGCGGTGCCCCGACCCCCAGCTTTCCACTTCCGGGGCATAGAAGGGGCCCCGACCCCCCACTAAAGTCCGTGTCGCAAATGTTTCCACTCGCCCCGTAGCCGGTCGCCCCGGCCGGGGCGAAGTGGCTGAACGCGAGACATATTTCCAGTATTGGCACGTGCGTTGCTGCCTTCTGCAGTGGGCTTGCGAAGGCAGGTCCCTGGGTACCCGGGCCCAGAACAACCAACTGTTGGGGTTATTTAGTGGCACTCCCTTCTTCTCGAGCGACAGGCGCCCTCGCCTGTGCTGCCTTCGCTTTGCTTGCCAGTCCCCTCGTGCGGGCGAACAACGTGGTCGGAGCCTGGGACCCCCAGCTCTACACCTGGCCGCTGATCCCCATCCACGCCGTGCTGACGCCGGACATGCGCATCATGTCCTACGGCACGGACGGCATCGCGCGCCAGACCGCCTTCTTCACCTATGACCTGTGGGACATCAACGCGGGCCTGAATGGCGGCCACCTCACGCTCGATAACGTCACCAATACCGACATCTTCTGCGGCTCGCAGGTCGTCCTGCCGCAGGGCGGCCAGGTGTTCCTGGCCGGCGGCGACAACTGGACCGGCACCAGCACCACCAACACCGGCAACAACAACAGCAATATCCTCACCCTGTCGAGCAACGTGCTGGCCCGCGGCAACAACATGAATCGGGTCCGCTGGTACTCGGGCTCGACGGTGCTGCTGAACGGCGAGGTTTACATCCAGGGCGGCTCGAGCGGCACCGATCGCCCCGAGGTCCGTCAGGCCAACGGTACGTTCCGCCTGCTGAGCGGCGCCAACACCAGCACGCTCGACTTCCAGTATCCCCGCAACTGGATAGCGCCCGATGGCCGCGTGTTCGGCTACGACAGCGGCGGGCAGATGTACTACGTCAACCCGGCCAGCACCGGCACGATCACCTTCGGCGCCCAGTTGCCCAGCCAGTACACGGCGAGTGACGCGAGCGCGGCGATGTTCCGTCCCGGCCGCATCCTGCAGTTCGGCGGCGCCTCGAACGGCGCAGTCGTGATCGACATCACCTCCGGTACGCCGGTCGTGACGCCGACTTCCTCGATGTCGACGCAGCGCCGGCTCGTGAACGCCGCGGTCCTGCCGAACGGCAAAGTGCTGGCAACCGGCGGCAGCCAGGTCAACAACGAGCTGACCGGCGTCAACAACTCGGCCGAGATCTGGGATCCGACGACCGGCGTCTGGACCAAAGGTCCCAACGGTCAGCGTCCGCGCCTGTATCACTCGATGTCGATGCTGTTGCCCGACGGCCGCGTGCTGGTCGGCGGCGGCGGCGCCCCGGGACCGGTCGCCAACATGAACATGGAGGTCTACCGCCCGCCGTATCTGTACGACTCGAGCGGAGCGCTCGCAGTGCAGCCGCGCCTGACCAGCGCGCCGGCGCAGATCGACATCGGCGAGACGTTCATCGCCGACTTCACCGACGCAGCCGATATCAGCCGCGTCACGATGATCAAGACGGGTTCGGTGACGCACAGCTGGAACATGGAACAGCGCTTCATCGAGCTGACGTACGTGCGTAACGGCACGCGCCTGAGTATCCAGGCACCGACGCGCGCTGCCGATGCGCCGCCGGGATTCTGGATGCTGTTCGCATTGAACGAGTCGGGCGTGCCCTCGCAGGCCCGCATCGTCAAGATCAACATCGCGACCAACTTGAATCCGGCGATCACGCCGGTGCTGACGAACCCCGGCAACAAGACCGGCACCGTCGGCGTGGCGACCAGCCTGCAGCTGGTTGCGACCGATCCGAACAACGACGAGCTCGGCTACGGCGCGAGCGGTCTGCCGACCGGCTTGACGCTCAACGCGCTCACCGGCGCCATCACCGGCACGCCGACCGTGGCGGGCAACTACAACGTCGTCGTCGCCGCGAGCGACGGCGTGAATACGGCCACTCAGTCGTTCCAGTGGACGATTTCCGATCCGCAGGCGCTGATCGTGAACCCGCCGCCGCCGCCGGCGACGCTGCTGTCCGGCGGACAGGGCACGTACACAGTCAGCGTGACGAACGGTCAGAACGCGCAGGTGCGTTGGGACTTCGACGACGGCACGCCGGTCACCCCCTATTCGACCCAGATGACCGTGAATCACACGTTCACGCATCCGGGCGTGTTCTTCGTGACGGTCACGGCGATCGACGATCGCAACGTGCCGGTTTCGCGGACGTTCGTGCAGACGGTGCATCTGCCGCTCACGGCAAATCGCCCGACCGGTTCGAGCACTGTCGCCTGGGAGCCGCGTGCAGCTGGCAACCGCCTGTGGGTCGTCAACCAGGACAACGACACTGCGACCGTCCTCAACGCCGTCACCAACGCGAAGGTCGCTGAGGTCGCGGTCGGCACCGCGCCGCGCAGCGTCGCGGTCGCGCCGAGCGGCCGCATCTGGGTAACGAACAGAACGGCTGCTACGATCAGCATGATCGATCCGACGTCGCTGACTGTGGTGCAGACGGTCCCGCTGCCGCGCGCTTCGCAACCGTACGGCGTGGTCTTCGATCCGGCCGGCAGCGCGGCCTTCGTCGCCTTGTCGGCAACGGGCCAGGTCTTGAAGCTCAATCCGACGACGGGTGCGACGCTCGGCACCCTCAATGTGGGTCTGAATGTGCGTCAGCTCTCCGTGAGCAGCGATGGACAATCGATCTACGTCTCGCGCTTCATCACGCCGCCCGTGCCGGGCGAGAACACCGCAGCGGTGCAGACCAACGCGGGCGCTGCAGAGATCGTAGTGCTCTCGTCGAGCCCGTTCGCCGTCGTGCGCACGATCGCGCTCGCGCACAGCGACCTGGAGGATTTCGAGAGTCAGGGCCGCGGCATGCCGAACTATGTCGGTGCGGCCGCGATTTCGCCGGACGGCACGCAGGCCTGGGTGCCTTCGAAGCAGGACAACATCGCGCGTGGCACGTTGCGCGACGGACGCAACATCGACTTCCAGAATACGGTGCGCGCGATCAGTTCCCGAATCGACCTGGCAGCGGGGATCGAGGACTTGAACGCGCGCATCGACCACGACAACGCCGGTCTCGCCAGCGCGGTCGCGTTCGATCCGCTCGGCGTCTACATGTTCGTCGCCCTCGAGACCAGCCGCGAAGTGGCGGTGGTCGACGCTCATGGCCGCTGGGAAGTTTTCCGCTTCGACGTCGGCCGCGCGCCGCAGGGCCTCGTGGTGGCGCCGGACGGCTCGAAGCTGTTCGTCAACAACTTCATGGATCGCAGCGTCAGCGTGTTCGACCTCGGCCCGCTGCTGACGACGGGTGCGGTGAACGTGCCGTTGCTCGCGACCGTGAATGCAGTCACGACCGAGAAACTGACCGCGACCGTGCTGAAGGGCAAACAGTTCTTCTACGACGCACGCGACACGCGGCTCGCACGCGATCGCTACATGAGCTGCGCGACCTGCCACAACGATGGCGGCAGCGACGGGCGCGTGTGGGATCTCACGGGGATGGGCGAGGGCCTGCGCAACACGATCACGCTCACCGGACGTGCTGGCATGTCGCACGGCTTCCTGCACTGGAGCGCGAACTTCGATGAAGTGCAGGACTTCGAAGGTCAGATCCGCGCGCTCGCCGGCGGCACGGGTCTCATGACCGACGCTGCCTTCGCGACGCGCTCGACGCCGCTCGGCACGACCAAGGCCGGCGTCAGCGCCGATCTCGATGCGCTGGCGGCGTACGTCGCTTCGCTCTCGACCTTCAGTCAGAGTCCGTATCGCAACGCTGACGGCACGCTCACTGCGGCCGCGTTGCAGGGCAAGACTGTATTCCAGAACAAGAACTGCGGCTCGTGCCACGCCGGCACGAACTTCACGGATAGTGCGACTGCGACGTTGGACAACGTCGGGACAATCAAGCAACCGACCAGTGGCAAGCGCCTCGGCGCGACGCTGACGGGCATCGATCCGCCGACGCTGCGTGACGTGTGGGCAACTGCACCGTACTTGCACGACGGCTCCGCGCGGACGCTGGAAGATGCCATCAATGCGCACACCAACGTCACGTTGACTGCGTCCGAAGTGACTCAGGTAGCCGCGTATCTCGCGCAGATCGGCAACGAGGAGCCGACCGCTCCGGTGCCGGCGCCCGCCGTGGCGATCCGCGTCAACGTCGGCGGTCCGGCTTATACGGACGCCGCGTCGAACGTGTGGAGTGCCGACACCGGCTTCAACACCGGCAATGCGTTGAGCTGGCCGTCGAACACGCCCATTACCGGTACGAGCGATGCGGCGCTGTATCGCGACGAGCGCTGGGATGCGCCGTCCAATCCGGAGATGACTTACAGCTTCAACGTGCCGAACGGCACGTACACGGTGCGGCTGCACTTCTCGGAGAACTACGACGCGCTGTGGTTTGTGGGCATGCGCGTGTTCGACGTGAACATCCAGGGCGCACTCGCGTTCGACAACCTCGACGTGTTCGCCCAAGCGGGCGCGCGCACGGCGCTGATCAAGACTGCGACGGCGACCGTCACCAACGGCACGCTCTCGATCGTCTTCGTTCACCAGGTCGAGGATCCGTTCGTCGACGCGATCGAGATCCTGAGTCAGAACGTCACGCCGGATACGACTCCGCCGAGTGCGGCGGGCACGCTGACTGCGACGGCGGCGAGCCAGTCGCAGATCAACCTGAGCTGGGGCGCGGCGACGGACAACATCGGTGTGACCGGCTACCTGATCGAGCGTTGTCAGGGCGCAGGCTGCTCGAACTTCGCGCAGATCGGCACCACGACGGGCACGGGCACGACGTTCAACAACACCGGACTGGCGGCGGGCACGCCGTACAGCTATCGCGTACGTGCGACGGATGCAGCGGGTAACCAAGGCGGCTACTCGACTGTCGGCAGCGCGACGACGCAGACTCCGGATACGACGCCGCCGGGTGCGCCTGGCACATTGACTGCAACAGCAGCTGGCACGACGCAGATCAACCTGAGTTGGGGCGCGGCGACGGACAACGTCGCAGTGACTGGCTACTTGATCGAACGTTGCCAGGGCGCGGGCTGCTCGAACTTCGCGCAGATCGCGGCGCCGACCGGCACCGGCACGACCTTCAACAACACCGGGCTGACGGCGAGCACTCCGTACAGCTATCGCGTACGTGCGGTAGATGCTGCGGCTAACCAGGGCGGCTACTCGCCTGGCAACAGAGAGTACACGTAGCCTCCGTCGGATTCGACGGTGCCGAGTGCGCCGGGAACGCTGACGGGAA
>Ga0134123_10000149_pt1 | contig 44818 bp, 40 predicted proteins | sample KB303_FD_96460 | JGI IMG/M metagenome (GOLD analysis project Ga0134123, IMG submission 96460) | Terrestrial soil microbial communities without Nitrogen fertilizer from Kellogg Biological Station, Michigan, USA - KB3-0-3 | ecosystem: Environmental > Terrestrial > Soil > Unclassified ...
CTTGATCAGCTCTTCGAGCGAGGCACCGTCGAGCCCGTTCTCGGCGACCAGCCGGTGATACTTGAGCAGGCTCGCGAGGATACCGGTGTCTTCAGCGCTCGGGGCTGATTCGTCGTCGGGGGCGAGGGCCTCGATGGGGACGACGTCTTCCTTGGCGGCGACCGAGACGACAGGGGGTGGGGCGACCGGAGAGACAGGCGACGGAGGCGTCGGCGTTGCGGCGGGGAGACCGATGTCGCGAACGTCCTGCGCCAGCGCGGCCAATGTCTCAGCAAGGCCGGTCCGCCCACCCGATTCGCTCACGGCGCGCAATTTGGAGCCGACCTGACGGAGGATCGCCGCGAACTGGCGATGCTGCGAGGCCGCACTGCCGTCGCCGATCGCGTTCCGCGTCGCGGCCGAGATGCTGTCGAGCGCCTCGGCGAGCGCGTGATCGGTTACATCGTGGCTCAGGATCTGGAGCACGCCGGACAGCGAATGCAGCCGGAGACTCTGCATCGTGGGAGAGGTCGCCCGTTCCAGTTCATCCGCTGCCTGGCAGAGATGCTCGCCCCGGCTCACCAGCTCGGCTGCAATCATCTCGACTCGCGGGGCCACCTGCGGCGCGGTGCCGCGACTCACCACTCCCGGTTCGCCGTCGGGGAACAGGGTCTCGATCGGGACCACCGAGGTCTGCGGTGGCTCGGCTTTGAGCAGGAGTGCTGCGAACTCGCGACACTCCGTCGCCTCAGGATCGGGTTTTCCTTGCTCGGCCACGTCGCGCGCAGAGCGGGCCAGCGCCTGCGCTGCCGCGGCGAGCAGTTCGCTGAGCAGAGAACCGGCTGTGCCGCTCAGCGCGTTGCTACTCCGCTCGACACCATCGAGGATTTCGGCGAGGGGAGGAAAGTCGGAGAGTGCCGCGAGACCACGGAGCGGCTGCATCCGGCGTAGCACCGCCTGCATCGGTTCATGCCCGGAAGACGAGGCCCGCAGTGACCGCGCGGCCTGATCCAGTGCGCTGGCAACGGTAGCCGCTTCGCGCGCGAGAAAGGCGCGGACTCCCGCCTCGCTCACTCCGCTGATCCCACCCGAACCAGGACCCGCCATCGCCTCGAGCCGCATCGCGAGACGTTCGGCGCGACCACTGTCGTCCGGCGTCCACTTGGTCACGTGATGGACCAGGTCCCGCAGCTCATCGACAGCCGCGGCAACCAGTGTCGCCGTCTCCATGTCCCAGGGCCGTCGCCCATCCCGATAGGCGCGGAGGACGTGCTCCATTCCGCTCGCCGCACGGGCGATGAGGTGCTGGTTTGCCATGAGCGCGCTGCCACGAAGCGCTCGGGCGTACCGCACCAGCTCGTCGGGTCGCGGCGCGGTGGCACCGGAGACCAGTACACCAAGCCGTTCGAGATACTCGCCGGCTTCGTGCGAAAAGAAGTCGTCAATACCGAGCGGCTGGGTCATCGCGGACTCGGGTAAAGGCTCAGACTCTGGTAAGGGCGAAGGAGAAACACCCTAAGTGTAGGAATCCCCAGCGTTTCGGTCAATTCGCCGTACCGCTACCGGGGGACCAGCCGGCGCATCTCGCTTACCGCTTCCTTCATCCCGGTGAGAATCGCCCGGCTCATTATGCTGTGACCGATGTTGAGCTCCTCGATCGACTGAACCGCCGCGACCGGCGCGACGTTAAGGTAGGTGAGACCGTGACCCGCATGCACTGCCAGGCCGATCTCGGCGGCGTGGCGGGATGCGTCCTTGAGCTGTTCCAAAGCGGCGGGACCCTGACGCCAGGTGTGGGCGTAGCGCCCGGTGTGCAGCTCGATGGCGGGAACGCCGAGCTCGCGGGCGCGGTCGATGGTCTCGCGGGTGGGGTCAATAAAGAGGCTCACGCGGCAGCCGGCCCCCGTCAGCCGATTGATGGCGTCGATCAGTCGGGGGTCTCTCCGGGAGAGATCGAGCCCGCCTTCAGTGGTGATCTCTTCCCGGCGTTCCGGCACCAGCGTCGCCTGGAACGGTTTGAGCCGGCAGGCCAGGGCTACGATCTCAGAGCTCGAGGCCAGCTCGAAGTTGAGCACGGTGCGAACCGAACGGGCCAGGCGTTCGAGGTCTTTGTCCTGCATGTGGCGCCGGTCTTCCCGCAAGTGGGCCGTAATGCCATCGGCACCAGCGGCTTCGCAGATCTCGGCGGCGGCGACCGGGTCCGGTTCGTCGGTCTTGCGTGCTTCGCGCAGGGTCGCGACGTGATCGACGTTGATGTAAAGACGCATGACGGTTGATGATGTAAAGACCTACGACGGTTGATTGAGACCACGCGCCTGTTTAACTTGCGCCACTCTTTTTCGGAGCGCGCCCGCGTGACGAGATCGCCAGTATTCGCCTGCCTGATGACGCTGGTCGTAGCATGCGGCGGCGGTGGCAGCCCGGCATCTCCGGCACCTGCCAACGCCAGCGATAGCCCGGAAGCAGCGGTCAAGAACTTCATGCAGGCGATCGCTGACAGCAATATCACCCGGATGACGCAGCTCTGGGGTACCGCCAAGGGTCCGGCCGCGGAAACCAAGAAGCCGGACGACTACGAAAAGCGGATGGTCATCACGCAGCTGTACTTGCGGGGCGCGCCATACCGGATCATTCGGGTGGATCCGGTTACCGACGATCCCACCCGGCAGCTGGTGACGGTGGACTTGAGCCGGGGCGAATGCACCAAGTCGGTGCCGATCACCGTGGTCAACACGGGCAGCAACTGGATCGTTAATCAGATCGACCTGAACCTGGCTGGGACACCGGTGCGGCCCTGCGAGCCGTCGGTGCCCGAGGAGTCGAAGCCCTGATCAGTCGGTAAGCTCGATCAGGATCCCCGAGGTGCTCTTGGGGTGGACGAACGCCACGCGGCGCCCACCCGCACCCGGACGAGGTTGCTGATCCACGAGCTGGTAGCCGGCGCGACGGCAGGAATCGAGGGCTTCGTCCAGATCGGGGACCCGGTAACAGATGTGATGGATACCGGGACCACGCTTGGCCAGAAACCTGGCGACGGGACTATCGGGGGTGCGGGGCTCCAGGAGCTCGACCTCGGTCTCGCCGAAGTGCAGCGAGACGATCATCGCCCCATCGGACATTTCGGGGCGGCCAGGGGCGAGACCAAGGACCTCGGTATAAAAGGTAAGGGCTGCGGTGATGTCCTCCACCGCGATGCCGACATGGGCGATCCTGGGGCTGGAGATCAGGGGAGCCTCCCGGGGAGGATATCACACGGCGCGTCCGGCCTGCGGGGCGGTCGCAAGTATCAGTAGTGGAAAGGATCATAACGAATGTCGAGCAGCAACGTCACGCATGTAACCGACGACTCGTTCGCCGCCCAGGTGGAGCAGAGCGAGGGTCTCACCCTGGTGGACTTCTGGGCCGCCTGGTGCGGACCCTGCGTCGCCATCGCTCCGGCCATCGACCAGTTGGCGGATGAGCTGGCCGGCAAGGTGAAGATCGCCAAGCTGGACACCGATGCCAACCAGCGGACTGCTATCCGGTTCAACGTGCGGTCGATTCCCAGCATCCTGTTCTTTGTGAACGGCAAGCACGTGGACACGGTCGTCGGCGGCCACCCGTCCAGCATCAAGAACGTGCTCACCGGGAAGATTCAACAGCATAGCGGGGAGACGGTCAAGAAGTAGGGATGAGTAGAAGGACTGAGGACTGAGGACTGAGTAGTAAGAAGTGAGGAGTAAGGAGCGAGGTGGGTAGGAGGCCAGGGATCTGGCATTCCTGCCCACCTTTTTTGTCATTGCGAGGGCGCGGAACGCGCCCGAAGCAATCTCTCCCAGCGTCCTTACGAAGACCTCGTCGTAGCGTTGTGGCTAGGCTGGCGTTTGAGATTGCTTCGGTCGCTGCGCTCCCTCGCAATGACGAAACCCGTGGGCCCAGGCGGACTTACTAATACGGTCGCCCCAGATCTCGGCCCATGTCACGCCACGTCGGATTTAACTCCTCAATTAGCTGAATCTTTCTCTTTCGGGACCCACCCTTCAGTTGTTTTTCGCGGAGGATCGCTGCGGCAGGATCTTGGTGAACCTCGTACCAGACCAGCCGATCGGTGTGGTAGCGCTTTGTGAAGGACGACCCAATGCCCGCAAGGTGCTGGGCGAGGCGAAACCGGAGATCTCGTGTCACACCGGTGTAGAGGACACTCCGGGTCACGTTCGTGAGGATGTAGACGAAGTAGTACCGTCGGCCCGGAATGACACGAAGCTGGCGAGTCCCGTTCAACCAAGCGTCAAGACAGCATATAGTCTCCCGACGGTTGGGCGGGTGAGATTGCTTCGGTCGCTGCGCTCCCTCGCAATGACAAAAGCCTGACCACCGTTCACCGTTCACCCTTCTCCCGCCCTCAACTACCTTTCCCCCATGGCCGCCACGCTTTACGTCGTCGCGACGCCGCTGGGCAATCTGGGTGACCTCACCCTTCGCGCCCGCGAGCTGCTCCGTACGGTTGAGGTCGTGGCCGCCGAGGATACCCGCAGGGTTCGGGGCCTCCTGTCGCATCTCGATGCCCATCCCCGAGTCCTGAGTTTCCACGCCCACTCTCCGATCCGCCGGCAAGAGACACTCCTCGACATCCTCGGCGAAGGGCGTTCGGTTGCCCTCGTGACCGATGCTGGGACACCGGGCATCAGCGATCCTGGTGCCGAGCTCGTCGCCGTCGTGCGCGAGGCCGGGTTTCCTGTCGTCCCCCTGCCAGGACCATCTGCCGTCGGGACTGCGCTCTCGGCCGCCGGGCTTTCCGCGGATCGCTACCTGTTCCTCGGCTTTCTCCCTCGCAAAGGGAAGGAACGCGCCCGCCTCTTGCAGCAAGCCTTGTCGTCGGAGTGGACCGTGGTGTTCTACGAGGCGCCGAGCCGGCTGACCGAATTGCTCGGTGACGTGGTGAAGCACCAGCCGGAGCGCCGAGTGGTGGTCGCGCGGGAGCTGACCAAGCTTCATGAGGAGTTCAAGACCGGAACCGCCGCCGAGACGCTCGCGTACTATGAAGGCACTCCACCCCGAGGCGAGGTCACCGTTGTTCTGGAAGGGAACGGCAAACGGGTCGAGCCGCTCTCGTCCGACGACGTTGCGGCTCGCGCCGTCCGGCTCCTCGCCGAGGGGCTCACTCGCAAGGCCGCGGTGCAGCAGCTTATGAAGGAAACGATGATCTCGCGGAATGAGGCGTATCGGATCGTGATGGAGACACCGTGAAAGGCGGGAAGGCGGGAAGGCGGTTCGGCGGCTGCGTCCTTGGCCTGCTGGCGCTTCTCCTTGCAACAGCGGCCTCGCTCGACGCGCAGGCCACCGCGGCTCGCATGCCGGGCACCATGACGATCGGGCGCCTGCACTACGACGGCGGGGGAGACTGGTACGCCAACCCTTCCAGCCTTCCGAATCTCCTCGCCGCGATTGCGTCTCGTACCTCGCTCCGGGTCGCGCCGAAAGAACGCGTCGTCACCTTGAGCAGTGACGATCTGTGGGATGTCCCGTACATCCATATGACAGGGCATGGCAACGTCCACTTCAGCGACCAGGACCTGGAGCGGCTGCGGCGCTATCTCCGCCAGGGCGGATTCCTCCATGCGGACGACAACTACGGCATGGACCAGTCCATCCGCAGAGAACTGGCGCGGCTCTTCCCCGATCATCCCCTGGTCGAAGTGCCGCTGAACCACCCGATCTATCACCTGATCTACGATTTTCCCAAGGGCCTGCCCAAGATTCATGAGCACGATGGCAAGCCGGCCCAGGGGTTCGGCATCTTCCTCGATGGCAGGCTCGCAGTTTACTACACATACCAGTGCGATCTGGGCGACGGTTGGGAGGACTTCGAAGTCCATCATGATCCACCGGAGAAACACGAGGCTGCGCTGCGAATGGGAGTGAACCTCTTCGCCTACGCTGTGGGGTACGGCGGGTGACCGGCTCGCCCACTGCGCAGGCGCTGCACCGCCTCGCCCGGCCGCTCAAGCGTCTCGACAGCCTGGCGTGGCTGGGCTTCGGCCTGGGTGGCGCGCTCCTCGTCCTGGGTCTCCTCTCCTGGGCGGCGCGACTCGGGTGGTACCAGGAACCGACGTGGGTGCTCACGGCCTGGGCTGCGGCGAGCGGTGTCGCACTCGCGATGCTGGGCCGTGGCTGGCGGAAGCACCGCGAGTTGACCCCTCGGTTGGTCGCGGGCTGGCTCGAGCACCGGGGACACCGGCGCGGGTCACTCACCGGGCACCTGGATGATTCGGTAGACGGGACCAGTTCGGAGCTCCGTCAACTGGCCGATCAACGTTCCGCGACGGCGCTTCAGAGCCTCGCGGAGCAGGAACTGCTTCCCTATCACCAGAACTTCCAGCGTCGAGCGATGCAGGGCGGCGGCGCGGTGTTGGCCGGCCTGACTCTACTCTGGTCGGCCGGTCCCACTCATGGTCCCGCCGCCCTCTTGTTCAATCCACGCGCAGCCTGGAGCGCCGCCACTGCGCCGGTCCAAATAAGCCTTTCGCAGGATGAGGCCGATCGCGGCGCAACAATTCAGGTCTCGATGCAGGCCCTGGGTCGGCGTCAGGCGATTCTCTGGAGCCGGGCACCCGGAGAAGTGTGGCGCGGACAGGGAATCAAGCTCGATTCACTGGGCATGGCCACGAGAGATATCGGTCCGCTCGAGTCCGATCTCTTCCTCCGCCTCACCAGCGGTGGTCGTGGCTCCGATACCCTCCAGGTCCATATCCGGATTCCGGCCTTCCTCGGCCGGCTCGCTGTAACCGCCCGCTATCCGTCATATCTGGGCCTCGAGGACGAGCCGATCTCCACTGATGGAGACACGGTCTACGTGCCGGCGGGCACCCGGCTCGAAACGCGGGGCGAAGCGACCGCCGACTTGAGCGACGCGAGCTGGAGCGCCGGCGGCTACCGGGCCTCGCTCAATACCAATGGACCGAAGTTCGTGGGTGTCTTCACGCCGAGCGGCACTCACCGGTACACCCTGGATCTGGCGACCGCATCGGGTCAGCCGTTGTCGGGAGACACGGTTCACATGGCGATCGTGGCGGTTCCCGACAGCGTACCGCGCGTCGAGCTGCCGGTTCCCGGAGTGGACACGGTGGCGCCGCTCTCCCTTCGAGTGCCGCTGGTCGTCGATGCTCAGGACGATCACGGGGTGCGAAGTGTCGTCATCGAGAGTCGCCGTATCAGCCGGCTGGGATTCGCGGATCCGCCAGCGACCGAGATCATCCCGCTCCCCGAGGCCGATCAGCAGCGCGCCATCGTCGGATTCGAGCTCGATCTGAACCAGCGTGGTCTCCTGCCCGGCGACACCATTCGCTATTTCGTCACCGCGGCCGACAACGCTCCGGAGCCCAACCAGGCCCGCTCGAAGGAGTTCGTGCTGCGTCTCCCCACCCTGAGCGAGGTGCGCCAGGCGACCCGGCAGGCCTCGGAATCCGTCTCGGGACGGATCGACAGTCTCGCCGCGGCGAGCCGGCAGCTGGAACGGGCGACCGAGGACCTCTCTCAGGAACGGCCTCGCAATCAGGCCGACAATGCCGAGGCTGGTAGCACCAACGAGTCTTTGTCTTTCGAGGCCGCGAAGCGAGCCGAGGCCGTAGCAGCCTCTCAGGAACAGCTGCAGAAGCAACTCGAAGAGGTGAAGAGCGCCATCGAAACGCTGGAGAAGAGCGCTCAGGCCGCGGGACTCGCCGATCCGGAGTGGCAGAAGCGCCTGCAGGAAATCCGGGAGCAGCTGGATCGTGCGATGACGCCCGAGCTGAAACAGCAGCTCGCCGAGTTGCAGAAGGCGCTCAAGGATCTGGATCCCGAGAGGACCCAGGAAGCGCTGAAGGATCTGGCGAAGGCGCAGGAGGAGATGCGCGAGGCGCTGGAGCGGAGCAAGGAACTGTTCCGTCGCGCGGCACTCGAGGGCGATCTCTCGAACCTGACTGCCGAATCGAAGGAACTGTCCCAGGCGCAGCAGCAGTGGAACCAGCAGGTAGAGACCGCCGACTCGACGCGCTCGGCCGCGGAAGAAGCGGCCCTCGCCGCGCGGGCCGATTCCCTCGCCGCCGCGCTGGAGAAGACCGGTGAGCAGCTGTCCCAGGAAGGACGCCAGGAGGCCATGCAGCAGATGGCCGACCGCGCGTCTCAAGCCGGCAAGCAGATGAAACAGGCCCGACAGTCGGCATCCGCGGGGCAGAGGAGTCAGGCGAAACAGCAGGGACAACGCGCCTCGGAGGACCTGGATCCGCTGAGCGAAGATCTTCAGGAGCAGAGGAAGAATCTGGCCCAGCAGTGGCAGTCCGACGTGGCGCAGGCGCTGGATCGCTCACTGGCGGAGACGAGCCGCCTGGCCGAGCGCGAGCTCGACGTGAACGAGGCGCTGCAACGTGGCGATGCCTCAGCCGAGGTGCGCGCAGAGCAGGGGGCGTTGGAGGAAGGTGTTGACCGACTGCTTGATCAGGTGAAGGAAATCAGCGGGAAGAACGCCCTGGTCTCCCAGCAGAGCGCGGTTGCTCTCGCCGCCGCCAAGGACCAGATGCGGCGTGCCCGGGATGCGCTGGCCAATGCGGCGCCCAACGCCCGCGAAGGTGCGGCCCGCACCGGTGAAGCGGTGGATGCGCTCAATGCCGCCTCGTACAGCCTGCTGCGGAGCAAGAGTGCGGTGCAGGGGGCCGGATCCGGCTCCGGACTGGCCGAGGCACTGGAGCAGATGAATCAGATGGCATCGCAACAGGGCCAATTGAGCCAGCAGGCGGGCGGCATGCTCCCGATGCCGGGAGGAGCCGGCGCCATGCAAGAACAGATCCGGGCGCTCGGTGCCCAGCAGCGCGCGCTGGCCGAACGGTTGGAGCGGATGCGGGCCGGCGGCAATCTCCCGGGCACCGCTGAGATGGCGGACGAAGGAAAAGACCTGGCTCGTCGCCTCGAGGCCGGACGAATCGATCGGCAGACGGTGGAGCGGCAGGAACGCCTGTTCCGCCGCATGCTCGACGCCGGACGCACTCTGCAGGGACAAGACGAAGACGAGAAGAAGGAACGGCAGAGCACGACGGCGGGGGACGACAGCGTCCATCTGCCGCCCGCGTTGCGTTCTCTGCTCCAGGGCAACGACGCGGCGCTACGGCTCCCCTCCTGGGAGGCGCTGCAGAACCTGAGTCCGTCGGAACGACGGATGGTGGTGGAATATTTCCGCAAACTGTCCGAAGGGGCGCAGCCCACTGACAAGCGGGAACCGGGAACGGGGAACAGGGAACAGTGATCCCGCTGACTGCTCACCGCTCACTGCTCACGCTGTTGGTACTCATCCTCCCTGTCACGGGAAGAGTCTGGGCTCAGGGCGAATCCCTCACCCGCGCCTTCGATCTCGAGCGCCGCGGGAGTTTCGCTCAGGCGGCTGACCTGTATCGTTCGGTTCTCGCGACCAAACCCGGTGAAGTGTCCGCTCTCCTGGGCTTGGAGCGCTCCCTCGTCCCACTGAATCGTCTGCCGGAGATTCTCCCGCAGGTCCGTGCCGCGCTCGCGGCCAATCCCACCGGGGCTCCCATCTACGGCGTTGCTCTCCGGGCCTACTCCGCGGCCAACCAGCTCGACAGCCTGGAATCGGCCGTCGAACAGTGGGCCAAGGTCGCGCCGGGCGACGAGACACCGTTCCGGGAGTGGGGTGCGGCCGCGCTGGCGCGACACGATCGCTCGACGGCGCGGAAGGCCTACGCCATGGGGCGGGAAAAGCTCGGCCGTCCTGATGCCCTGGCCGCCGAAGTCGCGCAGCTCGCGGTCCTGGACGAGGATTGGAGCGGAGCCGCCAGGGAATGGGCTCGCGCCACCAAGGCCATGCAGGGATACCGCCCCTCGGCCATCAGCTCACTCTCCGATGCGCCGAGGAAGGCTCACGACGACATCCTGAAGCAGCTGGACAAGGAAAATTCTGCTGAGGCCACTCGGCTTTCGGTTGCTCTCCGCGCCCGCTGGGGAGATCCGCTCGGCGCCTTCAACTCGCTCATGGAGAATCTCCCGGAATCTTCGGCGCAGGCGATCGAGGCGCTGCAACAGTTCCTGGAACAGGCCAAGACCCAGAGCACGCCCGACGCATTTAAGGCGCAGGGAAAGGCACTCGAGGAGCTGGCCGAACGTTGGTCCGGTGCGCCGCAGAAGGCCCGCTTTCGCCTCGACGCCGCTCGGGCATACGCGAGCGCCGGTGACCGCGCTTCTGCCCGGCGGATGCTGACGATGATCGCGGAGGATCCGGTCAACGCGCCGACGGTGACCGCGGGAGCCTCCGCCACCCTGGTCGGGCTTCTGGTAGATGAAGGCAAGCTCGACGAAGCGTCCAAGCGGCTGGAGGAGTACCGCGGCGCGCTCCCGGTGGATGAGTACCTGGAGCTGAGACGGCAGATCGCGCTTGGCTACGGGCGAACCGGTGCGCCGGATCGCGGGTTGGCGCTGCTCACTTCGGACAGCACAGTAGAAGGAATGGCTGCGGTAGGGCGCATTCAACTCTATCGTGGCGACATCAAGGGAGCCTCCGATGCTTTCCGGGCCGCCGGTCCGTTTGCTGGTGACCGGGCCCAGGCGACGGAACGCACCGCTCTGCTCGCGGTACTCCAGCCGATGGAAGCCGAGTCGCTTCCGGCGCTCGGGGCGGCATTCGCGAAGCTCGATTCGGGCGACAGCGTTCACGCCGCCGCAGCATTCGAGAAGCTGGCCACGGATCTGCCCCCGGCAGGGGGTGGCGCCGAGCTGAAACTCCTCGCGGGACGGATTCAGGCGGCGCAGAAGCAGCCGGTCGCGGCCGAGCAACTCTTTCGGGCGGCGATCGTGAAAGACGCTCCCGCTACGGCGGCCGCGGCCTCACTGGAGCTTGGTCGCCTGCTGATGGATCAGGAGCGCCCTTCTGAGGCGGCAATAATGCTGGAAAGGATGATCCTGGATTATCCCTCGAGCGCGCTCGTGCCCCAGGCGCGACGGCTGCTCGATCAGGCGAAGGGAGCGACGCCGAAGACATGAAGCGGCGAGAATTCCTGAGAACGGCGGGCCGGGCGGGCATGGCGGGAGTGGCGGGCACCTGGCTCGGCTCCATTCCAATCTCCCCACGGAGAGCCGCCCCGTGGTACCTGATTCCCATGGACGACGTACAGTCGGATCACCTCAAGGCGTATGGGGTGACCTATCGCGTCCTCGAAGGGGGCAGCCGGGCGGAATGGTTCCTCAACTATCGCGGCGGATCGTTTCTGGTGCCGGGTGAGGTCGGTACCGATAGGGATGCGGCCCTGGCCGGGGTGACGCTGGAGCCTCTCGACGAAAACCGGCTGCTCGCGATCCGGGCCCAGCTCCAGCAGGAGAACATGGACGCGGTGCCGCTCGAGAAGCCGCCCAAGGTCGCGGTGTACGTCACTCCCGGCGCCTCGCCCTGGGACGACGCGGTCACCATGGCGCTCAACTACGCCGGCATCAGCTTCGAGAAAATCTGGGACCCGGAAGTCGCTACCAAGGGGCTCAAGAAGTACGACTGGCTGCATCTCCACCACGAGGACTTTACCGGCCAGTACTCCAAGTTCTTTCTGAACTACTCGGGCGCACCCTGGCTCACCGACATGGTGCAGCGCAATCAGGCGACGGCCAAGGCACTCGGTTTTCCCAACGTGCCGGCGGAGAAACGCGCGGTGGCGCAGGAGATCCGGGCGTTCGTGGATCGCGGCGGTTTCCTCTTCGCCATGTGCACGGCGACCGAAACGCTCGATTTGGCGCTGGCCAGTGCCAACACTGACATCGCCGCGTCCTATGCCGACGGGACGCCGATGGCGCCCGACGCGGCAAGCCACATGGACTGGAGCCAGTCGCTCGCCTTCCAGAATGCCCAGCTCGAGCTGAGCCCCAACGTACCGGCGTTCTCCGACATTGACGGCCACCAGGTCAATTCCCCGGAGCGCCGCCAGCCGCTCGGAGCCTTCAAGCTCTTCGGCTTCAGTGCGAAGATCGATCCGGTCGCCACGATGCTGGTGCAGAACCATCGCGACGTGATCCCCGACTTCTACGGCCTCACAACCTCATTTACCAAGCGCACCCTGAAGCCTGCGGTGACGGTCCTGGCGGACGAGACCGGCGCCCCCTGGGTCAAATACATCCACGGTGAGTTGGGCCAAGGCACCTGGACCTTCTACGGCGGCCACGACCCCGAAGACCCGCAGCACCAGATCGGCGACCCCCCCACCGACCTCTCCCTCCATCCCCATTCTCCGGGATATCGGCTGATCCTCAACAACGTGCTTTTCCCCGCGGCGAAGAAGAAGGAATTGAAGACGTAAGAGCGGCCGTCAGCCGTCAGCCATCAGACGGCCGCAAGACGTCGGTGGTCAGTTGCCAGCAGGGCACCTCATCCCGAGCGTAGCGAGGGATCTAGCGTCCTGGCCCGAGTGCCCAGGCAATTAGGCTAGATCCCTCCTCGCTTCGCGCCTCGGGATGAGGTGTTCTCGCTGACGGCTGACGGCTGACCGCTGACGGCTTCAGGCGACTAAATTCCCCTACCAATGCCTCGCATCCCCACATCGCTCCAAGCCGCACTGAGCACCGAAATCGCCGCTGCCGGCGGTCGGGAGGTCTCCTTTGTCGCCCAGGTGGGACAAGATGGCGAGATCACTGCCGTCCGCGCGGTGGCGCGAGGGACGGTCGAAATGGTGCTGGCGTTGCCGGGTGCCGCGCAGCGGGGGGAGATGCTGCTCCACAATCATCCCAGCGGTGTGCTGGAACCGTCCATCGCCGATTTGAGTGTCGCCGCACGGCTACACGACGGGGGCGTCGGCTTCGGCATCATCAACAACAACGCGACCGAACTCTACGTGGTGGTCGAAGTGCCCAAGGGTCGGGCCCAAAAAAAGCTCGATACGCTAGGAGTGGTGAACACACTGGGAGAACGCGGCCCCGTTGCTCACTGTATGGGACAGTACGAAGATCGGCCCAGTCAGCGTGACATGACCGCCCACATCACCGATGCCTACAATGATGGTGGCGTGGTCCTGCTCGAGGCCGGTACCGGGGTAGGGAAGTCGTTCGCTTATCTGGTTCCCGCGCTGGCATGGGCGCAGGCCAACGGGGAGCGCACGGTCGTCAGCACCAACACGATCAACCTCCAGGAACAGCTAGTCGGCAAGGACCTGCCGCTTCTGCGGGACGCGCTCTCGACCGAGCAGCACGCACCGACCTTCGCCCTCCTCAAAGGCTGGCGGAACTATCTCTGTCTCTCCCGGCTTCACGCCGCGATCGGCGCCCAGCGGTCACTGCTCGAGCCGGACAAGTACGACGAGATCCGCAGCCTCGCCGAGTGGGCTGGCCACACTTCCGACGGGACCTTGGCCGACCTCACGGTCCCTCCTACACCGGAAGTGTGGGACGAGGTCAGCGCCGAAGCCGACCTCTGCACCCGTCTCCAGTGCCCTCACTTCGAACCCTGTTTCCTGTTTCGCGCTCGACGCCTGGCAGCTGAGGCGGACATCGTTGTGGTCAATCACCACCTGCTCTCCGCCGACCTCGCGGTTCGGCAGGTGCAGGACAACTGGACTGAAGCCGCGGTCCTGCCGCCTTATCGCCGCCTGATCCTCGACGAGGCTCATCACCTGGAGGACGTTGCGGCTGCTCACTTGGGCATTCAGGTGAGCAGCCGCGGTCTGCGTCGTCTCCTGGGGAGACTGGAGCGCAACGGCAAAGGATTGCTGCCGACCCTGGCGCACGAGCTGACCTTCCAGGGCGATCTCCTGAGCCGAGCCAGCCTCGACCTGCTGCGCGGTAAACTACTCCCGGCGCTCTTCGACGCGCGGCGTGCCACCGACGAGCTGCTCCTTCGTCTGCACGGTCGCCTGGAATCGGAGCCGGGCGGCGTGCTCCGCCTGGGCGAAGACTTCGCGAGCGATCAGGTCTGGTCCCAGGGACTCTCGGTTGATCTCGAAGCGTCGCTGGGCGCGTTTCGCGGGATCCGCGACACAATCGAGACGATTGTCGATCGCCTGACCGGCGCCAGTCCCTCGGATCGGCGCGATCAGCTTCTCCAGGAGCTGCGAGGGGTGATGCGAAGGATGGAGGCCGCCTCCGATGGGCTCAATCGAACGCTGCGTCCCGCCGCGGGCGGTCCCCCGATGGTGCGCTGGATGGAACGTACCGGGCAAAAGGGACAGCAGGTATCTCTGGCCGCGGTGCCGCTCGATCTCGCCCCGATTCTTCGGGAGCTGCTCTTCGAGCGGGTCGAAACCGTCGCCCTGACCAGCGCCACGCTCGCCGCCGGCGGCGATTTCAACTTCCTTGAATCGCGCCTCGGCCTCACCGGTGAGCCGAACCTGGTGAGCACTCGCGAGATTCTCCCATCGCCGTTCGACTTCGGCGCCCAGTGCCTGTTCGGAATTCCCGACGACGTGCCCGATCCCCGCGAAGACGAGGCGGGACACTCGGCCGCCGCGGTGCAGATCGTCCACGATCTGGCGTGGGCTTCGGACGGTGGACTTTTTGTCCTGTTCACCAGCCACGCCGCGCTCCGACGGGTAGCGCGCGAAGTTCGTCACATGGTGGGAGAGCGGTGGCCCCTCCTGGTGCAGGGTGAAGCACCACGCGACGCGTTGCTCCGCCGGTTCCGGGAGAGCGGGCAGGCCATCCTGTTCGGCACCGATTCATTCTGGGAAGGTGTGGACGTTCCCGGTCGAGCGCTGCGGGCCCTGGTCCTCACCAAGCTACCTTTCAAGGTGCCCTCCGAGCCGCTCACTGCCGCGCGACTCGAGCGGTTGGCAGAGCAGGGCGAGGACGGCTTCATGAATTACCTTCTGCCCCACGCCGCGCTCAAGCTGAAGCAGGGCTTTGGCCGGCTGATCCGGAGGCGGACGGATGTCGGTGTGGTGGTGTTGCTGGACCGGCGAGTGCTTACCAAGCGGTACGGGTCCCTCGTGCTGGGCGGACTTCCGCCAGCCGATCGAGTGGTGGGACCGTGGCGCGAGGTCCGCATCAGGGTCGAGGACTTTTTCGCCCGTCACGGGATCGGAGCCAGTGTATGAGCGGAGTACGTCCGTCGAAGATCATCGGAGTGGGCCGGAACTATCGCGCGCACGCCGAGGAGCTGGGGAACCCCATGCCGGCGCAGCCGATTCTGTTCTTCAAGCCGCCGACGTCTCTGATTGGAGACGGCGACGCCATCGTGCTGCCTTCGGTCTCCAAGCAAGTCGAGTTCGAGGCCGAGATCGGCATCGTGGCCGGCGCGCGGCTCCGGAATCTGACCGTCGAAGAGGCGGAGGCCGCTCCACTCGGCTTCGTTTGTGTCAACGACGTGACGGCACGCGATCTCCAGAAGGTGGACGGCCAGTGGGGACGGGCGAAGGGATTCGACACCTTCTGCCCGGTCGGTTCCCGCGTGGTTCACGGCGCCGACTGGCGGACCCTGGAAATCATCGGCAGGCTTAACGGCGTCGAGCGCCAGCGCGCACGGGCAACCGATATGGCGTTCTCGATCCCGATGCTGGTCTCGTTCATCAGCCGGGTAATGACCATCGAGGCCGGCGACCTGATCGCCACCGGCACGCCGGCTGGAACGGCACCGATGAACCCGGGCGACGTAGTGGAGGTGGAGATTCCGGGAGTGGGCGTACTCAAGAACCCGGTGAGATAGGTCTTGGGAGAGCGATGCTGCTGCCGCGCAGGTCGGAGTTTTCCTGGATTGCTGTCGTCGTCACGTTGGCGGTGCACAGCCTGTTGCTCTTCGTTGTCATCGAGGGGCGACTTCCGGACGTTCCCAATCGGCAACACTTGATCGCTATCCTGCCACCAGAGCCCGACCAGGTTCGCGCCTACCCCATGCCCTATTCGGCGCCGAGGCCGTTCATCGGCAAGGGGATATCGAAGGCGCCGCTGCCGCCGGCCAATCCGCTGCCAGTCAAGGAACGGCCGATCACTCTCCGGGTCGAGCCTCTCACCAGCCCCGATACCATCGTGCCTCACGCAAGATACGGGAAGCTGGTTCCTGACCTGGGGGATGGCAGGCTCTGGGTTCGTCCGCTGCCGCTTCCTCCGAAGGAGTTGGCCAAGCGGCTCGACAAATCCAACGCCGAGCTGGTGGACAGTGCCGTCACCCAGATCATCCAGGCGTTTCTCGATTCAGTGGGTGCGGCACCCGGTGCGGAGCACGCCGAGCTCCCGGACTGGACCAAAGAGGTGGACGGCCTCAAGTTCGGGCTGGATTCGAAGAACATTTATATCGCAGGCCTCAAGATTCCGGCGGCGGTGCTGGCGCTGCTGCCGATTCCGGCGGCAAGCAACCAGCAGAACGCGTTCAAGCGGGACGGGATCATCTACGACGATCTTCGTCACGCGGCACAGCAGGCCCAGACGATGGATGACTTCAAAGAGGCGATCAGGAAGCTCCGCGAACAGCGGCAGCGGGAGCTGGAGTTCGATCGGGCTCAGCGGGAAAACCCGGATTCCCTGGCGGTACAGGAAGAACCCAAACAATGAAACTGGTGGACACTGAAGAGACCATCGTCCTGGTCACCGGCTCCGACATTCGGGCCGAGGAGCGGGACCGCCCCACGGCGTACCGCCTCAAGGCCGAAGTGGATCGGAGGGGAGACGGGCAGGCCTTCCGCCGCGCCGTGGTGGTGGGAGACGTCTGGTACCTGGAGAACCGGATCTTCCATCTCAATCCCACGATCGCGATCGGCGGCCCGGGGGTGAACAACCTGAGCGATCAGCTGCTGCAGACGCTGCCGCCGGTCTGGACCCAGGATCAGCGACTCTTCGTTCACGCCGATTTTGATGGAGACTTGAAGCGGGCCTGTCTCTGGGGCGCCGATGCCGCGGCGACTGCTGGTGCGGTCGAATACTTCGTGACTCAGGGAATTCTGGACGACCTGCTGCGGCGGATCTGGCGGTTTCGGTCCGGTGTTTTGGTGTGACGATCAGGGTGGAGCGACGGTCCCGTCGGGTTTGAGGCGGGCGCCGCTACCGGGGAAATCGAGGGCGCTCACCTGATTGATAAGCGTCCTCGCCTGAGAAGTTGAATCGGGTGCCGGCCCCTCGCCCGGGACTTGAATCAGAGGGACCATCCTCGCGCTCTCGAACTTTCCGTCGGCAGCCAGACCCAACTGGAGCACCGCGGTGACTCCCAGTGGCCCCGCCAGGTTGAATCCTCGGTAGGTCGCGAAGTTTCCCAGCGAATAGAAGATCGGTCTTCCCTTGTAAAACTCGACGCCGCGGAGTACGTGCGGCCCGTGTCCCACGACCGCATCGGCGCCCGCGTCAATCACCGCCCGCGCCCATTTCCGCAGGTCTCCCCTCGGCTCCTTGGCGAGGAACTCGGGACCATTCCCGGTTCGTACCGCGGTTTTCCCCTCTGTCCCTCCGTGGAAGGTCACGACCAGCACATCCACCAGGCCTCGCAGCGAATCCACCAGTGCGGCGCTGTGGTTGATCTCGAGCAGGTTGTACGCGTTGGGATAAGTGGAGAAGCCGATCAGCCCGACCAGCGTCATTTTCCCGTCGCGAAAGAGCGGCGTGATGGCGACCTCTCCCACCGGTCCGTAGGGGGTCATGCCCAGGCTGCGGAGGATGTCTTCGGTGTTGAGTCGCGCGTCCACGCCGTAGTCATTGGCGTGATTGTTGGCGAGGTTCAGGTGGGTGAACCCGGCCTCCTTGAGCCTCGGCGCCAGCCAGGTCGGGGTCGCGAAGGCGTAACAGTTGGAAGGGGGCTTGGGCTTCTTCGTGACGGCGGGCTTCTTCGCCGGCTTGGGCGCCTTGGTGGAGTCGATTGCCGTTGTATCCGGCGGCGGGCCGCACTTGTAGGACCACCCCGAGTCGGAGAGGACTCCCTCGAAGTTTCCTACGACGAGATCTCCCTTGAGAAGGGAGTCAACGTTGGCAAAGGTCTGGCGCCCGCTGTCAGGGGGGATCCCATCCGGGAGAGTGCGGGTGCCGAGGTTGATGTCACCGGCAAAAATTAGGCGGACCGAAGAAGGATCGTGGACGATTCCTGATTGGGCGGGAAGGCGGTCAGGCGGGAAGGCGGACAGGGCGAACGAGACGGACAGGACGGACAGAAGCCGCGATCCCAATGACCGCCTCGCCCGCCCCGACCGCCATGACCGCCCCACTTACCTCCGTGCCGCTTCGAGTCGAGACAGACTTTCGTCTCGCCCCACCACTGCCAGCAGCTCGTTCACTGGCTCGGAAACCGTCCCGCCGGTCAACGCCACGCGAATGGGCTGCATGATGTCGCCGAGCTTTTTCCCCTCTCGCACAGCGAGTTCCTTGAGTGCGGACTCAAGGTTTGTGGGCTTCCAAGCCTCGGCGGACACGGCGGTCAGAGTGGACAGAGAGGACGACAGACTTTCAGAGAAAGCCGGGCCCATCTTGAAGATGAGCTGCTGCCCCTTGGCGTCGGGCACGACCTTGGTCGCGTCGAGCCGCACCGCCACCTGATTCGCGATGTCGAGCAGCGTCCGTGACCGCGCCTTCACCGCATCGATCAACCCTGGTAACCGCTGGCCGTCGTACTTCACTTTCATCTCGTCCAGGTGATGCTTGACCGGTCCCAGCAGATCCTCGACCGGGACCAGCGACAAGTACTCGCCGTTCATCCACTCGAGTTTGGTGGTATCGAAGACCGCGGGCTTCTTCTGGATTCCGTCCAGCGAGAAGAGCTTGATCATCTCGGCCTCGGGCAGGATCTCGCGGTCTCCCCCGGGAGACCACCCAAGGAGCGCCAGGAAGTTCCGCATCGCGAGCGGCAGGATGCCCTTGTCCTGATAATCGCCCACCGCCGTGGCTCCGTGACGCTTGGAGAGTTTTTTCCCGTCGGAGCCCAGGATCATCGGCACATGGGCGAAGGTCGGGATCGGCTTCCCCAGGGCGCGGTAGATCGCGATCTGCTTCGGCGTGTTGGAGATATGATCATCACCCCGGATCACATGGGTGATCTTCATCTCGATGTCGTCCGAGACCACGGCGAGATTGTAGATCGGGCTCCCGTCGCTCCGGAGAATGATGAAGTCGTCGAGATCGCGCCCCTGGAAGCTGATCCGCTCGTGCACCGCGTCGTCCCAGGCGATCTCCTCGTCCGGCATCCGGAGGCGGATGCTGAACGGACGACCCTCCTTCATGCGGGCGTCGATCTCCTCCTTGGTCAGACGCCCGCATCGGCCGTCGTAGCGGAAGGGAGTCCCCGTCTTCTCCGCCCGGGCCCGCTGGGCATCGAGCTCTTCCTTGGTGCAGAAACAGCGGTACGCCTGGTCCCGCCCCAGCATGGCCTCGGCGTCGGCCCGGTGGCGGTCGCCGTATCCGCCCTGGAAGAACGGGCCCTCGTCGTAGGTGATCCCCAGCCAGGAGAGCCCCTCGAGGATCACCTGGGTGTGAGCGTCGGTGCTCCGCTCCTTGTCGGTATCCTCGATCCGCAGGATGAAGGTGCCGCCCGTGTTCTTGGCGAAGAGCCAGTTGAAGAGCGCCGTGCGAGCGCCGCCGACGTGGAGGTAGCCGGTGGGAGAAGGGGCGAAGCGGACTCGGGGTGGCATGGGTTTCAGGTGTCAGGGATCAGGGGTCAGGGGTCGACAGGACAAACTAAGGGGAGGAGTTGTACTGCTGTCATTCCGAGGAGCGAAGCGACGAGGAATCCCGATGCCGATCAGTCCCCGAATGGCTGGTATCGGGATTCCTCGCTTCGCTCGGAATGACAACACACCTGACAGCTGATCTCTGACCCCTGACACCTGCAGTACGGAGTGGGAGGGATTCGAACCCTCGATAGGGCTTTTCAACCCTATAACGGTTTAGCAAACCGCCGCCTTCAGCCGCTCGGCCACCACTCCAGAGGGCAGGATTCTAGCCCCATCACAGTGCCCCGACAAGGCATTGCACCCCGCGAAACGCCCGGTGCTCTCCTCTGCTGCGGGGATCCCTCGACACTCCCAAGGTGCGACCCCGCTTGACGTTCCCTGCCACGTGCCGAAGGCATACCCATTGCTACCGCTGAGGCATTCCTCTGCTAGAGGGAGGCAGCCCCATGCGTCACATCACCTCGATGGTCCTGTGCGCGGCTCTCGCGGCATGCGCTTCCAGCACCGATCCCGGGAATCGTACCGTTGGCGGAGGCGGGGGCGGAGGTGGCGTTCCTGGTGTACCCGACCTCGGAGTGAACGCGAACCTCAACGGCAAGCGCCCGCTTCCGGACGACAATCCGTGGAATACCCCGGTGAACACGCTGCCGGTGGATCCCAATTCCGCCAAGATCGTCGCCAGCATCGGGCTCACCGACAGCCTGCATCCCGACTTCGGCACCGAGCCGACCTACGGCATTCCCTACGTCGTCGTGAGCGGGACGACTCCCAAGAGCGCCGTCACCTTCGACTACTCTGACGAGAGTGATCCGGGGCCCTACCCGATCCCGGCCAATCCGCCCATCGAAGGTGGCGCGGGGAGTACCGGCGACCGGCACATCCTGATCATCGATCGCGACAACTGGAAACTGTACGAGCTCTATGCCGCCTATCCTGGACACACTGGCTGGACTGCCGGCTCCGGCGCCATCTTCGACCTCAATTCCAATGCGCTTCGCCCCGCCGGCTGGACCTCGGCCGACGCCGCGGGTCTCCCGGTTTTCCCGGGACTGGTGCGCTACGAGGAGGTGGAAGATGGGGTGATCCGGCACGCGATACGATTCACCGTCCGACGCTCGCGCCACGCTTATCTCGCCCCGGCAACCCATTTTGCCAGCTCGAGCACCAACGACTCGCTACCGCCAATGGGCATGCGCGTGCGACTCAAGGCGAGCTTCGACCTGTCGGGTTACCCGCCCCAGGCTCAGGTGATCCTGCAGGCGATGAAGACCTACGGGATGATGGTGGCCGATAACGGGTCCGACTGGTTCTTCCAGGGCGCGTCCGATCCCCGCTGGGATGACGATGACCTCAACACCCTCAAGGGTGTCACCGGCAGCAACTTCGAAGTCGTGAAGATGGGGCCGCTCACCACCAACTAGTCGCTAGGCACAACGGGCGAAATCGATCCGCGCGGCTCCGGCGCTATCAGCCCCAATTGGATTGTTACGGGAGCAGGCGCCATATTTCCTTGCCTGCCGTCATAGAGGCGTGAAATGTCTCGCGACTCAGTGCTGATCGGCCTCATCACAATTGTCGGCTTTGCGGGGGCGGCCGCGGCGACCTTAACTCGCTATGGCGCTCCGATCGAAGGCGCCGCAACCGATCCTGAGCTCTACAAGCTGATTGCGGAGGAATCGCCTGGGCGCAAGGGCCCGCCTATCGCCCTGCCCGCCCCAGTAAGCGCGCTTGGGATCGCCTCTTTACGTGACACCGCTCGGTCACGCGACAGCCAACCGGGAGACACCTCAAGCAGAGTAGATCCCGTCAGCGCTTGGCGGGCTGTTGCGGTGGAAAAGGATTCAATCGCGGTTCGTCAGTGGCTTGGGCGTTGGGTACTGGCCACAGGCGAAACCCGTGGTGACACGGCCCAGATGACGCTCTGGCGCGTAACTCTTCACTCCGGCTGCCCACTGCTTAGCAGGCTGGTCGTTACGACCATCGGCGTCGCGAGCTATGAATATCGCCGAGTGAAGGTCACTTCTACCTGCCCAGAGGCAAGCTCAGCCGGGGGTGCGTCCGATCCCCGCACCAACTAACCCACCAGCTCCGGAGCCAGCGTCGCGACTCGACTCAGGGCCGCGGCCAGGTCCTCGAGCAGATCGTCGCAGGTCTCGATCCCCACCGAGAGACGAAGCAGCCCCTCGGTAATTCCGGCAGTCGCCTGCTGCTCCGGCGTCATCGAGGCGTGAGTCATCGTCGCCGGATGAGCAACGAGTGACTCCACACCGCCGAGTGATTCGGCGAGCGTGAAGCACCTCAGGCCGTCGACGAACGCAGCGACCGCGGACTCTCCACCCTCCAGCTCGAAGCTCACCATCGCCCCGAAGCCCGCCTGCTGACGGGCGGCCAGCTCGTGTCCGGGATGATCGGCCAGCCCGGGATAGTGCACGCGAGCAACCGCCGGATGCGCGGCCAGCAGCTCCGCGACGGCTGCGGCGTTCTCCAGGTGGGTGCGAATCCTGGGATGCAGGGTCCGCAGGCCGCGCAGGGTGAGATAGCTGTCGAACGGCGCACCGGTCACTCCGATCACATTGGCCCACCAGGCCAGCTGTTCCGCGAGCGCTTGTTCTCGTGCCACGACGGCGCCGCCCACCACGTCGCTGTGGCCATTCAGGTACTTGGTCGTCGAGTGGACGACGATATCTGCGCCGAGGGTGAGTGGCCGCTGCAGTGCCGGCGAGAGGAAGGTGTTGTCCACCACAAGCAGCGCATTCGCGCGGGTGGCCAGCGTCTTCGCCAGCCGCAAATCGGTGATGCGGAGCAGGGGATTGCTCGGCGTCTCGACCCAGAGCATCCGAGTCGGGCTGCTCAGCGCCTCGGTCAGCGCCTCCGGCTGGCTCTCGTCGATGTACTCCACCTGGAAGTGGCCCCGCTCCGCGAGGGAGTCGAACAGCCTGCGAGTGCCGCCATAACAGTCGTGCGGCGCCACCAGCCGGTCTTCCGGCCGGAGCAATTGGACGACAAGCAGGACCGCCGAGAGTCCGGTCGACGTCACCACCGCTCCAGCCCCTTCCTCGAGCTCGGCCAGAGCCAGGGCGAGGAGGTCCCGGGTCGGGTTCGCGGTGCGGGTGTAGTCATAGGTTCGCTTGTCCTTGAACCCGGCGAAGGCATAGGTGGAGGAGAGGTAGATCGGCGGGATCACCGCACCGTGCTGGCCGTCTGTGGCGATGCCGGTGCGCACTGCGCGCGTCTCGGCGCCGGATCCGGGGGCGACCCGGGGGATGCAGGGGACTGCGGGTGTCTCGGTCATGGCAGGACTCCAGGGCCCCAAAACAAAAGACCCGGCGGAAAAAGGGCCGCCAGGCGCTCGCGTTTTAGCATTTGTTTAACGTGGCTGCAATAGGCGGCAAATGACCACGACTTCAGTTGTGAGCCCTAGTCTAGGGTTGGGGCTCCGGTTCGTCAAGTGACGAGGTAGAAGGACTGGCCAGTCGCGCGGCAATGCTTTCCATCTGGCGGCCGCGCAATCGGGCCCAGCTCGTCAGTCGGAACGCGCCCGTGGCAAAAACACCGATTCCGGCGATGGCCAGTAACGCGATCCCTGATATCGCGGCATGAAGATGGCCGCCGAGGGCGCTGGAAACAGCGACGGCTCCCGCAACTCCAACAATGGCAAGCCCACTGCCCATCGCGGTGCGGGCGTCTCCCTTCACGGTTCCGAGCCGGAGGCGGTGTCCGTTCGCAGTCGGTTCCAGGAGAGCCTGGAGGTGTCCATTGCTCCATTGCCGGAGGGACCCGTAGGACTTGACCGTGCCTCTGGCTCGGAAGGTCTCGCGTAGCTGAACCACCAGCTGGTCCCATTCCGCGTCGGTAAGCCACCGATCGAGCGTTACCGTTCGTTCAACTCCGATCGGGAGCCCGAGAAAGGACCGGGTAACGGCTTGGCGCCGCAGCTCGAGCGATTGAGCCGCCTGGGCCACCGCCTCCGGGGAGATGCCCACCTCGCGGCCGATGTCCTGGAGATCGGCGAGCGTGAGGCCTTCATTGCGGGGAGCGTGAAGCGGAGCTGCTTGCGGGTTCTCGGCGGCGGTCAAGAAAATCGCCGCCGTCTCCTCGTCATCGTATCGGCGCTCGCTCATAGTTGAAGTAAGATCGTCGCTGGAGCGGTTCCGGCCAATCCCCTGCGCCGGGCGTCACGCCTTTTCTTCGTCCCTGATGGCGATCGGGGTTGCCGTTCTCTTGGTTCCAGTGTAATTCCCATCCTGAGGCCGAGTGCTTGTCGTAGCATCCCCTGGTGCTGCTCCTGCAATTCGCTCGTCATCTTCGTCGGTCCCGCGCACCCATTCCTGCTCGCGCCGGCGCAACAGTACGTTGAGCCATTCCTCGCCATGTTCAAGAAATCCCGCCGAGGCGGAAGGTCGGCAGCCTCGGGGATCGACAACTATGATCGTCGTTGCCCGGACCAATAGGGGAGACTCAATGAAGCAGACGCTCGCACTCGCTCTCGCGGCAATGGCCATATCAGCTGCATCGTGTTCACCGGACCAGAAGGGCGGCGGCTCGACAGCGAGCCCCGGTGTTACGGACGGGCCCGATCGCACGGTGCTGCCGATCCATGAGCCGAAGGTCACGCCGATCACCGAACCCGACGCGCGCAACGCGAAGGCGCCACCGCGCTTCGAGGTGAAAGCGCCGTCGGGCGCGCCCAACGTGGTGATCGTCCTGATCGACGACATCGGCTTCGGGCACTCGAGCGCCTTCGGCGGGCCGATCCACATGCCCACGCTGGAGAAGCTGGCGGCGAACGGATTGAAGTACAATCGCTTCCACACCACGGCACTGTGCAGCCCCACGCGCGTTGCGCTGCTCACCGGACGCAACCACCACGTGAACAATGCCGGGGCGATCATGGAATTGGCCACGGCCTTCCCCGGCAACACCGGCATTCGCCCCGGGAGCGTGACGCCGCTGGCCGAGATCCTCCGCCTGAACGGTTACAGCACCGCGGCCTTCGGCAAGTACCACGAGACCCCGCCGTGGGAAGTCTCCGTGTCGGGTCCTTACGATCGTTGGCCCACCCACTCGGGCTTCGACAAGTTCTACGGCTTCATTGGCGGCGAGACCAACCAGTGGGCGCCGGGCCTCTTCGACGGTACGGTGCGCATCGAGACGCCGCAGACGCCGGGCTATCACTTCACTACGGACATGACTAATCAGGCGATCAACTGGGTCAGCGCGCAGCAGGCCCTCACGCCCGATAAACCCTTCTACATGTATTTCGCGACCGGCGCCACGCACGCGCCGCACCACGTGCCCAAGGAGTGGATCGCCAAGTACAAGGGACAGTTCGCGGGCGGCTGGGACAAGCTGCGCGAGGAGACGTTTGCCCGCCAGAAGAAATTGGGGGTGATCCCTGCTGACACCAAGCTGACGCCGCGACCCAAGGAGATCCCCGCCTGGGATGACATGAGTGCTGACCAGAAGCGGCTCTTCGAACGGCAGATGGAGACCTTCGCCGGGTTCGCCGAGCAAACCGATTATGAAGTGGGACGACTGGTGGACCAACTGGAATCGATCGGCGAGCTGGACAACACCATCTTTTTCTACATCGTGGGCGACAACGGCGCCAGCGCGGAGGGCGGACCGGAAGGCTCCTACAACGAGATGATGGCGCTCAACGGAATCATCGGCAAAGCAGACCAGATGATGGGCCACATCGATGATTGGGGCGGCCCCACAACCTTCCCGCACTTCGCCATCGGCTGGGCCTGGGCGGGCGACACCCCGTTCCAATGGACCAAGCAGGTGGCCAGCCACTTCGGCGGCACGCGCAACGGCATGGTCCTCCACTGGCCGAAGGGCATCAAGGCCAAGGGCGAAGTCCGCTCCCAGTTCAGCCACGTGATCGACGTCGCGCCGACCGTGCTCGAGGCGGCCAGGATACCCGAACCCAAGACGGTCAATGGCGTCGAACAGCGGCCGATGGATGGCGTATCAATGGTCTACTCGTTTGACGACGCCAAGGCCAAGGACCGCCATACCACGCAATATTTCGAGATGTTCGGCAACCGCGGCATTTATAAGGATGGATGGGTCGCGTGCACCCGACATTCGATCCCCTGGATATCGGCTCCATTGCCACCGCTGAATGCGGATGTGTGGGAACTGTATAACGTGGACAAGGATTTCAGCGAGGCGGATAACCTGGCCGCGCAGCAGCCCGAGAAATTGAAGGAGTTGCAGGCGGCCTTCATTCAGGAGGCGATCAAGAACAACGTGCTGCCGATCGACGATCGCCGCGTCGAGCGCTTCAACCCGGCCATCGCCGGCCGGCCCGACCTCATGAACGGGCGCACGTCACTAACAGTGTACGATGGCATGACCGGCATGACGGAGAACGCCTTCATTAACGTGAAGGGCGTACATCACACTATCACTGCCGAGATCGAGGTGAAGGATGCCAAGGCTAGCGGCGTGATCATTGCCCAGGCCGGCTACTTCGGCGGCTGGACCCTGTACATGAAGCAGGGCAAGGTGCACCACGAGTACAATTTTTTCGCCCTCGAGCGGACCAACATCGCCGCGCCGAGCGCCCTCGGCCCGGGCAAGCACACTATCGTGTACGAGTTCATCCCCGACGAAGCCAAGCCGGGAACCGGCGGCAAATCCATCGTCACCATCGACGGGAAGAAGGCCGTCGAAGGCCACATTCCCAAGACCCAGCCGTTCATGTTCTCAGCTGATGAGGGCGCGGATGTGGGGGAGGACGCCGAGACCAACGTCTCGCCCGACTACAAGCAGGGCGACAACAAGTTCACCGGGAGGATCGTCAAGGTGACGATCAACACGGAAGCTTCAAAGTTAAGTGATGCAGATGAAAAGAAATTGGAAGAAGCGGGAGAAGTGGCAGCCGTCACCGAGGAGTGACGCAGCGGAATCCGAGATGGTTTGCGCCGGTGGTGACCTCCCCCTTGCCGCGAGTGCCGACCATGTAGCGGGAACAGTACTGATCCGTGCAGAGGAATGATCCACCGCGATGGACCCGCATCGGCTCGCCGGGGTGGCTCGGATCGAACGAGTCGGCTGGGCCCTGCGGGTTCCGGGCGACGGACCCCGTCGCGGCAAGCTCGGCATAGTAGTCCGGGCGATACCAGTCGCTCACCCACTCCCAGACGTTCCCGGCCATGTCGTAGAGCCCGTATCCGTTCGGGGGAAACTGCGCCACGGGCGCGACGCCGGGAAAATGGTCCGCACCGGTGTCGTGATCGGGGAAATGGCCCTGATAAGTGTTGGCCGGCCACGGGCCGCCCTCCGCAAACTCATCACCCCAGGGATAGACCTTTCCCGTAAGGCCCCCACGCGCAGCAAACTCCCATTCAGCCTCGGTAGGGAGGCGCTTTCCGGCCCATTTCGAATAGGCCAATGCGTCCTCATACGCGACCTGTACTACCGGAAACCGCTCCTTCCCGGTGATTGAGCTCTTAGGACCGAGCGGGTGGCGCCAACTCGCCCCCTTGGCGTATGCCCACCACTGAAAATTGTCGTCCAGCGGGACCGGGTGACTCGGAGGTGAGAAGACCGCCGAACCGGCCACCAGATTCTCCGGCGCCACCGTGGGGAGGTCCTCGGCCCGTGGGGTCCGCTCGGCCAGAGTGACGTAACCCGTCGCTTTCACGAAGGCCGCGAATTGTTCGTTGGTCACTTCGGTGGAATCCATCCAGAAGCCGTCCACGTAGACCCGATGCACCGGGCGGGAATCTTCCGTGGCCTGCATTCCGATCGTGTCGCCCATGTGCGGCGGTGCCTGCGCCCCCATGGAAAATTCGCCGCCAGGAATCCACACCATGCCGTCCGGCGCAGGGCGGGCTGGCCGGTTCTTGTTTTCAACCGTGAGGAGAAATTGCTGTGTCGTGATCGGCTGCTCGCCTGCCGGCTTCGAGCGCAGTGCGGTGGCGGCGACGATCACCACACCGGCGGTGGCTGCTCCGGCGAACAATACCCACCACTTCCTGAAGCGGCTCGGTGGTGAGGCGATCTCGACCGGCGGGGGACGTCGCTTGGTCATTTCGTGGCTACGAACTCTCACGAAACGCCCGCAGGCGCTGGTTGAAGCCGGCTGCATCATCCCAGGCGGCCGCGTGCCCGGCGTTCGGCATCAGGTGAACCTGGGCGTGTTTCATGCCGGCCTTATGCTGGTCAACGATGGCCGGTTTGACCACCGCGTCCTTGGCCCCATGAGTGATCAATACCGGTTTCCGGAGTTTCGGCATCAGGTCGTCGTTGTTTAAGGATCGGGAGAACATGGCCTGACGGACGTAGGGTGGGACCGACAGGTTGAAGCCCATCATGAGGTAGAAGTCCGGAGCCGAGGGTTCCTCCACCAGGCACAGCCTCACCAACGATCTCAGGGCTCGGAAGCTCTCTTCGACATCGCTCGCAAACATTCCCGGCACGAGGCTCACAAAGTCGGGTGTGAGGACAGACATGGCGTCGTCGGTGCCGAGCTTGGTGATCCCACCCACAAATTGGATCCCGGCGATTCTCTCTTCACCGTAGTGCCGCAGGTAGTCGAGGATGACGAGTGGCCCGTAGGACCAGCCGCAGAGGATCGGGTGGTCGAGCTTCAGCGACTCGATGGCCACATTAACATCATCGGCCCAGAGCTTCGATTCGCCGTAGGCATCGCGGGGTTTGTCGGAGAGGCCATGACCGCGGAGGTCCATGGCGACGAGACGGTAGTCCTTTGCCAGGTCCGAGTTGAGCTGCCTGCCCCAGGTGAGCCAGCATTGCGAAGTGCCGTGCAGGAACAGAATTGGGCGGCCCTTGGGGTTGCCCGCTTCGGCGACGTGGAGTTTGATGCCTCCGCCGCCGATGATGTAGTGACTCGTAGCCATGGTGTACCTCGAACCGGCTTGTCGATGTGTTCATCCTGAGGCAGGGGTTTCATACTTGCAGGCCGCAATTCGTCCTGTCGGGGATCAGGAGCGGCTGGGTCTCCCGTGTCGGCATCCCTTGTCCATTTGCGATCTGTACTGGGAAGGGCGCACAGTCGGGTGCCACGCTCAAGTCCGCCCGGATAGAAAGCAGGACCCATGAAATGTAAGACTTCGGCTGCCAGCCAGCCCAAGGTTGCCCAACCCAAGATCAAGGACCTTGCACCGCGTCATTCCAGGAGCATCAAGGGCGGCACGCGCCGCGCTGTTGGCGGCGCGGGTAACGTCTCCGGCGGCTGGGACCTGACGTCACACAAGTCGTACGCTTAGCACCGCGGGACCCCATGAGGATGGCCGCGGGCCTCTGTGCTCGCGGGCTAATCTGGCTACCCCTGCACGGGATCTCCAGAGATGGTCACCAGCCGGCGCCCGGCGAGCCTCGTCTCGCGAGCCGCGACCTCCAAGTTTTTCAGCACCGCCCGAATGGGGCCCGCCAGAGTGGGATCCGAGACAACCTGGTCCAGGCTGAATGGTCTGCCTGCCATCGGTATGTCCGTGACAGGCGGGGTCAAGAGTTGGGCTGACATTGTCTTGAGCGTTTCGACCAACGCCGCCTGGGCATGGACTGCTCGCGGGGCCGTGTTCAGGAGGGCAACGGGTAGAGAGGGAAACTCCAACCCGCTGACCAGCCAGTCGAGCGCATTCTTCAAGGATCCCGGAACCCCATGCGCATATTCGGGACTGGAAATCAGGAGCGCATCGGCGGCGGCCACCTGTGCTCTGAATACGCGAACCGCTGGCGGACGGCCAGTGTCAGTATCGTCATCAGGGTTGAAGTGGGGTAGGTCCGCCAACCCCAGATAAAACTCGACGTGAACACCTGACGGGGCCAGTGCGGGAGCGGCTTGCAGGACCAGGGAGTTCGAGGATGCGCTGCGCAGGCTCCCTGACAAGGCCAGGACGCGAAGAGGCCCACGAGGGAAAGGGATGCCAGCTTCCATTTGGGTCTGAAGTATCGATGCAGGAAGGCGCATTGATCCGCGCTTCTCTGCAGCGGAAGTCAGGGAGTTGCCTCGGAACGCGCCAACGGGTAACGGGAGAGGCCCCATACGACGAGAATCACCGCTCCCGCCGCCATGAAGAAGAGGCGCGGCGTGCCGGACCAGTGGAGCAGTATGGGAAGTAGGATCAACGCCACGCCGACGAGGGCCTCGACGGCACTATGCAGACTCAGGGGTACGAGACGATGGTCAGTGGGAGAAAACTGGGTCAATAGTGTCATCCCCAGGTGAACGCCAGCCAGAGTGTAGGCCAGTATCGCGGGGAACCCGTTCAGGCCAAAAATGGAGGGCGCCACGGTGAAGACCACGACGGTGACGAAGTCGAGGACCCGGTGTAAAGCTGGGCCGATGATGGGCATGACCTCTCCTTGATCCGAACTTCTTACGTCCCCGCCCACGGCGTGGGTGAGATTCGAACTCACGGAACCCTTGCAGGTTCGCCGGTTTTCAAGACCGGTGCATTCAACCACTCTGCCACCACGCCTCGGAGGTTCAACGTAGCAAGGGCAGAGCGTAGCGCCAAGCAGGACGCCTGCTCAATAGGCGAGACCTACCCGCTGCCCGACAAATTGCCGCTGTCTCATCTCTCCCAGCATGAACGCCGCAACATCTTCCACTGAGATCGATCTCCCACCTCGGGGGAGCAGGTTCGCCGAGGTTCGATAACTGTCGGTCAAATTCCCTTCTACCAGATCGGGACAGCAGACAAGGGTCCAGTCAAGCCGGCTTTCGCTCAGCGCTTCCCAGGTACCGCGATGCTCGCGAGTGATGTTCTGATAAATGGCGGGGAACTCCGGAGCTTCGGCGCGGATCCCACCTTGCCCGCTGTCGAGAATACCGGAACCCGCCACGGCGAGGACTCGGCCCAGACCCAACTTCCCCATTTCTGCGACGATGTTTCGCATCCCGTGGGACAGGATGGTTCCGGGGTTCTCGAGCCCAGCGCCGCCCAACGCGCTCAGCACCATATCCGAACCCTTGAGGGTGGCCAAGACCGCATTGCTGTCGAGAACATCCCCGGCCGTCCATTCCAGTCCGGGCGTGGTAACCGGGAGCATGGAGGGATCGCGAACCAGGGCACGCACGGTGTCGCCCGCTGCCGTCGCGTACTGGATCAGGCGCCGGCCAACTCGGCCGGTCCCGCCGAAGACAGCAAGTCTCACCTAGAACCTCTCGCCGACTAACGGCAGGTCCCGCCGCCGGATGATCAGGACGGTCACGGCGGCAAAGAGGACGGTGACGGCGAGTTTGAACAGCAGCCCATGGTCTCCCTGGATCTCGATGCCAAGACGGGTCAGGTGCGACATGATCGCCCCACCCATCAGACCGATAGCCAGGACGGCGCCGAGAGCCGCGGTCCGCGGGGAGAGCAGCAACAGGACGGTGATCAGCTCCAGGACGCCGGTGCCGATTCGGCCCCAGGGCTCGATGCCCAGAGTGCTGAAGATGTACTTCGATTCTGGCGCGCCGGTGAACTTGAAGAACAGTGTCTGGCCCAGAATCACGGCGGCGGTGACCTGACAGATCCAGCTGGCGATGTTGGCCCCTCGCCCGAGCGACCTCGAGTCCATGGCTAAACTCCCTTGGAAAAAATGACATTCGATCCCGCTGCCATGGAACGCCCGCCTGCTGCCTGGAGTTCCCTCCTCTCTGCTCCCAATTTCCCGGCCGGGAACTCTTTGATCGCTGGTGCACTTATTAACTATGTCCCTGGCAGGGTACCGGTGTCCCTTGGAGAAGATCATGAAGACGATTCATCTGCCGGCCAAACAGACTACGGCGATTCCGGTCCGCTTCTGGCGGCAGCGTGAGCGAGTCCTCCGGATCTTGGCCCGGTGGGAGCGTACCAGCCAGCAAGGCGATTCGTAGAGGACCGGGCGGGGGAACCATTTGAGGACTCGAGTCGTTTCAAGGTTGTCCTGACATCGTGTCCGGCGAGAATAGTTTGGCAGCCGGACCGGCAACCTAGAGCCGCACTTTCCCCTACCGGGCATGCCAGAGGAACAGTCAGCCGTGGAATCTGCAGCCACGCTCCCGGCCGCCGGGGCTGGGAACTCGCCGGGCTCGTTTGGAGCGCTGCTGGAGCCGGTGCTCGATGCCGCTTTCGGTATCGCGCTGCGGTATACCCGAAGCCGGACTGATGCGGAGGACCTGGTGCAGGAAGCGGCTCTGCTTGCCTGCCGTGGCTTCCATACCTTTACGCCGGGGAGCAACTTCCGGGCATGGTTTCATCGGATTCTCACCAACTGCTTCTACACCAGGTACCGCAAGGAGCGGCGGCAAGGGGCGGAGCTCGACCTGGAAGAAACTTCCGAGCTCTATCTGTACGAAGAGACCGTAGCCCTCGGCCTTCATGCCCAGACTCGGGATCCGGCCGCGCAGGTGATGGACAAGCTCACAGGGGAGCTGATCGAAGAGGCGATCGGCTCCCTCTCCGACGAGTACCGTGTCGTGGCGACGCTGTACTTTCTCGAGGAGTTCTCCTACCAGGAGATCGCGGAGGTGGTCGGTGTGCCGGTAGGAACCGTCCGGTCACGACTGCATCGCGCTCGCCACATGCTGCAGAAATCCCTGTGGGCGATTGCGAAGGACCGAGGGATCGTGAGCGAGCTGATTGGTATCCCGGATCAGGGAGAGTAAAATGGGTCTGCCCGACCGATTGACCTGCGAAGAGGTGTTTGAGCGCCTGGATGACTACCTGGATCGGGAGCTCACTCCTGACCAGATGCGCCTGGTGCACGAGCATCTCGAGATTTGTGCAGTCTGTGCCAGCGAATATCGATTCGAGTCCGGAATCATCACTGGAGTTCGGGAGAAGCTGCGCCGAGTCGCCGTTCCGGAAAGCCTGCGAGCCAGGATTTCCGCCCTACTGAAGGACCACGCCAGCTGACTCCGACCCCCTGGCCGCCGCCCCGGTGAGCCTTCGGGCATCTCCGGGAACCTGTAGTTGCCTTCCTGCGTTTCCTCCCAAGACAACGATGGCTTGAACCTCGCTCCCGAGTCCGAGGCCAGATGCAGTCCGATCCCCCGGAGCGGCAATTCACACTGGTTGTCGTCCCACCATCAGATCCCTTCCTGGATGCCCTGCGCGGGCGGCTCGCGGTCGTCCGTGCGCCGGAGGCGCTTCGCGCCCGCATTGCCACGATCGTAGCACTCGAACTCGGCAAGGCGCTCTGAAGGGGAACCGTCTGCGGTTCCGCCGCGTTGAGTAGCCGGAATCAACTCGATCACCACATCCAGGGGGCACGCTTGCATCCGAAGACCGCGGAGAGCATTCGCCTCGAGCAGGACCGTGAGGGCAAGATTCGCTGGAAACAGTGGGGGCCCTTTCTGTCCGAACGTCAGTGGGGAACGGTGCGGGAGGACTACAGCCCGAACGGGACCGCGTGGGACTACTTCCCGCACGACCATGCCCGAAGCCGGGCCTATCGGTGGGGGGAGGACGGACTAGGAGGATTCTCCGATGACCAGCAGCGCATTTGTTTCTCACTGGCGCTCTGGAACGGGAAGGATCCGATCCTCAAGGAGCGCTTCTTCGGGCTCACCAATAGCGAAGGCAACCATGGTGAGGACGTCAAGGAGCTCTACTACTTCCAGGACGCTCTTCCGACTCACTCCTACCTCAGGATGCTCTACAAGTATCCCCAACGAGCCTATCCATATGACGAACTGGTGAGGGAGAATCACCGGCGCAGCATAGGCGGCCCGGAGTACGAGCTGGTGGACACCGGGATCTTCGACGATGACCGGTACTTCGACGTCGTGATCGAGTATGCCAAGGCAGAAGCGGACGACATCCTGCTCAGGATCACCGCGCACAATCGAGGGCCCGAGGCAGCTGAGCTGCACTTGATCCCCCAACTCTGGTTCCGGAATTCCTGGTCGTGGGAGGAGGGATTGGCCCGGCCACGGCTCCAAGCTGAGGGCGGAGTCGTGGCGGCGCAGGATCCGGTCCTGGGTGAGCGCCATTGGCATCTGGAGGGATCGCCGCTCCTGCTGTTTACCGAAAACGAGACCAACGTCGCTCTGCTCTACGGCGGGGACGCCGAGGGGCGGTATTTCAAGGATGGCTTCCACGAGCGGATCATCGGCGGCAACGAAGGCGCCGTGAATCCTGACCGCTGCGGTACCAAGGCGGCTGCCTGGTACTCGACGATCGTGCCTGCAGGGAAATCCAGCATAGTTCGGGTACGACTGGGTCGTTCCGGCTCCTCGCCGGACTTCGACAATTTCGATCGCACCGTCCGGCTACGGTCCCGTGAAGCCGATGAGTTTTACGCCGAACTACAGCGGGACATGACCGATCCCGATGCCCGAGCGGTGCAACGTCAGGCCTTCGCCGGGATGATCTGGAGCAAGCAGTTCTTCTACTACGACGTGCCGCAGTGGCTGAAAGGGGATCCCACCCAGCCACCACCGCCTGTCCAGCGCCAGCATGGCCGCAATTCCGAATGGCGGCACCTGAACAACGCCGACGTGATTTCCATGCCGGACAGCTGGGAATACCCCTGGTACGCGGCCTGGGATCTCGCCTTCCATTGCATTCCCCTGGCACTTATCGATCCCGAGTTTGCCAAGCAACAACTCCTGCTGCTGACCCGGGAGTGGTACATGCACCCTAACGGCCAGCTGCCGGCCTACGAGTGGGCCTTCGGAGATGTGAATCCTCCGGTCCATGCATGGGCGACTTGGCGGGTGTTCCAGATGGATCGGAAGCGTCGGGGAGGCACCGGTGACCTGGCCTTCCTTGAGCGGGTGTTTCACAAGCTCATGCTCAACTTCACCTGGTGGGTGAACCGGAAAGACGCCCAGGGCCGCAACGTTTTTCAGGGCGGCTTCCTCGGCCTCGATAACATCGGGGTCTTCGATCGCAGCGCGCCGTTGCCGACTGGTGGACACATCAATCAGGCCGACGGCACCGCCTGGATGGGGATGTACTGCCTCAACCTCATGCGTATCGCGCTGGAACTGGCACGGCACAACAAGGTCTACGAGGATATCGCAACCAAGTTCTTCGAGCATTTCCTGCACATCGCCGAGGCGATGAGCAACCTGGGTGGCCACGGGGTCGGGCTGTGGGACGAGCAGGACCAATTCTTCTACGACGTGCTGAACACGCCGGATAACCAGCTGATCCCACTGCGGGTTCGGTCCATGGTGGGGCTCATTCCACTCTTCGCCGTTGAAACCATTGATCAGAGCCTGTTGGACGAGTTGCCCGAGTTCGCCGGCCGGCTCCGCTGGTTTCTCGACTATCGCCCCGACCTGGCAAGCCTGGTGGCGCGTTGGCAGGATCCGGGCATGGGCGATCGTCGACTGTTGGCACTCCTTCGGGGACAACGGATGAAGGCGGTACTCCGCCGCATGCTGGATGAGACCGAATTCCTGTCGGACTACGGGGTGCGAGCGCTGTCCAGGCACCACGAGACCAATCCCTATGTCTTTCAGGTGATGGGCATGCCGCTGTCGGTGCGATACCAGCCGGGTGAGTCCGACTCGGGGCTGTTTGGAGGCAACTCCAACTGGCGGGGCCCGATCTGGTTTCCGGTGAATTACCTGATCATCGAATCGCTCCAGAAGTTCCACCATTACTACAGCGACGACTTCAAGGTCGAGTGCCCCACCGGCTCGGGACGTTTTCTCTCTCTGGCCGAAGTGGCGGACGAGTTGACGCGGCGACTGAGCCGTCTATTCCTGCGGGATGAAGACGGGCGCCGTCCGGTGCACGGAGACAACGAGAAGCTGCAGCGGGATCCGCACTTCAAGGAGCACCTGCTGTTCTACGAATATTTCCACGGCGATACGGGTCGGGGGGTAGGTGCTTCGCACCAGACCGGGTGGACCGGGCTCATCGCCAAGCTGCTCCAGCCCCGCCGGATGTCTTCGTCCCCTACGATCAGGCAGGTCCGATCGTCACGTTCCACCTCCACGCCCCAATCACGTGAGCGCTCCGTTACTGGCAGCTGAGGCTGCGCCGAGTCGACCGGTTCCCAGACTCCTCAAGGGCCAGCGTGCGCTGGTGACCGGTGCCAGCTCGGGAATCGGCCGTGCCATTGCGCTCGCGCTGGGGGAGGCGGGGGCGGACGTTGCGGTCAACTACTCCTCGGCGGAGAAACCCGCCCAGGAAACCGTTTCCCGCCTCGAGGCGATGGGCCGGAAGGCGTTCGCCTTCAAGGCCGACGTGGCCCACGAGACCCAGGTGGCCGAAATGTTCCGGTGCGCGCGCGAGGAGTTCGGGAGCCTGGACATTCTGGTCAACAATGCCGGCCTTCAGCAGGACGCGGCATTCCACGACATGACGGTGGCGCAATGGCAGCGGGTCATCGACGTCAACCTCACCGGCCAGTTCCTCTGCGCCCGGGAAGCGATTCGCGAGTTTCGCCGCCGTGGCCCCGCGCCAGAGATCTCCCGGGCAACCGGGAAGATCCTCTGCATCAGCTCGGTCCATGAAGTGATTCCCTGGGCCGGACACGCCAACTATGCGGCCTCGAAGGGTGGGGTCATGCTCCTGATGAAAAGCATCGCACAGGAATACGCCGCAGAGCGGATTCGAGTGATGGGCCTGGCTCCGGGCGCCGTCCGCACCCCGATCAATCGGGCGGCGTGGGAATCTCCCGAGGCCTACCAGGCGCTGCTGAAGCTGATTCCCTACAAGCGCATTGGCGAGCCGGATGATCTGGGCCGCGCCGCGGTTTGGCTACTCTCCGATGAAGCGGACTACCTCACGGGATCCACACTCTTCCTGGATGGCGGGATGACCCTCTATCCCGGGTTCGAAAGCGGCGGCTGACGGGAACCTCCACAGCCGGTGCGGCATTCGAAGCAGGTGAGTGCTCGAACCGCACCCGACTCTGGAGAAGAACAAATGCGACGCTTCATTCCGGCATTTCAATTCCTGGTCCTCGCTCTCGAGGACGACGCCCCAGCGCTGCTGCGCCGCGCACTGCGCTGGATCTGACGTGCTGACCGAGGAACGGTTGGGCTCCGAATGGCTCGAGGCCGATGGCCTCGGCGGCTTTGCGATGGGAACCGTGGCCGGCTGGCGGACTCGCCGGTATCACGGGCTCCTCATGCCAGCCGTAACACCGCCATCGGGTCGCGCTTCACTGGTCAGCGATATCGAGGCCTGGGTTGATGGTGACGGGCCAGAAGGTTCCTGGAGCGTGGCGCTCGGGACCCACCGTTATCTCCCCGACGTGGTCCATCCTGACGGCGCAACTCGCCTCATAGCGTTTGCCTACAGCCCCTGGCCGACCTGGACTTGGCAACTCCCGAACGGCACCACGATAGAGCAGGAGTTGTTTGTTCCCCATGGCCACTCCGCCGTCGTCATGCGCTGGCGGGCGAAGCGGTCCGCAGCCCTCCGGTTGCGGGTCCGCCCTCTCCTCTCGGGGCGGGATTTACACGCCTTGCATCATGAGAATGCCGTAGCGTCTGCGGACACTACCGAGGAAGACGAGCAGCTTCGGTGGCAGCCCTACTCCTCCTTGCCGCCGGTCGTGAGTCTGTCAAACGGGAGCTTCCGCCGCGACGCGGTGTGGTTCCGAAACTTTCTACTTACCGAAGAGCGGGCTCGGGGATTTGAACATGCGGAAGACCTTCTCTCTCCCGGTGAGCTGAGCTGGGACCTGCAAGAGGGCGACGCGGTCTGGATTCTCGCGGCCCAGGGTATCGGGGAACCGCTTCCCCGCGGTCTGGGGGCCAAGGACCTCGGGGCGCGCCTCCGGCTCGCTGAGAAAAGGCGGCGCGAGGCATTCGCGAGTCCCTTGCTTCGAGCGGCCGATGCGTACGTTGTTCGACGCGGTGAGGGAAGTACGATCATCGCCGGATATCCCTGGTTCGCCGACTGGGGCAGGGACACCTTCATTGCCCTTCGTGGGATTGCCCTGGTGGGTGACCGCCTCTCCGACGCGCGGGACATCCTGCAACAGTGGGCCGGAACCGTCTCTCAGGGAATGCTCCCCAATCGCTTCATCGAGGCCGGCGACCAGCCGGAATTCAACTCGGTAGATGCCGCGCTGTGGTACATCATCGCGGTCCACGAGTTTCGCGCCCGGATGAAGAAGGCGGGAAGGCTTCTCTCGGCCGCCGATCATCGCACCTTCAATGACGCGATTCAGGCGATCCTCGAAGGCTACGCATTCGGCACCCGCTACGGGATTCACGCCGACGATGATGGACTCCTCGCCTGTGGAGCACCCGGGGTTCAGCTCACCTGGATGGACGCGAAGGTTGGAGATTGGGTAGTTACGCCGCGGCGAGGCAAGCCGGTCGAGGTCCAGGCGCTATGGCTCAATGCACTGCGCATCGGCTCGGAGAATTCTCCGCGCTGGGCCCGACTGTACGACAAGGGCCTCGCCACGTTCCGCGAGCGATTCTGGGATCCCGAGCAACGTCACCTTGCCGACGTGGTCGACGTCGAGGGCAGGGCAGGAGAGCGTGATCTGTCGTGCCGCCCCAATCAGATATTCGCCGTGGCAGGGTTGCCCTTTCATGTGCTGACCGGTCCTCAAGCGCGGGACGTGGTCGATGCCGTCGAGTATCGCCTGCTCACTCCCCTCGGGCTTCGGAGCCTCGCTCCCGGTGCGTCGGGCTACGCGCCGCGCTACGTCGGGGGCCCACTGGAACGGGACGGTGCCTACCACCAGGGAACAGTCTGGCCCTGGCTCGCTGGTCCGTTCGTCGAAGCCTGGATCAAAGTCCACGGCGACACGCCTGCGACCCGGGCCGAGGCACGCACCCGTTTCCTCAACCCGTTGCTTGCCCACCTGGAGGTCGCTGGGCTCGGTCACGTCTCCGAGGTCGCCGATGGCGACCCACCCCACACGCCGGGAGGGGCGCCTTTCCAGGCATGGTCGGTGGGTGAGCTGCTCCGGCTGAGCATCGAGATCCTCGGTGTGACAGAGACAACCGTGACCAGACGGACGCCGGTGAAGGCGATGAGATGATGCCACGCCGTATAATGCAGCCGCGTTCCCATCTCGCCGAATACGGTTATGAAGCCCTTGGCCTGGGCCTGTTCATGATTTCGGCCTGCGGCTTTGGCGTGTTGTTGTTTCACCCGTCCTCACCGCTGGTGCGGGTGATTCCGAGCGATGTTACCCGCCGGGGCCTGATGGGGCTCGCGATGGGACTCACCGCAATCGCCAACATCTACTCTCCCTGGGGCAGGCGCTCCGGAGCGCATCTCAATCCGGCCGTGACCCTGACATTCCTGCGGCTCGGCAAGCTCAAGCCGGTCGATGCCGCGTGGTATATCGCGGCGCAGTTCGCCGGCGGTCTCCTGGGAACGGCGATTGCCGCGTTACTGTTGCGAAGGTGGATCGGCCACCCATCAGTCAACTATGTGGCGACGGTACCAGGAATGGCGGGGTTGCTACCGGCCTTCCTGGCCGAGTCGGGGATCTCCTTCCTGCTCATGCTGATCATCCTGGCCATCTCCAACACGCCTCGCCTGGCACGGTTCACCGGATTCGTCGCGGGTTGCCTGGTAGCACTCTACATCACGGTCGAATCCCCGATCTCTGGCATGAGCATGAATCCGGCCCGAACCACAGGGTCCGCGGCGTTTGCGCATCTGTGGACTGGATCGTGGATTTACTTCCTGGCGCCGGTGCTGGGCATGCTGTTGGCGGCGGAGTGTTACGTGCGGCTGGGACAGCGCGCGGCTTGTGGCAAGATGTATCACGACTCGCGGGTGCACTGCATTTTCTGTCAGGAGTAGCCGTCAGCCGTCAGCGGTTAGCCGTCAGCCGTTAGCGGTTAGCGGTTAGCTATCGGCTGTCCCTTGTCCCTGGTGTGCGTCTCCCTTCTCCCTTCTCCCTTCTCCCGTCTCCCGCCCCTCGGGAACCTTCTCCTCCACTCTCTCATTACACAGTCGCACGGGTCGATGCATCGGGCATCGAACCAACAACGATGACCGCATGCGGCGGCTCATCCGGATAATCCACATGTGGAGGAATCATGCACGGCATTCTGAAGGGACTCACCATGGTCGCGGTACTCGTCGGTTTGACCACCGCCGCGGCGGCTCCGGTCAAGACCTACACCAGCAAGCCCTTCGCCGGTGCGAAGGCGAACACCGGGACGGTGACGGCGACCGTCGACAACGGGAAGATCACGCTCAAGGTGTCGGACGATTTCCAGATTCCCGATACCCCGGCCCCCAGCTGGCAGATCGTCGATTCGAAGGGCAACACCTATCTGCTCAACCAGTTCAAGATCAAGGGCGGCACCAACCGGATGATCACGCTCCCCAGCTACATCAAGGACGTGGCGAAGGTGCAGGTCTGGTGCTCGTTCGCCGAAGTGCTGTTGGGCGAGACCAGCTTCGACGTCATCGTTCAGTAACTCACCCATTCCCATCGCCGGTCGGGCGTCCCCGGCCGGCGCTGGTATTTCCGGGAGGAAACCAACATGCAACGCATCAGGCTGGCAGTCCTGGCGGTTCTACTCAGCGGCGTGTTTTCTCGCGCCTCGGCTCAGGTAGCCGAGCACAAGGGCCTCACCCTCGAGGGTGCAAGGAATGTGATCGGAGCCGCGATCGAGTACGCCAGGACCAAGGCCGGCACCGGCGTCATCGCGGTCGTGGACGAAGGCGGAAACCTTATGGCGCTGGAGCGGCTGGACGGAACCTTTGCCGCGGGGGCCAACATCTCGATCGGCAAGGCTCGCACAGCGGTGCTGTTCAAGAAGCCCACCAAGGTATTCGAGGACATCATCAAGAACGGCCGCACCTCCATGGTTGCCCTCAATGATTTCACCCCGCTGCAGGGCGGAGTGCCAATCATTGTCGATGGCCAGGTGGTAGGGGGAGTCGGAGTGAGCGGCGCCGCGAGTGCGCAGGAGGACGAGGATGTTGCGATGGCCGGTGCGGCGGGCGTGAGCAGCCAGGTCTCCTCCAGCCAGCCAGCCCGTACCAGGGACGTGAGCTACTTCCCGCGCCAGGAAGTCACCGCCGCCTTTGCCAAGGGCAGCGTCCTGCTCGATGGAGAAGGGCGGAACTACATGGTGCACGCGAGCCGCCGGGAAAAGGCGGGACAGGTCGAGGTCCATGTCCTGGACACCGACGTGATCTACGTGCTCGACGGGTCTGCGACCTTCGTGACCGGCGGGACAATGATGGGCGGGAAGACGGTCGAGGCGAACGAGATCCGGGGCGATTCCATCGTCGGCGGCGCAACCCGCACCATCGCCAAGGGCGACGTGATCTCGGTGCCCAACGGCACGCCGCACTGGTTCGAGGCGGTGAAGGGGCCGCTCACCTACTACGTCGTCAAGGTGCGAGGCTAGAAACCGCCATGCGACGCTCCCTGGCAGTCCTGCTGCTGCTTGCGATTCTCCGGTTCGCCCCGGCGCTGGCTCAGGTTACCGGCGATGCCCCTTACGGCAAGCCTTCGGCGGTCATTGACCTTTCCACCGCGGAAGGCGCCGAGCTGGTCCGGGGTGAGTGGCGCTACAGCGATGCTCGCTTTGTCGAAGTCGAGCACCACGCCCCCGGCAGCGACCTGCGTCCCTCCGGTCCGCCGAACCGGACCAACGATCTGGTTCCCCATGCCGGAGTCGCCGATTTCGACGACTCCACCTGGCCTGTCTTGCCGGCCGAATCCATCGCCAGCCGGCGGGGCAACGGCAAGCTCAGCTTCAATTGGTACCGGATCAACGTCACGGTGCCGGACCGGGTCGGCCGACTCGATCCAACCGGGATGACCCTGGTGTTTGAGGTGGTGGTCGATGACTACGCCGAGATCTGGGTCGATGGAAAACTCCCGACCGTTCTGGGTCAGGCCGGCGGGCAGCTCGTCAAGGGGTTCAACGCGCCCAACCGGGTGGTGCTGACTCGCAGCGCGCAGCCCGGGCAGCGATTCCAACTCGCAATCTTCGGCATGAACGCGCCGGTCTCGAGCCCTCCGGTCAATTTCATCTGGATCCGTTCTGCCACACTCGATCTGTACACTGCCGATCAGGCCAGAGTGGGCCATGACACCGCGGTCCGAATCGCCCGGCTCGACCCGGCGCTCGACTCGCTCGTCTCGCCCGAAGCGAGGCTCGAGAAGCTGGCGGGTGGCTTCGAATTCGTTGAAGGCCCGGTCTGGGTCCGTGAGGGTGGCTACCTCCTTTTCAGCGACCCCAACACGAACACGATCTATCGCTGGTCGCCCGAAGGGCAGGTGTCGGTCTATCGCACCAAGAGCGGCTACGCCGGCCTGGACATCGGGGAGTACCACCAACCCGGCTCCAATGGTTTAGCCGTCGACAAGCAAGGACGCCTGGTCGTCGACCAGCATGGGAACCGCCGAGTAATCCGGGTCGAGCGCACCGGTGCGGTGACGGTCCTGGCGGAGCGCTACGAGGGCCGGCGTCTCAACAGTCCGAATGACCTGGTGTTCCGCTCGGACGGATCACTGTACTTCACCGATCCTCCATTCGGGTTGCCTAGGGTGTTCGACGATGCAGGAAAGGAAACGCCATGGAGCGGAGTGTATTGCCTCAAGGATGGGAAGCTGACTCTGGTGACGAAGGAGCTGAGCGGACCCAACGGCATCGCCTTCTCCCCCGACGAGAAGTACCTGTACGTGGACAACTGGGATCCCAAGCGCAAGGTCATCATGCGCTATGAGGTGAGCCCCGACGGCTCCATCTCCAACGGGCGGGTGTTCTATGACATCACGCGCACGGTCCCCGGTGATGATGCGTGGGACGGCCTGAAGGTGGACCAGCGCGGCAATCTTTACGCCGCCGGGCCAGCCGGGATCTACGTCCTGTCTCCCGAGGGGAAGCTGCTCGGCACCATCGGTCTTCCCGAACACGTCGCCAACTTCAACTGGGGCGATGAAGACCGCCGCTCGCTCTACATCACCGCGAGCACAGGGCTGTACCGCATCCGTCTCAAGGTTCCCGGGGCCGGGGCATGGACCGACCTGGCCGCAGCCAGTCAGTGACCGGCGGATTTCCCGATGCCGCGGTGGTTGCTGCTCTTGCCACCGCGGCGCGGAACCTACTGCGGGACCGGACCGGCGGAACTCCGGTCATCGGGTTGAGTGGAATCGATGGATCGGGCAAGACCTCCATTGCGACCGCCGTAACCCAGCATCTGCAAGCACTTGGCGTCCGGGTGGCGCTGGTTCCGCTGGATCCGTGGCACACCCCTCGAACAGCGCGCTTCCTGGGGTCGGATCCCGCGGCACACTTCTACCGAAACGCCTTCCGCTGGACGGAATTGTTCGACCAGCTGATCGAGCCTCTCCGCTCAAACCAATCGGTTGACCTCACCGCGTGGGTACACCCGATCGAAAGTGCCCCCTCCTTCCAGCAACGATACCGTTTCGAGGCGGTCGATCTCGTACTGCTCGAGGGAATTTTCCTGTTCAAGCGCGAGCATCGTCACCGGCTGGACTTGGGGTGGTGGATTGATTGCCCCTTCGATGAGGCCTTGGCCAGGGCCCGCCGGCGAAACCAGGAAGGACTTTCCGAGGCGGAGTTGGTGCGTGAGTACCAGGAGATCTACTTCCCGGCCCAGCGGCTTCACATGGCTCTCGACCAGCCGGCCGCTTGGGCCGACCGGGTCCTGAGCGATAGCGACGGGATCGCCGGGAACCTCCTGCCATGACGCGCGTTAAGGAGGGCAAGGAGGATGTCCATGTCACCCATGATTCCCGGCGATTCGATCCTGATCCACCCGGCGCTCGCCGGCCGCACTCTGATGGTCCGAGGCGAGGGCGGATGTTTCTCAGTGGACATTCAGACCGGCGGTAGGCTGGGTCAGACTCGACCCCTGGATCCCAATTCCCTGCCGTCGGGGTGGCGAGGACCGGCCTGATGTCCGACAGCCATTTCGATGTGATCATCATCGGCACTGGTGCCGGTGGTGGAACACTAGCCTACCGACTCGCCCCCACCGGTAAGCGTATCCTGCTGCTCGAGCGCGGCAACTACGTCCGGCGCGAACCCCAGAACTGGAACACCAGAGCCGTCAACGTAGAAGGCCGGTATAATACGAAGGAGCAGTGGCGCGGCCAGCATGGCGAGGCGCTGCACCCGCACACCAACTATTACGTCGGCGGCAACACCAAGTTCTACGGATCGGCACTGTTCCGCCTGCGGCGGGAGGATTTCGGTGAGCTCCGGCACCATGACGGCATCTCGCCGGCCTGGCCGATCGGGTACGAGGACCTCGAGCCCTACTACACGCAGGCTGAGCACCTGTATCAGGTCCACGGGGAACGGGGCAGAGATCCTACTGAGCCGGCGGCCAGCGCGCCCTACAGATTTCCCGCGGTGAGTCATGAGCCGCGCATCCAGCAGCTGCACGACGATCTGGAGCGCCAGGGGCTTCGGCCGTTCCACGTCCCGCTGGGCGTAATGATCAACGAGCAGTCTCCCCGCCGGAGCGCGTGCATCCGTTGCGCCACCTGTGACGGGCACCCCTGCCTGATCAACGCCAAATCCGACGCTCAGGTCATCTGCGTCGACCCGGCGCTCGAGTATCCCAACGTTTCGTTGCTTACTGGAGCCTACGTCCGTCGATTGGAGACGGACGCCTCGGGCCATCGGGTCGAGACGGTACACGTGGAGCGGGGAGGGAATCGCGAGACCTATTCAGCCGACCTCGTTGTGGTCTCGGCTGGTGCAATCAATTCCGCAGCGCTGTTGCTCCGGTCTACCTCGGACAAGCACCCGCGCGGTCTCGGCAATGGGTCCGACGTAGTCGGTCGCCACTACATGGGCCACGTCAACTCGGTATTGATGGCGATATCAAAGTGCCCCAATCCAACCGTGTTCCAGAAGACGCTCGCAGTGAACGATTTCTACTTCTCCTCGAAGGAATGGTCCTTTCCCATGGGCCACATTTCATTCGTGGGGAAACTCGATGGTGACACACTGTCTGCCGGCGCACCGAAGCTCACTCCCGGCTGGACCCTCGACTGGATGGGCGAGCATTCGCTGGACTTCTGGCTCACCTCGGAGGATCTGCCCGATCCGGAGAACCGGGTCTCGGTGAATCGCGATGGCGAGATTGTGCTCGCCTACCGACCCAACAATGAGGAGGGGCACAAGCGCCTGACGGCGAAGGTCGGGCAGTTCATGAAGGCCCAGGCCAGGTGCCCGGTCCATGGGCACGAGTGCCACCAGGGTGTCTTTGCGCGAAATCTCTTTCTGGGCCAGCGGATTCCGCTTGCCGGCGTGGCGCATCAGAATGGCACCATCCGTTTCGGCCGTGATCCCAAGACCTCGGCGCTGGACATCAACTGCCGCTCGCACGAGGTCGACAACCTGTACGTCGTGGATGGGAGCTTCTTCC
>Ga0134123_10000150_pt1 | contig 44768 bp, 37 predicted proteins | sample KB303_FD_96460 | JGI IMG/M metagenome (GOLD analysis project Ga0134123, IMG submission 96460) | Terrestrial soil microbial communities without Nitrogen fertilizer from Kellogg Biological Station, Michigan, USA - KB3-0-3 | ecosystem: Environmental > Terrestrial > Soil > Unclassified ...
GCGCGCCGGCGGCCGCACGCCGCTGGCCGGGATGGTGCACGCGCTCACGCTCCTGCTCATCCTCCTGCTCCTCGGCAAATGGGCGGCGATGATTCCCCTCGCCGCGCTCGCCGCGATCCTGGTCGTCGTGGCGTATCACATGAGCGAGTGGCAGTCGTTCGCCGGTCTGCTGCGCGCGCCGAAAAGCGACGTGGCGGTGCTCCTGATCACGTTCGCCCTCACCGTCTTCGTCGATCTGACCGTGGCCGTCCAGGTGGGGATCGTCGTGGCGTCGCTGCTGTTCATGAAACGGATGGCCGATTTCACGCACATCCAGGGCCTCAACACCAGCGATGCGGAGAACGACGATCCCGACGAGATCACGCAGGTCCGCCGGCGCAAGCGCATGCTCGGCGGACGCGAGATCCCCGCGGGGGTCGAGGTCTTCGAAGTGAACGGCCCGTTTTTCTTCGGCGCCGCCGACAAGCTCCGGGACGTGATGTCGGGGATCGCGAAGCCTCCGAAGGTCCTGATCCTGCGCATGCGGAATGTGCCGGCCATCGACGCCACCGGCCTCCATGCACTCGAACAGATGGCCAGGAAGTGCGCCGCTCACGGCACGACGCTGCTGCTGACCGAGATCGCCACCCAGCCGCTGCGCGCCATCGTGCGCGCAGGCAAGCTGGAGGCGTTCGGCGGGCGCGAACGTCTCGCAAAGACATTCGACATGGCACTGGACAGAGCCGCGGTCATCGCCGATCAGTAGCCGATTGCGACGAGGGCGACGGTCGCGACTCCGAAGGCGATCTCGCGCCAGCCGATGGTCTTCGCGCGGGGCGGCTCGTGCGTCAGGCCCCACGCCGCGCGGAGCAACAGCACGGCCATCGCTGCCACGGCAGGAAGCCTGGCGTACGAGGCAATCACGCCGAGAGCCACGACGTGAGCGGTCCAGGCCCACCACGCAGGGAGACGCCCGAGGAGCGCACGCACATACAGAATCGCCGGAACGAAGCGGGCGATCAGGATTCCGGCGAGACCGTACGCGACGCTGGTCCCGGTCCCGCCGGCGATCGCAATCGCCGCCACCACGCTCGCCATCGCGACCGCGCCGCTCATCTCGGCGATCAGGCCGCGTCCGTGATTCTTCGCATCGTGCAGCAACTGAAAGATCGCGAACGGCGCGGCCAGGGCGAACGGAGCGAGCATGCGCGTGCCGCTCATCGCCAGCGCGGCGGCGAGCGACAGCAACGCGGCGAGGAGATACGACGCCGCGAGCGCTCGGCACCAGAACGTCCGCGGATATCGCCTGCCGCGGACCGCGTCCTGCACCGCGAGCTTGAGCGGGTGACGGGCGAGGAATCCGAACAGCGCCGCCGCCGCAACGAGTGCACCGCTCGACGAAGGAGCGACGAGCATCCCGACGAGGATCGGCTCGGCGAGAAAACCCCAGCCGCCGTGCTCCGCCGGCAGCGCGAACGGACGCAGCGCGACGATGGTCACAGCGCTCCTCCTCTCTGCAGCGAATGTAGAAGCGCGGCTCCGGAACCACCATGACTTCGGTCATACGAATGCCACAATGGCGGGTGATGCCGATCGAGGCGCCGATCCCGTTTGATTCCGTCCCGCTGCTGGCTGCGTTGCGGCCGGAGGACCGCGAGGCGCTTGCGCCGCTGTGCCGCATGCGCGGCTATGAAAAGGGCGAGACGATCTTCCGCGAGGGCGATCCCGCCGACCGCATTCACTTCGTGCATCTCGGCCTGGTGAAGATCGTGAAGGCCGCCGGGACCCGCGACCTCATCCTCGAGATCCTCGGTCCGGGCGAGCCGGTCGGCGCGGTGGCGGTCTTCGAGCGCCGGCCCTTCCCCGCCAGCGCCGTCACGCTGGAGCCGTCCGGCATCCTCTCGATCCCCGAGCGCGAGTTCTTCACGCTGCTCGAGACGCGGCCGGAGATGATGCGCCGCCTGCTCGCCGGGCTGACGTATCGCCTGATGATGGTGAACAAGCGGATGGCCGACCTGATGGGGTCGGCCGAGCGCCGCGCGGCCCGACTGTTCCTCACCCTCGCCGACCGAGTCGGCCTCCCGACGGCGGACGGCGTGAAGATTCCGCTCGCGCTTTCCCGCCAGGAGATCGCCGACCTGATCGGCACGACGCTAGAGACGGCGATCCGGCTGATGAGCCGCTGGCAGAAGGAAGCCGTCGTTCTCACCGAGAAGGACGGCTTCCTCATTCCCGATGCGGCCGCGCTGCGAAACGCGGGTCAGTGAGGGACGCAGTGTATGCGGTGATCGAGCGCACAGCCACCCGTGACGTCATCCACGGCGTCCCGTTCCGGCGATCGGTAGTCTCGCATCGTGATGAGGGCGTTCGAGCCGTTCCGTTTCAAGGCCGTCGATCCGATCCGCATGACGACGGCGGAGGAGCGCGCGGCCGCGCTCGAGCGCGCCGGCTGCAACGTCTTCCAGCTTGCCGCGCGGGACGTGATCATCGACCTGCTCACCGACTCCGGCACCGGTGCGATGTCGTCGGCGCAGTGGTCGGCCATGATGCGCGGCGACGAGTCGTATGCGGGCAGCGAGTCGTTCTACCGCTTCGAGCGCGTCGTCCGCGATCTGACCGGATACCGGCACGTCCTGCCGACGCATCAGGGCCGGGCCGCCGAGCGGATCCTGTTTCAGGCGCTGCTGCAGCCGGGCGACGTGACGCTCAGCAACACGCACTTCGACACGACGCGGGCGAACGTGGAGTTCGCCGGCGCCGAGGCGCGCGACCTCGTGATCGACGCCGCGCGCACGCCGTCGCTGCCGCATCCGTTCAAGGGAAACATGGACCTCGACGCGCTCGAGGACGTGCTTGCCACGGAGGGCGATCGCGTGCGGCTGGTCATGGTCACGATCACCAACAACTCCGGCGGCGGCCAGCCCGTGTCGATGGAGAACGTGAGCGCCATTCGCGATGTGTGCAGGCGCCACGGCAGGTTGTTCCTCCTCGACGCCTGCCGGTTCGCCGAAAACGCCTGGCTCGTCAAACAGCGCGAGCCGGGCTTCCGCGGCCGTTCGCCGAAGTCGATCGCGCAACAGATGTTCTCGCTCGCCGATGGCTGCATCGTCTCGGCGAAGAAGGACGGCCTGGCGAACATCGGCGGCTTCCTGGCGCTGAACGACGACGCGCTGGCGGAGCGCTGCCGCAACCTGCTCATCCTCACCGAAGGCTTCCCGACGTACGGAGGGCTGGCCGGATACGACCTGGAAGCGATTGCCACCGGCCTGGAGGAGGTGGTCGACGAGGCTTATCTCTCCCACCGCATCGCCTCGGTCGAGTCATTCGCCTCGCGGCTCATCGACGCCGGAGTGCCGATCGTGCGGCCCGCCGGCGGCCACGGCGTATTCGTCGACGCCCGCGCTCTCCTGCCGCACATCGCCCCGCTCGAATATCCCGGCATCGCGTTCGTCAACGAGCTGTACGTCGAGCACGGCGTGCGCGCGTGCGAGATCGGCAGCGTGATGTTTGGCCGCACTCCCGCCGCGGGCGAGCGACCCGCGCCGCTGGAACTGGTGCGCCTCGCCATCCCGCGCCGGCTCTATTCCGACGCGCAGCTCCGCTACGCGGCGGAGGCGGTGATCGAAGTGGCGGCGCGCGCGGAGACGCTGAGCGGTTTGCGCATGACCTGGCAGCCGCAGTACCTCCGCCACTTCACCGCCCGGTTCGAGCCCCTGCGCGCGATGTCCGTCCGCTGACCGCTCAGCCGAACCGCGGATCGCCGAACGATTGCGAGCATTTCTCGCTCAAACGCTCGCCAATGCGCTGTCTGGGCACCGCCCATCGGGGCTTCAACCGCGAAGACATTTTCAACCACAAAGCTGTCGTCGAAGTAGACGTTGATATGATAACGATCACATTGAAGCGGTACTGTTGTTGAAGGCGTATTCACCGGCGCGGCACCGACCGGTTGAATCTTCAGGCTGGCAACAATTTCAGGGCTCAGCACGGTGGCGAAGGCGCCCGTGTCTATGAGCGCAGTGACGCGCTGGGGTGGCGAAAGCCGAACACCCAGGGGAGTAAACGCCGTAATCAGCTCCCGCGATGGGCCAACCGCGATTTGCAGGAACGGACCGGTAAGAGCCAGGTCAGGTACACTGCTTGCGTAAGTCGGCAATCAAATACCTAAATTGAAAGACGTGAAGGTGAGCGGCACGTCGGCTTCAACGATATGCTTCACTAAAAAAGCCTCATTGCCGATCTTCTGATACCCGGCACGAATGGCTTCCAGCTCGGTCTCAAAGATGCCGACGAGCTCCGAGTCTTTGACGAGCGCATACTTCCCCGGCGCGCGCGCGAATAGCTCAACGCGCTGTCGTTCAAAGAAGTCCAGCTCCTTCTGAAGTACCGGCGCTGCTACTGGCATGTTCTCGCCCTCCAGTCCGACGGTGTATCAATGTTACCACCCCGCCGATGGAACAGCGCTGAAGCTGCCGCCGTCTCACCGGATCGATTCCGATCCCCCACGGGCTATTGCCGACTGCATTCTCGAGATCCAACTTTTAGCTCGCGATCCAACCCGTCAGCCTCGGGAACCGGATTCGTGGCGTCGCGTGGCGACATCCCCGCTTTCACCAACTGTGTTTTCGGCGCGCCGGCAAAAGAGGTGACCTGGCGAGCCAAAATCCGTGAGCTCAACAGCAGGACGGCTGCGTCTCGATCCCCGACTTTTAGCTCGCTCACCAGCAGTTCTGGTTCGCGAGCCGGATTCGTGGCATCGCGAACGAGATCGCCTGCTTTCATGTGCAATATTTCACCGCGCGAGCCAGGAGTTTTAGCTCGGGAGCTGACGATGTGGGCTCGCGAGCCAAAAAGTTGGGATCGCGAGCCTGCCTTTCGGGCTCCCGAGGCAGGAGATCCGGCTCGCGATGCAGGATCCTGCTCCGGGTCGAAGCGGTCAACTGGTTCACGAGCCAAATCGGTTGGTTCGCGAGCTGAAAGTTTTAGCTCGCGAGGTAAAAGTTTTGGCTCGGGAGGTGAAAGTTTTGGTTCGCGAGCTAAAACTCCTGCATCGCGAGCCAAAACTCTGCCTCCGTGGTCGCCTGCCGCGCATCGGTGAAGGTGCGCGAGCTCCTCCATTAGAATAGAAACTCCCATCCGCGGAACACTGAGACTCAAATGAGAAAGCTGAAAATCATCGAGCACATCTCGCTGGACGGCGTGATCCAGGTCTCCGGCGAAGACGGCGATTTCCCCTACGGCGACTGGACCGCGCCCTATCGGAGCCCGGCTGGCCGGGACGCAATGCTCGCCGCTCATGGCGAGCGCTTCGATCTGCTGCTTGGCCGTCGCACCTACGATGCCTGGTCGGGCTTCTGGCCAAAGGCGCCGAGCAGTCCGATGGCGGACCGCCTCAATGCGGCAACGAAATATATCGCGACCCACCGTCCGGAAAGTCTTGAATGGGGCCCGTTTGAGGGCCTTGGACCGGACATCGTCGAGGGCATTCGCCGCATCAAGTCGCAGGACGGCCCGGACCTGATCCTCTCGGGCAGCGCCACGCTGCCATCGACGCTGCTCGAACATGGGCTTGCGGATGAAGTCGTGCTGGCCGTCTATCCGGTCCTGCTGGGCACGGGGAAGCGCTTCTTTGCGGAGGGAACCCCGGCACGCTCATTCGAGCTCGTCAGCACGCAAGCAATGCCGTCCGGCATCATCCTCAGTACTTACAAGGTCGCCGGGCCTTTGAAGACCGGATAGTTATCAGGCGGCCTCGGCTTCATTCCGGAGATGATTCGCTTATGCCTACCCAGCGAGAGCCCCGGCAACCGATGAACGAAGTTGACAACGTGAAGTCATAATCTTTACGGGAGAAGTCGTCGATGAGGCACGACTTCGTCGAACAGTCTACGATAACCTGTCCGAGCCACTCGAAGTGGTTTTCGGGATTTGGTGGGCGACCATAGGTCGCGAACGTCTCACGGTACGTGAATTTCACAGTGATGCGAAAGGACCTGGGCGAGATTGATTCTGAAGTGACGATCTTTATCTCAACGGGTAACGCCTCCTCGTTGCCTCCGGAGAAGAGCCCGAATTCCAACCACGAGAATTGAGGCTTGCAGTCAGTGCATGTGTATTGCCGAAAATAATCCTCCTCACATGCGGCAGCTGTCCGGAGGATTCCAGCCAGGCGGCGGGTCATTAGCGGCCACAGGAGCTCGCGATCGGACCCCCTCGGAATGCCGAGGGGATGGCGAGCAACGATGTGCTTATAGAACTGTCGAACGACAGCTTCCGCGGATCTTGTCTCAGCATTCACAGGGATGGATGCCGTGACGTTGAGCACACACACGACGAGCACCGTGTACGGCATGCTGCGGATCAGACGATATCCATGCAGGGCAAAAGCTGCCATTGACTTTACCAGAATAGCAAAATCGCAGCCGCTCCTTCCGAGTTGTCTCCGCCGGAACGCGCCGCGAAGAACAAACGAGTTGCGACGACCGTGCGGCGCGTTCCGGTCGGCTGCAGCGCCATTGTTGGGCGGCGTCGCGCCGCGCCTTCGGTTACAACGTGGCCGCCGCTGCCGTCGGCGGCCACGCGCCGATCTGCTGCCGCAGGGCGACGATCTTGCCAAGGTGATATGCGTTATGCACCGCCACACTATTGAGCTCGTCGGCCATTGTCACGCCAGGCTCGACCTCGACCGCCAACCGCTCCGGCGTTTGCCCCATCGCTACAGCTTCCCGAGCGCCGTCCAGGAACGCCTGCACCAGGTCGTGCCATTGCTGCTCGTGTTCCGGCGCCACGCGCGGGTACCGGTCGCCGGCCGGATCCCCTCGCTCGAGGACGTACCGCTGGTACCCTGCCGCATGCCACAGCTCGTCGTAGATCGAGTGCGACGCGCCCTCCGGGCACTGCCTCACTTGCTCGAGCGTCAGGCCGGACAGCAGGTGAGCGCGCTCTGGAAACTCGCCGACCAGAAACAGATGTTCAAGGATCTGCATCACATAGCTCCTTCTCGACGGCTCCCTGCACGAACGACGTCGCGTTTCTCCCCTCTGGTCGCCGTTGCGACATGGTAGCCGCCCAGCTTGCGGCAGGCGCTCAGAAGTCGCATAACGCAATATCGTACAGCGCCGCGAAGACCGCAGGTCGGTCCGCACGTCAGTCTCGCGCGATCGTCAGGCGATGCGGCCGGCGCGTTTCGACTCGTAACACGCGCTGTCCACGCGGGGCAGCAGCGTCTCCGCGTCCTCGCCGTTCCGCATCTGCGTGCGCAAGGGGACGATGACAACCGGTCGCTTCGCATTCGACGCCGCTGAAACGTCCAAAGGACGTCGTGACGACACGATCGGGGTGGCCGTCCGTTGCAAGAGACATCAGTCTCAAAAGATCGAAGCGGCGTGTTGTTTCAAGAGACATCGGTAATGCGGGATCACAGCCGGGTGTCAGCGCGTCACTCGCGTGACTCAAATCGTCGGGACTTGTTGTTCCGGGATCAGCATCATTCGATCTTTGGAGACAGCTTCGTGATCCATGATCGCAGCGGGGTCTCAACGCGAGACCCGCGTGACTTACCTTCCCTGGACTTTTTGATCCGGGATCACTCTCGGGTGTTCTTTTGAGACTCCATCGTGATCCTCGCGGAGGCTTCGAAGAGGGCTTCGCAGCAACATCTAATACGCGATCCTGCGCGACGCCGCCGTCGTCGCGATCGGCTCGACGCGGATCCGGGCATCGACCGCCGAGACGCCGCGCGCCATCACCTTCAGCGGATTGAGGTCGATCTCGCGGATCTCGGGGCAGGCCTCGAGCAGGACGGAGAGGCGCAGGATGGCATCGCGCAACGCGTCCGCGTCCGCGGCGGGCTTGCCGCGGTAGCCGCAGAGGAGCTTCGCGCAGCGGACCTCGTCGAGCATCTCGCGCGCGTCGCGATCGGTCAGCGGATGCACGCGGAACGCGACGTCGCCCAGCAGCTCGACCAGCGTCCCTCCCGCGCCGCATGCGATCACGTGTCCGAACGACTGCTGGTCCGTCGCGCCGAGCATCATCTCGACGCCGCCGGCCACCATCGGCTGAACGATCGCGCCGGTCATGGCATCGCCGAGGGACGCGGCGAGCTCCTGGAACGCCGTCACGACCGCGTATTCGTGCGCCAGACCGAGGCGAACCCCGCCCACGTCGCTCTTGTGCAGCAGGTTCGGCCCGTAGGCCTTGAGCGCGACGGGAAAGCCGAGACTCATCGCCGCTTCCATCGCGTCATTGGCGGTCGTGGCGAAGAGCGTCGCCGGCGCGCCGATGCCCGCGGCGCGCAGGACTCCGCTCACTTCCAGCGGATCGAGCCAGCGTGCGCCGCGCGCGCAGGAGGCATCGACGATCGCCCGCAGCTGTGCGGTATCGAGCTCGTAATCGGCGTACGTTCCCGCCGGCGTGCCGCGCCATTCGGCATATCGCGTCACCATGGCCAGGGCGTTGACGGCGCGCTCCGGAAATGCGAACGACGGCACCGGCGCGAGCGGCGCCGGGACGCCTGCGGAGCTCATGAACGTCGCGAGGATCGTCTTGCCCCGCGATGCGGCCGCGCCTCCGCGGATCGCGGCGGCGACGTCGGGCGCGTCGGTCGGAAGGACCGGGATGTAGATCACGACCACGGCGTCGATCGCCGGATCGGCCAGCAGCAGCTCGAGGCTGCGCCGGTACTGCTCGGGCGAAGCGGAAGCGATCATGTCGACCGGGTTGGCGACGCTGGCCGCGGCGGGGAGGAACGAGCGCAGCGAGGTCACGGTGTCGTCGCCGAGCTGCGCCAGCTCGAGTCCGTTCGCCTCGCAGGCATCGGCGGCGAGGATGCCCGGGCCGCCGGCGTTCGTGAGGATCGCCACGCGGCGGCCCTTCGGCAGCGGCTGATTGGCGAGCAGCGCCGCCACGTCGAACATCTCTTCGAGCGTTCCGGTGCGGATGATCCCCGCCTGGCGGAAGAGGTCGTCGACGATGGCGTCGCTCGTCGCGAGCGCGCCGGTGTGGGAGCTCGCGGCCTTCGCGCCCGCCTGCGAGCGGCCCGCCTTGACGGCCACGATCGGCTTCGTCCGCCCAACGCGCCGCGCGATCTCGCCGAATTTGCGCGGGTTGCCGAAGCTCTCGAGGTACAGGAGGATGACGTCCGTTCTCGGATCCTCGGCCCAGTACTGAATGAGGTCGTTGCCCGAGACGTCGGCCTTGTTGCCGACGGAGATGAACGTCGAGAAGCCGATGTTGAGCGACCGGGCGTAATCGAGGACCGCCAGACCGAGGGCGCCGCTCTGGCTCGACATCGCCACGTTGCCCGCGGGTGGAAAGATCGCGGAGAACGTGCCGTGCATCCGCACCTTCGGATCGGTATTGATCACGCCCATGCAGTTCGGACCGACCATGCGGATGCCGGCGCGGCGGATCTTTTCCAGCAGCGCGGCCTCGCGTTTCCGCCCTTCTTCCCCCACCTCGGCGAACCCGGCGCTGATCACGACCACCGCGGCGACTCCGACGGCGATGCAGTCATCGAGCGCGCTCTCGACGAGCTCCGAGGGAACGGCGATGATCGCCAGCTCCACCGGCTCGGAGATGTCGCGCAGCGAGGCGTGAGCGCGAACGCCGTCGACCTCCGACGCGTGAGGATTGACGACGAACAGACTGCCGGCGTAGCCGGAGGCGCGCAGGTTGTGCACGATCTCGCGGCCCAGCTGTCCCGGACGGCGGCTCGCTCCGATGACGGCGATCGACTGCGGCGCGAACACCGCTCGCATCGACGCGTACGCCGCCGTCTGCGATCGCCGCGCGGCCTGGTCCGCCGATGCCACGGTCGCCGTGATCGGAAACTCGAGATGGACGACGCCATCCCCGGTGAGGCGGACGACGTCGAATCCCATGCCGAGGAAGACGTCCAGCATGGGCTGGTTCTCCGGCAGCACCTCCGCGACGAACCGGTCGATCCCATGATCGCGGGCCGCGACGATGAGCGTCTCCAGCAGCTTCGTGCCCGCCCCGCATCCCTGCGCGGCATCGGAGATCGCGAACGCCACCTCGGCGGTGTTCGGCGACCGGCGCAGCGCGAAGTAATGCGCGACGCCGGCGATATCCCCTCCGAGCTCGGCGACCGCGCCGAATTCGCGGTCGTAGTCGACGGTCGAAGGCGACGCCTCCGCGGCCACTTCCGGCCGGCAGACCGCGAAGAAGCGCGCATGCAGACTTTCGGGCGAGAGGTGTGCGTAGAACGCGATCAGCCGCTCGCGATCGTCCGGCCGAACCGGGCGAATGTGCACCGTACGGCCCGTGCGCAGCACGACGTCGGACTCGAATCGGGCGGGGTATTCAGCAGTGGTCAAGATGTCCTCCGAATGCGATCAATGCGGTACGACGACGCTGCGGCCGGTGAGCTCGCGCAGGAAGCGGGCGAGATCGTCGTCGGTGAAATCATCCCAGCCGCCGCAGGCGTCGTGCTCGAGCTGCTGCACGTCGCACGCGGTCAGCGCGCCGAGGACGTCCTGCCGCGCGAGCTGCCAGCGATCGGCGATCTCCTCGAGCTCCGCGCGCGGCGCATCGGGATTCCGCTTCGCGATCCAGCTGTAATGCTCTTTCAGCTCGGCGTCCGAGTAACGGCGAAAGCCCTTGCAGAAGATCCCGGTCTGCGCGGCGAGCCTGCAGATCGACATCTCGCCAGCCCGGCGGGTCAGCTCATCGCGAAGGGCGGCGATGAGCGCGGGGCGCGAAATGAATTCGGGTCTGGCCTGGGCGTTTGTCATGGTGCCTCCGCTGTATGTCTCCAGCATCGCTTCTTCGCCGGAAACGCGCGATGGAGGTGCTCACAGCGACGTGTGACGGCCGACACATGGCGCGCGGGGCAACGGCCGTTCACTGGCAGCATGCTCAAGCCGGTCGAGCTGGAGATCGAGCTGTTCTGCCGCGGGCTGCGGATCGACACGGAGATTGACGATGCCCGTCCCATCGGCCGCACCCGCGCCGGCCTGGGCTCGGGACTGGAGCTGATCCTCACCGGCGGACGGAAGAAGATCTGGATGAACGCGCCGGTGACGGAAGCGTTCGCGCAACATTCGCCGTTCGTACTGCGCGGCGACAGCGTCGTCGACGAGCGCGACGGCCTCGCCTATCCGATCGAGATTCCCCCGGAGCCGGCGTGGTATTCGCGCTTCACCTCGGCCGACGTGCCGATGTCGCGCATCGGCGTGCTGCAGGGGAACTACCTCGGCATCTATGTCGGGAGCCGATGCGCGTTCTGGGCGGCGGATGATTCGCGGGCCTGCCGCTTCTGCACGACCGGCCGGAACATCGGCACGAACGAGGAGGCGCGCAAGCGCGTCGAGGACGTCATCGAGGTCGCCCGCGCCGCGCGCGACGAGTCCGATTGCGTGTTCACGCACTTCAACACCGGCTATCACTTCGAGGAGCGGAGCGACCTGGAGCGGACGCATGGCCTCCGCCTGTGCGAGCCGTACGTGCGCGCCGTGCGGCAGCACGTCGGCGGATTCATCGGCGTGCAGGCCATGCCGGTACCGCGGTCGTTCTTCTACGAATACGACGAGCTGATCGAGGCCGGCACGGATCACTTCTCGTTCTGCTATGAATTCGAGAACCCGGCCTTCTTCACGGAGATCTGCCCCGGCAAGGCGCGCACGGTCGGCCAGTACGCGTTCTTCGAGGCGATGGAGTACACGGCCGGAAAACTCGGGCGCGGCCGCGTGTCGGGCGAGATCATCGCCGGCATCGAGCCGGTGGCCGACACGATGCGCGCGATCGACCGCATCGTCGACGCCGGCGCGTTCCCGACCGTCTGCATCTTCCGCCCGACGGTCGGCAGCGCGATGGAGCACGTCCCGCCGCCCGATCCCGCCGCGATGAAGGACGTGTTTGCGTATCTCCACGAGCGCTGCCGCCGCGCGAGCCTGCCGGTCGGCGTGCTGCCGATCGAGGTGTCGCTGGTTGTGCAGGCGGACGAGACCGAAGATCTCGTCGAGCCGAACCTGCGCAGCGCGTGGTACGGCTTCCGGAATCGCGCGCTGCGCTCGATGGCCGCGCCGTACGTGGCGTGGAAGCGCCGCCCGGCCGTGTGACGCGCGACACAGCTCCGCGTGTCCCCGGTCATCCACGCGCGGGCGGAACGAGCCGACACTGCAAGCCGGAGGTGGAACATGAGTCTCGGCCTACCGGGCGAAGTGGTCGGCGTTCACGGAACATCCGTGGTCATCGACTGCTGGGGCACCGAATGCGTGGTCCGGATCGAGTCGCCGGACGAAACTCTGCTTCCGGGTGACTTCATCATCGCGGACGAAGGGATCGTCGTGCGGCGCATTCCTCCCGAGGACGTCGATCGCACGATGGAGCTCTACGCGACCGTCCTCGCGGAGGCGTAACGGGAGATCGTCATGGCCGACTGGGAGCCGCATCCGACCGTCCAGTGGGAGCTGACGCGCCTTTGCGACCAGCACTGCCGCGGCTGCCCCACCGGCGCGAATACACGGCTCGATCCCAACGAGCTGTCGACGTACGAGGCCTACAAGACCATCGATCAGATCGCCGAGCTGCGGCCGCGCGAGCTGATCATCACCGGCGGCGATCCGCTCGAGCGCGACGACGTGCATCAGATCATCGACTACGCGCGGCGGCGCGGGCTCGATCCGGCGCTCGTGCTCCCGCCGGCGAGCGGCGTGACGTTCGACGCGCTCGCGAAGCTGCAGAACAACGGTTTGACCCGCGTCGTGTTCAACGTCGACGACCCCTCCACGCACGCGCTTCAGGCGATGCGGTGGGCGGAGTCGGTGGGATTGCGCATCGAAGTGAACACGCTGGTCCTGCGCAACAACGCCGCCGATCTCGAGACCATCGCCGCGCTCATCCGCCCGTTCGGCATCGTCCGCTGGAACGTGCACTTCCTCGTTCCGGCGGGCGCGTCGCGCGAGCTGGAGATGCTGACGGCGGACGAAGTGGAATGGGTGTTCGAGACGCTGGAAGAGATCCGGGCGCGGGAACGCTTCGCGCTGCGCGTCGTGGAAGCGCCGCACTACCGCCGCTTCCGCGTGCAGCAGGTCCTGCGGTCGCGCCTCGCCGCCGATGGCGTGGAGTGGGGAGACTTCACCGGCTACGCCTGCGAGGACGACAGCGCCCGCGAGGTGCTCGACGCGGCGCTCGACGGCGCGCGCAGCTTCGTCCACGTCTCTCACGCCGGAGACGTGCGCCCGAGCGAGTTTGCGCCGCACAGCGCGGGCAATCTTCGCTATCGCGACCTCGGCGCGATCTATCGCGGCAGCGATCTCTTCGTGGCGCTGCGGAATCCCGACAATCTCCGCGGCAAGTGCCGCCACTGCGAGTTCCGCATCCTCTGCGGCGGGTCCCGCGCACGGGCGTACGCCATGACCGGCGATCTCTTCGGCTCCGATCCGCTGTGCGCGTTCCAGCCCGAAGCGAAGACCAACGTTCCGCTCGCAACCCGAATGAGGGAGGCCGACACATGAGCAACCCCTGGTTCATCGATGAAGGCGATTTCTACGAGCTCGAGACGCACGACGAGCAGATGCGCTTTCTGCTGCGCTACGCGATCCTCGCGCCCTCGGGGCACAACACCCAGCCGTGGTCCTTCCGCGTCACGTCCGGGGGCGTGCAGGTCTTCGCCGATACCTCGCGGCGCCTGCCCATCGTCGATCGCAACGATTGGGAGCTGCGGATGAGCATCGGCGCGGCGATCGCGAATTTCCGCGTCGCGGCCGCGCATTTCGGCTTCGACACGACGGTGGCGTACGAGACCGCCTCGATGGAGAGCTCGCCGGTTGCGGCGATCTTCGTCTGCGAGACCTGCGCGCCGAACGAGGGCCTGGCCTCGCTGTTCCCGGCCATCCGCAAGCGCCACACGAATCGCGAACCGTACGACAGACAGCCGCTCGAGCCGGCGGCGCTGCAGGCCGTCTGCGACGTGCTCGACGCGAACCCGTCGACGCTGCGGCTGATTCTTCCCCGCGACAAAGGACGCGTCGCCGAATACGTGGAGATCGCGGAGCGCGCGCTCATGGCGCGGCCGGCCTGGCGCGCCGAGCTGGCGGACTGGGTCGGCCATGCGGACGAGCGGAAGGACGGACTCTCGGCGGAGGCGCTGGGGATGCCGCGGGTTCTCTCCGGCGTCGCGCCCTGGCTGATCCGGAACTTCGACGGCGGCAACCTGCAGGCTCGCCGCGATTCGGAGCTGATGCTCAGCGCCAGCATGCTGATCGCCGTCACGTCCGACGACGATCAGATCTCGCTCGTGAAGGCGGGAGAGGCGTTCGAGCTGCTGGTGCTGACGATCACGCGATGCGGCCTGCAGTACTCGTTCCTCAGCGCGCCGGTGGACGTCGACCGCACGCGCGAGAGTCTGCGCCGGCTGATCGGCGACTCGCGCGAGCCGCGCCTTCTGCTGCGCGTCGGCTCGGCCGCCGCGCCCGCGCACGCGACCCCGCGCCGTCCGGTCGAGAACGTGATCGTGTAGCAGCGGAACGCCGCCGTCTCGGCGGCTGGCTCGCAGGCGTCTCGCCTGCGTTTCACGAAGGGCGGCGGGACGCCGCCCGGCCAGCCGGCGGGACGCCGGCATTCCGCGCCGCGAGGTACTCGTACATCTCACGGCGGGCGTGCACGTCGTGCTGCACGGCGGCCGCATCCTCGACATGGCTGAAGCGCGCCTCGCTGTGGAGGAAGGCGTCGACGGGGGTCGAGATCGGGCGTGAGTCGAGCTGCAGCGGGTTCCCTTCGCGGCGCGGGTCGTGGCGATAGAGGAGCCACTGTCCGGAGGAGACCAGCGCTTTCTGATGCTGCAGCGCGGTCGAGATCTCGAAGCCGTGGGCGATGCAGTGGCTGTAGGCGATGATCAGCGACGGGCCGTCGAATGCCTCGGCTTCGAGGAACGCCTTGAGCGTCTGCTCGTCGCGCGCGCCCATGGCCACGCTGGCGACGTAGACGTTGCCGTAGGTCATCGCCATCAGGCCGAGGTCCTTCTTCGCGGCCGGCTTGCCGCCCGCGGCGAACTTCGCGGTCGCGGCGCGCGGCGTGGCCTTCGACATCTGCCCGCCGGTGTTCGAGTAGACCTCGGTATCGAGCACGAGGATGTTCACGTTGCGGCCGCTGGAGAGCACGTGATCGAGGCCGCCGAAGCCGATGTCGTAGGCCCAGCCGTCGCCGCCCACGATCCAGACGCTCTTCTTCACGAGTGCGTCGGCGATGGCCAGCAGTTGCTGTTCGTCGATGGCGTCGAGCTTGTGCATCCGCGTCATCAGCTCCATCCGGCGCAGGCGCACCTTCAGCAGCTCGACGCGCTGCCGCTGCTCGAAGATCTCGGCCTCGTTCTTCTGGGGACAATCGATGATCGCCTGGGCGAGGCTCTCGCCGATCTGCGGTGCGAGCCGGCGCAGCAGCTCCAGCGCAAAATCGCGCTGCTTGTCGAGCGAGACGCGGAAGCCGAGGCCGAACTCGGCGTTGTCCTCGAAGAGCGAGTTGCACCACGCCGGACCGCGTCCGTCGGCGTTCGTGGACCACGGCGTCGTCGGCAGGTTGCCGCCGAAGATCGACGAGCAGCCGGTGGCGTTGGCCACGACCATCCGATCGCCGAAGAGCTGCGAGGCGAGCTTGAGGTAGGGCGTCTCGCCGCAACCCGAACAGGCGCCGGAGAACTCGAACAGCGGCTGCTGCAGCTGCTGATGGCGGATGAGGCCGGGTGTGATTCTGGTGCGGTCGAACTCGGGCAGGCCGAGGAAGAAGTCCCAGTTCGCGCGCTCGCTCTCGAGGAGGGCCGGCTGCGGGGCCATCGCCAGAGCGTTGCGGCTCGGATCCTGTTTGCTCCGCGCGGGACAGACGTCGACGCAGATCTCGCAGCCGGTGCAGTCCTCGGGGGCCACCTGGATCGTGTACGCGAGGCCCTTCCAGTCCCTGTGCATCGGCTGGAGCGACCTGAACGTCGGCGGCGCGCTCGCGAGGAGACTCTCGTCGCAGGCCTTGATGCGGATGGCGGCGTGCGGACAGACCATCGCGCACTTGCCGCACTGGATGCACGCCGCGCCCTCCCACACCGGGATCTCGAGCGCGAGGTTGCGCTTCTCATGACGCGCCGTGCCGGTGGGAAACGTGCCGTCGCAGGACATCGCGCTGACGGGCAGCTCATCGCCGCGGTTGGCGAGGAGGGTTGCGAGGAACGTGTCATCCTGAGCCGCGGAGACGGCGAAGGATCCCCCGGCGACGGAGCGTGGCTCGTGCGCCGGCAGGGGGTCCTTCGCTGCGCTCAGGATGACACGTTCGTGCAGGCCGGCGAGGGCGGCGTCGATCGCGCGCAGGTTCTTCTGCACGACTTCCTCGCCCTTGCGCCCGTACGTCTTTCGGGTCGCATCGCAGATGGCGTCGAGCGATTCATCGAACGGCATCACGTTCGAGCAGGCGAAGAAACAGACCTGCATGATGGTGTTGATCCGGTTGCCGAGGCCGCACTCGCGCGCGACGCGCGACGCGTCGATCAGGAAGACGCGCGCGTTCTTCGCCGCGAGCCCCTCGCGAAGCGATTCCGGGATCTCGCTGCCATTGAACAGGAACGTGCCGCCGGGCGTGAGGTGCTCCAGCACGTCGACGCGCGACACGAGCGAGGGGTGATGACAGGCCACGAACGACGCGCGGTCGACGAGATACGGCGCACGGATCGGACGCGGACCGAAGCGGAGATGCGAGACCGTCATCGCGCCCGACTTCTTGGAGTCGTAGACGAAATAGCCCTGGGCGAACTTTCCCGCGTCGCCGAGGATCCTGCAGCTGTTCTTGTTCGCGCCGACGGTGCCGTCGGACCCGAGGCCGTAGAAGAGAGCGCGCACAACGTCGTCGCGCTCGATCGAAAACGCCGGGTCGTAGTCGATGCTGGTGTACGTCACGTCGTCCTGAATGCCGGCGGTGAAGTGGTTCCGCGGGCGTGCGGCCGCGAGCTCGGCGAAGACGCCCTGGACCATCGCCGGCGTGAGCTCTTTCGAGGAAAGCCCGTACCGGCCGCCGGTCACGATCGGGACGTCGCGTCCCGCCTCGCGCAGCGCGGTCACGACGTCGAGATAGAGCGGCTCGCCGATGCTCCCCGGCTCCTTGGTCCGGTCGAGTACCGCGATCGCACGCACGGTGTCCGGCAGCGTTTTCGCGAACCGCACCGGGTCGAAGGGGCGATAGAGACGGACTTTGACGACGCCCACGCGCGCGCCGTCCTCATTGAGCGCATCCACCGTCTCGGCGATCGTCTCGCACGCGGATCCCATCGCCACGATGACCCGTTCCGCGCCGGCGGCGCCGCTGTACTCGTACGGCGCGTACGCGCGGCCGATCCTGTGCGCGAAGCGCTCCATCGTCTCGACCACGATGGATGCGCAGTCTCGATAGAACGGATTGGCGCGCTCGCGCGCCTGAAAGAAGACGTCCGGATTCTGCGCCGTGCCGCGCAGCACCGGGCGATCCGGCGTGAGCGCGCGCGAGCGGTGGTCGAACACCAGCTCGGGATCGATCATGACGCGCAGCTGCTCGTCGTCGAGCAGCGTGATCTTCGCGATCTCGTGCGAGGTCCGGAAGCCGTCGAAGAAATGGAGAAACGGCACGCGCGACTCGAGCGTCGCCGCCTGCGCGATGAGGGCGAAGTCGTGCGCCTCCTGCACGCTGGCCGAGCAGAGCATCGCCCAGCCGGTGGCGCGCGCGGCCATCACGTCGCTGTGGTCGCCGAAGATCGACAGCGCGTGCGTCGCGACGGCCCGCGCGGCGATGTGAAACACCGCCGGCGTGAGCTCGCCGGCGATCCTGTACATGTTGGGGATCATCAGCAGCAGGCCCTGCGAGGCGGTGAAGGTCGTGGCCAGAGAGCCGGTCTGCAGCGCGCCGTGGACCGCGCCCGCGGCGCCGGCTTCGCTTTGCATCTCGATGACCGAGGGAACGGTGCCCCAGAGATTCGGCCGCTTCTCGGCGGCCCAGGCATCGGCCCATTCCCCCATCGACGAAGCGGGGGTGATCGGGTAGATCGCGATCACCTCATTGAGTGCATAGGCGACGCGCGCGACGGCTTCGTTTCCATCGAGAAGAGCTTGCATGCATTCAACGTACGCTCCGCGCAAACGCCGGGGCATGACGGGCATCAGCGCGGCACGTGACGGATGTCACCTCGCGGCGATCACGCGCATGTCGTCGTAGGCGGCGTTGACGTCGCGGCTGAGCACGCGAAGGACGCTGAACCAGACCGTGGGTGAATCGTCGAGCGTGCGCAGGAACTCGCCGCGCTCGATGAAGGCGACTTCGCACGGCTCCGCGGCGGTGGCGGTGCAATCGTGAGGGCGCTGCGTGACCAGGCAGCTCAGACCGAGGATCTGTCCCGGCTGTGCCTCGCGAAGCGGCTTCGGGTTTCCGTTCCGGGCGGCGAAGAGCAGCTGCACGGTGCCGGAGTGGAGGACGTACACGCCGCGCGGCTCCTCTCCTTCCCGGAACAAGGTCTCGCCCGTTCGGAACCGAAGGAGCGTCTCGTGGTCTGCCAGGGTCGTCTCGATGACCGATCGGCTCATGCCACCAGGATAGGAGCCGCCGCGAACGGTCGCGGTGATGTCTGCTACATCCGTCCGTGAGCGGCGTCTCAGATCGAGACCATGTCCCGCATCTGTTCTCTGGCCAGGAGGAAGAGGCTCGATCCCTTGACGCTGATCAGTTTTTTCCGTTTGAACTCGCTCAGCAGGCGGGTCACCGTCTCGCGCGTGGTGCCGATCATCTGCGCGATCTCTTCGTGGGTCAGGAGGACCTGCATCCGCGTGCCCTGGGGCGTCACCTCGCCTTCGTCGCTCCAGCCGAGGAGCAGCCTGGCGAGTTTTTCGGACGTGGTGTGGGCGAGGCCGAGCGACCGGATCTCGCGCTGCGCGGCTTCGTATTTCTCGCTGAGCTGCTGTGCGGTGTGCATGCAGGCCTCGGAGTACGCGCTCAGGAAGCGCAAAAAGTCTTCGCGCCGGATGAAGCTGACCTGCGAGGGCTCGAGCATTTCGGCCGAAACCTCGTAAGGCCTGCCGAGGATGGCCGCGCTGGCACCGAGAATCTCGCCATGATTCGCGATCTTCACGATGAGCGTCCGCCCCTCGGTCGAGCTCGTGGTGAGCTTCGCCCGGCCGCTGCACAGGATGTACACCCCGCGTGGCTGCTCGCCTTCCACGAACAACAGCGCCCCTTTCGGATAGGCGGCGTTGAATTTGATCGAGTTGAGCGCCTCCACCGGCTCCGGCTCCATGTTGCAGAACGAGTGCGACGTACGCACGGGGCATTGTCCACAGTGGTCCGCGATGGCGAGGTTGTACGGTGAGGGCATGACGATCACTCCTTTTGCTGCTTCAGGATCGCATCAGACGGTGTGATGCGCCCCACCCGCCGGGGTGGGGGACCGCACATCAACGGGTGAGCGTCGTCACAATTGGCTGGTGCACTCATCGCGGCGCGGAGGCGCCGCGGGACCCATCGTTCCGGCATGAACGAACTGTCTTTCCAGCGCATCCTGGTCCCGACGGATCTCAGCGACTTCGCCACCACGGCCGTGCGCTGGGCGGCGATGCTCGAGAGCCGTCTCGGCGCGACCCTCACGCTCCTGTATGCGAACCAGCCGTACATCCCCTTCGACGTCACGGAAGGACCCGCCGCGTATGTGCTGCAAAACGCGCCCGAGTTCCGCGAACGGCTGGTTCGCGACCTGCGCGGCTACGTCACGACGCATCTCCCGGACATCGCCGCGCGTGTGGAAACCCGGGTCGTCGATGAGGCGCCCGCGAAGGCAATCCTCGATACGGCGAAGGACATCGACGCCGATCTGATCGTGATGGCCACGCACGGCCGGAGCGGCTGGCAGCGGCTGCTCCTCGGCTCGGTGACCGAGCGGGTCGTCCACCTCTCCGACCGCCCCGTCCTCTGCATCCCGCCCGACGCGGAGCACCACGAGCAGGCGGCGATCGGCAAGATCCTCTGTCCCGTGAACTTCACCGACATCGCCCGGACCGCGCTCGAGACGGCCGCAGCGCTGGCCGAGACGTTCGACGCCGAGCTGCTCGTCGCGCATGTCGCGGAGGCCGGCGACGGCGCCGATCTCTCCGCCGAGTTCGCGGCATGGGTCGAGCCCCACCTGCGCAGCCGCTGCCGCTACTCACAGATCGTCGCGTCGGGAGACGCGGCGGAACAGACGCTCCGGCTGGCCGGCGATGCCGCCGCCGATCTGATCGTGGTCGGGGCCCGGCACAAACGCTTCGCGGACCTGACGGTCCTCGGGACGACGACGCAACGCGTCGTGCGGTTCGCGCGGCGGCCGGTGCTGACGGTGATGACGCCGAGAGCCGCTTCTGCCCGGCGGACGGCGGTGGCCTGAGAAGAAGGCGCCTAGCGTTTCATCAGTCCGCGCGCCGAGAGGATGACGGAGAAGGTCGCGGTCACGCCGAGCGACAGGAGCGTCCAGGCGAAGAAGAAGCCTCCGAAGCCCCTGATGCCGGCGGTCAGGCCTGACCTTCCCAGCATGTGGATGATGGGGAGCCCCGACGCGAGGAACGAAATGACGAGGACGATGATGTAACCCGATCGCCGCTCGCGGAGCACCAGCGCTCCGTACATCCAGACGGCCAGGACGAGCACCACCGTGAGGCTCGAGATGTCTCCCGGAGACATCCCGCGGACGAAGTCGTCCGTCATATGAAACGTCGTGAAGAGGATGGAGAGCAGAGACGTGATGGTCAGTGCGACGCTGTCTTTCATTTGCGCGCCAGGATAGCGGGGCCGTGCGCACGCGCACCAGCGGATTGCGACGAAGGGCGGATTTGCGCGGACGAACGGCTACATCTGCCGGAACAGGTGCACGTAGTTGCGGCTCACGGGCAGCACCTCGTCGCGCCCCTTCAGGTGAATCTCCGCCGTTTCGTTGTCGTGCCGCCTCACGTGGCGGATCGCCCGCAGGTTCACGACGACCGATCGATGCACCTGCGCGAACTGCTCCGCATCGAGCTGCTCGAGCAGCTCCCTGAGCGGAATCCGCAGCACCGCCTCGGCGGGTTTCCCTCCGTCGCGCCAGGCGACGACGGTGTACTTCGCGTCCGACCGAAGGTAGTCGACGTCTTCGATCGCGATGAGGCGCAGGGTTTTCCCCGCCTGCGCCCGGATCCAGCGCAGCGGCTCGCGCTTCCCGCCGCCCTGCAGCTTCGCGAGCTGGGCGCTCAGTTGCTGCAGGAGCTGCTCGGTGTTGATCGCGGGTCCAGAGGACTGCAGACGTTCCTTGAGGCGGCTCACCGTTTCCGCGAGCCGCGCCGGCTCGACCGGCTTCAGCAGGTAGTCGAGCGCGCCCTGCGCAAAGGCCTGCACCGCGTAGTGGTCGTACGCCGTGACGAACACGAGATGCGCGCGGCGGCCGATCTGGTTCGCGGCATCGACGCCGGAGAGGCCCGGCATGTGGACGTCGAGGAAACAGATGTCGGGATGGCGCTCGTCGAACAGCCGTACCGCCTCCCGCCCGTTCCTCGCCTCGGCCACGATCTCGAGCTCGGGCCAGACGTCGGCGAGCAGGCGCCGCAGCGCATCGCGCAGCAGCGGTTCATCGTCGGCGATCAGGGCCGTCGGGCGCGCATTCATGCTTGTGCCGGCATCTCGACCTCGGCGGCGACGCCTCTGGGGACGCTGGAGAGGAGCCGCAGCTGCGCCGCATCTCCGAAGATCAGCTGCAGCCGCTCGCGCAGAGCCGTCAGCCCCGTCCCGAGGCCGTTCGCCGATGGGCGGAGTCCCGCGCCGGTGTCGGTGACACGAACCAGGCAGCGCTCCCCGCGCCGCTCGATGTTGATGTCGATCCGCCCTCCCTCCTCACTGGGGTCGATCCCGTGCCGCACGGCGTTCTCGACCAGGGTCAGCACGGTGGTCGGAGGACAACGGACCTCGAGCGCTGCCGGGTCCACGTTCATCGCGTACTGCAGGCGATCGGGCATGCGCATCTGCATCAGTTCGAGATAAGGCCGGACGAGCCGCAGCTCGCGCTCGATGGTTGCCGCCGGCTCGTGGAGCACCGGGACGGCCGCCCGCAGGTACTCGGTCAGGCTGCGAAGCAGCGTCGACGCCCGCGGCGAGCCCGCATCGACGAGCGCCTGCACGTTGGCGAGCGTGTTGAACAGAAAATGCGGCGCAACCTGCGCCTGCAGCAGATGCAGACGCGCGTCGAGCGCCTGGCGCTCCAGTTCGCTGCGCTCGAGCGCGAACGCGAGTTTCTGATCGCGCGCGAACGCCTCCTTCTGCCGGACGATCGCCGCGAGCGCCGCCCAGGGCGCGACCAGGATGGCGATGAAGGTGAGGAGCATCCGGTCGTGGTCCGCCGCGAACGGCAGCGCCGAGGGACCCGGAAGGTGCATCACGAACAGCATGACCGACATCGAAACGCCGACCCCGACGACCTGGAGGACCCAGCGCGCCAGCCAGCGCGGCAGCCTCCGCGGCCACACTTCGAAGAGCGCGAAGACGGTCGTGGCGGCCAGGCCGAGGAGAACCGTGCGGACGAAGAGCGCCGCCGGAGAGCTCTTCCACAAACTCACGAGCAGCAGGCCGGAGCCGACGGAGAGCGACAGCGCGACGGCAACGCGCCGCGCTGCCTTGACGAGGATGCCCGACATCGCGCTGAGGATACCCCGACGCGCCTGCTCGCGCCTCACCTCACCGGCAGCACGTTGTCCGTGGAGCTCCGGTCGATATAGAAGTTGTAAGGATCGACGCCCGCGTACGCCGGCTTCCTGCTCGTCACGAACTTCAGCACCTGACGGCCGGAGCGGATCGGATGGCGCTCCACCAGAACCACGCTCGACGCGTCGAAGGTGTCGCGGCCCGGCTCCGCGGTGAAAAGGCCGACTTCGATCCGCTCGGCGAGCGGCGTCTCGCTCTCCTCGCCTCGTTCATTGACGTAGAGCTTCTTCGCCTCGACCGGCACCGTCACGTCCCACCTGCCGTCGGCGCGCCGGACGGCGGACGGCTGCGTGACTTTCAGGTCGTAGAGCGTGACTCGCTCGAAGAGATCGGTGATCAGGTCCTGCTCTTCGCTCGTCCGGGCCTCGGCGCGCAACGCCGCGACCAGGTCGAGCGAGCGGGGGTACGGCGCGCCTTTGAATTTGTATCGGCGCAGCAGATTCCGGAGCGCGCGGTTGACCGCCTCCTCACCCATGCGCTTCTGCAGCAGGTACATCGCGAGCGATCCCTTGTTGTACATGATCCAGGACTGGCCTTCGACGCGGGCGAGCGGCGGCTCGCCGGCAGGTGCCCAGGCGCGGCCCTGGAGATAGCGGTCCAGCTCGTACTGCAGATGGCGGCGGATCTGATCCTCGCCGCGGAACTTCTTCATGACCATCATCGCCGAATACTGGGCGAGCGTTTCGGAGAGGATGGCCTGTCCTTCCATGTCCGCCCCGACCACCTGGTGCCCCCAGTACTGGTGCGCCAGCTCGTGCGCGGTGGTGCCGGTGACGATGTCGAGCGTCTCCGGCTTCCGGAAATCGGCGATGAACCCGTACGTCTCCGAATACGGGATGGTGGCGGCGAAGGCCTGGGCGAAGTACTGATACCCGGGGAATTCGACGATCCGCACGTGGTCGAATGGATAGGGACCGAAATTTGCCTGGTCGTAATCGAGCGACGCCGCGAGCGCGTCGAGCATCCGGTCGACATTCCACGGGTGCACGGGGTGGTAATACACGGCGAGATCGACGCCGGCATGCCGGCGGTGCTTCTCCGCATAGCGGGCCGACTGAATCGAGAAGACCGGATGGATCGGCACGTCCGAGACGAAGCGGGCGATGCGCCGGCCGCCGCGCGTGACGTCCGAGACCTTCCGGCCCGGTGCGATCGGCGTCTGGTCCGCCGCGGTCGAGACGGTGATGTCCGCTGTCGCCCATCCGCCGCCGAGGGAAGGACTCGCGGTCGCGGAAAGGTCTTCCAGCTTCGGCCGCCGCATTTCCGGCGGCAGACCGTACTTACGCCGAGTCGCGGGGTCCTGCAGCAGGCCGGAGGCGGTCATGCCGATGACGGGCGTGAGCTCGTTGCGATTGAGGAACGTGCCGTTGTCCACCAGGCCCATATACGGACGGCCATTGACGAAGCCGCGATGCCAGCGCCGCGTCTCGAACGTCAGGATGCGCTCTTCGTCCGGCCGCATCGGCGCGTCGAGACGGTAGACGCGATAGCCGAACCTGCCGTCGTTCAGGACCAGCCGCGCGCCGGCCAGATTTGCGCTGGTGAGCTCGAGATCGTCGTACAGCAGCAGCACGTGAACGTCCGTGATGGACTGCGGCGTCCGATTGCGGAGCAGATAGCGGCCTTTCGTCACCACCCGCCGCTCCTCGGGATGGACGTCGACGTTCATCGTCAGCCGCGTAATCGCCGGCTGCGGCAAGTCGTGGTATTTCCAGTACTTCTTTTCGTACTCCGCCGCCCACGCATCGCCCTGATCCTGCGTTCGATATTCATTGAGGACGTTGGTGTTGTAGTACGCATACGCGCCTGTGCCGATGAAGACCGCGAGGGCCGCCGCGGCGACCCATCCGGGCGCACGCGTGAGGCGCCGCCGTGCGTGCGCGAGCCTCGGTCTCAGCCGGATCTCCGTGCCGCGTCTCCACAGGAGATGCGCGGCCAGCAGCAGCAGGACGGCGAACGCTCCCCAGTAGATGCGAAACGTCCAGGGGCCCGTCCAGAACGAAGCCGCGCCGTTCATGTCGCTGAGCGGCATGCCGGGCCTGCCGCCGAAATTCAGGAGGTTGTGCTCGATGGTCGTGTTGAGCTGCTGCCACATCACGAACAGCACCATGACTCCCCAGCCGACGGCCTTGTGGGGGCTGAGCGCCTGGACGAAGACCGCCAGTGCGGCGAGGAGCAGCAGGTCCCAGGCCGCGGGCAGCACGTACCAGAGCAGATACTTGCCGAGCTCCAGGCGGGTATATCCGAGTGAGAGCTGCAGGCTGACCGCCGCGACGACGTTCACCAGCAGAACGGCCACGAGCAGGAGCGTCATCGCCAGCGTCTTCGGAACCACATATCCCCAGTTCGGAAGCGCCGAGGCATCGACCAGCTCGTGCACTCTGCGGTCCCGTTCGCGCCATACGAGCTCGCCCGCGTAATAGATCGCGATGACGAGCGTAATCACCGAGAAGGTGTCCTCGATCTTCGGAATCATCAACAGCGTCGTCGGATAGCGCGGCCGGCCCGCGGGGTCGCGCTGGGTGATCAGCGCGAAGAAAGGTTGTGAACAGGCCCCACGCCAGCAGGACGGCGAAGGTCGGACTCACGACGACCTGCTTCATCTCGAACCGGGTCCGCATCCACAGCAGTGCGCGCGCGGCCGCATTGCCGTGTTGCGGCGAGGGCAGGGCCATGAATGAGGCGGCGGCCGGTGCTTCCGCCGCGGACCCCTGCTGCGCGAGCTTCTGCTTCTTCCGCTCCCGTTTCGACATTCCCCGGTCGGCGAAGCGGTAGGCGGCGCAGGCGACCGCCAGGCACAGCACGGCGATGCCGACCCAGAGCAGCCGGTTGTAGAGCAGTGCGCCCGAGAAATCGGGCAGCGTCACGTTCCGCTCGGCCACCGTCCAGTAGCGCGTGGCGTTCCTGAGGGCACGCGCGCCGAACGGCTCCGCCATGGCGACCGCCGTCTGGAGCTCCGGCCGGTCACGAAAGGCGCCGTCGAGCAGGAAGAAGCCGGAGACGAAGCCGATGACGCCGAGGTACGTCGCCATCATCGAGCGCGTGATCGTCGCCAGCGCGAAGAAGATCGCGGAATGAATGAAGAGGTTCGGCAGCGCGATCGCGAAATACGCGTAGAGATGGTCGGCGAGCCGGTTGGGACCGAACTGCGCCGGGTCCGCCCATGGCATCAGCGTTCCGGCCACGATCGCAAGCGGCGCGAGCAGCATGCAGAGCGCCGCGATCGCGAAGGCGCCGAGGAAGCGGCCGAGCAGGTACTCGAACTTCGTGATGCGCGTCGAACGGATGATCGGGCCGAAGCCGGTCTCGTCGTCGCGGTGGACGGCGTTCGCCACGAACGCCGTCGTCACGAACATGAAGAAGACCGAGACCACCTGATAGTTGCGCAGCGTGGCATAGGCCGCGTTCTCGAGCAGGCCGCCTTCGGAGCCGAGCTCGAAGCCTTCCACGCTCATCCCGACGACGAGCAGCGCGAAGGTCGCGGCGGCGGTCAGCCAGAGGAGCGGGTTCCGGAGCAGATAGCGGAATTCGAATCGGGCGATTTGGGTGAGCATCGTTCCGGCCTCAGGCCGCGCGCCGCGCCTGCACGAGCGTGGAGAAGTAGACGTCCTGGAGGCCGGCGTCGATCGCGGCGAAGCCGTCGCCCGGATCGCCGTCGGAGAGGATGTGGACCACCGTCCGTCCCGCGGCGAGCCGCGTGGAGAGGAGCTCGTAGCGCTCGCGCACCTGCTCCAGCTCCCTCCGGTCGACGGTCTTCATCCAGATCCTGCCGCGCGTCGAGTCGATGAGCTCCCGCGGCGCGCCTTCCAGCTGCACGCGCCCGTCCGCCAGCACGGCCATGCGGTGGCAGAGATCCGACACATCGTCGACGATGTGCGTCGAGAGGATCACCACCACGTTCTCGCCGATCTCGGCGAGCAGGTTCAGAAAGCGGTTGCGCTCCTCCGGATCGAGACCGGCCGTCGGCTCGTCGACGATGATCAGCTCCGGATTGCCGATCAGCGCCTGGGCGATGCCGAAGCGCTGCCGCATGCCGCCGGAAAATCCGGACAGCATCTTCGTCCGGACGCTCCACAGGTTCGTCTGATGCAGCAGCGTCTCGACGGTGGTCCTGCGGTCCGCCGGCGAGACGACGCCTTTCAGCACCGCCATGTGGTCGAGCATCTCGTAGGCCGAGACGCGCGGATAGACGCCGAAGTCCTGCGGCAGGTAGCCCAGCCTGCGCCGCAGCTTCTCGGGCTCGGCGATGACGTCGATGTCTCCGAAGCGGATCGTCCCTTCGGTCGGGGTCTGCAGCGTCGCGATGGCGCGCATCAGCGTCGACTTGCCGGCGCCGTTCGGGCCGAGCAGGCCGTACATCCCGCGCGGGATCGACAAGGTGACATGGTCGAGCGCGCGCGTGGCATTGGGATAGATGTGACTGATGTCCTGAAGGTCGAGCATGGGTTCTCCGATGGATTTGCGTCAGCGCCGCCGGCGTTCGCCGTGGCGCGAGGCGGCGGCCCAAAGCGCGGCCACGCCGGCTCCGAGCCAGAGGAAGATGGTGACGGGCCACCAGACGGTCGCGGCGTTTTCCACCGCGGACTGGAAGGTACGGGAGCTCAGGAGTGTGTCGATGCCGTACGGGCCATAGATCGCCCAGCGCAGCGCGCCGGACCACGCGAACATCCGCGCCATGCCGTTTTCCGCGCGGCCGAGCGCTTCATTGAGAGTGGCGAGGAGGAAGAACGCGCCGGCGGTTCCGAGGAGCCACCGCAACGGGTGGCGCAGGCCCAGCACCAGCGCGCTGCCGAGCAGGTACATCGCGGTCGCGCCGCTGAACGCGACGAGCGGGACGGTCTCCGCGTCCGCGACGCCCGAGAGGACCGCAAGCGCGAGCTGCCACAGGACGAAACACGCCAGGGCGGCCATCAGCCACACCCAGCCGGCAAACACTTTCGCGAGCGCGAGCCGGCGCCGGTCCACGGGCAGGGTCCAGAGGAAGGCGGGACCGAACCGTTTCTCCCGCCGCCAGACGGCGAAGGGAACGAGGAAGGAGAAAAGGCCGATCACAAACCATTCGTCGGAGTCGAACCACGTCGCCGCGCGCCCGTGAACGATGTCGATCGCAATCACGAGCGTGACCACGCCGAGGACCACCGCCGCGACCAGCGCCTCGCGGCGGAGGCTGAGGCCGACGATCCGGACCTGCTCGAGCACGACGTCGCGCCCGCGCGGCGCCGGGTGAAGAGTGCCCTGCATCATGCCGCTCCCTCCTCGGCGAGAAAGGCGAGCGCCGCCTCTTCCAGCGCCAGCGGCGTCACGTCGCGCACGGTCGCTCCCGCGCCGGCGAGACGCGCGGTCACCTCGTCCGGCTCGCCGACCAGCGTCCACTGCACTTCGCGGCCGGCGCGGGAGCGCCGGAGGGTCGCGGTCCGAAGCTCGGGCGGCGGCTGCCACCCCTCCGGCACCTCGAGGCGATAGCGGACGACGGTCCTCCGCAGCTCGTCGCGCGTCATCTGCGCGACCAGACGCGCCTCGCGGAGCACGCCGACGTGGTCGGCGAGGCTCTCGACCTCATGGATGTGGTGCGTCGCGATGACGACCGTGGTCGGCGTGTCGGCCAGGTGCCCGGCCAGTTGCGCGAACGCGCGGTTGCGCACCACCGGGTCGAGACCGTCGGCCGGCTCGTCGAGCAGCAGGAGCGGCGGGCGATGCGCCAGCGCCAGCACGAACTGCAGCCGCCGCGCCTCCCCTTTCGAAAGGGTGCCGACTTTCCGGTTGAGGCGAACGCCGAACACGTCGACGAGATGGGCTGCGTACGTGTGATCCCACGACGGGTAATACGCGGCGGCATGCCGGATCAGCCGCCCGCACGTCATCCACCCGTAGTCGTGCTCGTGCTGCTCCGCGACATACCCCACCTGCGCCCGCACTTCCGGACCGCGCGAGGCGGTGTCGAGCCCGAAGACTTCCGCGCGTCCGGCATGCGGCCGCTCGAGGTTCAGCAGCACCTTCATGGCGGTGCTTTTCCCGGCGCCGTTCGGGCCGATGAGGATGTAGACCGCGCCCTCGGGCACGCGAAGGTCGACGCCGTCGAGCGCGGGCTCGCTGCCGTACCGCATCGACAGCCCGTGCGTTGCCACCGCGAATGCCTCACTCATGCGTCTTCACCTCCCCGGCCGCCAGCTTCTGAATCGCCGTCACGAGCTCCTCGGCATCCAGGCCGTTCCTCCGCGCCTCGAGCAGCGCGCGTTTGGCCACCTCACGCGCCAGCGTGCGCCGCCGCTCCCCCGCGCCGCGCCGCACCGACGGCGAGACGAACGTCCCCTGCCCGCGCTGCACATAGACGACCCCCTCGCGCTCCAGCTCCTGATAGGCCTGCGAGACCGTACGTGGGTTCACGACCAGCTCCGCGGCGAGCTCGCGCACCGAAGGCAGCGGATCCTCGGCGCGCAGCGTGCCGGCCACGATCGCCCGCCGCACCTCGTCCATGATCTGGAGATAGAGCGGCCGCCCGTCGTTGGGATCGAGGTTCACCAGCATGGCCGGCCTGTGGCAGTGTTGCGCACGAGTACAACACTACACCGCATCGGCGGCGGAACGCAACCCGTCGCTAATAGATAATCCGGAACCCCAGCTGGAACGTGCGCGGCGCGGACAGTGAATTCGGAGCGGTGCCGCCGCTGTTCGTCGCGCCGTAGGCGGTCTGCGTGACTCGCGCGAACGTCGCAGGCGCGTTGATGTCATTTCCCGGGATCCACCACCGCGTCTGATTGAGCACATTGAAGCAATCGAGCCGCAGCATGAAGCTCGTGCCTCCGGGCAGGCCGAAGCTCTTGTACAAGCCGGCGTCGATGCTCTGGCCGCCATCGGTGCGGTAGGTGTTGCGGCCGATGAAATCCTCGAGCGTGTCGCCGTACCTCGCACGGCGGAATGCCGTGACCGGCACGCTGCCGTTATCGGAGGGACTGGCGATCGTTCCGCTGCAGTATTGCGAATCCACGCAGATCGGACGGTTCGGCTTCATCCCCGCGCCGAGGAAAAGAATGTCCGGGGCGCCGCTGTCGACGATCGTATACGGCGTGCCGCTCGCGTAGCGCAGCGCGGTCGAAAGCGTCCAGCCTCCGAACGCGGAGCCGATCCAGTCGCCGCGGTCCTTCAGCCATGGGAACGAATACGCGGCAACGGCAGTGAAGCGGTGGCGCGTGTCGAAGCGCGAGTAACCCTTCGCGAACTCCTCCGTTCCCGGCCGCTGCGGGAAGATCCCCACGTCCCCGACGCCCTGGTCCGTCGTTTCGGCGCCCGTGTCGAGCGACTTCCCGAATGTATACGTTGCGCGGCCGGTGAGTCCGTGCGACAGACCCATCTCCCATTCGAGCTGTCCGGCGTGGTACCAGCTCTGCGCGAGATTCGAGACGATGCGCACGTCCGAGTAGCGGGCGTCGGGACGGCGCTCATTCGTCCGCGGAACGCGCAGGCTCACTTCATTCGCCGCGATCGGAACCACATTCGGACAGGCGGCGTTCACCGGAAGGCCCGTACCTCCGGTGCCCGCGCACTCCCAGTCCGCCGCGACGACCCACGTCGCGCCGGCCGTCCCCGGAGCCGCGGGCGCCACGGGGACGTTCGACCACTGGTATTGCAGCAGATTCTTGCCGAACGTCCCGATGTAGCTCGCGCGGAAGCGCGAATTCCAGAACGCCTGCCGCTCGAACGTCAGATTCCACTGCCGCGCTTCGGGCATTTTCAAGTTCGGGTCCGCAAACGTCGCTGCCACGCGCGTCGTGGTCTGTCCGGGTACGAAGACAAAGCCATTGAGCGGATCGGAGAGATTCGTCGACGCCTGCGCGATCGTCGCCGCGTTCGGCGGGTTGTACCGAATGCTCGCGCCGCCCTGCGAGAACACCGACTGGAACACGCGTCCGTGGGAGATGCCGAACCCGCCGCGGATCGAGAACGTGCCGTTGCCGCCCGTCAGCGCGCGGAGGAAGCGGTTGCCGTCCCAGTCCGGCGTGTACGCGAAGCCGAGCCGCGGATCGACGTAACTGCTGCCGTCGAATCCGTAGTCGATGAGATCCTCCTGCTCTTCCGGCGGGCTGACGTGCTCGTAGCGCACGCCGACGTTGAGAACGAGATTGTCCATGGGCCGCCAGTCGTCCTGCGCGTAGAAGTTCTCCTCGGTCAGCCGGTGCTGGAGATACGCCGGACCGAACGACTTCGTGAACGAGTTGACGCAGCCGGCCCAGAAGGCCGCGATCGCTGTGCCGTAGTTGACGCCCTGACACGTCGCCGCGAAGTTCCAGAAGCCGCGGTTGAAGTTCTCCGCGCGATCGTTGAGGGACGAGCGGCGCAGATCCGCTCCGAGCTTCAGCGTGTGCTTCGTCCAGTGCGACGTCGTGAGGTTGTAGACGAACTGGTTGTCGCGCTGATTGCGGATGATCGGGAAGGCGCCGGCATTGCCGAGGATCGTGAAGGTCAGGCCGGTTCCGCCGGACATGCGCACGACGGGCGTGAGCGGATCATCCGTGATCGTCCAGGCGACTTCGCGCGTGCCGATGCCGATGCGCGCTTCCTGCACCGTATTGGACGAGAGAAGGTTCGTCCACGTCAGTCCGAAACTGGACTGATGGTTCACCTGGCCTGCTTCCTCGCCCACGATCAGCTCTCCGGGATGCACTTCCTGATGGCTTCTCTGGTAGCGAGCGGTGACGGTGTTGCTGGACGTGGCGTTGAAATCGACTCGCGCCGAAGCATCTCTCCTCGGCAGAACGCTGCTCTGAAACCCCTGGTAGCCGCGCGAGGCGATGCTGGTGGCGTTCGGCGGCCCGCCGGGGAATCGCGCGATGATCGAATCCTGCCAGGCGCGGTTCGCCGGCGTGTCGTTGCCGAGGGTCAGGCGCTTCGCGGGATCGAGGTCGCTCGGAAGGAAGACGCCGCGCGTCGTCAGCACGTCCCCCTGATCCTGAACCTGATCGTAATTGAGGAACCCGAACAGTCTGTCGGTCAGGATCGGGAAGCCGAGCGTCGCGCCGAACTGCCGGCGATAGTGCTGTCCGTGATCGAGCGAGACCTGCGCGGCGTCGCGAGTGATGTACTTGTTGTCCTGGAAGTAGCCGTACACCTCTCCGTCGAAGCTGTTCGTGCCCTGTTTGGTCTGCACGAGCACGACCGAGCCGTAGCCGCGTCCGAATTCCGCGGTGTAGTTGTTCGTCAGGACCTGGAATGACTGGATCGTCGCCACCGGCACGTTCTGGCGGTGCTGATTCTCGGACGCGTCGTCGTTGTTGACACCGTTGACCTGGAACGTCGCGCCGCGCGTGCCGGTGCCGTTGAAGTTCACCGATGAACCGGAAGAGAGCGCGGGGTTGTCCTGGCCGCTGTTCGGATTTTCCTGGAACCCGCTGAAGGCCGATGCGAGGCGAAGGAAATTCGCCTGATCGGGCACCGGCAGGTTCTCGATCTCGGTGGCGCGCATCGTCTGCTTGATCTCGCCGTCCGCCACGTCGATGAGCGGAGCATCCGCGGTGACGGTGACGACCTCCTCCAGCGCCGGATCGAGGATGAAATCCTCGACCGCGGTCTGGTTCAGATCGACTCGCACGCTGGTGTGACGCGCCGTTCCGAAACCGGCCAGTTCCGCCTGCACGTTGTAACGGCCGAGTTGCAGGAATGGAGCGTTCCAGAAGCCATCCGTATCGGTGACGACGACGCGCTCGAGACCGGTCTCGACGTTGCGAATGGTGATCGTCACGCCGGGAAGGACCGCTTTCGAGCGATCGAGGACCGTGCCGCGCATCGTGCCGGTCACGGTCTGCGCCACGAGAGGAACCGCAGCGCAACAGAGGACGAGAACGAGAAAGAGCCGGACCTTCATGCCTTCCTCCCGCTTCAGTTGACTGGACCGATGATGGCGACACGCTACCCTTCGCCGCGTGCGGGCGTCAAGACGGAAATAATCGCTCGCGGCTCTCCGGCATCGAGACTCACGCTAAACCGGATCCCGTTTCTCGGGAGGCGCCAGAATGGCGACGTCACCAGACGCCGTGATTCGCGCGACGAACGGTGCCTCGACCCTGACGAGGATCTCATCGACCCCCTCCATCGCCAGGCGAAACGCGTGGATGATCACATCCATCCTCTGATTCCCCTGGGTGAAGACGAAGCAGCGGACTCCTGCCCGCAGGTAGGCGTCGCGCTCGATTGGCCTGTAGCGGATCTTGTCGTCTTTGGTCAGAACGACCCAGCCGTGGTCGCCGGCCATGCGCAGCCAGTCTGGATCGAGCGCATCCTGAGCGAACAGGTCGTCGTGCACGACGATCGTGAGGCCGAGGTCTCTCAGTGCGCCGGCGAGTCGCAATGAGCCGAGGGAACGATCGACGAAGAATGTGTACTGCTCAAGCGGCAAGTTCCAGCTCGCATCGTATGGCTTCTTCGATTTGTGCCTGGGCGACCCGGTAATCCGCAGCCAGCTCTTCGACCGGCTCTCCCGCTTTGAAACGCTCAGCAACAACGGACGTCGGGATCCCGGTCCCGGCGATGACAGGACGTCCGAACGAGATCAGGGGATCGATGACGATGACCTTCGGCTCCGCCAGATCGGCCTGGCGGCGGACGAAGGGGTAGAGCTTCTGAACGGCGCCCGCGGGCCCGCGTTCCACACGTCGTAGATACTTCGCGAGCACGTCGCGCATCGCGACCTGACCGGGGCGGGACAGGTTCAACAACTCGCCCATCTCCACGAACAAGTCATCGTTGAAGACCGCGAGCTGAAGCTCGGCAAGTGGATGTGCCGTCGCCGAGGCAATCGACTCGAGATGATCGATCGCGGGCCGGAGTCGCTGCATCGAAAAATTATGCTTGCGCCGAAGGCCATCGACGACGAACGCCTCGATGAGATTGAAGAAGGAGAGCTGCAACTGATCCGGGCGAAGATGAAGGACTGGCCGAAAGGCGAAGCCGCCATCGGCGGCAGCGTGACCGCGAGCCCACGCCCGAATCGTCGAAACGGGAATCCTGAGATAGTGGGCCGCCTCGCGAAACGTGTAGGCGGGCAACTCGCGCGGGTCCTGGCCCCCGTAAATGTTCGTGGTCTTCACCTCGTGACAAGTCTAGGGGACGACCGCTTCACGAAACAAGGCCATGCAAATCCAGCCACGCCAGAATCGCGCGGATGCTGCCCGTGGCCAGCGCGATGCTCGTATCCGCCGCGCCGTAGTACAGGTTCAGCGTATCGCCGTCGGGGGCGATGGTGTAGCCGCAGGGGAAGGTGACATTCGCGACGTCGCCGTGCGTCTCGTACGGTGCTTCGGGGCCGAAGATCCACTCGTCGCCGCGGAGGAGGAGGCGGTCGGGCTGCTCGAGATCGAAGAGCGCGACGCCGAGGCGATAGAGGCTGCCGGCGGCGTTGTGGCGCACGCCGTGGTAGAGCATCAGCCATCCGCGCTCGGTCTCGATCAGCGGCGGCGAGAGGCCGACCTTGTTCGCGTCCCACCAGCCGCCGCGCCGCGCCTGCAGCATCATGCGGTGGCCGCCCCAGCTCCGGAGATCGGGCGAGTACGAGATCCAGACGTGCGCGCCGGAGTCGGCGATCGGCCGGTGCACCAGCGCATACATCCCGTCGACGCGGCGCGGCAGCAGCGCGGCGTCCTTGTCGTCCGGCTGCATCACCAGACCACATCGATCGAAGTGAATGAAGTCCTCGGTCAGCGCGAGGGAGACGCCGGGACCGCCTTTCCCGAACGCCGTATAGGCGATCGCGTACTTGCCGAGGTCGGGAACGAACGTGATGCGCGCGTCCTCGATCCCCCACAGCTCTTCCGGATGATTCTCGGGATCGGCGCGAAGCGTCGGCTCGGGATCGATGATCCAGCCGGTCACGCCGTCGGCGGATCGTGCCGCACAGAGATGCGAGTGCCCGCGGCGATCCTCGACCCTGCAGAGCAGCAGCGTGGTCCCGTCCGGCAGCAGCGTCGCACCGGCGTTGAAGACCGTGTGCACGGCGTAGGGCCAGTCCGCCGCCGTCAGGATGGGATTGCTCACGCTGCGGTGCAGCAGCGTGTCGTACCGGCTGTGCGTCACCGCGCCGTTCCCGAGCTCACCGCCATCAGGACTTCGGATGGCTGCGTCACCGGGATCTGCATCGCGTTCCAGCGGACCTCGTCCGCGCGCATGTCCATCAGCGAGAGCAGGAACGACAGCGTCGACTCCGCCCCCTCGTTCTCGTTCACCCGGTCGGCGTGCAGCGCGTCGCGGCAGCCGCCGGACAGCGGGTCATAGAGCGCCTGCTGCAACTGGTTCTGGCCGAGGAACCACGTGAACGCGCGCCGCGCATGCTCGGCCCAGCGATGATCTCCCGTCGCCCGGAACGCGTGCATGCACGCGGACACCGTGGCGCACGCGTCGACCGGCTGCTGATCGAACACCGCCGCCGTCATCCCGCGCTCGAAGAAGCCTCTCGTTCCGACCGGAGCAAAGTAGCCGTCCGGCGTCTGCTGAATCGTCATCAGCCATTCGAGCGAATGAATGCCGGTCGCCGTCATCGACGCGTCTCCGATCCACGAGCCGGTCGCGATCAGCGCCTGCGGCAGCCGCGCGTTGCAGTACGTCACGCGATCCTCGCACCACGGCCAGTCCGGCCGGTCGGTGCGGCGGAAAAGACCCAGCAGGCGCCCGGCGATCTCTCCGCCCGCCGCCTGCACGTTGCGATCGCCCTCGAACGAGTGGAGGTACTGTTCGATCCCCAGCAGCGCGAACGCCCACGCGCGCGGACTGCTGAAGCTCGAGACGGCCGGCAATGCGGCGTGAAACAACTCGCCGGCGAGGCTGTGCCGTCCCGGATCGGCGGAGCATCCGACGACCGTGCCGAGCGCCCAGAGCGCGCGGCCGTGGCTGTCCTCGGAACCCTGCTCCTCCTGCCACACGCGCGGGTGCGACATGAAGTTCCGGAACCGTCCCGCGGGACGATTGAAGGCGTGGCTGACGAATGCGAGATAGCGCGACGCGAGCGTGCGCACGACGCGGGGATCGTCCGCGTCCGCCTCTTCGAGGAGCGTCATCAGCATCAGTGCGCGCGCGTTGTCGTCGAGGCAATAGCCTTCGCCGTAGCGCGGGACGTTGAACATCGCATGCTGCAGGATGCCGGTGTCGTCGGTCATGATCTCGACGTGGTCGAGGTTGACCTCGGGCAGCTCGGCCGGCCGCGTGGCGAGCGTGCTCGCGCGGAACGCGGTGTGCAGCCGGTGCGCATGCTCGTCGCGGGCGCGCTCGAAGGTACGGAGATAGGATTGGGCGACGGCTGGCCACAGCATCGCCCGTCCGTGCTCGGCGGCGCGGCGCCGCATGTCGAGCCGTTTCTCCGGGTCGTCGAGCAGTCCGACGATTTCCTTTGCGATCGCCGACGAGTCCTTCCAGGGCACGAGGATCCCTCGGCCGTCCGCGAGCAGCTCGCGCGCATACGCGTACGGCGTGGAGATCACGGCCTTGCCGGCTCCGACCGCGTAGGCCAGCGTTCCGGAGGTGATCTGCTCGGGGTTCAGATACGGCGTGATGTAGATGTCGGCCGCGGCGAGGAACTCCGACAGCTCCGGCAGACTGACGAAGCGGTTGTGGAAGATGACGTTGCCGTCGACGCCGAGGCGCTTCGCGCGATCCTCGAGCATCACGCGGTAAGTCTCGCCCTGCCGCTCGACGATGTGCGGATGCGTTGCCCCGAGGACGATGTACACGACGTCGGGGTATTGCGAGAGGATCGTCGGCAGCGCGTCGATGACGTGCTCGATGCCCTTGTCGGGCGAGAGCAGGCCGAAGGTCAGAATCACCGGCCGTCCCTCGACGCCGAGGCGGTTCTTGCTCCCCGCGAACGGCACGTTCGGGATGCCGTGCGGAATCACATCGATCGTGTCGCCGGACACTCCGTGCACTTCGCGGAGCAGAGTCGCGCCGCCGGCGGTCATGACGATGAGGCGATCGGAGAGCGCGGTGATCTCGTCCATCACGCGCCGCTGGTGCAGGTTCGGCGTGCTCAGGATCGTGTGCAGCGTCGTCACGATGGGCATGCGCAGCTGGCGCAGGAACGGGAGGAGATGGCCGCCGGCTTTCCCGCCGAAGATCCCGTACTCGTGCTGCACGCTGATCACGTCGACGGCGTTGACGTTCAGAAAGTCGGCGGCGCGCGTGTACGCGCCGGCGTCGTTGTCCGTCAGCTCGAAGCGCACCCGTTCCGGATAGTCGTACTGATTCCGGCCGTCGTTCATCGCGAGAACGAAGCAGTCGAGATCGGGGCCGGCGGCAGAGAGGGCGTCGCTCAGATCGGTCGTGAACGTGGCGATGCCGCACTTGCGCGGGAGGTGATTGCCGAGCAGCGCGACTCTCATACGGCGCTCGCGACCACGCGGCGGGGCGGCAGCATCATGTGCCAGCGGGCCACCACGTCATTCGGCAGCACGAACTCGAACATCTTGCTGTAGCAGCGCAGCCGCAGGACTTTCCCGCCCGCGACCGCGAGGCCCGTGGCCAGGCGGTTGTCGTATTCGATTTCGTGCACCCACTGCAGGTCGAGCGACGCCTGCATGTCGGCGTTTTCGTAGAAGAGGGTCGACGACGTCAGCGCCAGCGCGACGTCGAGGTGCTGATTCCCGTCGACGAATCCGCCGCGGCTGACGACGCGCGAGGTCGCGCGCCGCTTTTCCGTGAGCGCCTCGATGCGATCGGCGCCGAAACGGTGGTAGAGATTCCAACCGAGAAATCCGGCGGCGATCAGAGCGAAGAGCGACAGCCACAGCAGCATTCGATGTTTCCTCCAGGAATGTGGAGGGCAGGCAATCCTGCCTGCCCCTCCGTGGGCTTACGCGCTGACGGCGTCTTTCTTCGGCTTGGCCTCGTTGACCTTCAGCGCCTGGCCGTGGACGTCGCGCCCATCGAGCCCGGTGATCGCGGCGCGCGCCTCGTCGGCGTTGCTGAACTCGACGAAGCCGAAGCCCTTCGAGACGCCGCTCGAGCGCTCGGTGGCCACGTTGGCGGAGATGAGCGTTCCGTACGGCACCGCGAGATCGTTGAGCTGCGCATCGGTGACCTGCTTCGAGAGATTTCCTACATACAGTTTCATTGGAGCTCCTGCCGGCCATGCCGGCGGACAAATGGGAGGCTAAGGGGGGTGAGTCCAGAGGATCTGACTTAGTTCAGACGGACTGAAGGGCAGGGAGAGTTCCCCGACGTGCCCTCACCATACGCGCTGCAACCGCGAATGTCACGGTGCAATACGCGCGTGCGGAATCCGGTTCCGCGGCCCTCCCGGCACGATCGGAGTATCATCCAACGATCCCCTTCGGAGCCATCGATCGTGTACGTGAGCAGCTACAACCCTATGCTCGTCGCAGCCTCGCTGTTCGTGGCGATTCTCGCCTCGTACACGGCGCTCGACATGGCGGGGCGGATCACGACCGCGCAGGGGCGGGCGGCGCGCTGGTGGCTGGCCGGCGGGGCGTCGGCGATGGGGATCGGCATCTGGTCGATGCACTTCATCGGGATGCTGGCCTTCAGCCTTCCGATCCCGCTCGGCTACGACCCGATCATCACCCTGCTGTCGCTGCTGATCGCGATCGCGTCCTCGGTGTTCGCGCTCTGGCTGGTCTGTCAGAACAATCTGCCGTGGTCCCGGCTGCTTCTCGGCGCGATTCTGATGGGGCTCGGGATCGCTTCCATGCACTACACCGGCATGGCGGCGATGCGCATGATCCCGCTGATCCATTACATCCCGTCTCTGTTCCTGCTCTCCATCCTCATCGCCATCGCCGCCTCGGGGGTGGCGCTGTGGATCGCCTTCCACCTCCGGCGTCCGGGGACGCGGGTGCATCGGTACCGCGCGGCCGCGGGCGTGGTGATGGGCCTCGCCATCGTCGGGATGCATTACACAGGGATGGCGGCCGCGCAGTTTTCGCTCGGGAGTATCTGCGGTGCGGCCAGCGCGGGAGTCAGCACGGGATGGCTGGCGCTGCTGGTCATCATCGTGACGATGGCGATCCTGGCGATCGCGCTGATCATCTCGGTGCTGGACATGCGCCTGGAGTCGCGCACGTCGAAGCTGGCGGTCTCGCTGGCCGAGGCCAATGAGGAACTGACCTACCTCGCGCTGCACGACAACCTGACCAAGCTCCCCAATCGCGCCCTGCTGGAAGAGCGTCTCAAACATGCGATGGGCGGCGCCGACCGGCAGAAGCGGCGATTCGCTTTGATGTTCCTCGACCTCGATGGATTCAAAGCAGTCAATGACGCCTATGGCCACACCGTCGGCGATCTGCTGCTGGTCGAAGCGGGAAAGCGGATCGGACAGAAGATCCGGATGCAGGACACGATCGCGAGGGTGGGCGGAGACGAATTCGTGTTTCTCGGAGAGGTCGCCGAGCCGACGGATGCGGCGACGCTGGCCGAGAAACTGCTGATCCTCATCCGCGAGCCGTTCCTGATCGGCGGCCACGAGCTGCGCATGTCGGTCAGCATCGGCATCGCCATGTATCCGGGGAACGGCGCGAACCAGCACGAACTGCTGACCAACGCCGATGCCGCGATGTATCACGCGAAGTCGCTCGGGCGCGATTCCTTCTGCTTCTTCGACGCATCCATGAACTCCCACGGGCACGCGCACCTGGAACTGATCCAGGACCTGCGCCGGGCCATGGATCGCAAAGAACTGATTCTCTATTACCAGCCGAAGCTCGAGGCTCCGAACGGCCCGGCCATCGGTGCGGAGGCGCTGCTGCGGTGGCAGCACCCGGCGCGCGGCCTCATCGAGCCCGACGACTTCATCCCGCTGGCCGAGAAGACGGGACTGATCGTGCCGATCGGCGAATGGGTGCTGGACGAGGCCTGCCGCCAGATGCGGGAGTGGCACGACGCCGGCCGCGAGCACTGGACGATGGCGGTCAACCTCTCGCCCGTGCAGTTCGGCCATCCGGGCCTGATCCGGATGGTCCAGGAGACACTCGAACGCCACGGGCTGATCCCGCACTGTCTGACGCTGGAGATCACGGAATCGACGGCGATGCGCGACGGCGACGCCAGCGTCATTATCCTGCAGCAGCTGCACGAGATGGGCGTCCGCATCGCCATCGACGATTTCGGCACCGGCTATTCGAGCCTGCTCTATCTCAAACGTCTGCCGGCGAGTGAGCTGAAGATCGATCGCGGGTTCGTACGGAACCTCGCGCACGACTCCGAAGACCGGGCCATCGTTTCGGCGATCATCGCGCTGGGCCAGACGCTCGATCTCCGGATCGTGGCGGAAGGGGTCGAGACGGCGGCGCAGCAGGAGTTCCTCACCGACATGGGCTGCAATTCGCTGCAGGGCTTCCTGTTCGGGAAGCCCATGCCGCCGGCGCAGTTCCTCGCGGCACTGGCCCATCACGAGGCACTCTATCGACGCAAGGATCTCGAGGGTCTTGCGCCGTCGGAGACCTGAACCGTCCCCACGTTGATGGTCCAGACGCCGCGGCCGAACGTCGCGGCCACGAGGGAGCCGGTTTTCGCGTGGTACACGAGATCCATCACCGTGACGACCGGCATGTTGCGGCGCTCGGACTGCCACGTCGCGCCGCCGTCGCGCGTCGAGTAGACCGCGGCGTCGGTTGCGAGCCAGAGCCGGTTCGGGTCGGCGGGGTCGAGGGCGAGCGCGTTCGCCGGAGCGTCAGGCAGATTGCCGGAGATGTTCTGCCACGTCGCGCCGCCGTTCCGGCTCACGAAGACTTTGCCGGGCGTGGCGGGAGTGTTGGCGTCATAGCCGCTGAAGACGGCGTAGACGCTGCCCGCGCTGTCGTATCCGGCCACGATGCGGCTGATGGAGCGATTCGGGAGTCCGTCATTGAGCTGCGTCGCGGTGGTGTCGCCAGCGGCGTCGACGTCGTAGCGATAGACCGAGCCGGTGCCGGTCGCCACCCAGACCACGCCGTGATCAACGGGCGAAACCGCGATCGAGGTCGGAATGCCCTCGGTGCTCTCCGGCGGACCGATGCGGACGGAATGCGCGCCGCGCTCGGTCGAGCGGTAGAGCGCGCGATCGCTCGCGCCGTAGGTGATCGAGGGCTCGACCGGATCGAGCGCGAAGACCGGGATGAAGGCGGTGGTCTCGCCGTTGTCGAAGTCGAACTCTTCGCCCGCGAAGACGCTCAGCTTCCATCCCGCGGCCTCGGAGAATTCCTTCGTGCCGCCATCGTCGTGGCGATGGACCTCGAACTGCGTCCCCAGATAGACGTGCCGCGGGTCGACCGGATCGAACAAAGCGATCGTTCCGTCGTCGGCGCCCCACCCCTGCCATTCGCGGCCGTTCCAGTACGCGGCGGAGTTGTCCTGCAGCCCGCCGAGGATGATGCCGGGATCGTCCGGGTGTACGGCGATCCGGTAGAACTGCATCGTCGACAGGCCGCCGTTGAGCGCCTCCCATGAATGAACGCCGCCCGCCAGCGCGTCCGGCGGACGCTGCGGCGCCACCGCGCGGCGTTTCCTACCGGAGCCCTGGCCGGGCGGCACGTCCCGGAAAACGCCGCCATCGCTGATGACGTAGATGCGGCCGTCCGCGCCGCGCACGATCGCGTGGACGTCGGGATGCACGAGTTTCGAGGCGCTCACCGCCAGGCATGGATACACCGGCACGCCGTTCTGCATCCGCGTCGACACGGCACTCACCTGCGTGCAATGCGGGGTGATGTCGGCCCAGCTCTTCCCGCCGTCATGGGTCTGGTACAGCATGCCGCGCCACGGCAGCTCGAGCAGGCGCGCCGGGGTCGCGAACGGCTCACCCGTGTAGCGCGCGTAATTCGCCGAGCCGCCGAGGATCACGTCGTCGGGATTCGTGGGGTGAACGGAGATCACGTTGTCGTACCAGCACTGGACGCCACAGTAATCCGGCACGCCGTCGTGCCGCGTGCCGAGCCAGCGCCACGTCTCCCCGCCGTCGGTGGACTTGAACAGGAGCGCGGTGAACGCGCGCCGGTCGCGGCCGAGCTCGAAGACGCCGTTGCCGTCGACGTCGATCCGGAGCGAGGGGGCGTCGAACCCGGCGTACAGAATCCGAGGATCGGAAGGCGCCGCGGCGAGCTCGATGAGGCGGAAATCGATGTCGGTGTCCGGATTCGGCAGGCGGCTGGCGAGCAGAAATCGATTGTTCCCGGCCGAGTACGTGAGGGGCGACGGATTGACCGGAAAGGTGCCGTAGCCGCTCGGCTTGCGCGGCGTCACGTATTGCCAGCTCGCGCCGCTGTTGGTGGAGCGAAGGATCCCGCCGTAGTACTCGCTCACGTACATCAGATCGGGCGCCGCGGCGCCGCCGTATTCGAAATCGACGAAGCCGTTGCTCATCGATCCGGAGACGGCGTAGCGCTTCGCGGCGCGCAACAGCTGCCAGCTCCGGCCGTCGTCGTTCGATCGGAAGAGGCCGGTCTGCGGCAGGTCGGCGGGGAGAGACCAGTTGAGGCTGCGCGGAATGACCGTCGCCGTCGTCAGGTAGAGCGTTCTGCCGTCGCGCGCATCGACGTGCAGGCCGGTGATCGCGGTGAAATTGAAATCCCACCCGCTGCCGCGGGCGGGGAGCAGTTCCCAGGTCTCGCCGCCGTCGCGCGAGCGCGCGAGACCGAAGCCGTGCAGGGGGCCGGCGGCGTTCGGCTCGCCGGTGCCGGCGAAGACGAGGTTGGGATCGGTCACGCTGTAGCGGATCACGCTGATGGCGAGCGTGGGCAGCGACTGCTCGCCGACGGAGCGCCAGTTCGCCCCGCCGTCCGTCGATTTCCAGATCCCGCCCTCGGCGGTTCCGAGGAGCATCGTGCTCGGGTCGTTCGGATGCATGGCCAGCGTCGTCGCGCGGCCGCTCACATCCTGCCCGCTGGCGAGGTTGTAGATCAGGCCGGGCAGCGGCGCGGGCCCGAGATTCGTCCACGACTCTTCCGCCGCCGAGCGGACCCGGACGTCCGCGCTTTCCGCGAGCAGGACACGGCGATGCACGTCGGCGGGAATCGTCCCGGCCGGATACGCACGCTGCTCCCAGAACCAGCGGGCTCGCTCTTCCGGATCTTCCATCCCGCCGCGCTCCGGGGGAACGGCCGTGCGGCAGGAGATCGCCGCCAGCGCGGCGACGAGCGCGAATGATGCGGTGAACCGACAGCCCGGCATGTGGAGCGACGATTGTGCGCTCCGGCGAGTGGCATGGTCCTGCCGCGCGCTGCGTGTTTGCAGAATTGTTGTTCGCACCGCGCGAACCATTCTTCGCGCGTACCGCGTGATTTCACGCCTTCCGCTTCCGCTTCCCGAGTTTGTTCAATTGTTTCATCTGGTCGACGTGGGGGAGGAGGTACTGGTGCTCGGGCTGGCGGATGAGCTGGCGGCAGATGCCGTAGGCCTGCAGGGTCTTGATGCCGATGCGGTAACGGCGGACGAGGTTGGCGAAGGCGACGCCCTGCAGGAGCGCGCGCAGCTCCGACTCGACGCTCTGCCAGCGGTGGAGGTCGGCGAGCTGCACGCGCATGCCGTCGTACGTGACGCCGATGGCCATTTCGACGGTCGGGGAAGCGCCGATCGCGTTGATGGCGGCGTTGAGCCACTCCGCCGAGAGCGTCGCCGCTTTCCAGATGGCGCGGCGCTCCTGCTCCGTCAGCTGCGTGTAGTGGGGGATGAGGGACTGGTATCGCTGTAGCTCGGCGATGAGCGCTTCGGCATCAATCGTGTCGTCAGAATCCATGCGGGCCTCCATCAAAACGTCAGTGAGGACTGATGAAAAGATCGCCGCCTCCGATGAATTCATCACTCGGTTCCAATGAATTCATCGGACGGCTTTATCTATGACGACTGAGGCTTGCGAAAGAAACATCACGCGCGGCGATGTCGAGATCGAGGCCACCGATGAAATCATCGGTAGCGAGCGATGAATTCATCGATGGCGATCGATGTCATCATCAGGGCCGAGTGATGTTTTCATCGGAGACGACTGACAAATATTGTCGCGCCTTCTCGGTGATGGAGGCGGCGTCCCCTCTGCGGAGGGCGGCGAGGTCGACGAGGTCGGCGCCGACGCCCAGCGCGAACGCGCCGGCGGCGATGAAGTCGGCGGCGGTTTTGAGAGAGACGCCGCCGGTGGGCAGGAGCTCGATCTGCGGGAACGGGGCTTTGAGGGACTTAATGTAGGTGGCGCCGCCGGCGGCGTTGGCGGGGAAGACCTTGACCGCGCTCGCGCCGGCTCGCCATGCGGTGAGGATCTCGGTCGGCGTGAGCGCGCCGGGGAAGACCGGGACGTCGAGACGGCGGCAGAGCTCGACCGTGGGGATGTCGAGGGCCGGGCTGACGATGAAGCGCGCGCCGGCGTCGATGCACTGCCGCGCGGTCTCGGCGTCGAGCACGGTGCCCGCGCCGATCAGCGCATCGTCGCCGAGGCGGCGCGTGAGCTCGGCGATGATCTGGATCGCGCCCGGGACCGTGAGCGTGATCTCGAGGATCGGAATGCCGCCGGCGCGGATGGCCTCGACGGCGGCGAACGCTTCATCCGCGGACGCGGCGCGGACGACGGGAACGAGCCGGACTTCGCGAATGCGCTCGAGGACGCTGTTCATCGGCTGCACCCCTCATCCGCCCTTCGGGCACCTTCTCCCCGCAATCGGGGAGAAGGGCTCTTGACGCAACCATGCCGCGAGTGCCCCTCGCCCCGCTTGCGGGGAGAGGGTGGCGCGGAGCGCCGGGTGAGGGGCGTCATCAGCGGCTCACCCTCATTCAGCGGCTCACGCGGGCCGTCCCGCCCTTCATCACGCGCTCGACTTCGGCGAGCGTGGCCATGCTGGTGTCGCCGGGCGTGGTCATGGCGAGCGCGCCGTGGGCGGCGCCGCATTCGACGGCCCACTGCGCGCCCTTGTCGGCGAGGAATCCGTAAATGAGGCCGGAGGCGAAGGAGTCGCCGCCGCCGACGCGGTCGAGGATCTCGAGATCGGCGCGCGGGGTGGCTTCGTGGAACTCGCCGTTACTCCAGGCGATGGCGCCCCAGTCGTTGCGCGTCGCGGTGTGGGCGACGCGGAGCGTGGTGGCGATCACCTGCAGGTTCGCGAAGTCCTCGCGCACGCGGGCGATCATTTGGCGGA